>ENA-OWNT01003369-OWNT01003369.1-seawater-metagenome-genome-assembly--contig:-NODE-3369-length-15143-cov-4.049515_pt1 | contig 15143 bp, 16 predicted proteins | sample MGYA00238136_ERZ651165 | MGnify/ENA primary metagenome ERZ651165 (study PRJEB26861, sample SAMN08777766) | seawater metagenome | isolation source: coastal seawater | place: USA: Florida | collected...
TTGTCGATGGCATGTGCCGCGTGTGGCAGAACAAAGTTCGTTGGACCGACCGACCTCCCCAGTCTGCCTTTTCCCTCATTCCGTCTGTTTTTCTGTTTTCTGTTCTCTGTTTTTGGTTTTTGTTATTTCGTGACCTCGTCAGCTGCAGTAAACTGAGGATTATAACTTCGGAGAATTGAGAACTGGAGGAGCTTTTGGAAATTTATAACTCTGATTTGTTGTGTGAGTATACGCCACGATTGTGTAAGCAACGTGAAAGTTTGTGATTGAAAATCGAAACTTCGAAAGTCGCAAAGTCGCGGATTGTAAAAATAACAATGAAAGTAAAGTGATTCTTCTTTCTTTGACCTTTCGTCCTTTCGTCGTTCGTCGTTCGCTGCACAACGAGTTCGTTGTTTGGCAGTTTGGCTGGCTGGAGCAGAGATGACTCTCTCGAACCTCCATTGTGTAGTTCTGGAGTTTCTATTTTACGATTTTGCAGATACAATTCGTTGAAAGTTAAGTACGATCACAGTTAACAATGACTTATAGGGTATTTAATGCTCCGTGAACAGCTCTAAAATGATTATACATTCACGTAATAGGTATTTAGACCCTTCATAATTACGTACTGTACATATACTTTTAGAATTTTCATTTTAAAATTTTCATCCGCAACGGACACAGACAGCGGAGCCGCGGAAGCGGCGGAACGGTGCCCCATTCGTCCGTCTGTGTGTGTCTGTGTGTCTCTGTCTGTTGAACGCACAGCACTCCGTCAGTCAAGTCAGGCACCCTGAAAGAGTTCGCCGTCGGCAAAATTCACCTCCACGCAGTTTCAATATTTTCGTGAGTGGCGTTATGGGAGGTTCGAAAACTTGGTTGTACTGTACGAGCACATTGAGGACAGTGTAGGGCGCACGATGATGATGGTCATGAGGTAGGTCATGTCCCACCGCACGTTCGTTGATTGTTGAAGAGAATGATCGCGGTCGAATGTACCCTGGTATGCCATGCAATCGACGAATGAATACCAGGCAGACCGGGTTCAACTGTTGAGAGAGCCTTGATTGGGAGGAGCTGGTGGGGTCATCTCTCTTTGGCGGTTCCTCGGCCAGGTCAACGCCATCGCGTCATTCCATTTCCTCGAAAATAGAGAATACCGGGTACACACACGCACTGAAAATACGAATTCTCTGGGCGTGGGGCCTGCGAACGGGAGAGGGAAGGCATCCGGCAGACATGGCAGGTTGCAGCCGGGAGGAAAGAAACGGCAACGCTTTCTTTCCTACTTGCTTGAGCCTGAAGATTATGAGCACGCATGCCATGTAGCCTTCACCGTGGCACAATTGCCAACATGTGTAGCAATCTCGATGAAGCGGGATTTTTTTGACAACAGTGAAGAAAGTTGCCGCGCATGTTGCCTCGAGTGATGAGAGTGATGGACGATACCATAACAGAGCAGTGTTTTCGGTAGCGCAGTGTTCATTTCGTAAAATCGGGCACATCGCACCCGGGGCGACCACCACTTGCAGGGAAAAGTAGAGCTTTCCTGGCTGTTGTGCTGCGTTCTGATTGAAGATTGGGATAAAATAAAATACAAAATGAACTGGTACTGTATTGGTACACGCTTCCCCACGGCCCATCGCCTTGCTTCGCCATGCACACATTGTAGGGTTGTACGACAATAAACTGGTGTTACGAAGCACCGTGCAATGTGGCGTTGATCACCTTACAGCTTGGCACGATCGATGTATGCCACTATGATGGTGGTATCGTCCACCACACCTTCTTCTTTCATCCATCGTTTCCTGGACTCCGCAGCGAGGAAGTTGCACACAGCCTGCGAAAGCACAGCGAATCGCAACCGTCATCACGGGGCCCAGACATACAGCAGGGTAAAGTTCCTCACACACAGGTGGGATGCACAAAACATACCTTCGCGTCGTTTGCGCACTCTGCAGAATACGCGAGCCGCAAGCATTCATCGTTCTCGATGAACTCCCACAGTCCGTCGGAAGCAATAATGAGGCATTCGTGCTCTGATGTTATTGTCGCGGTTGTGATCTCGGGGGTGGATATGATGCCGGCGTCGTGGCCCACGGTGTCGCCTAAAGAACGAGACATGGCAAGACCGGGCACATCCATGTTTCCGAGCCACACGCGAGGAGGTCCGTCGATGCCGTCATCATACTTGATGGCGAACACCCGCCCTCCCTTGGCCTCAATACGGGCCTTCTCAGCTGGCAAGTCTGGTTTGTGGTCGTGGGATACTTCGTCAGGGATCACTGCTCCGGTCTTGTCACCTGCCGGGCGTCGTCCTAAGATGATTCGGGAGTCCCCGATGTTCGCACAGGTGAGCTTGTTCCCCACAACTGTCGCGAGCACGCAAGTGCTGCCACTAAAACGGGCGTTGATTCGCTTGTCCGCGAGCATTTCCTTCTCGATCGCGACAACACAGGCTGTCATGGCCTCGCCGCTCTGCGCAGGGAACTTCGGGTGGGAGAACAGCATCTCGGGCAAGCGGTCGCGGAAATACTGTGACACGTGGTGGCCAAACTCGCCGTGGCCGTCCAGGACACCGACGAACAGCGCTCCAGTCTTGGGATCTTCTGTTAAAATCATAGAGTCTTGGTTCTTTTTTGCTGGGTTGTACGGGGCGTAGCCCTTTGTGCATATGCCGAAGCGGCTACCAAACACATGCCCTATCCTTGGGTTGGGTTCCTCTTGGTCGTGCAAGGGGACACCTGATGCTGCGGCACCGCCGTTTGTTCCTGTGACGGTGGGCGACTGCAAGTTGAGGGTGCCGACACCATCCAGCAGAACATTGGCGCCTGCAAGCGTGAGTCGCCGCCGCGACCGTCCGATAGCGCCTTCATCGTGACTCGCAGTTGTCGTTCCCGTCTTTTCGCTGCCACCACTTGGCGCAGCTGACATTGTTGTGTGGAAACGCGCGAGCGAAGCGCAAACCTATTCGCGCCCTAGCAAACGGCGCCGCCGTTCAAACGAGAGTCTGCACTGCCGCCAGATCTGAAACAGTAATCCAGGGTAGCAACACAGACAAAGAACCTCCACTCCTATTTTCTTTTGTGTTGTTTTTATTGTCGTCTTGGTTGTTTCCGGCGGCTCTTTGCTATCGTCTTTGCTATCGTCTTTGCATTCTGCTCACCGTCGTTGATCTATCTGCAGTTATCATTGTATACCGACTACTTTTGACATCTCTCCGTCCTCCCCTCCAAAGTCCAGAGTCACGCCCGTCTAAGCGACCTCTCTTTTGTTCCGTTCCACAACTCCATGACATCAGTCAGCGTCGTGCAACCAAACAACTTCTCGTGCTTCCTCCGTCCACACTGCTCATTCCCACATCCACACCCAAAGCAAACCACCCACCTCCTCTTCCAGCACCCTCACCGGATTACCGTGCCCGCCTCGTTAGAACGTCACAGTGCGTTGTTGTTGTCGTCGTCAGTCGAAAGCCACAGTCGAAAGTCGAAAGTCGAAAGTCGAAAGTCGAAAGTCGACATCGAAGTCGAAGTCGAAGTCGAAGTCGGAGAGAGAGAGTCGCAGTCGCAGTCACTGTTCGCAGTTCGCAGTGAGTGAGTGAGTGAGTGACTGTGACTGTGTGTGTGTGTGTGGGCGGGACGCAAACTTCCAAACAAACAAAGGCAGTCAGTGGGAGTGACAGTGACAGTGACAGTGACAACAACAACAGTGAGACACTGAGACAGTAAGTGAGACAGTGAGTGAGTGAGTGCGTGAGTGAGTGCGTGAATGCGGAAACGCCGCAACTTCACTTCACTCCACTCCACTCGACTTCACTGAGGGCAGTGGAGTGACTGTGAGTGACTGTGAGTGAGTGACTGTGAGTGAGTGACTGTGAGTGAGTGACTGTGAGTGAGTGACTGTGCGTGAGTGAGTGAGTGATCCGACGACAAACGAACTTTTTGTGTGGAGTTTGGTTGGAGTGACTGAGAGTGAGTGACTGTGAGTGAAGGTGAAAATCCGCATTTTTGACTCACTCACTCACTCACACTCACTCACTCACTCACTCACAATCACTCACTCACTCACTCACTCACCGCGAGAGTCACTCACTCCTGCACTCAGCCCAATGTTATCTATAACCAATATTCCACCGAATCCACCCACTTATCTACCCACTAAACATTTCATTCCTAATCATAGATACATATTCGTCCATCCAGCCCCAACCAGCCCCAGCCCCAGCAGCCCAAGTGCAATTCGGCGGCACTCCATTGTATCCGTTATCAGTATTCCACGTTATCGCCACTTAAAACCCCAGCCAAAACAATGAATTCCCGTAAACGGAGATGTATTCCACCACACCTCAGCGCGAGCGCTCCAGCACACTGCACGGCACGCAGGAGACATGTATCCGCAACCAGGAATGAGTGGGAACTGCACAGGTGATACGGGGGTAATCAGTGCATTCCCGGAAACGGATACACATCTACTCAGCGCACGTACAGCACAGCACACTCACGCACTCACTCACTCACTCGCTCACACACTGTCGCCGTCAGACACAGACACTATCTGAGTCGCAGTCAGCCACTCTCAGTCGCAGAGAGTCGCAGTGAGTCGTAGTGAGTCGCAGTGAGTCGCAGTCAGCCGCCGTGGCTATGATTTCATGTTAACCCCGTCGACGGTGTCGGAATGCCGAATTTCTGCACGGCCGCAACGAACGAAGGAACGAACGGAGGAACGCCGTTGCAAACAAAGCGGCGCTCATTCATTCACCAACGATGACCGGCCGCCGCGACGACGACGGCGACGACGACGACGACGTTTGCCGCCATCAACCGCGAGGTTTGACCACGAACCAAAGAGTCGCGGAGACACAGTGGGTGGTAGACTGAGGTGAGGCTGTCAATGGCAACTGTGTCATTGGCGGTGAAGAAGTTTGGTCCACATGGCCTTAACCAGGAAGAACTTTGTGAGTCGGTTGTGCACGAGGACGACATGACAACCCGGCCAAGCGAACCGTAATCTTGTTGACACGATTCTGAAATCGTCACGGGGGGCCGGCCGACTTCAAACGACGGTGCACGGATTGAGGCGGAAGCTCGGCGTCGACTGGGAGCGCCAGCCCCACGAACGCGCTCTATCCCGCGCAGAGTGTCCCGCATCCTGCGGCCACACAACCCGATCAGAAGGCGCAGTTTGCATAGTCCCCAACATAGTTTGTGCGCAATACATGCAACATAAAAAGAATTATCGTTGAATCACAAAATCTGTTTCTCGAAGCGGGCAAGTGCGTCAACTCATGGAGTCAAAAAGTTGCTGTCCGGGCTATCGCGCCCTGCAAGTTTGACTGTGGTGGACGCCCGAGCTGCGGTGACGCGAGACAGCACATACTGCTGCTGCAATCTAAACGAAACTAGCCTCTCTTTTACATAATGTGCACCGCCAGCTTTATGAAAAAGGCGTCGAGCAGTCGCCTCGTTCTGCTGACGGTGCTCATGTCCGCGTTGATCGTTGTTGGCATTGCCAATTACGTCCTCGTGAAGGTTTTGTTCGTGGCCTTCAAATCTGGAAATGGGAACTCGACACAAAACGCAACATCGGCATTCTTCGAAATGCTTACTGCGAAGACGAACTCATCCGACGACGGGTCGCGATACAGCTTCTTCGTGAACCAAGGAATCAACTTTTTCTACATCGTAGTTGGAGGAATCATGGTGTATCCGAGGATGTGCTGCACCAACGACATTACCCCAGAGATGAAAAAGATTCCCCACAAGATATTTGTGATCATGGCGCTGCTTGATTCTTTTGGAACATTCTTCATTTCTATGGGCGCCGTCTACACACCCGGGCAGATACAACCGCTTATCCAACAAGCGTTGATCCCTCTGACAATGGTGTTTTCGTGCATCTGGCTGAAAGAGAGATATAATATTTGGGAGCTCGTTGGGGCTGTGCTCATGCTGGCCGGGGCTGCGGTGTCCATTGTGCCTACCATCACGGGCGGCACGGACGGCACTTCGAAGTGGTATGCCTGCGTCATATACTTCTGCAGCAATATTCCGATGGCTCTCAGTGGGGTTTACAAGGAAATGGCGTTCAAGAAGCAGCCAGTAGACGTCTGGTATTTGTCACAGTGGGTTGCCATCTACCAGTTTTTGATCTCCTTCGTGTTTGTGCCTCTCCTCGTGGTCCCATTCATCGGAGGCACCGAGACTGGCATGTCTTTTGCCGACATTTGGTACAGCTTTCGCGATGGTGCGCTTTGCTGGGTCCAACTGACACCCGATTGCTCGGGAGTGAACAACAAAGGACAAATGTGGCTGTTGCCTGTGTACACTTGTGTCAACATGTACGTTGTGTGTGTTTATGTGACACGCACTGTGCTCCGTTCTTTGCGATTCGTCGCTCATGTGTCCACTTGTGCTCTTGTGCTCTGTCGTCAGGTTTTACACAGCTCTTGGCCTCTTTGTGACGAAGCACGGGAGCGCCGTGCTCTCCCGACTGGCGTAAGTTTGCTAGCGGACCCGTGAGATCATCCTCGGACAATGACCATCCAACACCGAGCTGACTTCTGCGCGAATCCATGTTGTATTTGTGTGTTGCTAGAAATGCTCTAATATTGCCGCTAACTGCCGTCGCGTTTGCGCTGCCGTTCATGGGGATCTTCCAGGTTCAGTCTGCTGCAGCCCCCGTCACCAATAGTTCGCCTCGACTTACTGCTTTGGTGTTCGCTATATCATGTGTGCGCAGGAGAGCATCACGCTGTACACATGGATCGGGTTAGGCGTGACGTTGGCAGGCTTTATTCTGTACCAGTGGGCCATGGAAGTGTATCGTAAGCGTCTCGAAGCCAAGAAGCGAGCAGAGCAGGATCTGCTCATTGGCGATGCCGAAGAAGGGCCCAACAGCCAGGTGTGTTTGTGCTGTTTGTTGTGGGACGAATGAATGCCTCGTTGTTACTCATATTTACACCATGACCGGCACTTTGCAGATGCTCCAAGACCCCTTGATGGATGGAGAGTGAAGCCATTCTTCTCCGCACTTCAAGGACCAGCGCACGGTAACGCACGGTTCAGGCTTGGCGCTGCCGTCCTTGCATTCAAATGTATTGTTTAGATTTCATGGTAGCACATTGCCGTTGAGGGCACCGCACCCCCAGATTTGTATGATAGCCATACCAACAGCGAGCCACGTATGCCACCGCTGTTTCACTATTATGTTACACGTTGTAAGAACTCTAGAATTCCAGAACTCCTGTTTTTCACACTGAGCGATAAGTTTCAAGGCGTTGCGCATTACTTTAGCAGAAAAGTTGACAGCTCGTGTAAGTAACTGTACGTGTTTGAAGTTCGACATTCCCCAAAAACGTCGAGTGCTTCATGGCGCAATGTGTCAAGTTGGGGCTTCAGCGCGACACAACATTTGGTCGCATCACGGTGCTCACGGATCAGTGCATCAGTACGGGTCTTCGTCACCGTCACTGATGCTGATGTCGTCGTCCTCGTCCAGTTTCCTTGGCGACGTTGAGCTCCACGAGCTGCATCCGAACAACAGCAGCCGGTTGAGCTTGGGGTTGTAAAACAAAAAGACGAACTTCCACAAGGCGTCAGCGTATGGGTGTAGATCCGGGTTCTCAGGATTGAAAACCAACACCTTGCAGTCTTTGAGTTGAATGACATGGTCCATGGCGGCCCACATGTCGTTGATGACTCCAGGATTGCTGGGGTACAAGGTTGCCAAATTCTGGTTGGCGAAGCGTGCAGCCTGCAAGAAAGCAACCGGCATGGTCACGTGGACGTCCCGCATCAGCAACAGCGGAGCGCGCGAGCGATACGAACCGTCTCAATGCTTGTGAGGGTAAAATTGTCGCTTTCCACAGTGGAAAAGTCGTTCTCGGGGAAGGACGCATTCATTGCACCAATCAGATTTACCATCAACCGCGCACCGGCGGACGGAGTCGGGACGACTGCTGGAACGAATGAAGTCGACTGTGAATGTTCACAAGCGAACCACGACCAAACATTCGAACCGTATAAACACACAATGACAAAGGTAAGAGAGAATCAGTGATGTACGACCCACAGCAGAAACCGCTAACGTGCACACTCACCAAGTTCTCCTTGGCATCGCTGTGTGAAATCTCTTTGAGAAGGTGCTTATCTTCGCCAGCGAGTTTGCAAGAATATGCTTCTGCCTGGCCGCGGACTCGGTGGTCGCCAAATATCGTGTCGTCGAGGCTGCTTGTGATAACAGAGAGTTCAGGGCAGTCAAGGAATTTCATGATGGAGAAGTTCGCGTGTCGGGGTCCTTGGTGTGACGTTTGAAGATTGCTGGAGGAAGTTGCAGAAAACGATTAGCACCTCAGGGGGCAAATAGACGAATTCATCGTGCTGTTCTCGTGCCCGCGTTCAACAATGAGGAAGAAAAATCGAAACATACTTCGCGCAGTTCACGTCGACCCCACAATAATTAGTCTCCTGCGATCTTCTACCGTTACGACGCAGCCGTTCTGGGCCAGACAACAACACGCTGGTTTCGATGCGTTGGCGGCGCGTGCGCTGGCGCAGCATGCACGGCACCACTCTTGTTCGTGAACAAGCCTGCATCCACATACTGGCCTCTTGTAGGTCACCTGAACACAGCACGCAACCGGCAGCACAGTCAGAGCGAGCAACATCCCTGCACGCAGCTGCAAATTGCTATTGGCGTCTCCCCGCTGTCACGCGGTGCCGCGCCATCCAACACGCTCGTCACCATCCTAGCACATCTCACATCCACATCCGCCGGCGCTCCGGAGCCAAACAAACGCAGTTCAACGCCAAACCAACACACCACAACAGACAACCAACAACACAAAACAACCGGAAAGGTGCGTAAAGGGAGTCAGAAGCAGCTGCCATACAGTCACCACCCAACGTCGTCGTCGTCGTCGTCGTCGTCGTCGTCGTCAGTTGCGCAACGAACGAACGAACGAACGAACAGAGACGGCGACGGAAGAGAAAGCAGCTGCGACGACACTGCGGCACAGTGAGATCGCTGCGTTGGTTTCGTCACCTGAGTGAATGAGTGAGTGAGTGACTGTGTGTGGGTGAGAGGTGAGAGGGCTCTCTTTGGTGAAGCAAGCAAGCGCCAGCGCGAAGAAGACAGAAAGAAGAATGGCAAAAGTCGAGGGCATGCTGTGTATCTACAACAGACACTTTAGCGTTTAAGGCTGCGGGATAAGCGGAGTTAACGCGTATTGTCATATGTAGATAACTATCCATGCATGGATCGACCGTGTTATTGTGTTGTTGTTGTCGTTCGTTGTTGTGCAGCGCTGTTTGTGGTTGATTGAGGCGCGGCTTCGTCGCTTGTTGTGTGTTTGAAAAAGTTCGGAAAGGTCGTCGCTTCCGGAAGCGCGGGAAAACGACGGAAAGCTGTATCGTATCGCTGTCCCGAGCGAGGTCGAGGTGTGTGTGAGCACAGCCGGCGCGCGGTTGAACCAACCGAAGAGCAGAAGAAGCGAACTTCCGAGGTATGGAAACCTTTGAAGCCGTGGTTTGTGCTCTTGATGGAACCTTCAAGACTTCGTTCAGAGTGTACGATTCCTTTTCGGATTGCAACACACTTTATACCGAAAGTCGACGTTTCCAAACTTCGCGCAAGACCACACTATCGGAGGCTATCCTTGATAGATACTCAGAGTACTCCGCCGTAAATTTCCACGCGCCACCGTCCGCCCTTTTAGTTCAGTTCAGTTCTTCGGCAAGATTGGGACATTCGTCTCTGTCGTTGTCGTCGTCGTCTTTGTTGTTGCCATTCAATCAGTTGGGCAGTCTCCGCAACCACGCACTTCCCCAAAAGTCCACTCGGTGGACATTTTCGAATCCTGTGGGCACGCACACAAATGCTCAATCATTCCACTCAAACCCCGTTCACAAGGGTTGTGGCGTCTTCACTTGACGAAGTTTTCCGGGCTGTGCTTGCTTGCGTGTCTGAATGTTCCCGCGAGCGAGGAGGGCGGGGGGACTTTTTGAATGGGAGGTGAGCAAACGGACGGACGGCGGACGGACGACAGAAGATCCAGCAATCCGTTCATTTCGCGATCCGAAACTCAGCATGGGATAACGTTGAGGGGGGAAAGCAATGTTACTGCAACCTGTATGGCACATTTGATGCAGATGCTGGAAGCGAGCGTTGCGTTCTTAGTTTTGCGTGGACGATGCCGCCATGGGCTGTGGTATTGCATGGACTGGACGATGAAGGAGTTGGGTGTCAACGCCAAGTGCGACACACGGCGGTGGGTATCAAGTCATGTGGATTGGAACCGATGATGGAAGGGTAGTAGGCATGACATTCGAAGCTGAGACCAATGTTCGAAGTGGAAGACATCGACCGTCGAAACAATGCGGAATTCGACGTAAACAAGCGCCGCCGAAAGTGAATCTACAGGACCCGGATGAGGAACTTTTACTGATTTACGACTTTCCATGCTGAGAGGAGCTCGGCCTCGGGCTCTCCAAATTACGTGACTCTGCTCGCCACTCGACGAGCCCTCTTTGTGGATCGGAGTGAGACTGCGAAAAAAACTTCTCTACATCGCTATCTTGTGCTTGCACGACTTGTGCCAGTCCCTCCGGGCCGCGAGGGATATTCGCAAGTTGTTGTACCTTGCACGCGTTGACCAGGTGATGCGTCAAATAAAACGCCTCGTGTACAGACTTTGCTACAACCAGTCCTCCGTATTGTCGCATCAGAATGACCTACACACAAAGTTGTCGAACAAAAAAAAAAGAAAAATGCGAGTAAGTAACTCATCGACGAAGGAAACGAAGGCTGTTCCGCAATGACTTGCAGTACCAACCTGCGAGCGACCCCGCAATGCGGCGTCGAAAAGGGCGCTCGCACTCGCGTCAGCTCGCACGGCCTCTGCATACGACAGATACTCGATGCGGCCAAGTGCCATCGCGTGTTGAGAGATTCCGCCAACCAACCCATGACTACTGCAAGCGGCGGCGATGACCTCTGGGACGTGCACGTGGACAACCCACGTCATGGAACTGTCTTGGAGCGCAAGCAGATTCGCATGGAGTGCCCCATGAATGCCGAAAGCAGTGGGATGAATTCCGAGTTCTGCCGACCCGGCGTCGACCACAGTTCCGTCACAATGTACCTTCACCAATGAACTTGGAGTTACCTCACTCCACTTCAACCCATGCGGGTTGGCGAGAAACGTTTGGTCAGCTGTCGTATCTTTGCTTTGTGGGTTCTTCGGCATCCTCACTGAGATGTGTGTATGCATTGTGTTGTCCCAACTCTGACGGTCCAACACCTGAAACAAGCTCGCAAGTTGCGAACGCAGCGTGCCCTCGTGGCTGAGAACCTGGAGGTTCGAAGGCCCTGGAGAACTCGTCGGTCGCTGACTGTTGCCTGCTTGACCACGGCGTGGTCCGGCACTATGTTTGGCGGATGCGCCGTTGTGTGACTCTTCTGATCCACGGCACACCTCACTGTGCGCTTCGATAGCATCGACGTGACTCTCGATGAATTCGCCGCAATGCTTGCAGCGACCGGCAAACTCATTTTGCAGCGATGGGTCGTGCCGACCCAAAATATTCAGGAATTCGGAATTGTTCTGACGTTGCTTGTCTAATATTTTTGCGTTGAGTTCACTGATCTTTTGGACATGCTGCTTGGACTGGATGACCAGCGTGTCTGTCATCGTGGGAGTGCGAGCGCGAAGGGAGGCAAGGTGCGCGATACGGCGTTGGCGAGGAGTGCAAACGGAGAGACAAGTGCGCAAACAATTTGCGAGGGGAAGCAGGCGCTGGTTCTCCAAGACACAACCAGCGGTAACGTTCACTTTGCACCGAGAAAATCCACGCCACGCTAGTCGTTTTTGTATCTTTCTTGCCCACACCGCAGGGCAACTATGTCGGTTGGACTCGGCCGCACAACTTACTACTCATCATTCATCATTTGCAGAACCTTATTCACAGCTGAAGATGCGAAACGTACGACTGCTTCGATAACCAGAGCCAGTTCACTGCATCTTCTGATATACAACGAAACAGTTCTAGGCAGGTGACAAAGGATGCTGTGCGACGAGACAGCGTCAGCAGACAACGCACGAAGCCACGCAAGAAAGCAACTTGACGCAGCGCCAGGCACCACCGCATGAAATGGGAGCTGGCCCTACCACACACGCGACACTACAACACGCGACGCAAAGCGCCGCAACAACACGCCAAACCATACTTCGCGAGATACGTCGACTCTCCGTGTTCGTTGACACGAAACACGGGACACGAAAGACGAAAGGTATCCAAAGGAACGAGGAACGATCCAACACAACGAACGCAACAACCAACAACGAACGCAGCAACGCGCTGACGCAGCAACGTAAGTAACTGCGCAAGGAAGAGAGAGGTTTGCTGCGCGGAGTGCGGAGTCAGTGTCTGAGTGAGCGAGCAAGTGCGTGAGTGCGTGAGTCAGCTGCCCCAACCAACCACCAACCACCAACGAACGACGAACGACCAACCCATCCCCAGTCAGCCACAGCGAGCAAGCTCAATCAATCGACGCTCTGTGTGACAAATCGAGAGTGTGGCACACTGTGGCAGTGGCCGCTCCGATGTTTTCTTTCCGACGTTCCGTTCCGATGCTCCGTTCCGACGTTCCGTTCCGATGTTCCAATGGCAACTTTGAAGAAGCTTTGAAGTAGTGTTGGAGGAAGTTGGACGTTGGACGTTGGACGTGGGACGTGGGACGTTGTCGTGGCGACTCCACCTGGCAACTTTGAATGCAGCTTTGAAGTCGTGTTGGAGGCAGTTGGAAGTTAGAAGTTGGACATTTGGCGACTCCACCTGGGCTCAACAGCTCTCCACGATAGCGTAATTCTACTACCACACGCTCCATCGTCGTCGCCGTTGTTCGTTGTCGTCGATCGTGAGAATCGTCTTCGTCACAATCGTTGTCGTTGCTCTTTGAGTACTAAGTCCCAAAGCACTGAGAACTCCTTATGGTTGCTGCTGCTGTCGTGTTTGAATTCGTCGCCGTTGTCGTCGTCGTCGTTGTTGGTTGTCTGGCAACACTACTTGATCGGTTGTGAGGTCGCCTGGTGTGCAACGAGTGGGCGAGCAATGTGAGGTTGGCGTGGCGAGCGGTGTGTTGTGTGACCTTTGAGGCGTGGTCTGCGTTGTGCGCCAGTCCGATGCCGTGGCCCTCGTGTGTCCGGTCTTGTGCGTGCTAGATTTTGTTTGTGAGGTTGACAGTGTTTGCACCGATTTTCAGACCTAAATACGGATCAAAGCAAAAGTAGAGAGGTGTTGGGTCAGTTTTGTAGCCACTGGTGGCAGGGAATCCATCGCCGAGCGCAATGGGACTCGAAGACGGGTATGAGTACCAGGCCCTTCGCGGACATGGGAAGACTGGGTTTTGGGGTGTCATCACATCGTCTATTGACTGGTGCGAGCTGAACTACGACATCACAATGTACATTTGCGAATTTTTCAACACCATTTCATCATTCTCCATGGTACGTTTGGCGTCGAAGTGCTGCGAGTGAACAATTTTTGCAAGTGAACGTTTGTCTGCTCCGTTTATCTCCGTATGTTGCGCACTGCGCAGGTTCTGATGGGAGTTTTCGGCATGTTCGTCCACCGCGGTGTCCTTGAGACACGGTATCACCTTGCTTATTTGATGATCGCCATCGTCGGGATGGGGAGCGTAGCTTTTCACGGCACATTGCACCGCAACTGCCAAATGCTCGACGAAGTTCCCATGCTGTGGTCCGCAGCAATCACGTTGTTCATCATCTTGGAGAATGAGTCGCCGAAGGGACAGCACAGCGTGGGGAACTGGCTTCCCGCGTTGTTGTTCAGTTTCTGTTTCATCACAACCTGGTTGAATATATTTTCTGACGGTGACTTGCAATTCTATCTGTTCCACTTCACATTCGGTACGTGTGATTGCCCGTTTTGTGATCATAGCATAGAAGAACACGGGCGGTTGATGACGCTTTGCTGCTTGTGACATGCAGGGCCAGCCGAGATGTACTGCTTGTACCGGATCTACTGTTTGTCACGGGACTCCGACGATCCAGCGTTGAAGCGCCTCGTGACAATGGGCCTTTGCTCCTATTTTGGTGCCCTGATCTGCTGGGGCTTGGACATTGGTTTCTGCGATTTGTTCTATGTCGAGTGGGGGCTGCCAAACCTGCAGGTATTAACAACCTCAATATCTTGATGTGCACAAGGAAATTGCAAATGTGACTTGAACCCGCCCTGTTCGCTTTTGTTTTATGTTTGGTGTTTGGTATCGGCATGCTAGCTGCACGCGTGGTGGCATGTGTGTGCCAGTTTAGGTCTCAGCTACCTTACAACTGCGCTCGGGTACCGTCGATTGACTGTGCTCTCCGCCGACGGAAAAACTCGACCGCACGTCAAGTCACGTCTGGGGTTACCCGTGCTTGCCGATGGTTCCCATGGAGATTGAAGTACATTGCCGTCCCAAGCAAATTGCTGCGAGCAACCTCCAGTTTGCAACACTTGGTGGCAGAATGCACGGGAGACATTGCAGGGGAAGTAGACTGTTTTATAAGCTGATAATTTGTACAACTTTCTGTAGCAATACTTGCGTTGACTCGACATGCATGGGCACCAAACAGCTTTCTCTCTCTGTCGCTGTTTCCGGTCGCACGGATAGCCAACGAAGGGTCGGCCAGGCATGTGCTCGCCGTTTGTGTTCGTCTATGCACTTTCAACAATGCCTGCACGCCTACTCCAGGGATCTGGCAATAATTGAGGCATTGCTTGTAGTGTTGCAATCAATTGTGGTCCGTGCATGCATGCATGCATTCGTCCAAGATCCCGAATCCATAGCAGCATGCTGGCGACGACCTGCTGTGGTTCCATGGAATCTGTTGGATCACTCTCTATGCGATTCAAAACAACTACGTTGCTTACGGTATCCCTGACGCAATGCGAAACCGTAGGACTATGGAATCTAACCTACAGAAAGTACCGACAAGCGACTTGTTCAACCAACTTCGCGTTTGCGTTTGAGATTTGAGATTTGAGTTTTGAGTTTGAAAATCGATTGAACGAACCACGGAAACGGTTCGTTCGTTCGTTCGTTCGTTCGTTCGTTCGTTCGTTCGTTCGTTCGTTCGTTCGTTCGTTCGTTCGTTCGTT
>ENA-OWNT01003371-OWNT01003371.1-seawater-metagenome-genome-assembly--contig:-NODE-3371-length-15142-cov-4.005709_pt1 | contig 15142 bp, 14 predicted proteins | sample MGYA00238136_ERZ651165 | MGnify/ENA primary metagenome ERZ651165 (study PRJEB26861, sample SAMN08777766) | seawater metagenome | isolation source: coastal seawater | place: USA: Florida | collected...
CGTTCGTTCGTTCGTTCGTTCGTTCGTTCGTTCGTTCGTTCGTTCGTTCGTTCGTTCGTTCGTTCGTTCGTTTGTTTTCGTTCATTCGTCCGTTCGTTCGTTTGTGTGTTTGTTCGTTTGTTGTTCGGTTGTTCGTTTGTTCGTTTGTTGTCAGTCGTCGGTCGTCAGTCGTCGGCGGTCACGCCCCTTTACTCAGTCACAGCTGCTCGTTGTCGTTGTCGTTGTTTGTTGGTGTTCGCTGGTGTTCGTTGGCGTTCGTTCGTCGTTGTTCGGTGTGTTTGTCTGTTTGTTGTTGTCGAGTTGTGACGTTGTGGTGCCGTCGAGGTGAAGGCGGCAGTGTCGCTACTGTTGAAGTGTGGAAGTGTCGCTACTGTTGAAGTGTTGAAGTGTTTGTTGGGGTTGCTGTCGTCGTTGTTGTTATCATTATGGACGAAAGAAGAGAATGTCGAGTTGCGTTGCTGTTGGTGGTTGTGCGGCAGTTCAGTTTGTAGTTGCTGATGTCGTTCTGTTTTGTTCCGTTGTGTGTTTCGCTGTGTCCGTGTCTGTGTCTGTGCCGGCGTGCCTGTGTTTGCACTTGCGCTTGCATTGTAGTTTGTTGCTGTGTCCTGTTGTGTTCAATTGTGTGGTGTGGTGTGGTTGCAGGTCGCAGGTCGCAGGTCGCAGGTCGCAGGTCACAGTCCACGGTTGTTTGGTATCCGTTGTGTTGCAGTTGGGTTGTTTGTTGTGTTGACCGAATGCACGTTTGCCCTCCCTCCCTCTTCCAACAAGTCAACGAACAACCACTCAAACTCACGCTCGCGCGTGAGTTTGCCGGGGTTGATGATGTCGAGGTCCAGCGTGACTGTGACCGTCGCAACTGCCGACTCCAACAAACATTTTAAAGTTGGTGCACTTTCCCCCGAACAGATTCCCTACATTCGTCATTCGGTTGCGGAATTGTCAACTTACGAACACGCAATCCATGCTGGAATCCGACCACGGTGAGCTGCTTATTGGAGTGTCGCTATGGAGTGTCGTTATGGATCACAACGACAACTTGCGTCACTGTGTCGTTATTTGTTCCGTTTGCAGAAATGGAAGACACCCCTACGAAGAAGGAGGAGCCAACGCCCGTCAACGACGGTGCTCAAAACGTTGTCGTCGACCCTCTCGAAGCTGATACGACTGAAGAAGAGGTTCGTCATTGCTCGACACACTCTCATCCTCCTGTATGACACCCGTTCAACGATCATTCGCAATATGCAACGACAACTGTCTCGAAAGTCTCCTCGATCCGCAATGTGCCATCCGCGCAACTTCGCACTTCACCCTTGGCATACTCGGAGCAGTTGCGTTCATGCCTCGTCACCATATCTAATTGCGTTGTCGCCCACTGCGCATGCCTTCGCCGCAGACTGCAGCCATGGTAGAGGAGCCGCTCACTCCGCTTGGTGCTGCGAAACCAAACATGTTTTCCGACAAGTCGTCACCTGTACGTCTGGAAACTTCGCACAATGCCGTCTGACGACCGTCGTAGTGACTGCACGCAATCGCCCTTCGCCATGCCCGTCTTCCTGCATGTGTGTGTGCGGCTGACTCGCCATGCAGTGCGCTTTGCTCATTGTTTCTGTGTCTCTATTTTCCATGCAGGCGCCCGCACCGGCAAACGGGGATGGCGAAGATGCTCCCAAGGAATCCATTAAAGAACGCGCCACGAAAGTGGTCAACAATGCCACTGACCGAGCAAAAGCGGGTGCCGCGAAAGCCGCGAAAGTGGGCCGTGAAACCTATGAGAAGGTGAAAGAGAAAACTGCGCAGTATCGCAAGGAGATCGGAGAACGCACCGCCAAAGTTGCTCATGCAACCACGGAAGCAACACTGGACGCCATTGGCAAAGCACTGACGTACGCTGAAAATTCAAAGGGGTATCTGAAGAGCGTCCTTTCAAAAGAAGCCCTCAAGAAGATGCGCGAAAACGCAATGAAAAAGTATCCGCAGTACTTCACCGGTGAAGCTGACAAGAACCGTCAGGCATTCCAGGACTTTTTGGCGCAAGGCGCTGAGCCTGTCTTCATTGAACATGGCAAACAAACCCAGGTGCCTTTCCGAGTCAACAATGGAGATGTCGTGCGTTGGAATTTCCGCGTTCTGAACGACGATGTCGAGTTTTCCGTGAACATTCGAAAGATGCAAGTTGGTGGTGCTGTTGAAGAGACTGTCCACGCCCCGAAAAAGTTTAAAGCAGGAAAAAATCACATGGGCAGCTACAGTTTCGTTTACTCGGCGGGAGCCGTTGTAATCACGTGGAGCAATGCCTACTCGTGGTTCAAGGGAAAGCATGTGGCCTACATCGCGGAAGTGGTGACAGCTGAAGAGGCAGCCAAGGTGCTCACGACCGGCCACATTGACGTCTCTGACACCGCAGAGGATGCTGCAGAGTCAAAGGAAGACGGCGAAGCACAAGCAGAAACTGACGCAGTCGCTCCGCCTGCCGTTGATGAGGAAGACGATGCAGCTGAAGACCGCAGCGAACCACAGCAACTACCGGCTGTCGCTAGTGAGCCTGCAGAAGGCCTTTAAGGTTAAAAGTACAAACGTGAACATTGTTCGGCCAGCAATGAGTGTCAGTATTCCAAATGCGACGCCATGTTCACGCCTCAGAAACCAACTCAAAGAAGAAAGAGTTCGCTATAAAGACGCTGTAGTCTTTTTATTTATTGTGTGTTGCTTGGGTTTGTGTTGTGTTTATGGGGTTTGCACTAAGACTCCACGACGATGACTTCTTCATTTTCGTTCGACAAGCATTCTGAACTGCCTGAATTTTGTGTTGTATCGTCTGCGGAGTCGATGTCGTCTTCGGTCGTGTCTCCAAAAGTGGTGGTCTCGTCAAAACTGTCGTCGGAGGTTTCGTCCCACACACTGGACTGGCGCCCTCCGCGCCTCGGGAGTGGTCCAATCAAAGAAATTATCTGTTCAAACGACGGGCGCCCGCTCGGTTCAGACTGGATACATGACGTGATCAACTTGCTGAAGCATGCGCCGTGACTTGGGTCACGCCAAGCGGCCTGACCCAGCGGAGGCGATGGGCGTTCACCCTTGGTCACCCGTTCAACCAAATGTCTGGGCAAAATATCATCGTATGGCCGTATATGGGTCTTGAGTGTCCACAACAGTATGCCATAACTGTACACATCGTAAGCCGGTTTGGCGTAAAGCTTTGGATCGGGCGGATCAAAAGATCTAGATGCTGCTGCTAAAGCTTCAGGTGGCATGTACGCCGGCGTACCACCTGAAACGATTGACGCGCCTCCAACATTCTCAGCTCGAACCGTGGACCGACCCGCACGGTGCTTGAGTAGCACTGATAAACCAAAGTCGCAAATCTTCACATCGATTTGTGGAAGTTTTCGCACTTTTGATCGACGCCGCTTTTTACGTGAAGAGGCTCTATCGCACGTCTTGGAGTCTTCGGTATATTTTGTAGGGTTCGTGGGTGTTGATAACAGGTCAAGTCGTTGGCGAATCAGAATATTTTCGGGTTTGAGATCCAAATGAACAATTCCCATGGAGTGAAGATACTGCATTCCAGCCGCAATTTGGTACGCCACTCGAACGTATCCTTCATCGGAGTTGAAAGTGCTCTGCACACTCTGGCTGCTCCCTCGACTCAGTGTGTCGTTGGATAGAGACACCGACCGAGATGGCAAAGTCGACTCGTCGTCAGAAGAAGAGTCAGCATCCTGATAAAGCGCACTAGCAAGAGATCCGCCTTCCAACAACTCCATCACCACAAAAATATTCCGTGACGACACCGCATTGCAGCTGCGAAGATCACTCAAGTCGTCGACACTGGCTGGTCTTGGGATCTCAGTGCCGCGCTGGGTGGTCGGCCGATGCAGATCCGCAGGAGGCCCGGTCTTTGTCGATTCAAGCGCTCGTGTCAACCCAAGTACCTTCACGATACGAGGGTGATTGATGTTGAGCAGGAACTCCACTTCACGCAGCAAGATTGTGGCTTCTTTGATGGCGTCGCCTTCCTGGACGTACGCATCACTGCTGGTGCGCCGCACAGGGCGCTTTTTCTTCTTTCCCTCGCACTTTGGGTCAATATATTCATAAAGCTCGGAAGTGTAGTAAACTTCTTTCAAGGCGACCGCATGAATACCATCCAAGATGCTGGTTAACACAGTTCCAGCGCCCCCGGTCCCAACAACTCGCCTTCGTCGCCAGTCCAGGCGTGTCGGCTCCACCCACACCATCGCTGGTGTTTTGCCTTTGCCGGCTTGCAACGATGGCTGTGCGCCCTCTCCAAACACTTTTTCTTTCTTCAAGTATCTCCATCGACACCATAATATCAAAGCTATGAGACATGCCAACACAACAGCGCCAATGAGACTACCGTAAATGTATGCTAAGGCCAACTCATTGTTGTTGAGGCCCATATCGACGGAGCTCTGCGTACTATCCGAAGGGAGTGTGGTCATGTTGACCACAGGCGAAATTGTTGTGTTGCCATCATCATCTAGCAAGTTCCTGCCAGAATCTACACTCAGGAAGTTAGGCGTCCTAAATTTTCCACGCATGTTAAAGTTTGATCTTTCATGCTCAGTGCCTTCACGGCCATCTGGCCTTCCAAACTGCGAGCCCGAGGCCGCAGCGAAGGTCACGACCCACACAAACCAAATTGAAGGCAACGACCTCACGCATATCATCCTTCGTAACGGCTTAGCGGAAACTCACAACAATTACGTGCATGGAGTTTTCGTTGGAAACCAACAACATCGTCGCAGGAACGAATTGGGGTGTTGTGTTTGTTGTTCAGGTACACACTCGGCGGCACACACGCTGAGGCGTGTGCATGCCACCGCACCTGGGTGGCCCCTACCCTATGTCATTCCTATCATGACGGTGCTGCTGTTGACTTACAACATATGAATTCTATTTTTTCAGCAATTCAGTTTCCCCTACCAAGTTGTTTGAAGAATCATCGGCTGCTATCCACTTTGTGTTGAGGATCCCTTTGTCCCGTCGCCGTTTTGCGGGGACGTCCTTTCCTCATGCAGTGCAACTAACCTCACCAACAAACTGCCAGTCCCCCAAAGCTGACGTTCTTTACCGGCACTTCGTCCTGCACATCAACCGATTCGCGAACCAACCACTGGATAAGCGAGAAAGAACATCCCGCCACGCTGTACGTGCAGAGGGTGTGGCGTCGTGTTGTTGCTGCGTCTCCAACGAACACACGACCCAACAATACAAGGATACAATGTAAAGTGAGTGACCAGTGACAGTGAGCGCTCGATCACTCGTACAATCATTGGCGCCCCCTTGCAAAGCACGACCCTCAAAAACAAACAAACAAACTAACTAACTAACAAACCATAACCACCACCACCACCAACGGCCGTCTTCCTCGACGCCCTCCCACCTCGCGAATCCAAACACGAATGACCGATTGCGACGAACGAACACACGAACGAAAGCAACGAACGAACGAACGAACGAACCGAACCGAACCGAACCGAACCGAACCGAACAGAGCAGCGCAGTGCAGTGCAGTGCAGTGCGCAGATGCCGTCGCCAGCCTCACTCACTCACTCACTCGCTCACTCACTCACAGTCACTCTGTCGGTCATCCGTTCGTTCGTTCGTTCGTTCGTTCGTTCGTTTACAGGTTAGGCCACACACACTTGTCGATCTCCGACGTCGGCGCAGCGGCGCAGCGGTGCACGCAGCCCAAGTATCTTTACATGTCCGTGTATGGATCTAAAGGTACCACCAGGGTAGTCTATCATACAGTGTAGTCTACCCACCTTGTTTTTCACAGTTTATGACACAGCTCCGCGCTCCTCGCTCCTTCCTTGTCGTTGGAAACAGCCTGTCTGTGTATGATCTGTTACAGACAATGTTGTTGCGGGTGTATTTGCGCGCTTGCGGGTTTGTTTGCGCGTTGGCGGTGTTGTTTGTCTGTTCTGTGTTGGCAACTGGCAACATTCGTTCGGATTCTGGATTGCGGATTGCGGATTCTGGATTCTGGATTCTGTAGACTACCCAGGGTAACAAACAACAAGGTCAAACATCAAATCAACATTGTGAATCATACATACATGCTAATTCTGTCATTCTGTCACATGGACCACCAAGGGGTATCGATTGCCAATTGGACAGCAATTACGCCTTGCATGGACGAACTCTCTGTGCCACTCGAAGGAGACGTGTTCACATGCACGCAATACACAACAAAAGTGCGGATTCTGCCTCACAAGTCCCCCCACCACAACTTAGATGATGATGCACTCACAATGCCAAAACGTCCTCGTTGGACCGGACTGCGCTGGGCGCCACCTGCCGCAAACACCTGATCACCCGAATTGGACACGAAGTACCTAGAACCCCCGATGACATGCAATGCATTGGATGAAACGAAATTTATAAATTGGCACGTCAAAGAAGTAAATTGATGGAAAAAAATCAAATAGATCTAGAATGCACCGAAATAAAGCCACATACAACGCGGCTCGGCACTCTTTCCCTGAATCATAACAAGGAATGAATGCAATGGGTCTCGATATTTCAAGACGTCAAGGGCGATCAGGAGTCAATAGACACAAAGCCATGGTGGATCCAAACGACAAAGTATATCCAAACGATTGCTCCGCGCCGAAGCGTGTAATGCCAGCACAGCAACTCACTGCTATTGTTTCACAACAAAATTCCACATTCTGTTGTAAGGCTGGTTGACGATACACATTATTACAGTCGCCGCTTCAGTTTCTGACTGATTTTGCGTGAGGTGGAGGCAGTACTTCTTCGGCGCCTGGTCTTCTTTGCAACCGGCTCCACCACCTGCTGTAGTTGCACCTGTGCCAGTGGAATCCGTGTGTACTTCTTCGTGACCGGTGAATACGTAACCTCCAAATCTGCAACTGTGCCAGGGTTTGTCTCATCAGTCTCTGAAACTACAAAAGGGAGTATCTTGCGAATGACATCACGACCAAGTGTCGAGGCGCGTGTCAATGCCCACAGAGAAAGAGAATTCTGTTTGGCCCTATCGAGAGCCATTACAGACAAACTCGGCATCAAATCAACAAGCGTCTCTGAGTTGACTTCATCGTGAGACGCAGTGCTGAGTCTGTGGCGGGGTGGCTTCTGGACGAGTCTCACGTCCAGTCTTTGTCCAATGGGGACATTCGTCAGAAGGACGTAGAACGCACTCTCCGAGAGGTCGGGCTCTGGAGCCAGTGGCGTCAGTGCCGCAGCAACTTCATTAAAAACGACTTCAGATGTATGTCTAGCGTCTCTTGGGTGAGCACGTTGTTGCAGTGGCCCTCTCGGTTCATTCAGTGGTCGGATGACGTGTGCTGCTCCATTCTCCGCGTAGCGACCTGCTCGCCGCTCTTCGCAGAAGCTGGCTGCTATAGCAACATGACCCGTGCTTGACACTGTCCCAGTAACATTGATCCTTGATTCTAGTGGAAAAGGGTTGTGTGAACTTACACTCTTTCGTCTGCTCTGCATGGACAGTGCGTGCCATGGTTCCGAAGCAATGACGCCGCCTTGAACGACATCAGGCGCCTTCACTGCCAAGTGCAAATTGCTCAAACGTAGCGTTTGCCGCTCCAGAGACAAGCGCCGATTTTCAGGCCGAAACTCAATCGCTCTTACCTCAAGTAGGATGGATCCGTTGTGATTGTACTTTTGCGTTGCTTGAAATTCAACCACAATTTTTGCAGAGTGCGTGTCTGTCACGACCCGGGCCAGCCGCGGTTCGTCGTGGTTGGTTGCATCAAGATCGTTTGCATCAAAGTCGGTTGCATCAAGGTTTTCACGGAGGCGCTCTTCCTCCTCCTGTTGCTCCACAAAAATGTCAAAATCAGTTGCCATTTTGAATAGAAATAGGTCTCTGATCTGTCAGCAAATCAGACACAATGCAGATAAATCCGCTGTGTCGAGTGCTTCCGCGAGCTCCCGCTAGTTATGCTTCTTCTTTGTTTGATGGCCAACATAAATTTATGATCCACATCCACTCTGATTGCTCTGGACGTTGCAATACGCATACTCACTTCAAGCAGTCGGCAAACAGCGTTCGTCTGTGGTTCTGTTTCACTGATTGGCACCCTCGCAGTACATGTATATTTCTTCGGCCGCAAAGTAGCTTGGTGCTCCTAAGATCTCTCCCGGAGGAGGTACGCCAAGGCGATGACTGTGCTGCTTTCTTTACTCACTGTCGACCTGTTCATGCATGCATGCAGCGATGAATTTGCGCCGATCCCAAGCTACACGTCGCCGAATAGCTACCGGTTCTTTTCCCTTCCTAGCCGCCACGTCCAACCAGCTATCTTGTCACCTACCGCTGCACCAGCGGCAGCCAGAAAAACCCACCTTTCAGTGCAAGAAACAGGCAAGCAACCCCGCGGGTCACCACCCCACCACGGTCATTCATTCATTCGTCGATGTGTTCTGTGCGGTTCGCGCGCGAAAACTGTCAACTTTACAACCGCCATTTTTTTCGTCGCGGCGGTGTTCCCTCGTTCTCTGTCCTCGGTCGGCACTGCAGGCCCCACAATTTGCAATATCCTGATTCAGGGTATATTTGATGTATTGTATTCAGCCTGAAAAGTATTCCTTTTATTGGATTAACGAGGATTTCAGGATCGTGAGATATTTCTGTAGTCCTGTGTGTAGATATGTATTGCACACTTTGTTCAGCGTAACGAAGTATTCTATATATAGGAATAAAGCGTTTCGTGAGGATTTCGCAAGGCCTATGACAAAGTCAGCCTGTACGTAGCTTCGTCGTTGCGACTTTCGACTTTTCGACTTCTCAGTTTTCAGTTTTCGTGGAAATTAATGTACAGTACAATGAGATTGGTTTTAGATAAAGTGAACGTATGTGAAGTAAAAGTTGGATATGGAGATGGAGATGGGGAAGTGAAGAAGAAGGGAATTTGCGCCTTGCGACTTTGCGGAGTTTGGAGCGTGTTTTTGGTCGTCGCCGTTCGACGTTCGTCGTTCGTCGTTCGTCGTTTGTCGTTTGTCGTCGTCGTCGACGACGACGTGGTCGTTGTCGTTTGTCGTCGGCGACGACGTTGTTGTCGTTGTCGTCGTTGGTCGTTGGTGGTCGTGGTCGTGGTCGTGGTCGTGATCGTGGTCGTGGTCGTGGCTGTGTGCTTGTATTGTTGGTGCTGTATGTTTGTTTCTAATGGTGGTGATAGTGGCGGTGTGATCGGAGTTCAGAGCTTGGAGCGTGTTTTTGTCGTGACGTCGCCGTTGTCGTCGTCGTCGTTGGTGGTGGTGGTGGTGCTTGTGCTTGTGCTGCTGGTTTGATTGGACAGTGGTGGCTGTGGTGGTATCTGTGGTCTGTGGTCTGTGTTGCGTTGGTCGATTGAGACGGAAAATGTTGGTTGACGATGGAGGTGCGTGGGACTGGGCGTAGGGTGCGTGGTGTGTGCGCGGTGTGTTTGTTGGTTGACACGTGCCGTGAGTGCAACTGAGGGTTTGGACACTGGCAGGCATTGTGGTGTGAGAGTTGAGTGTCATGTCTCGTGTTTCGCGTCTTGCAGCTGGCTTGTTTGGTCGAGGGGACCCAGGAACGCTGGGTTCGGATTTTTCTTTGTTTGTCGGCTTTTTGGTGTTTCGAGTTCCTGACTCCAACATCTTGTAACGTACCATTTCGTCGCTTTGCGTGGCACGAACGGATTTGACCCGCGTGCATCATGTCGGTCGTGAAATGTGCATCACTGAGCAAGCAACCACCTTAAGGAGTGGGAAAACACATCTGTGGGAAAATGCCAGTGAGAAACGATGTGGATGTCACAACCGACGACGAAGAGCAACGCGAGAGTCTGCTCGACGAACGCCGTGGTGGCTTGAAGCAAGAAGTCGAACCCCTCCGTGTTGATTTGGCGGACACAAACCGCTCATCCAACGTGTCACAGGCATGGCGATGGGCCAGGAATTTTGTAATATGGGTTGTGCTTTGCCTGCTGGCGACATTTGCAGCAACAGAGATGTACACCTATTCAGTGTCGCACGAAAGGGCCACAGACCACGACAGGGAGTCGCCGACGTATCCCATCGTTAGAAATCCCAATGATATTTTCCGACAGTACCGGGCCTTCCAACTGCCCAACGGGCTAGATGTGGCATGCATCTTCGATCCCCTTGCGCACAAAGCGGCAGTCTCCATGAACGTCCATGTCGGTTCTTTTAATGACCCTCCCGATACTTTGGGACTTGCCCATTTCACTGAACATATGCTGTTTCTCGGAACTTCAACATTTCCCGACGAAAAAGAATTTAGTGAGTATCTGTCAGTCCATGACGGGTCAGACAACGCCTACACATCTGACGAAGACACAAACTACTATCTCCACGTTGCTCCGAACGGGCTCCGTGGTGCGCTCGAACGTTTTGCCAAGTTCTTCACGGAGCCTCTTCTGCACCCCGACGGTGTAGCCAGAGAAGTGAACGCTGTAAACAGCGAGTTCACTGGGCACAAAACCAATGACGCGTGGCACCGACAGTACCTCCTAAAGTACGTTTCTTCACCAAAACATCCCTTCCACCAGTTCTCGACCGGAAACTTGGAGACTTTGAATCACTCAGACAGTGCTGACCGAGTGAGACGCTTCTGGTACGAATGCTCTGTTCATGACGCGTGTACTCTACAGGATTACATACTCAACGTTCGAACTAATTGCAACCTGTCTTCAATCTTGTGATCACAGGCATAAGTATTACCACCCTCGACAACGGAAGCTGGCCGTTGTGGCTCCTCTGTCCCTGGACACTCTTGAGAACTGGACACGTACGTTCTTCAGCGATGAACCTAAGAGTTTCGTTGATGTCTCGGTTGGCGAAAGCGATCAAGACCAATCATCTTCGCACTTTGAGTGTCGTTCACTTGGTACGAGCTGTTCTTGACGCTACCAACGGCTGTGAGCAGTGCACGCCAAGTTAGTTTTTGCTCTGCTGTTTTAGGTATGGCGTTTCCTTGCGGCGAGTGTTGTGCCCATCCTGGACATGGCCATGGCCGGCATCACACGGATGGTAGCACCCCTTTTCCGGTGGCACAGAACCGTGCACACAAATTCTGGAAGAAAGCAAGCTCCGTGGACACTGCCGGAACGAATCAGCCAACATACTCATTTAACGTACCAGTACAAAGTTCTGGGCACAACGAGAACTCCGGGTTGTTGTGTGAGTTCGTCGGAAGAGTCATCAAGCTCCGCCCGTTCTCTGGCAAGCATCAAGTGGAAATGTTGTGGCAGGTTCGTCGCTTTGCTCGATGAAACTTGTTGAAGTTTATTGGAGCGATTTCGCTCAAACTATCCTTTCGTGGCGTAGGTGCCATACGACCAAGACTCCCACATTAGCTTGGTTCGCAGACCCCTTCGCTTTATCCTTCATTTATTAGGGCACGAAACGAAGGGCTCTATTTTGCACAGACTAAAGGAACTGAAATGGGCAACGAGCTTGTTGTCTCTTTCACCCCTGGTATGTTGTGGGCAACCCGATATGTTCCGAGCAGTCAATCGCAGCCATGACGCTGACGGCACTATACTTTACGTAGACACCATATCATGGATTTTCGGTCATCGGTGTCAGAATTACTTTGACAGATTTGGGGTTCCAGAATTGGGAAAGTGTTACTCGAATTGTATTCCAGTACGTGGCTGCTCCCATGTCGCGTATTTTTTGCAAACACTCGTGCGGTTGAGTTCATGTCTCGTTTTGTTGCAGATATATTGTCTCGGTTTTACAGCGAATTCACCATGGTCGAGGAAGCGGGAGTTCTGTGGAGGCTGCGTCTGCCCACAGAGTGTACGTCGTTGACATGCTCCGTCGGGTACCACGAATGCGTCAAACATTGTTGTTGGTTTAGATGGCACGAGCAACAATTTTTGCACAATTTGTCCTGGCACTATCCTCAGTCCGTGAACAGTGAATCGCTGGTGAGGATGAATTGAACCCTTGCTGCAGACGTGGTATAGATGTCCACTGATCATACCGCCGCTGTTGCTAGGCAAAGGCTATTTCTTCGAGGATGGAGCTACTTGCAACAGTCGCTCGCCGAGCAAACCAATGCCACGGTCACAAGCAAAGTGCTGCTGTTGAGGGATTGAATGCAGACCACGATCGAAAAGGCGGAAAGCACCATGATGCTGCGAGCCAGCATCATCACGACAACAAACACAAAATGGCCAACCACGATCACCACCCTGGCCACCACAACCAAATTGCGTCGGGAAGCCGATCGCACCAGGATCCTGAGGCAGACACACCGACTAAAGAACGGTCCTTGTCACGCAAAGAGCACCACTCGAACAACGCGACGAGTCACCGACGATCCAAGCGAAGACGTCACTTTGCGTACGAGTGGTTGCTCCAACCTCCAGGTAGAGTACAGATCTTGACTGTTTCGTCGACGTTACACTGTTTCACCACATTATTGTATGACCTCTGACGCAGCAAAAGAGGAGTTCGATGCTGAGTGGATACAAATTTTAACTTCATGGCTCACCCCCAGCAACGTCAACATCTTCCTGCAGAGTCCACTCGTTGCGGATGACAAAGGCGAAAGCACGGGTATTTCAATAGCGAAAGTTGCTCTGGTCGACAGTTCGATTCAACCTCCGTTTGTGTTGTGCTTATTTTGTCGCAGACACTATGCCCGCTTGCTCAGAAGTCGGTGGCACAGGCATTGATGCCGCACCAGCTGCGCCCAGACTCGCAGACGCCGAGTGTGTTGGCACTGAACCGTATGTCCTTCCTTGTTGTTTTCGCACTTTATATTCGTGATTCAAATTCTTGTGATTCCGTGGTGTTTTGTTCGCAGCTACATTGGCAAAACGTTTTTTCTGTCGCGGGTGTCACCAGACCTCCTTTCGGTTCGCGCTATTATCTGTTTGCTTGCTGTGGTGCCGCGAACGATTGTCTTATGTTTTATTCATGTGTTTCATAGGCGTATCAACGCGACAAGAAGTGCCTGTCACAAAAGCCCCATGGCCATTACAGCATTGGCCAGGTGCAGAACTGCACTCGTCGTTTGTTTTTGTTGTTGAGTGGACAACTAACTGTATTCGCGGCTGCAGGACATGGAGTGTGTTTCTGGACAAGATGCCGTATTTTCTTTCCCGGCTGCAAATCCGTACCTGCCCTACCAATTGCTGTCTCCCCAACGACTGCAGGAAGCGCGTCGCCGTCGGTCTGCCCTCAAACCGACGGTGTTATCACTCGCCGATCTCAACGAAAGCGAAGTCGTGCTACAAGCCAAAGAGTCATTTCGCTGGTGGCCGCACGCAGTGGAGGCCCGACTACAAGGTGTGGCGCACCCCAATTCCAATTTTGAGTCCTCGCATCATTCGAGACCCCCGCGCAACAATATGACGATGCACTATTACGATAGGCCATCCGCAAGTTCGAACTTGGTGGGGAGACGCGCTTTCGGCACCGTTCGAAGAGCCAACAATGACTTTTGCTTTCGCAATAAAAACGGCTGCCTTGATTCCGCTCAGCAGTTTCGATGCAACCGGAAAGTTGTGGGCTGCTTCACCTGACCAAGATGGAACTGAGAGAGCAGATGCTGAAGATGGCGCTGCGTGGCGCAAGTTTGGTGGAGCGCCGCATGCAACAGTTCGATTTGCAATTTTCAAGAATATTGTGCGCGACATTCTCAGCGCATCGAATGTCGAGTTAGTATCCAGTGTTGGTGCAATGTAACCCTTCCACCCTGAAGGTTTCCTCAATGTGATGGTGTGCTGCTGTGTTCTGCAGGTATTTTGCACAAAAAGCTGGAATTTCATTCAAACTTGCGCAGCAATCGAATGTGGGAAGTCACCCCGGAGTTGAGTTGATAGTGTCTGGCTACGCAGAATCACATGGATTCTCCAGATTTTTACAGGCATGTTGCAGTTTTCCACCTTGACGCACGTTGAGGTTACGCATCTGACTTTCTCTGTTTTTTATGCTTACAGAGCTTGCTGAAAGTAGTCTTTGTTCAAGCTGAGACAACTTCGTCAACGTTTGAACAGCGTTTACAGCAAATTGGATTCACCGAGTCTCGCTTTGAGATTGCCAAGGAAAAGATGTTACAAAGTCTCGAGAAGGCACACATGCATTCTCAAGCGTACCAGATGGCTTTTTATCTGGCGCGACTTTGTGTTGATAGTCAGAGTCGACCAACCGGTTCTTACCTCCATGCAATATTCAGCACCAGTTTACAAAACGTTGTTGAGTACGGGCTTGACGTGATGTCGCGTGGCGCGCGCAGTGAAGCTGTTGGCATCGATGACACTGCCGTTGGACTTCTCTTTGGCCAAATCAATACAACCACGCGGGAGCAGATACTCGGAGAATTTGGACTGTCGAGTCTGGTACAAGACCACTCTTCGAAGAGTGCTTCTTTGAATCCGTCGCATAAAATCCCTACCCAGAGCAACTCCGGATCGAAGGTAATTACTTACCTGTCAAACATGGATGCGTTTTATGCTGCCAGGTCCGTTTAACAGATTCGTTTTGTGTTGCCACGATTCTAGATATTGCGAATTCCAAATAATATGGGGCCAGACGGTGTTGTGGTGGTGAGTGGCCGCATTTGCTTCATGGTTATGGTTGGCGAGCTCAGTTTTTGTGCAATACCACGTACAGGCAGCAGCAAATTATAACCCAGACGATGACAACAATGCACTTCTAGTGTCAATTCAGGCAAGTGGTTGTGCTGCTCTTGAAATTGTCTGTTTGACTCGTTGCTGATTAGGTGTTTTACTTCAATCGCTCAATCACAGATTGGCAGGCGTTACCAAGGCATACAAACCGGTTCACTGTCTACGGCTGATATGTTGAAACGAGAGGTTTGTGCTTTGCGTGCGTCCACGACGCACAACTTTGATTTCAACGGTCGAAATTGTTGCAGGTTACATTGAATTTGTTCGCAGCGATCGCAAAACCATCGTGTTTCGATCAACTGCGTACGAGGGACACACTAGGATACACTGTTGCATGTTTTCCTAGTTGTCAGTACGGCGACGGCGACGTAAGAGTGTGCAGGGCAACCCTCCACCATCCTCCGCGCCACAATTCACAGACCATTTCATTCTCTGTGTGTAGGTGTGCACGTTTAACGCTATCATGCAGGGCAACAAGTATTCTCCACAGCATA
>ENA-OWNT01003372-OWNT01003372.1-seawater-metagenome-genome-assembly--contig:-NODE-3372-length-15140-cov-6.816504_pt1 | contig 15140 bp, 13 predicted proteins | sample MGYA00238136_ERZ651165 | MGnify/ENA primary metagenome ERZ651165 (study PRJEB26861, sample SAMN08777766) | seawater metagenome | isolation source: coastal seawater | place: USA: Florida | collected...
ACACACCCGGCCACGAGGAGCGCCGCGGCGGCGAAGGCAAGAGAAGGTCGCGTCACTCGGTGGCCTCCCGCGCGGTCCAGAGCACCCGCCCAGCGGCGTCTTCGACGCGCACGAGGTTCGGGATGGCCGTCGCGATGGGAATGTCGGCGGGACCGTAGCAGCCCCGCCCGTTGGCCTCCGTGACCTCGATCCACTTGTCCAACAGCAACCCCGTCATCGGGACGAACCCCAGGAGCCGGTAGCGTCCGGGAGCGAGGGTCAGTCGGTCGAGGGCGTAGTTGGGCCTGCTCACCCTCAGCCTCGCTCCAACCCCCGGCACAGGCGTTCGAACTGGACCCGCAGCTCACGGGCCTCGGCCAGGCTGGTGCCAGCGGGCGCGTCGTCCGGGAAGTGGGTGAGGAGCCAACGCAGATCCGCGTCCCATCGGCGGGCGATCTCGCGGGTCTTTGCCGCCCGGCGATCCGGCCGGAGCGACTCGAAGAAGTGGATGGGAGCGTGGCACCGCAGCCAGTACGCGGTGAAGTGTTCCTCGTCGGCGAGGATGGCCCGTCCGAGCTCGTCGTAGTAGGCGTGCCAGTCATCCGGTGACCCGGACATGGCCGCGGGCTTCAGGCCCTGGGCCACTCGCATGTGAAACGAGGCCTGCTGGCGGCGCTTGCGCGTCTTCGGCGACGTGAGCAGGTCCGACATCATCGCCCGCAGGCGTGCACCCAGCCCGGTCTCCTCCGGTGGCTCCGTCTCAACACTGCTCGGATCGACCACGCGCGCCTCCTGTCGGCACTGTACGTCAGCCCCGTTTCTTGCGGATCAGGACCTGAGCATCGACAAATCCGGTTTTGTGGATATATTAATCCCCGATGGCGCTTCGCGACGATGCCCCCGTGACGATCCTGAAGGCGCTGGCCGACCCCGGCCGGCTGCTCCTGGCCCGTCTGCTGCTGGAGGGCGCCTTCAACGTCACCGAGCTGACGGACATCCTCGACGCGCGCCAGTCCACCGTGTCCCGGCACGTGCGGATCCTCGTCGACGCGGGGCTCGTGCAGGGCCGGCGCGAGGGACGGCAGGTGTTCTACGCCTGGGCGAGCGAGCTCGGTCCCACCGCGCGGGACATGAAGGGCTGGGTCGCCGACCACGCTCCGTCGCTGCCCGAGTCTGCGCGCCGGCGCCTCGCCGTGGCCTGGGAGCGGCGCCGTGACCGCACCACGGCCTTCTTCGCGACCGTGGATGCCACGGACTCCGCCGCCGCCTGGCTCGGCTCGCCCGACTGCCTGCCCGAGCTCGTGCGCGGCGTGCCCTCCGGGGCGACCGTCGCGGACGTGGGCACGGGCACCGGGCGACTGCTCCCCGATCTGCGGGCCCGGACGGCGCGGGTCATCGGGGTCGACGCCTCGCCGGAGATGCTCGACCAGGCGCGCCGCCGGCTCGCCTCGCACGACATCGCGGACGTGGACCTGCGGCTCGGCGACATGGCCCACCTGCCCCTGCAGGATGCGGAGGTGGACGCCGTCGTCGTGAACATGGCGCTGCACCACGTGCCCGAGCCGGTGATGGTCCTCCGGGAGCTGCACCGGGTGCTCGGCCCCGACGGGGTGCTGCTCATCGGCGACTTCCTCCCCCACGACGAGGAGTGGATGCGCGAGAAGCTGGCCGACCAGTGGCTCGGCTTCGCGCCCTCCGACCTGTCCTTCTGGCTGAGCGCCGCCGGCTTCGGCGACGTCTCGATCACCCCTCTTCCTTCCGATCAGCCCGGTGCCCTCGACGTGTTCGTGGCCCGGGCCGTCCGTCGCGATCGCGCGGCGGGCACCACTGTCACCCCACAACCCCGACCTGGAGCCTGAACACATGGCTACTCCGCAGACCGACACGCCCGTGGCGCCCGTGAACCTGGACGCCAAGCCCCTCCCCTACAAGGTCGCTGACCTCTCCCTGGCCGACTGGGGCCGCAAGGAGATCCAGATGGCCGAGCACGAGATGCCCGGCCTCATGGCGCTGCGCGCCAAGTACGGCGAGACTAAGCCCCTCGCTGGCGCCCGCATCGCCGGCTGCCTGCACATGACCATCCAGACGGCGGTCCTCATCGAGACGCTGACGGCGCTCGGCGCCGACGTCACTTGGACGTCCTGCAACATCTTCAGCACCCAGGACCAGGCTGCGGCCGCCATCGCCGCCAAGGGCGAGGTCCCGGTCTACGCCTGGAAGGGCGAGACCGAGGAGGAGTACGAGTGGTGCATCCACCAGCAGATCGCCGCCTTCGGTGACGAGCCGCTGAACATGATCCTGGACGACGGTGGCGACCTCACCGCCATCATCCACAACGACTACCCGCACCTGCTCGACGGCATCAAGGGCATCTCCGAGGAGACCACCACCGGTGTGCTGCGCCTCTACCAGATGCTCGAGAAGGGTGAGCTCAAGGTCCCCGCGTTCAACGTGAACGACTCAGTGACGAAGTCGAAGTTCGACAACACGTACGGCTGCCGCGAGAGCCTCGCGGATGGCATCAAGCGCGCAACGGACGTGATGATGGCCGGCAAGGTCGTCGTCGTGGCCGGCTACGGCGGCGTCGGCAAGGGCTGCGTCGACAGCATGAAGGGCCTCGGCTCCCGCGTGATCGTCACCGAGGTGGACCCCATCTGCGCGCTGCAGGCCGCGATGGAGGGCTTCCAGGTCATGACCATGGACGAGGCCGCGCCGCTCGGCGACATCTTCGTCACGGCCACGGGCTGCTTCGACGTGATCACCGGCAAGCACATGGAGCTGATGAAGAACCAGGCCATCCTGTGCAACATCGGCCACTTCGACAGCGAGATCGAGATCGCCTACCTCGAGAACCGCGAGGACATCAAGGAGATCAACGTCAAGCCGCAGGTGGACATCTTCGAGTTCCCCGACGGCAAGCAGCTGATCGTCCTGGCCCGCGGCCGGCTCGTGAACCTCGGCTGCGCGACGGGGCACCCGTCCTTCGTGATGAGCGCCAGCTTCACCAACCAGGTGCTGGCCCAGATCGAGCTCTGGCAGAACGAGTGGGACCTCGGCGTGTACATGCTGCCGAAGCACCTCGACGAGGAGGTGGCCCGGCTGCACCTCGGCAAGCTCGGTGCCCAGCTCGACACGCTGACCCCCGAGCAGGCCGCCTACATCGGCGCGAAGCCCGAGGGCCCGTTCAAGCCCGAGTTCTACCGCTACTGATCGCGCGCTCGTCCACTTGCGAATCCTGCAAGTGGACGAGGCACTTCGGTCGCCCTCAACGCCCCTGGCCTCGGCCGGGGGCGTTCTGGTTCCGGAGACCCCTCAACCGGACAGTGGGGACTGCAGCCGGGACCGAAACCGCCGATGTCGCGTACATGCGATCCGTGCGCCTCAGCTGTGTCCTCGCCCTCCTCCTCACCGGCTGTCCGGACCTCCCGGACGAGCAGGGCAGCGAGGTCACCGGTGGCATCGACGGCGAGCAGGGGCCCGTCGACGAGATCAGCCAGGAGGCGCTCCGCGAGCTCCCGCCGTGCTCGTTCAGCATCCTGAACGCCTTCAGCGAGGACGAGGTGCAGCCCCCGGGCGAGGCCTCCGGCGGCTGGATGGCCCCCGAGGACGACACCCTGGCCGCCATCGGCGCATCCTTCGAGGCGCTCCTGAACATCGATCCCGGCGTCGCCCTCGGGCAGACCGCCGTCGTCGGCTACACGATGTGCCGCGGCAGCGGGGAAGAGGGCCAGATGGTGCTCTGGCGTCCGGCGTGGCCGGGCACGGGACGCGCGCTCTTCGCCTGGCGGATCGGCGCGGTGAACGACCTGATCATCGAGGCGCCCCATGCGTGGGCGAGCCCGGCGACGATGGAGCAGGCGATCGCGACGTTCCAGGCCACCGGGGCCCGCGCGCTGATCGCTGGCGGCAGCCACCCCTGCTCCAACGTGGACGCGGTGGGCTGCGGGTCCGACTCGGTCTGCGGCACGGACACGGCGCTCGCCTCGGACGTGGCCCGCAACGACGCGACCGTCTTCCAGCTCGCGCACCGCCTGCTCGCTGACCGGTACCCGTCCGCCTGGGTCGTGAGCCTGCAGCCCATGGACGACTCGGGGGTCTCCGTGTCGAACGGGACGCTCGGCGAGGCAATCTCCGGCGGCGCCGCTGAAGCCGTGGGGCTCGCCCTCGCCGACGCCCTGCCGGACCAGCTGGTCACGTCGTGCAACCCGTACGAGGGGGCGGTGGTGGAGGCGCGGTACTGCGGCGTCGACTCCGTCCAGGCGCGCTACATCAACGGCGCCGCGGACGTCTGCACGGACAACTCCGCGCCGAGCTCCGGCCGGTACGTGCAGCTGAGCCAGTCCCCCGAGGTGCAGGCCCACGTGCTGACGGTCGCCGACGCCATCGCGACCGCGGTCAGCACCCAGCTCGCCGACTGACGCCTACTTCTCGAACGAGATGGTGAGGGGCTCCTCGCCGACCTCGACCGAGCGGGACTCCGACCAGTCCTCCAGCGGGTTCTCGACCACGATCGTGTGCGTCCCGGGCGTCAGCTCCACCGTGACTGGCGTGCTCTTCCCCAGGACGCGCCCGTCCACAGTGACGTAGGCCCAGGGCTCGGAGGTGATCGTGACGGCGATCACCGGAGCCTCCTCTGCGGTGCTCTGTCGTGACAGCTGCACGCGTGTGACCTGCTCGGGGCCGTCGTTGACGCGGATGAGCCGCGTCGTGGACAGGTGCCCGGACTTGCGGGCCGTGATCTCGAGGATGCTGCCGGGCTTCGCCTGCGTGGACCAGGGGGCTGCGCCGACGCCCTTGCCGTCGATCGTCAGGTCGGCGCCCACGGGCTCCGTGATGATCGTGAGCTGCACCGAGCCCGTGGCGGCTGTCCGCGGAGCCGGAGTGGGCTCGGGCGTCGGCGTCGAACGCGCGGGCGTGGCCGGCTCGGGCCGCGGTGTGGCGGGCTCCGGAGTCGGCTCCGGTCGCGGTGTGGCGGGCTCCGGGGTCGGCTCCGGCGTCGCGGGCTCCGGCGCCGGCTCCGGCGCGGGCGTGGCGCGCTCGGGCGTCGGCTCCGGCGCAGCGCGTTCCGGGGTCGCCTCGGAGGGAGTCCGATCGGGCGTGGGCGCGGCCCGCTCGGGCCTGGGCTCCACGCTCACCGGCGAGGCGTCCGTGATGGCCTCCGGCGTTTCATCGTCGGGCGTCTCCCCGTCAGGCGTCTCTCCGTCGGGCGTCTCCCCGTCCGGCGCCTCCCCTTCGGGCGTCTCCCCGTCAGGCGTCTCGGCCTCCGGCGTCGGCTCCGGTGTTCTCCGCTCCGGCGCCGGCGTCGGATCGTTGAGCGCCGACCCACGGAGCCGGTCGTCCGCGGCATCCGGCCCCTGGCCGTCATCCATCGACATGGCGGTGATGAGGAGCCAGCCCACGACAGTGATCAACAGCGCGACCGCCGCGTAGCCCCACAAGGGGAACTCGTCCTCCGGCGGAGGCGGACGGCGGCGCGGGGGGGGCCGCTGCGGCACGGGAGCGGTGGGCCGCGACGCGATCGCCGGCCCCGACTCACCCGGAAGCCGGGGCACGGGCGGAGGCGCGGGAGTCGGAGTGGGCGGCTCCCGCAGGGCCGCGGGTGGCTCTGGCGCGGGGGCCGGAGGCAGCGTCTCCTGCAGGTTCATCGGGACCGTGACGCCGTCCAGCGGATCGAACCCCGGACCGTCGTCCTCGGGCTCAGGTGAGGAAACAGGCGTGCGCGCGGCGAGGACGCGACTCACCTCCGGCGCCGTGATCGCCCGGAGTCCCACCGCGGACGGCGGATCCAGCGTCGCGTTCGACTCGATGCGCTCGGTCTGCTCCGCCGGATCGCCGATCCGGATCGGCTCCGTCCGCTTCGCCTCGGGCGCGGGCGGGACGGGACGCGGCGGAGCCTGACGCGGCGGCGGAGCCTGGCGCGGCGGAGGCTCACGGTGCGGCGCCGGGGTCGGCCAGGGCTGCATCTCCGGCGGGGGCGCGGCGCTGCGCGGGGTCCGCGCATCCACCGGCTGGATCTCGTGATCGGTGATCACCTGCTCGAGCGTTGTCTCCAGGTCGCTCCCCTGGACTTCGATGCGGGGACGGCTCGTGGGTGGCGTGCGCGTGGGCCGGCGCACCGCGAACGGGTCCGCCTCCTCCTCCTCGAGGCTCGCGCGGTTTGCGGGCGCCAGCGGAGGGGCGTCCAGCGTCAGGCTGCCGCCCTCGAGGGGCTGGGTGGGGATCGCGTCCGGGTTCGCCACGATGTGCGGGATCGTGAGGTCGTCCTCGTCGATCTCGTCGTAGTCGCCGTCGTCCTCCACCGGACCGAGCTGCTTCGGACCGTCGTCCCGCTGGCCCCACTCCTCGCCGGCGACCACGCCGTGCCCGGCGCGCATGCGGGGCATCCCGACGGACACCGCCCCGTCGCCCGGCGCCCGCGGACGGGGCACGCTGACGCCGCGGCGGGACAGCTGCCGAGGGAACAGCCGCCACAGCTCGTCGCTGAGGAGCTGCGGGTCGTCGATCACGCCGCGGTTGAACATCAACTCCGCGAGGTCACGGCGGATCTGGCCTGCGTGCTGGTAGCGCGTGCCCGGATGGGAGCGGAGGCAGCGCTCCAGGATCCGCACGAGGTCACGGGGGATGTCCGACCGGTAGTCCAGCGGGTTGGGCGGCCGGCAGGCGACCACCCGCTCCATCGTCTGGTAGTCCGTGTCCCCGAGGAACGGGTTCACGTTCGTCAGCATTTCGTACAGCACCACGCCGAGCGAGAAGAGGTCCGACCGGCTGTCGAGCACGTCCCCCGTCAGCTGCTCCGGCGACATGTACGCGTACTTGCCGCGCACCACCCCGGGCCGCGACTTCGACAAACGCGCCTGGTAGCGGGCGACGCCGAAGTCGGTGAGCTTCACCTCCCCCTGCACGGACAGCAGGACGTTCGGCGGCGACACGTCGCGGTGGACGAGGTCCAACGAGCGGCCCTGATCGTCGACCCGGCTGTGGGCGTACTCGAGCGCCGAGGCCACCCGCATCGCGACGTACAGCACGGTGTCGATCGCGACCTGGCGCCCGAGCTTGCGCGCGCCCATGAGCACCTTCTCCAGATCGGGGCCGTCGATGTACTCCATGGCGAGGTAGTGCTCGCCGTGGTGCACGCCGAAGTCGAAGACCTGGACGATGTTGCTGTGATTGAGGGTGACGCTGATTCGCGCCTCGTCCTGGAAGAGGCGCGTGAACTCCTCCAGATCCGTGTAGATCGGGAGAATCTTCTTGAGCGCGATGCGCTTCTCGAACCCGGCAGCGCCGGTGAGGACCGCCAGATACACCTCGGCCATCCCACCGCGCGCGAGCAGGCGGGTCAGCTGATATCTGCCGAACGTAGTCTCCGCCATCCTGTGCTGTCCGGGGGCGCGTCGAGCGGGGTCGGGACCTCCCCCATTCCTCCTCGAGGCCACAGCAGGCTACCCGTCGGGAGCGCGAAGACGCAATCCGGGCCACCACGCCGCGCCCCCTTGCCGGGGCTGTTCGCGGCCCGGAGAATCGCCTTGATGAATCGATGTCTTCTCTTGCTGCTCGCCGCGGCGGTCCTCGCTCTGCCCGGCTGCTCCTGCGGCGGCGGTGAGGGCATCCCCCTCCCGGAGCCGACACCGCAGGCCGAATCGACGCCCGCGGCGGCTCCGACCGTGGTGCGCGTGACCACCGCGAACACGGTCGATCCCGCGGTCCCGGCGGACCAGGTTCCGGAGGGCTGCACGCCCGGCCCGCGCACCGAAGGATCCGTCCGCGTGGACGCCGATCAGGGCCTGGCCGACGTCATCGCCTGGCTGCGCAACCCGGTGCGGCCGTCCGCGGCGTCCACGGTGGAGCCCATCGACGCCGAGCAGAGCCACCAGCTCGCGCTGCAGGACTGCCGGATGACGCCGCGCTCCCTCGTGGCCACGCAGGGCGACACCCTGGTCGTCACGAACGGCGACGATCGCTTCCACACCGTGCACCTGTGGCGCATGGACGGCGGGCAGGAGCGGTCGCACCAGACCATCGCGCTGCCCCCGAAGGCGGCGGACGTGCGCTTCGATCTCGACCATCCCGGCCTGTATCGCCTCCGGAGCGATCAGATCCCGTGGATGCGAGGGCTGTTGCTGGTGCACGGTGCGCGAGAGCGGGGACTGGTCACCGGGGCCGACGGATCCGCTGAAGCCACCGGCCTGCCGCTGGCGAGCTGGGACGTCGAGCTGGTGCACGAGACGCTCGGGAGCGCGCAGACGACGGTGGAGATCACCGACGGGACCCCGGCGGCGATCTACGGGACGCTGCCGGGCTCCGAGTAGTCGACGGGCACGCCTCGATCGTCCGCCAGCTCGACGCCGTCGTTGGCCATGCCTTCGGCGAGGCGGGCGAGCGCACGGACGACACGGTCCTGCACGCGCACACCCAGGTCATGGGCGGCGCGGCGCTCGTCGGGAGTGAGGGAGTCGAAAGCGGCCTCGTCGTCCGGCAGGGCGAGGGCCGCGGTCCAGGCTGCGTCGAGGGCGGCGATCAGCCGGGCGGGCACTGTCAGCCCTTGAAGTCCACCAGGAGCCGGATGACCGTCTTGCCGCAGCGCAGGTCGTCACCGTCCTGGATCGCCGCCTCGGTCAGCGGGCTGCTGTTCAGCAGGCTGCCGTTGGTGCTCTCGAGGTCGCGGACCCGGAACTCGCCACCGGCGAAGTACACCATCGCGTGGCGGGCCGAGGCGCGGGGGTCGGTGATCACGAGGTGGCAGTCGTCCTCGCGGCCGATCAGCGTGACCGGATCCTTGATCTCGAACGCGGTGCCCTCGTCGGGGCCCGCGAGCACGACCAGGCGCGCGTCGATCTCGTCGGGGATGGCGGTCAGCTCGCCGACCTTCAGCGGCTCGTCAATCAGGGTACGGGCACCACTCATGAGTCCTCCCGGTCCGTCGCACAGGGGCGATGGGGGGGCGGAGGGTACACACGCGCGCGAGCCTTCTCAATCGTTCTGACCCCCGACCGGGACCCGCGCGGTCCTTGCGAGGCTGCAGGCTGCTGGGCAGACTCACTCCGCCGAGGAGCCACACGGACCTCGCTGGAGACGGGATGCCACGACTCGCCGCCCTCGCGCTCGCTGCCGCAATGCTCCTGCTCGGACCCGGTTGCCACGGCACCCTGGAGATCTGGGGCGTGAACGTGCCGATCCCGGGAGGCGGTGGCGGCGACGACGACGACGCCGCGGTCTTCGACTGGTCGAACTACGACGGCACCGAGATCCTGAACATCGACTGGACCCCGGAAGAAGAGGCCGACGGCCACTTCGACTGCCTCGCCGAGTGGCGTGCCCAGGGCCCGGAGACGAGCGGCTCGGACAGCAACCTGTGCCCCGAGTGCGAGTTCGTCTGGCAGATCTCCCTGGTCGCCCAGCCCGGCGCGGACGAGTGCCTGCAGCAGGGAACGGGCATCGCGGCCCCCAACCAGTACACGCGCAAGGTCGGCCTGCTGCGCGGCGACGGCGTCGAGTTCACCGTCTTCCGCACGAGCTACAGCGTCGGGTCGCCCCTGGGCAACAGCGAGAACGATCCGCTGCAGGACGCCGGCGTCGGCGCCTTCCAGGGCACCGAGTACACCTGGTCCGGCCAGGACTCGCCGGTGTCGAACGACCAGCTCGGCTACTCGTTCTTCTACTCGGGTGAGGGCCAGTTCTGAGCCCTGGACCCAGCGCGCCCCTCGCGCTGCCGCTCCCTGACGTCCCGCTGGACGACCGCGCTGCCCGCCGCCTCGTCGGGGGGAAGGCGGCGGAGCTCGCCCGACTCACGCGCGACGAACAGAACGTCCCTCCTGCGTTCGTCCTCACGACAGCCGCGTTGCGCCGCGTCGTCGCCGGCGATCCCCGCCTGGCGCACTGTCTGCGCAGGGCCGCGATCGCGCTGGCCTCGGGAGATGGCGAACGGGCCACCGCGACCGGAAGGGAGGCGGCGAACGCGCTCCGGGCCGTGACGATCCCGCACGACGTGCTGAGCGCAGCGGCCGGCCTCTGGAGGAGCCTCGCGTGCACCCCGTTGGTGCACGCGGACGCTGCCGAGCACGCGCTGTTCGCGGTCCGGTCGTCCGCCGCGGCAGAGGACGGCGCCAGCCACTCCCACGCCGGGCAGTTCGACTCCCTGCTCAACATCGCGGGCCTCGAGGCCACCTGGCGCGCCGTTCGGGAGGTGTGGGCGTCCTGGTTCTCCGAGCGCGCGGTGCGCTACCGGTTGCACACCCAGGAGGAGGCGGGGGATGCGACGACGCCCGGCAACGGGGTCCCCGCCATGGCCGTCGTGATCCAGCGGATGGTCGTCCCGCGCGCCTCCGGCACGCTCTTCACCGCGCACCCGGTCACCGGCAACCGCCGGGAGATGACGCTGGAGGCGGGGCCCGGGCTCGGCGAGGCGCTGGCCCAGGGACGCGTGCATCCCGACTTCTTCCTGGTGAGGCGACAGCCGCTGCGGATCGCTCGGCGCGCCATCGCTCCTCACGTGGGCCAGCTCGATCCGGTCCCGCCGGGCAGCGGCGCGCTCCGGTTTCGGGAGCCCACCTCGGACGCACCCCCGCGTCGGCGAGCGTGCATCACCAACGCCGAGGCCCTCGCGATCGCGCAGCGCGGAGCGGAGATCGAGCAACGGATCGGCTGCCCCGTCGACGTCGAGTGGACGATCGACCGGCACGGGACCCTGTTCCTGCTGCAGGCGCGCCCGATCACCGGACTGGGGACGCGGCCGGCCACCACGGTCGGTGAGCTCCGCGACCGGCCGGTGTTGTGGACGCAGCGCTTCTGCGGGGAGCGCTGGACGGACCAGGCGACGCCGCTCGGCTGGTCCGTGATCCAGCCGATCCTCCATCACTTCACCCACTGGGAGGACGCGTCCGCCGGGTGGCTCGACGGGTCGATGCCTTCGCGGCTCTACCGCGGCCGTCCCTACTTCAACATCGCGATCTTCCGGCACCTGGCGTTCCGGCGGCCCGGAGGAACGCCCCCGCAGCTGATCCTGGAGATGTTCCCACCCGACGAGGCCGAGGTCCTGCGCACCTCCGCCCCCTACGCGCCGAACCCACTGCTGGTCGCGTCGATCTTCAAGCAGGTGTTCGCGGAGCGCCGGTGGGAGCGGTACCGCTTCAACTTCCTCACCAACCACGACGAGTGGGAGGCCTTCCGGCCCGAGATGGAGCGTCGGACCGACGCGCTCTCGCTCGACTTCCGGGACCCCGAAGCGGGCCTCGCCGTCGTGGACGAAGCCTGCGCGCTGATCCTCGAGTACCTGCAGATCCACTTGCTGAGCCTGCTCTTCGCGCACCTGACGTACGAGTTGCTCGACAAGGCGCTGCGCTCCTGGGTGGGGGAGAGCGGAGAGGCGCTGCGGTCCGCGCTGGTCTCGGTCTCGGAGAACGAGACCCTGCGGGTCAATCGGGACCTGTGGGAGCTCGCCTGCCTGGCCCGCGCGACGCCGGGGCTCGCGGAGCGCCTGACGGAGCGCGCCGCCCGTGGCTGGACGGACGCCCCGCTGGACTGGCTCGCTGCGCAGCCCGGAAGCCAGGACCTCGCAGCAGCCCTGGAACGCTTCCTGACCGACCACGGCCACCGCTCGGACGCGTCCTGGGAGATCTTCAGCGACCGCTGGGCCGACAGCCCCGACGTGGTGCTCAGCATGGTGGCGGGCGTGCTGCGCGGCGGGGATCGGGCCAATCCCGACGTGCACGAGCAGGCGCGGCGGCGGGACCGGGACCACGCAGAGGAGCTGGTGCGATCGCGCCTGGGGCGATCGTGGCTCCGGCGCCTGGTCCCGTGGCGGCGCAAGACCTTCGACGAGCTCCTGGGCCTCACCCGGCGCTACATGGCGCTGCGGGAGAACCAGCGGTACGCGTTCGACCGGCTGCTGCTCCGGCAGAAGCGCGTGTTCGAGCGCCTCGGCGCCATCCTGGCCACGCGCGGGCTCCTCGACGGTCCCGAGATCGTCTTCCTGGAGCTGGACGAGCTCCGCGCGCTCGTCGCCGGGGCCATCACCGGCGAGGAGGCGCGCGCCGTCGCCGCGGAGCGCTCCGCGGCGTTCGAGCAGTTCCGGGGATCGCCGCGTCCGGACTTCCTGATCGCGGGAGACCAGGCCGTGTCCAACGCGCCGCCGCCGGTGGCCGAGGACGGAGGCCGGACGCTGAGGGGCCTCGGGATCTCGCCCGGCACCGTGCGCGGCCGGGTCAAGGTGCTCAGGACGCTGGCGGACATGGCGAAGCTGGAGCCGGGCGACATCCTGGTGACCCGCGCGACGGATCCCGGTTGGACTCCGCTCTTCCTCACGGCCGCTGGACTGGTGCTCGAGCTCGGGTCGCTCCTGTCGCACGGAGCGGTGGTGGCGCGGGAGTACCGGCTGCCCGCCGTGGTCAACATCCAGGGCGCAACCGCCGTGCTAGAAGACGGGATGGACGTCACGATCGACGGTGATCAGGGGAGGGTCATCGTCCACCGGGCAGACTGATGCCCCAGTTTGGGGCACACGGGGTGCTTAGAACACCAGCGATGCAGCGACACCTCACCACCATCGGGACCCTCGCAGCGCTCCTGGCGCTCGGTCTGCTCAGCGGCTGCGCCGACTCCCTGATGTTCCGTGGCGCCTCGCCCGAGACTGCCGAGGCCCCGCCCGACTACCAGGGTGAGGACCCGCTCGCGGATGATGACGACGACGCGGCCGGTGACGACGACGACGACACGGGTGGCGGCGGCAACGAAGTGGCTGAGCTGCTGAACATCGACCCCGCGCCCGGCTCCGACGACCACCATTACCGCCGTCCGATCGTGATCTCGTTCACCGAGTCCGCCACCGGGACGTCGTTCGCCCTGTTCGAAGGCGCGGCCCCCGTCGCGCTGGACGTGAGCTGGGACGACGACGCCACCACCTGCACCCTCACCCCCGATCGACTCGCGCCGAACACGACGTACACCATGGAGGTGGACCTGTACGGCCAGGGTCAGGCCTGGACGTTCACCACCAGCGGCGTCGGTGAGCTCGAGGTGGATCCGAGCACGCTCGACCAGGCGACCTTCGTCCTGGACATCGAGTCTGCCTCGCTGCTCTCGCCTCCGGGCCTGGGAGCCCTGAGCGCCAACGCCACCCAGAACGGCGCGCCGGCGGTGCAGGTCGAGTTCGCGAGCTCCGGCACCGAGCGGTTCACGCTGCAGGCCGGGCTCGTCGCAGACGCGGACGGGGACTGGAGCCAGGATCCCTGCGCGAGCGCCCAGGGCATCGCGATCGACGAGGACTTCCAGCGCAGCGACGCGTTCTTCTCCGCCGCGGGCGACTCCATGAGCTTCTACCTCGGCTCGGCCCTCGTGCAGACCGAGGAGGCCTGGGTGGAGGGCGACTTCAGCGCGGACGGCGAGTCCCTGGTGGAAGTGGACGTCGGCGGCTGGGTCGTGGCGGATTCGCTCGACGAGCTGTCCTCCGGGATGGACGTCTGCGCGACGCTCGCGGACACGCTCGGCACGCCCTGTGTGCAGTGCCCCACCAGCGACGGGCAGTGCGCCTGGTTCGAGATCGAGGGCATCTCGGGCACGCGGGTGAACCTCGACATCGAAGACATCCAGGACGGGACGTGCACCGACGGCGACGAGACGGTCTGGCTCGGCTGCTCCACGGTGGCGCGCCACGGCGCCACGCCAGGGCTGCTGTTGCTCGGACTCCTGGCGATGGCAGTGCGCCGCCGCATCGGTTGAGGCATGCTGGCGCCATGCTCGATCTCCGCTGGTTCCTGGCCCTCCTCCTCCTGAGTCTGCCCCTCGCTGCCTGCCCCACGGGTGACGACGACGACTCCGCGGTCGGTGACGACGACGACGTCGCGGACGACGACGACGCCACGGGTGACGACGACGACGCCACCGGCGACGACGACGACGCCACCGGCGACGACGACGACTCCACCGACCCGCCCGCGGACTACGACGCCGCCACGGTGCCGGACTTCGCGGACTGCGACGCGTCCCAGAACCAGTTCAAGGTGATGCTCGGCGATGGCACGGTCATCGGGCCGTTCAGCGGGTTCAGCCCCGCCCCGAGCTCGTTCGCCAACAACAACGGCCAGTGGCAGCTGCGAATGGGCTCCGGCGCGAGCTTCACGCAGGTCCAGGGCAACCGGGACGGCTACGCCCTGAACGCCGCAATCACGATGCAGGGCCCGGCCATGAACCCCGGGAACGTCCTCGCCAACGTGCTGATCGACGCGGGCGACCTCGGCGGGGCCCCCGCGGCCACCGGCGGCGGCTACGGCATCCCCACGGTGAACGCGGACGCGCGGGTCCTGGGCACGGTGACCTTCAGCGTCCTGCCCGAGCCCGATGCCACCGCCACGGGCACGTTCGAGGCCATCCTGCAGAACCAGCAGCAGCTGAACCTCGGCAACACGGTCCTGCTCGGGCTGTCCGGCTGCTTCCAGGCGCCGCTGACCGCGACCGACTGACTCTTCGTTGCACAAGATCGTCTCTGTCAGCCTGGGGCCACGGTCCCGGGACTTCGAGTTCCGTGCCCGCCTGTGGGACGAGGACTTCCACATCCGGCGCGTCGGCACCGACGGCGACACCACGCTGGCCCGCCGCCTGGTGGCCGAGCACGACGGCCAGGTCGACTGCATCGCCCTGGGCGGGATGGCCGTCGCCTTCCGGGTGAACGACCGCACGTGGCGCCACCAGGAGACGCTGCGGATCGCCCGGGCCGCCCGCTCGACGCCGGTGGTGTCCGGCCGCGGGCTCAAGCAGATCGTGGATCGCTGGGCGATCCGGGAGATCGCACGCCGCCAGCCCGGGGTCTTCGCGGACGCCAACGTCCTGTTCCTGTCGGGCATCGCGAACTACGACGCCGTCAGCGTCGTGCAGGAGTTCACGGCGAACCTGTCCTTCGCGGACCCGATCCTCCACTTCGGGACGCCCAAGGTCCTGCATGACCTGCGGGCCCTGCACCGGTACGCACGCGTGACGATGCCCATCCTCACCCGGCGGCCCTACGTCTCGTTCTTCCCCCGCGGCCGGACGGGTGAGGGCATCCAGCAGCGGCTGCTCAAACGGTTCTGCGACCAGGCCGACGTCGTCATCGGCGACCTGCGGATGGTGCAGCACTACGCGCCGCGGGATCTGACGAACAAGGTGGTGGTCACCGACGACGCGGACGACGCCGC
>ENA-OWNT01003374-OWNT01003374.1-seawater-metagenome-genome-assembly--contig:-NODE-3374-length-15140-cov-3.730797_pt1 | contig 15140 bp, 18 predicted proteins | sample MGYA00238136_ERZ651165 | MGnify/ENA primary metagenome ERZ651165 (study PRJEB26861, sample SAMN08777766) | seawater metagenome | isolation source: coastal seawater | place: USA: Florida | collected...
GCCACAAAGCTGGTCGCAACAACTGTTTTGACGTATCGTCGCCAGTGACTAACAATTGTACCCATGCTTGGAACACCTTGGATCATGTTGTTCCAGTGGCCCGATATTCCACGAGCGGCCAGTTTGCACAAAGCAAAAACAACGAACTCTGTAGTCTCAATGGAAGTCGGTGGCTGCACAGAGGGTGAAGGCGGCGGAAAAAACTGTTCAGGAGATTCGTCATGAATGGCATCGCTGAGTGTTGGGGTTAGGCGCGCCGAAAGCATCACCGGCGCTGGAGACGGATGACTTCGTTGCGAACGTCCGCCTTGTGTTGACAGCGGCGGTTTCTGTGATTCTTGGTGCTCAGCGGTAAAATCGTCAGAACCATTCAAGTTTAAATTCTTGTCGTCGTCGCCTGATGACTCGTTCTGGTGCACCTGTTGTTCAACCTCGTTGTCGTCATCTGGTCCAGGTCTCTCGCGTTGAGGAAACAGTTCTTGTTTCACGCTTATGGTTTGCAAGATATGGGAAAAGTCGTTTTTGATTCGGAGATATATAGGTCGTAGAAAGAGTACGGCTAGTAGCGCGAATAGTATGGGCCGCCAAATGTACTGCAAAATGACGGCAACAATACCTGCAACGATGGCTGTAAGCACAAAAATTGCCACCGACGCCCCAGGGATTTTGGCCATCTTGTTGATGCGTGGATAACAATCCAAATCTGACGAAGACTGAATCAAGTCACGACACGTAGCCGCCGCACGGGTGTTACCCCATCGCGGCCATATACGGCCTGTTTTCCGCGCGTTATTTGTGGTCTTGAGAAAGCAGCGTCAAAATGCTTGTCTGGTGGTGACACACCTCACTCCACAGACGGCACAACCTACGATTTTCCTTGAGTCCGTTGACAATGTTCTAACCAAACAGCTGGCTTTATGCGTACTTCGCCTGCCGAGTCCAGACAGGTTTCGTATTCAAAAATGCAACGCATCGCCACACAGCATTAACCCCACACGATCTCCTTGTCAACAAGAAAAATCATGTCGTTGTGGATGAGCCACACGCTCTTTCTAGGGCCTACACATCAACACACTCCCCTTCACGTGTGGGTTGGAGACTCACGGAGCCTCGGTCAAGGCGTCGAGCTGTCGGCCACTACCTACCACCGAGACGCACGACGCCGACGAAGACGGAGGTCGATCGCGGACAAACCGAAGACCAAAACAAAGACAAAGACGGACGAAAAAGTCGCAACTTTAGATCGTTGTACTAAAAGTACTGTTTCAACTTTTCGACAATTTATACGATTTATAGTATCACATTTTATTACAAGAAATTACAGTACCGGTACTGTGTATATCTGCATAGAAACGGTCATTTTCCTGCCACTGCAAGCGGTGCACGGTATCCACACTATCCTATTTGTAGATAGTATTTGAATTTTCGACTGTTGGTTTCAATGAGGCAAATCATTCTCGAGAATGTAGTGGTAAATAGGAATTCACAGTTTTCCAGTGGTTGGTTGGTTGGTGAATGAATGCGGCGGAGCAACAGCGAACTTCGTTCGAACATCGAACATCGAACATCGTTCGTTGTTTGTTGTTCGTTGTTCGTTGTTGTCGCTCCGATGATTTGTTGTCACTGCCTTCTCTTCTCTTCCAGTCGTTTCGTGGTCTTCGTCGGTGCTGTCTGTCGTCGCTGGTGAGGTCAAGACGCGCTTCGTTCTTGCTTATGACACAACGCGAGCGGACTAGACTACCATTCTCGAGTATGGTACACACCCACTTGCTTGTGTGTTGTGTGTTGTGTGTTTCGTGTGTGCGCGAGTCGCAGCAATCTTGCGACCACCTCACTTCTGGCTTCGCGTGATTGACTTTCATCGTCTGATTTTCGACCTACCTATTCGACGAGCAAGTCGGCAAAATGTCAAGGTTAATGAGTGCTCAGGGGGTCTGCGCAAAGTCGGTCCGAACTGCACCATTCAACGAACTTCTAAAAAACGTGTTTCGCAGAATCGAACGCAATTGCTACACGTGTCGTTCTCAGTGCCAAAGCCTTTCTGCGGATCTGCATAGTACTTCCTTCACCTTCAGAGCTTGAATCATGTCGTCCTCCGATGCGAAGCCTTCCGCCAACATCATTGATGTTGCGACAGTTTACGACAATTGCAAGGATGTATTGCAGGAGGGGCGCAACAAACTCGCCCGCAACATGCTCAGCCGTAACAACGTCGTCGATGTTTTGCGAGATTCTGCCGTCGCCGCGAGTTACACTTACAAATACTCCGACAGTCTGAAGCAACAAGGCAAGGCGACATCTCAGCGCAGCAGTGGCCGCTGCTGGATTTTTGCGTGCTTGAACGTTATCCGCCTGAACTTTATCAAAAAATTCAATCTTTCCAACGACTTTGAGCTCTCGCAGTCGTATTTGTTCTTTTTCGACAAGCTGGAGCGTGTGCAGTTTTTCCTCGACAACATCGTGGACACCGCCAGCGAGGCAAGTTCTCATTATGTCAAATTGAAGGATGTAGTGTTCGTGTTCCTAATTCTGATCCACTGTTTGGTTTGTGCAGCCGTTGGATGGCCGCCTCCTTGCTCATTTGGTGACCGCTCCAGTGCAGGACGGTGGGCAATGGGACATGCTTGCGAATCTCATCACGAAGTATGGTCTTGTACCCAAGTCGGTGTTCCCTGATCCGCACTGTGCAACCGCCTCACGGAAAATGAACAGATTCTTGACAACCCGTCTTCGAACATTCGCACGTGACTTGCGTGGCTTGGTGGTACGTATGGTCATATGACTTAGCTGGGAATGTAGTCTTATCTGCACAATCAACTTCCTCCACTACACTGCAGGCCGCCAAGGGCAAGGACTCCGAAGAGGTCGCGAAAGCCAAAGCAACGATGATTGCGGAGGTCACTCGTGAACTCGTGGTGTTCTTTGGAGTGCCCCCGAAAACGTTCACGTAAGTTCGCCGTCAAATGCACTGCCCACCGCAATCATGTCATGATGTATGTGTTTTGGTTGGTACGTGCAGATGGACTTTCGCGGACAAGGATGGAAAGTTCGGCGCGTTGCGTGACATCACGCCGCAGCAGTTCTATCGCGAACACGCGGATTTCGACATGTCAAAAAAGATTTCTCTCATCCATGATCCTCGTAACGAGTACTATCAGGTTCGGTTGCAGCGGTTTCGGTTTGGTCGTGAGCGAGTCAACACATTCATAAAGGTATTGTTTGCTCATGTGCATGGTGCAGCTGTACACTGTCGACCGTCTTGGCAACATGGTTGGCGGACGCCCCGTAACGTACTTGAACGTCGATATTGACGTCCTGAAGAGCTACGCGCGCAAAACTCTCGAAGCCGGCAACCCAGTGTGGTTCGGATGCGACGTTGGTGAGTAGATGGACTCAAATGATGATGAGCGACTCGGTCCCAACATTCCATTCAACTCTGTGCCAATATTCATGTCACACATTCCGGGGATTAGGCAAGCAATCTGATCGCGAGACTGCCAGTATGGATCCCCGAATTTACGACTACAACTTGGTGTTCGGAGCCGACACTGTTGGTACGTCTCGCCTGTTGATTGAGTGTGCTTTGGGTGCGACAGATCTCGCTGAGTGTACCTGAAATTGACGTTCCGTTGTAGATTTAAGTAAGCGAGAACGTCTGGACTACGGCGAGTCGCTGATGACCCATGCTATGGTTTTCGTTGGATTTGATCGCGATCCAGCCGACCCAGACAATAAGGTTTGTGTGATAGTGCGTTGTCAGTGTGCCAACTGTCTTTGCCTAAACCCACGCTGTGGTGTGGTGGGACGCAGGTTGCTGCATGGCAGGTCGAAAACAGCTGGGGCGAAAAAGGGTATGTTGCCCGGCCAAAAAAAAAATGTGTGATGCCCTGTCGTGTGCGTGATGATGTCTTAATTGTGGTTTGACCTTGTGTTGTAGCCCTGACAAAGGACGGTGGATCATGACTGACGACTGGTTCAGCGAGTGGGTCTACCAGATTGTTGTGGACGTGGACGATTTGGACGACAAAACTCGTCAAGTTTTGAACCTCGAAGCCCACCGCTTGCCTGCGTGGGACCCGATGGGCGCCCTTGCGTCATCCCTGTAAGCTTGAGTTGCTCCATGGGCACCCTTCATCCGTCTCGGCGATGTAGTTTTCAGTAATGTTAGTGAATTGGCAAGCCGGTACTTTGCTGTTTGGTATTATTTTTTTTGTGTCATTCTGTCTCACTTCTGCATCTGACGTTGTACTAAATTGAAGTACACGCCGTTTTCGTTCTGGATGAGCTCATCGTGGGAGCCAGATTCATGTATCATGCCATCTTGGACAACTAATACACAGTGCGCATTGCGCACTGTACTTAGTCTATGAGCGATCACGATGGTCGTTCGCGATAGCATCAACTTGTCCAGTGCCTGTTGGACTAAATGCTCCGATTCAGCATCGAGCGCACTTGTCGCTTCGTCAAGAAGCAGGATTTGTGGATTCATCAGGATTGCGCGAGCAATTGCAATACGCTGCTTCTGTCCACCGGAAAGTTGCAAACCACGTTCACCGACCATTGTATCGTACCCTTTTGGAAATTCCATTATGAAGTTGTGCGCATTCGCTTGACGTGCTGCACGCTCGATGTCCTCATCAGTGAGCTTTCGTGGTTCACCAGAGTCATCCAAAAAAACGGACGCGTACTGGATGTTGTCGCGAATGCTGCATCCGAACAGGACTGGCTCTTGGCTGACCAGAGCGATGTTGCGGTGAAGCCAGACGTAGTCAATGTCGTTGACAGGAACTCCGTTGATTTCAATGACGCCGCTGTCCACGTTGTAGAAGCGTTCAATGAGCGATACCACTGTCGATTTTCCGGCTCCACTGGGCCCGACAAGAGCTACAACTTCTCCAGGAGACGCCGTAAAACTCACCCCTTTCAAGACAGGCTGTTCTGGACGCGTTGGATATCGAAAGTGAACGTCTCTGAACTTGATCTCACCATTGATGTGGCTTTGAGATTCGCTGCCGCCTTTATTCGCTGGGATTATACCTGCGTGTCCGGCTTTGGTCAGGGTGTGGCGCTCGCCGGCATCCAAAAGTTGGAACATTCGCTCGGATGCGCCAAGTGCTTGCATGAGCGTTCCCCACAGGCTAGATAACCCCGCGAGAGACGCTGCAATGATCAACGTGTTCAAAATAAAAGAGAACAAATCTCCTGTACTCATCTCCCCTTTTATCACAAGAACTCCACCGTAATAGAACACAGCCGTCACGGCGATGTAACCAAAAGCGGTGACAGCTCCAAGAAATGTGCCGTAGGCCCAAGACCGCTTGATGCCAATTTGTCTGCTTCGGACGATGGCATTTGAGTACCGCCCAGTCTCGGTCTCTTCGTTCGCAAAGCTTCGCACAGTGCGGACATTGCCCAGAGTTTCCGTCGCGACTTCGCCGGAATCGGCTAGCGCAGTCTGGTACGTTTTGGTGAGATCTTTGACATACCGTCCGTACACAACTGCACCAATTGTTACTGCTGGGACGCAAGCAAGCATGATTCCTGTCAGACGTGGCGATGTAATAAACAACAACACCATCCCGGCCACAGCCTGTCCCAGCCATCGAAGAGCCATTGAAACATTGGAAGTCACGGCATCTTGAATGGCGGCGGAATCAGCTGCCAGTCGATTCACGAGTTCACCACTTTGAAGGCCGTCGAAAAACTGGATATCTTTGTGGATAATCACTCGAAACATTTTTCTACGGAATCGAGCAACCAAACGCTCGCCAGCTAGCTGGAACAATCCTCCTCGCAAAAAGCTGAAGAGAGCAGTTCCCAAATTGATCAGCAACAAATAGAGCACACTCCACTGCAATTCAGAGAGATGCGTCTGCACGTCCTGAGCATCAGAATTGTTGGCAATAAGCGCGATCATACCACCAAATTGTTGTGGGATGAGCATCAATCCCACAGAGGCAAGCACCAGACACAGAGTCCCCGCTGCCAGAATCCATTTCTCCGGACCAGCAAGACGAATGAGCCGACAAGCGTGCACAGATTTTGGCTTGGTGGATATCTTGTCCTTCTTTTCTTTGCCTGCGGTAGAGTCTGGCGGGTTTTCATTCGACGCAAGCGGATCTAAAAGGGGCTCCTCATTTCCTTGTTCAATATCTCCGGCGGTAGCGGCTTTGGAATGCTTGCTACCCTTTTTGTGACAGCAAACATTGACTCGGCGGTCGAGAAAGATACTTTGCAGGATTCCGATGGTTAGGACTGCCGCGTAGATGATGTAAGTGTACGCATATGCCCAGTTGTTGCATATTGAAATCTTGATCAATAAGTACACGGTGCTGAGAATGCCAACAAGTCTTGCAAGGGTGCGTATCGGACCATCAGCGCAGAAGCACAACGCAGTGAGGAAGCCTCGGAAAGCGCAAAGGATAATTGTGTCCGCAACGCTTGTTTCCAAGTTGAAATACGTCACATCAATTTCGAGAAACGCGTCGAAAGTCGCATTTTTGGGGTTGCCGGCGAAGATGGTTGCTGTTGGTGGCAAAACGATGTCTGTCACCGACAGAAGACCCACCAAAGCTGCGCGAACCACCGACATGTTGAGGTGCAAGTCCCAACAGTGCCTCGCTGAGCGAGCGGGTTTCCCAACTATTCCACTCGGAAGCGAGAAATTTCTACGCTTTTAGACTTTTACAGTCTTCTTGGTGATGACTATGCAATGAACGCAGCTCTCCTCGTGCACACGTAGACTTGAGGTCGCCTTTGCCTTTTCGACCTTCCAACAAACCGCGTTCGCACTCTCCATTGTCGCGACTTCAAAGATGTAGCTGTCGACTGCTCGCTGGAGGTTGACAACCCAATATCGGGACTCCAGGACAGGTCGGTCATGCACCTCCCTAAACCTCATCGCCTCGTCAACGTCGTGGTCATTGTCGTCGTCGTCGTCGCCGTCATCGCCGTCGTCGTCGCCGTCATCGTCGTCGTCGTCGTCGTCGTCTTCGTCAGTGCGTGCAGCGTGTTGTGTTGGTGAACAGCTCAAACGATCGATGATCGATCGAACACGAACGAAAACCTGCAACCTGCATGCAACATGCAACGGCTCGGTATACCCTGAAAATCAACTGATAACGATGACGCTCTCTGATACTCTGAAAAAGTGGCTTTTATAGTTCGATTGCTTCACTGACCGCCTCACAGCCTTCACTTTCCTCAAATCTGTAAATTATGGTCGAGTATAATACATTGAAGTGAAATGATAAACAGTAGTACTGTATTCACAAATTGATAGCAAACTGACAAACTGACGAAATGATGACGACAACCACCAACCCGGCCAACCCACACACTTTGGCCCCACCCTGGCCACCCACCCACGCCATACCCACAGCCAACATAATGTAATTTACTGAGTACAGTACACAAATCATAAAACAAAAATAGAGCATTAACCCAACTGAATAACTGAAATGCAATGATGATTTGGAACTACACTAAATAGCTAAATAGTGAATGTCATCCAACCACCAACGAACGAACGAACGAACGAACGAATGAACGAACGACCGCACGACGACGAACGTCACAGTGAGTGAGTGAGCTGAGAGCTGAGAGCGAGCGGAGAGCTGAGAGTGAGCTGAGTGAGTGAGTGGGTCAGTGAACATCGACGCTGACTGACCTTCGACTTTGGGTGAGTGAGTGAGTGAGTGAGCGTGTGAGTGCACAGTGAGTGAGTACACAGTGAGTGCACAGTGAGTGAGTGAGTGAGTGAGTGCGGTGTTGTTGTCTGTCCGTCTGTCTGTCCGTCTGTGTGGTTTGAATGTCGTCGTGGCGGCGTCGCGTCGCGCCAACTTGGCTTGAGTGAGTGAGTGAGTGAGTGCGCGTGTGAGTGCGCGTGTTCGCGCGCGTGTCTGTGTCTGTGGCGCCAAACGCCAAAAGTCAATCAATGAATCAATCAAGGGAGCAGCGGCGCGAGCGGCGACAGGCAGTCAGTCAGTCACTTGCTGACGACATTGACGACGCTGCCGACTGATTGCTGCTTACGACGGACGGCGACGGGACCGACAGGACCGGACAGACCAGGCACGACGACGACGTCAGTGACGTGCGGGGCGGATGGCGATGGTGGAATGGAAAAGGAAAGACAGGAAGAGTCGGCTGCGACCGAATGATTCGGTGAAGATTGACGAAGACACGGTGTCTTTGGATGTGATAACGTGGGAGGTGTAGACATTACAAACGGAGCAGGACGAAGAACAGTGGGTGAGGTGTCGCAGCGAATGGTGGATGCTTTGAAGAATGGCAGCTTTCGAGAACAGAGGAGTGCAAGCATTGAGGCGTCAGTAGCTGGTCGCTGGCGCTTCGTTGGCTCTTTGGCGTGCGCAACAGGAAAGGGTGCTGCGATAACGACACTTGCTTTGGTGCCACGAAAAGGCATCTGACGACTTTTCTTCATTTGCTCGCGCGAAGCATTGCAAGAAAAGTTTTTGTTCGTAACTTCCGAAGGGGATCGGGCTACCCACTTCGTTGGCGCAAAAGGCGTCGTGTGGTGAGGGCGCAATTGGGGAAAAACAACAAGAACGCCAAGATGCCACCTACCGACAGGGTGTACACCCACATGGAGCAGATTGGCGCGGGAATGTATGGCCAAGTATACATGGCGCACAATCGACAGACTGATAGCTTGAGTGCCATTAAAAAGATTCCAAAGGATAGCGGTACAGGCATTCCAAGCAATGCCTTGCGCGAAATTGCGTTGCTGCGCGAGTACGCGCACCCCAACATCGTTCAGCTCCAAGATGTTGTGTGCCTTCGCCACGAGTTGCACCTGGTCTTCGAGCATATAGAACAAGATTTGCGTTGTTTCCTCGACTCACGCGCCAGGTATCATCACCACAATCAGCAAACTGCTTTCAGCGTCCACAACTTTGACAGTGTGCGTCTGTTGTGTCAGTGGTACTCCAGGACCCATAGTGAAAAGCTTTCTGAATCAGTTACTGCGTGCTGTGGCGCATTGCCACTCGAATAGGATCATGCACCGAGATTTGAAGCCTCAAAACGTGCTCATCGATAGCCAGGCATGCAAACTCTGAGTGATCGATGTGTGGCTGTCGAATACCTCAAGTCCGTGACCCTCATTTTTTCTGTGTTTGGTTCGATCATGGAATTATCAGGGAACTTTGAAACTTGCCGACTTCGGTCTGGCCAGGACATTCAGCATCCCCGCTCGGGCGTACACGCACGAAGTTGTGACTCGTTGGTACCGTGCTCCCGAAATTCTGTTCGCTGCTCCGTGAGTTTTACGTTTGTCGCAGCTGCAAAGCATATTTCACTCTTACTCCCACGTTCGTGTTCATTGGACATAGCACTTATTCATCACCAGTAGATGTCTGGTCGGTTGGCTGTATCTTTGCCGAAATGGTGACTGGCAACCCATTGTGGCCCGGTCCGAGCGAAATTGGGCAAATGTGAGTTCCGCGGTGAATGATTATCGTTGTGTTGCAAGTGTGATTGAATGACCTGTATTCTTTTGCACCCACAGTTTTGCAATCATGCGCACGCTGGGTTCACCGATTCGTGCTAATTGGCCCGGACTGCGTGATTGTAAGTTGTGGCAAAATGCCTTTCCCAATTTCGCGCCGCGGTCGTTGTTTGGCATGATGACAAACCTTCCTGTAGACGGCGTTAAGCTGATGATGGTTCGTTGCGAACAACTGCATGCGTCAAGTCACCCGCGGCTTGCATTTCACTGCCGCCAACATTTGCACAGGCAATGTTCAGATACAACCCTGAAATCCGGATAACTGCTGCCAGTGCATTGGAGCACCCATACTTTGAAGAGTTGCCAACGCCAGAATCGATCGCAGACATCATGAAGCCGATTTCCGAAATGCGGCGCCAGGTGGTGCAGGAACGTCTGGAGCTTCAAGAAAGGGCTCGAAAAGCTAAGCAAGAAGCCGCCGCGAAGATGAAAGTCAAACTCGAACCCACTGCCACGAGTAATCCGAACCGCAAACCTGTTAGTACTGCTGCAATGGAGTCTGCGCTGCCAGTCGTGCAACAAGCGAAGCTTCCGAATCGTACGAAGGCTATGAAAACCGAAGCACCTCGCACAACGAAGACCAGGACCACTGCCGAAAAGCCCACGCACCGTTCATCAACCAAACCAGCGTCCTCGACATCACGGGGCACAACACAACTGCTGACTAGATCGACGTCGCGGGCCAAGTTGATGGTTGCAGCTGCAAGAGCGAAGTCTGCAGGCATGAAGTCTGCACGAACACAATCCGCGCGCGGGAAGTCATCCATCACAAAGCCTTCAACGGCGAAGACTTCACAATCGAAGCAATCAAAAAGAAAGTCATCGACAACCAAGGAATCAACAACAAAATCTGGAAAAACAAAGTCCACGACAGCCGCCTCCAGCAACTCAAAGAGCGGCGTCTCGAGAAGAAAAACCAATGCCGATGACACCGTTTTGCGCAAACCACAGTCGAGACAACGCGGCAAATCTTCTGCAACAGCGAAAGCATCTCGCCCAAAGCCAGCCCGATCCGGATTGAAGAAAACGTCCTTCACAGCGGAAACTGCAAAACCCAAGAAGCGCAGAGCATCAGAAGCAAAGCAAGTACCGGTCCCGAAGCTTAGGAGAAGTGCCAGGTTCCGCGCAGCTGCGAAGAAAGCCTGAACTTGTCCAGAATTTGGCAAATGTAGCAATATTGCACGATGTTGCTACATGCATATCTATAGTGTATGGCGGTTCTCTTCAAGTGAATTGAACCTTGTAGGATCCATAATTTTAGCGATAGTCTTAGCATTGCGCCCGCATGCTCGCATCTTGCACTTGGCATCGTCACGTTACATGGACGCCCGATAGGCCGCAGCCGCGTAAAGCAGCGCGCTGAAAGTTCCCATGAACAGGCGTCCCCTTGTGTCTGAGGGTTTCAGTTTGGAGAATTGAAACAGCGCGTGGGTCCCTAGACCGCCGAGTGCAACGGTACCCGTCACTTTACATGCGAAACAGTCTTCAAATTCTTCCTCCTGCACGGAGGCGGGGACATCCGATGTTGAGTTGGCATCCTGAGGTGCGTTCCACGGAGTACTCGATCCTGGCATCTCACCGCACAAAAGAGGCCGACTCCGACACTCAAGATCCCACCATATCGATGTATTATACAGTCACCGACAGCAAGACAAAAATCGTGTGGAAACTACTGTCCCTTTTCTTATTTCCGGGACAGTATTGATGGACGGCGACGTTTTCGTTCCAAACTTCACTAACGCACTGGCAGTCACAAGGTGATAACTTCCTCTGGCTTATTGTCACCAGCTCCATGTTGTTCTCTGCCTTGCGCGAACCAAGAGTGCAGGCAGCTCAACCAACGAGGTATCACTCGGCAAGTCACGTTATCTTGTTTTTAATTAAGGGATTGACGATGCCAATCGAGATCGAAGACCGCTGACAAACGAGGAGATGAGGTGTTAGTTAAGAATACTCCAACAGCAAGTCACACACCACTTAACTTGGCGGTCGTTGCGTGGGTACACGAGTATGGTATGGAGGAAGCTAGGTGTGTGTGTGGGTGGGAGAGAGAGTGTGTGTGTGTGATAACATGACAACTCAGGGGTCGAGGAAGCACTGCAACGGACGACGCGCGACGAATGCCGAGCAACGAACACGTGGCTACATACATCACGAAGTCTGTGTTGGCAACAACGAACGAACATTGCAACGTTGCAACGTTGGAGTTCAACCACGACTTCCACAGGCTGATGGGAGAGCATCGGTCAGCGGTGGCCGGCCGCACACTGCACACCAGCTTGGCGACGACCTGGCGGCAATGTTGGGCTGGTGCCTGTTGCGCTGTTTGTGTCGGCTGCTTGAGTCGTGAAGTCGTGAACACTCGTGATGTCGTGAGGCACGAACGGCGTTGAGGTGTTGGTTGGCATGTGCTGTTCGGTTCGCTGCGAAGACGTAAGAAGCTGCCTATGCCACAGTAAAGTTTGGAGGGAGGTCGACGACGGTAACCTAACAAAGAGGCGACCAAGAAATGTACGATCAGGATGATAGCTGTAAGACCATGCATGCAGGAGCATTGCTCACTCCGTCGCGGCAGGATATCACGTACGTGAGATGCTCGTCTCTGCTTTGGAATCATGTTGTCGCATCTCTGTCTGTACGAGTCAGATAACAGCACGATGGGATTGCGAACAAAGTTAAAGCATTGTTTTTCCTTTTGGTGAATTTGTTGTTGATTCGCTTTGGTCGCAACTTGCGCCCCGCGTTAACACAACATGGCGAACCTCGAACAAAATCCAGTGGACGAACCACTTGCAGACGATGAGATTCGACTCTCAGTCCCGAGCGTTGTCCTATGCATTGGAGATGATGAAATCGGATCAGGACTTCTTCAAATTTCGATTCAAGCGGTGACATGGGTGGGAGACGGGTACGCTGTTGTTGTCACGCGTCCGAAATGCACTGGCCTTTGATTTCTTGCTCACTTGTGCCGCCAGGCAAACAGAGACATTTTCTTTCCCAGATATTCTGCTGCATGCTGTGTGCCGCGATACGTCGGCGTACCCAAAGCCGTGCTTGTACTGTCACGTTGATAGAGGCGGGGAGAGTGTTGAAGTTCGTTTCGTCCCCGATGAGCGTGCCAGTGGTGTGGACTCTGATGCTGCGGGCGGCAGCAACATCGAAGAAGAAAACGCCGAGAATGTTGTCGACCGCATATTCCGTGTCATGTCCGAATGTGCCAGTCTTCACCCAGACCCCATCGATGACCACAGTGCAGGTAGATGTTGCATGCGATCTATTCTAGTGTCGCGCGTTGCTAACTCGGCGGATTGTGTTGACAGCAGGTGGAGTTGCCGGACTGGATGACGCAGACTTGAATGGCGGAGACTACTTTTTCACCGCGGCTGACTTTGCGCAAGGTGTTAGTGAAGAAGGGGCCCGTAACCTCAATCGTTTGAGCGCCATGTTGCAAGTTAGTCCCGACCTAGAGAATTCTGATGAACAACAATTTGACGATCCTGAAGAAGATGGCCCGGCTGGTCAAAGATAGCGATCGAACGCGCACGATAGCAATGCTGCCGGACTGTGCCGCTCCGCAGAAGGATGCGTGCGTTGCATCTCTGTTCGTTACAATAAGCTGTAAACTAGCAAAGTGTGTCGGCACAATGCATTCTGACACAAGTGTGCGAGCACGTTCCATTCCAAATCGTTACAAGTCTCCACAAATACGTGTACAACGTGGCTGCGTGTCATCGCAAAAACAATGCACGACGCAACGCCCGCGACTAGTTCAGTACAGCTGCCGGGAAGACAAAAACCACACTGCAACAGCAACAACACAAATGCATTTCATTCGGTTTGAAAGCGGTTTTTGATAATGACGTTATATTCAACAAATTGGTTGGTGTCCCGGCTATTGATCTACTCTAGTGGTAGTGGAGTCATTTTGTTTGACTTGTTGTAGAAAGCTTTGACTTTTTTCTTGACCTTAGACTAAAAGTACGCAGCGTGGGGCATTTGTTAGGTTGGCGGATGGCGGGATGCAGTCAAGCAGAACTTCAAAGCCACAACAATACATACCTTAACAGAGGATTGAATTTTGTCATGAAGTTCCGACTGAATTATGCATTCACACAAACGCACGAAGGTCAATCACACCGACGATGGTCAGCGCACATGAAAATGGCAACAATACCGTCGCTTGAGCGATGTCCTCCGGACTTGCTGCTGTTACTCCATCGGTAGTCCGAACCACGGACAGCTTTAACTTCTTTTTGTTGGCCACAACAACTTGTAAATCTTGAATGGTGCTAACTTCAGTTCCATCAACGGCAACGACAATGTCTCCATTTCGGAGACTGTGCTTGACACCGTCACGTTCAAACACCTAACATGTTCCCACAATACCACATCAAACTCTGTCTGCAAGAGGCGCTTGGAATGCTTTGATTGCTTGTTCGAACCTTTGTGATTACCAAGTACTGGTCCATTTGCCACTCAATATCCTTGGACTGAATGCGCCCTGGAGTATGGAATGTGAGTCCAAGGCTGTTCGCGGCGTCTTGGCGCTTCAACTTGATATTCATGAAGAGCGGAAACCGTGACTTGTCGTTGTCTTTGTTCTTTTTTCGCTTCTTGGCGAAATTAACCAATGCCGACAATTGCAGTATTTCGGCACCTGCAAGCAACCAAGAGCACGACTAAGCAAGAATGCAGTTTTTCGCATAGTGACTCGCCGGTGCTTTTACCTTTGTCAGTGGACAGCGCTGCCATAACTTCCGCGATCGTAGAGTTCGTCATCTTTTTGATCTCGCGCTTGATAAACTTTTTGTGCTCCTTCTTGGCTTGAGAGGCAGCCGACGGAGATGCAGAAGGCGTAGAGTCAGCAGACAACGGTGACAGCGCATCAAGAGTTTTGGGAGTTTTGGGGCTTCCGGCGTTCAAGGATGTACCGCTCTCTAAGTTCTCGTTGCCAGTGTCGGCGCCAAGCGCAGGGTTTGCATCCAATTTCTCAGCTGTGTTGTCAGTCGAATCGGGAGCTGTTGCTCGTTGTTGAGCACTTTGTGGCTTGAAAACAACACCGGTTGCATCACTACTGTTTCTAGTTTTAAGCTGGGGCAACAGTGCCGAAGACGTGGCTGGGGATGCCGCAGTCGACACTCCCTGTGTACTGTTGGTGTCAGTCATCTTGCCGCGTCACAGACTCAGAGCTTACCGGAACATTTTCACATTCCCGGTGGTGCTGCACAACTGTGCCATGTGTTTTCTTGCGCAATTGTTTTTTATTTTGGCTTTGTTGACACTTTCAAACTTCCTTCGTCAGCCTGCTGCCGTTTTCGTTGCAACCTCCATTTCTCGTCTCCAAGCCCACCGCATCTGCCTCACCACTCACCACCAATCCATCCCCCTTTCCTCCTTCGTTGTTTGCTTCCTCCCTTCGTCCACCGCCTGTCAATGCGTCTACGTCGTTGCTGGTCCGAGACTCAAACACGAACGACGACACAACGAACAACAGAACAGCAAAGTAATGACGAACGACGACACGACGAACGACGACACAACGACACAACGACACAACGACACAACGACACAACGACACAACGACACAACGACACAACGACACAACGAC
>ENA-OWNT01003376-OWNT01003376.1-seawater-metagenome-genome-assembly--contig:-NODE-3376-length-15136-cov-4.020320_pt1 | contig 15136 bp, 13 predicted proteins | sample MGYA00238136_ERZ651165 | MGnify/ENA primary metagenome ERZ651165 (study PRJEB26861, sample SAMN08777766) | seawater metagenome | isolation source: coastal seawater | place: USA: Florida | collected...
CGTCCGTTCGTTCGTTCGTTCGTCCGTGCTTTCGTTCGTTCATTCGTTCGTTTGTCGTTTGTTCGTTTGGTGAACAACAAACAACAAGCCAACCGACGCTGAAAGTTGAAAGTTGAAAGTGAATGCATCGACGTCACGCTGTCAGTAATGTGCGCGCTGCTCTGTTACTTGTTTGTTGCTTCGACAGCCCAAGGTGTCTATCACACTTCCACCAACTCCTCAGTACTGCTGGGTTTTAACTCCGAGAACCCACCACAAAATACCGCATTAGTTTCCACTTCCACCACGATGTGAGGATCACGCGACCGCGCAAAGCGAGGGCATCAAGAACCTACTTGTGAGGACATGATGGGTGGCACGAGAGTCAAACCTTACACAGACAGCAAGCACGCTCGTAAATACACGGAACTTATAATATCACAAACACAACTGGGACAGACGAACGCATGAGTGATTTATGCGAACGGAGGATTTGACAACGGAAACTTCTTGCAGTTTCACGGAGTGGAGACAGGGTGTGGACAACCTCGTCGATCGACCATAATGAAAGCTTTTCTCGCGTTGAGTTGTGTTTGCGTTGGCATTGGTGCGGCCGTCGAACAAGAGAACAGTACATTTGTATTCATCGCTGACACTCATCTTGGCGAAGGCTGTTCCACGGCACCGACAGGATACGAAGCGAATGACACAGATTGTTACTCAGTCGCAGATTTACGGCGAACAATTTCTCGCGTCAATGAGCTGAAACCATCGTTCGTCATTGTTGGTGGTGATATCACTTCATCTGCTCAACAAACAGAATTTGATGCAGCAAAACATCTCTTAGATCAGCTTGAGATGCCGTATATTCCCGTGATGGGAAATCATGACATTTGGTCTTACGATCAGGTTGTTGGGGACCGAACGTCGACCCCAGCTGGTGATGTCATGTTCGCCCAAACATTCAGCGACGTTTTTACACCGTTTATGAACTTTAGTGATGGATCATTCGTGTATCCAAACACTAGCGTCTACAATCCCCCGCACAAATGCAACTCATCGTTTCAGTCGTGGCGACTGCACGCTGGTGGTCTCGCCGGCGATGCTGTGTTTGGAGACGACCCCAATTTCGATGGTAAGCGGCATGGCTTGACGATCTGGGTTGGTCGTTTTTTTTGCGGAGAGTAACACCATGTATGGTATATGCCGTGGCTTTTAGGACTTGTATTCTTGGCCCCGGATTTCAACACCAGACTGAAGGCACCGCCGCCGTGCCCAGGATCGAGTCCTGTTGGAGGATGCGGGTTCGTGTGTCATGCCGAGTCGCACAATCGTAACTCATGCTCCCTGATTTCAATAATTTCGAGACCATTCATACGAACAATCAGGGTGTTAGGTATGGCCGAGTTATTCAACTTTTCTGGTGGTTCATTCCCTTGGACACGCGATCAATTGCAACACATCGGGTCAGACGCAAGCACCAATGTGTCCGAGGTCGTATTGATCACACACCAGCCGTTCCGGTGCCGGGAGGGTGTTCCAGATTGGTACTTCTGTTTCTCGTCCGAAGACAAGGCATCACTGCGGGTGCGCAAGCAAACATATGTGTCGGCATTGTGTGGCTCTGCAAAAGAAACTCACGTATCTGTCTTCCCACTTTCTTCGTGCACGCGCACTGCAGGTTGCGTTCGAACAAGACTTGAATGACAACGTCGATCTCCTGTGGGGCGTGATGGCCGGACATCAGCATCGGTGCGCATGCAATCATTGTTGCTGGTGGGAAATTGTGCGGATAGTTGTGGTTGACTGTTTTGCACATTTGTTGTCACGCAGTTGGTACAGTGGACTAGCTTTCGATGAATCCGTACGTCGTGTGTCGTCTGGACCAGTAGGTGTTTCTGTCCTGATACTTACCATAACACTGATGCGGCAGGATTTCTCTCATTTCAAACAATGGGAAAACAGCGCGGTGAAAGGGGATGCGTTGTTGCACAACATGAGCTCATCATTGTCGGTGTTCGAAGCATCAAATGGAAAAATTGTGGGTGGTGTGCGGCATTGGTACGACGGCAATGGGACTGGGTGGGTTGTGGAGCGTATTTTGTGACGTATTCATGGATCGTTGTCAACGTCCATAGTGGGCTATCATGGCTCTCATTTCGTCTAAAGGTAAATAACATCGTCGCGCCAACCCGACACCACAACGACGTCGCCGCCACACAACTGATATAGGTTTCAAATAGGCAACGAGTGTGCAGCTTGCACATACTCCGCCACGCGGGGCTTCTCAACCGCGAACTGAGAGTCAATTAACTGTGACGCGCACAATAAGTGGACAAAAAGAGTCGTACATTGAATCAATTGACAATGCGCTGCATGACAGAAATGGCAATATGGGCACAAACCTCAGTCAAAGCAGCGTGAGCACTGAGGGGGGTTGGCGAGGACGCAGCAACCTCAAGTGCTGCCCGCATGAGTAGTCGATAAACGCCTTCCGATGAAGCTTCCTGCCAGCAAATTATGGCAGGTCCAAGACTCAGTGCTATGGCCCAGAAAGCGAGTGATGATGCAAACTACACGAACCTGAATTGCGGCTTCGTCGCACGCCTCGGCCAAGTGATGGCTGATGCCTGTGAACCTTTGTATTTCGTAGCAAGCACGTGTTATTCGAGTGCCGAAAACGCGCGGCCATGGCCAATCATACTTACTGGAGGAGAGATTTGAATACGTTCCGATCCCTTGTAGGAACGGTGAATTTCGTCTTGTCCGTGGATGTTTCACTCACTTTGGATTGTGTTGGCGACTGTCGACGTTGCTTTACGTGCTGCTCTCGAAACCGGTGTTTAAGCGTTGCGGCTAGCTCTTTGGCTAGAGATTGAATGCCTGCATGCGGCTTTTTGGAGTTCTTGATGGCAAACAACAAGCTTGGAAGTGGGCTTGAAACAACCTGACATAGTGACGTTCAAGGTAAACGGTCAACATGACGCGAGCAGGAACATGCATACAGGAAGAACTGTCAACTGACTTGTTCGTATGTAAGATTTTCATTTTTGATGCCCGCTCTCAAAAGAGAAAGTTTGTTCGTATCCAGCGAAACATTTGGGGAAATTGTGGATGTTGCCTGCATCTATGCAAAATTCTACGTGAGACTCAAGTGCTGGACCAAAAGTGATGCCATAAATACCGCCCAAACCTCTCGAAGGGTTGCAATGACCTCAGTCAGAGTGACGGAGCATGGTGTTCGGTCTCGCTTGATCTTTTTTGCTGGAGGCTGGTCTTTGTCTCTTTCAGCGGCTAGGTTTCCATTTCCATTGCATGTATGCGTGTTTCCATTGCATGTATGCGTGTGAGATCCTTGCGTTGAACTAAAGTCTTGGCCGCACGCCGCGCACCTGTGCTGATTGTTGGAATTGATTGCTGCGATGTCACTCTCGTCACTGTCAGAACTTGGCACTTCAACTCCCTTGCAAAATCGAGAATGTGTTTTGAGACCTCTGATGGATCCGAATATCCGGTTGCATCTTGCGCACCGCATGCCATCATCCTCAAAGTCAGATTCCGAGTCTGCTGCGCGATCTAGGCTGTCGCTGACGAAGTCGAGTTTTGCACTAGCTCCTTCACTCAGGGATCGCTGTGTGGTAGGATCGCGGCGCTTTTGCTTGCAAAATCGCCTATGCGATTGAAGTGCTCTTCGTGACCTAAACATGCGATCACAGTCCGCACACTGCGGGTGGCGCAGGAATGTTTTCCCAATATTTTCCTCGTCGCTGGTGCTTTGCCCTTGCACCATCTTTTGTGCGCAAAATCGGGTGTGTGCTCCAAGTGCTCTCGTTGACCCAAAGTGCCGATGACACTTGCCGCACAGAAAACTGGCGTTGCGTGTATCTGCTTGCTCATGGAAACTGGCTTCGTCAGAAAGTCCAAGTCCGACACCACCTTTGCAAAATCTAGAATGTGTCTGCAGTGCTCGAGCAGACAAAAAGCTTCGTCCACACTTTGGGCAATCAACATCGTCGTCAGAACCGGAGTCACTGTCACTATCACTGTCACTTTGTGACTCGGGAGCAATTCCCTTGCCCTTACAAAACCGAAGGTGCGTGGAAAGCGCTCTGGTCGACGCAAAACTTTCTTCACACTGCTGACATTGAACATGGATGCTGTGATCCGTCTCCTCATGATCCGTGCTCACCGACTTGGCAGTGTCTTTGCAAAATCTACTGTAGTGTGTGCGCATAGCGCGGCCCGACGAAAAGCTTCGTCCACATTTCGGACACTCCTCGGCAGCGACTTTGCAAAATCTAGAATGTGCCTGCAGCGCTCGAGCAGACGAAAAGCTTCGTCCACACCTCGGGCAATCGGCATCGTCGTCAGAACCTGAGTCACTGTCACCGTTACTGTCACCATCACTGTCACTTTGTGACTCGGGAGCATTTCTCTTGCAAAACCGAAGGTGTGTTGACAGCGCTCTGGTCGACGCAAAACTTTGTCCGCACTTGGTACAGCAAGTGCCGGCGGCCCGGGATTTCCCGAGGCTTTGTACCTCGAGACTTTTTTGTTCGCGATCGCCATCGCGTGCAACATGACTTCGGTCACAAAAGCGTGAATGCGTTATTAATGCTCGCGAGGAACCGAACACCCGCGAACATTTGTCACACCGCACCATCAAGCGCTTGGTCCACACCACACTTTGTCCCACACAACAAACAGACAACTTAGGTGCCCATTTTTCATTGACGGGCCACAAAATCTCAAATATGGCGCAGTATGCATCAAAGACTGTCGAGGCGGTTTACGAAACCACTCGCCCACAGATGTTCTGACACAAAGCCGACAAATCTAAAAGAGCTGTTTTGCGCAGAGGGACTTGACTCAACTCGGGACTCCGGTTAGCGCGAGGCCCAGGGTGCTTGGTTCCTGTTCGAGAACGAAAGAGCCTACAACACAACAGAGATTCTGTGACACAACGCGCAGTGACTTGCAGTGCTGCAACATCTTTCCATCACACCACTCACGCACAGCAGGAGACGTGTCAATCTCTCCATTTGCAAAGCGCACCACACCGTGTTTCGAACATCGCTGCAACCCATCGTGCGTGCAGTTCCAGCCACACAGCACCTCCGTCCATAATGAGGAAGCAAACACACAGCCAGCAACATCGACTCATCTTTCACACACCCACCTCTCCACTTCTCTATTACAATTACAATTACAATTACATGCCATCCCATCCCATCCCATCCCATTCCGTCCGTCTCTTTGTCCGTCCGTCGATCCCTTTCACCAACACAGAACCCCGAGGAGAGCGGAGAGCGAAGGAGCGGCAACAACGACAACGAAGATGAAGCCACTTCTACTTTTTTTGTCGAGGTCGTTTGAAGAGTTCGTTCGTTGAGTTCGTTGGCGTTGTGCCGCGGAATCACAGCTCGACGTGTGATGATGCTGCTGCGTGTGGCGTGTCACTGCGTCGTACTGAGTGGCCGCGGGAGGCTGGGCTGACTGACTGACTCGCTGAGAGAGAGTTGCAGTGACGCGTCAGCTGACACACTCCGCCGATCCACGATCCACTTTCATGCAGTCAGTCAGTCAGTCAGTCAGTCAGTCAGTCAGTCAGGCACACACAGAGAAATCCAATGTATTCAGGTACCAGTACAATTTATTTCACTATTACATCATATGGCATATGAGTGTTAAACAACCGAAACGGCGAGAATTAATAGTACTTGAATTGAACGGTATCATAAATTCTGTATTGATGATGTACCTTCGTCCTTGTTCCTCGTCGTCTTCGTCGTCGTCGTCGTCGTCTTCGCGCTGACGCTGACACACGCACGCAGAACGACGAAACGGCAGACCATTCGCAACAAACGAACAGACGTCGTGTTGTTGCGTGTTGTGCTATCCTGTGTCGGTATCCAGACGTCGACAACAGGAGCTACGACGGTGCGACGCTACTCGAGTACCATACACAGGCCGATGGACACTTGCGAGGTAAAGTTCATTGAGAACAGTTTCTTGTGTCAACAGTTGCCAAATAAAGTGCTGTAGCGCCGTCGGTGGGTAAGCGAACTGACGGTGCCTGTATTGCTGTAGCAGTGGCGGCAGACTACGGAAGGGGAAAATATGTGTAAAAAATGAAAAGTTGAAAAGCTGGAGGTGAAAACAGGACAACATGAGGTTCGGTTGGGCACCGTGATGAGTTTAGGGGTTACGAGAGCATGTCGTAAAGGGAAAGAAGGGGAGAACGCGAGCAAGCGACTGGGCAAAGAGTTGTATGGCTGCTGAAGTGTGTCGATCTTGTCGCTGTTTCTCACATAACGACAACAATGAGCGACTCGGAAGAATCAGAGGTTTTGGATGTTCACAGGAAAGCATTTTGTATTAGGTGCGACGGGGGCAAACAAATTGCGTGGTCCGCAAATGAAAGCTTCAGTGTGAGTGGTTACAAGCGCCTATCAGATCGAGAAATCCAAGTCATAGCGAGTGGAAAGCACCATTTGCGGATAGACTTACACGAAGCAGATGATAAACCACACTTGAGTTTGCGCGGGCTTGCACTTCAGAGCACCAAAGAAGCGATATTCCGTTGGTCGAAGGACGGGTTGCGACTTGAACAGCATCAATACGCACTCGAACATGAAATCATGTCTCTGCGGACGAGTTTACGGGAAGCACACTACGAGTATGGATTTGTCAGCAACAATTACAATGAAGATAAAATGGACGCAAGGCAGCGTACTGTTGCCATGAAAGAGCAGGCCAAATGGCAACGGGAAATTTCAAATTTGTCCACGAAGCTGCGGGGAAAGCAGTTAATGTATCAACGTGTGCTTACGGATCAGCTGTACAACCTCACGCTGCGCCGCGTGCGAGAATCGATTGATGAAAGCATGCGACCGGCGTTTGAGCAATACCTTCGCCAATCACTCAATGGCAAGTTTTGTGATGCGCTTTTTCGGTTCATGTGGACTAGCTCCAGCCTAGAGCATCTCGAATTCAAGCACATGAGATTAACAAAAGTTGAATCCGGCATCGTAGCGTGGCTGCTCAATAATTGGAGAACAAAGGTAGGCTTGTGAGTGTGTGTGGGTGCACGGACGGGTATTTGCGTGGTGCCGGCCGCCATGGTGCCACAGGTCACTTGTGCCTACATGTCTTGTCGCCGGTCCACAGGTTCTTATTGCGCGACATTGTTCTTTAACCACGGAGTCCATCTTTGGCATCGTTCAATTGTGCCGCATCCATCCGGAAAAACAGATGCTAGTGGAGTTGGATTTGGGATTCAACCGCATTGGATTGGCGGGAATACGCAACATTGCAAAAATGCTGGCTGCGAACAAAACTTTGTTGTCCGTTAACCTTGCTGGGAACCGCATTGACGGCGCTGGCGCAGAAGTTTTGGCTCAGAGTCTGTGCAAAAATGCGACACTGGAAAGGCTGAATTTGTTCATGAATGATTTGGACATTGCTGGCGTAAGTAAATGTGCTGACTCGCATGTCATCGCAACACCAATAGCAACGACTCAACTTTTGAAGGTGTTTCGGTAGGCCTGCGCGATCGCGGACTATATTCGGGTGACCACATCTTTGAAGTATTTGAATGTGCGATCGAATCACATGTGAGTTTGTGTGTTGATACTTTCATCCCGGCGCAACAAGTCATGTCCTTGGTTTGCCGTACAGATACCCAGAGGGCGCCAGTGTCCTCGCCGAAGCCTTGAGAAAAAACCAATCACTAGAGGAGCTCGGTTCGTTTGTGATTTCGTTGATTTTGGCATCACGCGTTCGGTAAACGATCATGCGGCTTGACTGCCATTGGCTCTCTAGACGTTGCTGACAACTACATCGGAACAGAAGGCGCCGCTGTAATTGGGGGCAGCTTTCATGGCGGAGTTTCGCAACTGCGCAAAGCACTTGGGGACTCGACTGTATTTGGCAACCGCACGCAGTAGACATGACGCTTCACTAAAAGTGAGGTTTCGCCACACGTGTTTTTTTCAAAATAAAATTGGAAGTTATTGATTGTATTGACGGAAAATCTACAACAACGCCGAAGAACGAGAGTTTCGCGCCCTGGCAGTGAGGACCTTGCTCATTGGCCGTTGTTGAATGCACCGACTTCAGTGGCATCGTATGTTGCAGCTCTCATTCCAATGAACTGTTTTCCGCCGAATTTCTGGCCATTGGTGGCGCCGTCAAAAATTTTCTCAACTGCAGGCAATGCAGTGTCCACGCTCGTCGCCCACGTGCGGATGCCTTCTGACAGCTTCGTCCAATACGGAGTGGCACGGAGTGCCAGCACAGCAACTGTTGCCACAACAAACAAAGACAGATCAACCACTACACGACGCACCACAAAATACAAAGTTCGCACAACAACGCACTTCCAATCGACAGATCAGCGATACTGGGATGGTCGCCGGCAACAAACTTCCCGTGCTTCAAGAAGTGGGACTCGAACGTTGCCAGTGTCTCGTTCAGGGCTGCGACGTTCTTCTCGACATTCTCCTCGGACTGTTTGGGCGCAAAACCGATGAAGGGGTACAAAATGGCTGCAATCTTTTTGTAAATTGACGATTGGCGTTCATCAAGGGCAGCGTCAATGATAGCCTGTGTTTTGAACCACGTTGTTGCATGAAGTAAACAACGTGTCCAGTGGCGTGCCGTGCACACCACACACAACGAAGACGCACCTGCTTTTGGATGTCGCCATTTCCGTAGAACTTCGACGCAACTGAGGGGAACGCTCGCACGATGTAGCGAAGGATGGCAGAGCTTTCGTGGAGAGTGAAGTCGCCATGTTTGATGGTTGGAACTGTATGGTACGGGTTCAAACTCAAGAACTCCTCGCCTTTGTGCTCGCCGCTCAACAAGTCCACAGGCTTGAACTCATGCCTAAGTAAGTCGGAAGCCACGTTGTCCAGTGAGTCAATGCAACGAAAACACATAGCATAAATAAAAACACAAATCCACGTACGGAATGCCAGCCGACTCGAGCAAGGTCCACACGGGCACAACGTTGGCACTCACGGCAGCGCCGAGCAACTGCACGGGTGCCTTCGAGTCAGCGTTACGGGCGCCGTCGGCGCAACCAAGAGCAAACCAGATCAGGTTCTCGCGATCATCATCAGCGATGCCAGCATTCTTGGCAAGTTCCAAGATTTTTGGGACGTCAAGGTTCGACATGATGTTGCTTGTTTTGGAGAGAAGTTGTAGACAAAAATTTCAACAAAACAACTGGTGGAGGGACACGAAAATGTGGGAGTTCTTGAGGTGGTGTTTATGTTGTGCACACAAGTAATGCCGGCTTTACGGAGCGGCCAATCTTAAAGGGCACTCCCGGCATCGCTGTGTGAGTGGCGATCATGTTGCATTTGGGGCGGCAGCAAGTTTGTATGCTGTACAACCAAATTCTTGTCACCATTGCTGCGGCGACGTGAGTTGGATTGCGTAGGCCAGGGAAAGCAAGGCCAACCCCACGGCCTGGTCTTGGTTGGTGACACGCACGCACAAGCTGCCACACTCGGCAGAAGTCTCACGGTCCCAACCACCGCGCACTTGCGCCTAATAGTCGGTCAGCGGCGTTGTGGACTACTTGTGTGTGTGTGTGTGTGCGTGCGTGTGATGTCGTGTGTCGTGTGTCGTGTGTGCGTTGTGTGTTGTGTGTAGGTTGTGTGTTGTGGGTTGTGTGTTGTGTGTGCGGTGCAGTGCAGTGCAGTGGTGCGCGATCGTCTTCGTTCGTCGTCGAGAGGTGGTGGTGGTGACAAGAACGAAGAACGAAGAACTCCACAATGTTGCAACGCCACAGTGAGTGAGTGAGTGAGTGAGAGAGTGAGTGGACTGTAGGCAGATCGCTGCCCCGCGATCCGCGGGCGGGCGGGCGGACGGGCGGGTGGCTGAGCTCACTCACTCTCTCTCACTCACTCACTCACTCACTCACTCACTCACTCACTCTCGCCGTCGCTCACTCTCACAGTGAGTGAGTGAGTGAGTGACTGACTGACCGCCATTCATTATTCAGTGCTTGTGAACGAACGAACAAATGAGTAACGACGAACGACTCACTCATCACAGTCAGTCACTCACTGCTTCACTCACTCACTCACTCCCACTCATTCCCAATCACTCACACGACCTCAGATCAGAGGTCGCCGCTGTGTTGGCACACACGACACACGACGCCACTCAGTCAGTCAGTCAGTCAGTCAGTCAGTGACTGCGCGTGAGAGCGAGTGATCATGTACTGAGTGAGCTGCGAGTGAGCTGAATGCGTGAGTGAGTGAGCTGACTGACTGGCTCACAGTGAAGTGTTTTAGGATGGCCTCTGTGCCCCTGTGCTCGACCACAGGTATGCCCCTCCCCTCCCCTCCCCTCCCCTCCCTCCCTACCCGACGCCTATTAGAGTGAAGGGCACTTCACTGATTGTCGGACGGTTATATCCTTAACCGACACTACACTGTTTGTCAGCACATAGATATCCTCTAAACCATGAAATGTTGGTTATAGATATATATACGGTAAGCAAGAGCGCTCACTCGTCAATATAATACCGAACTTCCTTGTACTGTAAGTACTTCATTGCGTACATTCAGTATTCACAAAAGCAGTATTGACAGTGTGCAGGTTTGTTGTCGTTGAATGTGACGTTATACAGGCTGGGAATGATCGTTGGCGAGCCGGCAGTGAGCTGTGAGTGAGTGTGAGGAGCGTTCCTTGTGCCTCCCTGCACGCACGACAAATGACTTCGAATCGAAGTTCGAAGTTCGGCGTTTGTTCGTTGTTCGTTCGTTTTGTTTGTTCGCCGTCGTTGGGATGGTTGCTCGCATTCGCCGTCGTGATGCGAAGTTGCAACTAGAGCCGACGGGTAGCTGGCAATGGTGTTGCCCTCTATTGCATCTCTAGCGGTTATTGGTTTGCCTGTTTGGTCGCCTGATACGTTGGTTGGTTGGTTGGTTGGTGACACGCGAAACGTTGACCTGACTTGACGAGCGAACGGCCTGGAGCAATCAGTCTGCGCAAGGAATTCGAACGGTCAATACCTCCCTGCTTGTCTGTGATGCTCTCCAAGTCAGAACAATGGTTTGTTGTTAGTTCGGCAACACCAACACACCGCGATGGCAGCTTGCTGTATGTGTCCGTCGTTCGCAATGCGGCTGTTAACAGCTGCAATTTCTTGACTCGTGAGCAACATCTGCTTTCGCAGCAGTGGCGATCAACAGACTTGTGCTGAGGAATTTACTGCCAAGTTTTCAGTTAGAATAATGTTCAGAATGTACGCGTGTTGGTGACGTTCGTGGCTTCCATTTTCTTCGAGTATATCGACGCCATAACGGGTTCGCACTTGACGCCGTTCCCTCGCGTCCTCTCCGGTCGGTCGAGTCGAAATGTCGACCGCGTCGCGGGCGTATGATCACTCGACAGAAAGATTCCGTGGGGCGCGGTCGTCAATTGTGCGTGTGCAAGCCCGCTTGAAGCGAATGGCCGCTGAAATTTCTGGGCTTCTGGACTCTGATGATGGTCATACCATACTCATGACTCAAGTCATCACAGATCAACCATTGTCAGGCCAAAAGCAAATTGCATATTTGGACATGCGACGCGTCAACAACGGGACGCTCGGACTTGAGCTGTCACAAGCGCGTACAGTGCAGGTGCACGGTCAAGATTGTAGCAAAACTTGTTTGCAAATCACTAATGTGCTCATGGATTCCGACGGTACATCTAGTCCGGCAATGGCAGCTGGGTTGAAAAAAGGCGACATCATCATCAAATGCGGGCAACAAGAGGCAAAAAGCATCAAGACACTGATCAACAGTGTCCGAGAAGCACAGCAAGCGAACATGAAATTTCTTGTTTTAGAGTATTGCCGACTCTCCCGGTTTGGGTTTCTGCAACGTGATCTCGAAAGCGCACGCGCGGATATTGAAGAAAGATGCTACCAGGTTCGCGATCGATGTGCTTGCTTTCAACATGCTTGTTTGGAACAGCATTCTTACGCCCTCGCTGCTACAGGTCGGATTGAAGTCGATGCTCGAGGAATGCGTGGACCACGACGAACTGCGAAACCTCAGTCCAGCAGAATTGTACGCGCTATTTCCGTCCCCATTCTCTCGAAGTGCTGGGTACGAGAAGTTGTATCTACTTGCATTGGTTGGCGACACACGCATCGCGTAATCATCTTGTCCCCGATCGTTGGTTGTCCGTTGTTTTGTGTGTACAGGGCCATTATTGACGATCCGTCGAATGGGCTCTACTGGAGTGGTAGAATTGTCCAGACATTACCAGTTGCAACAACGGCAAACTTTCTACGATTCCCTGGGAACAGCGAGCCCATGGATCCCAGTCCAAAGTCGAGTCCACGATCACCCACTCGAGGAGGTGCCACCCCACGCTCCACGAGGAATTCGGCGACACACCGCTCTGGAAGAGGCGGCTCGTTCCGTCGACCATGACCTTCGTTTTGAGTTTCAACTGGTGTCGTTTAACAGAGTGGTGTACCCCGTGGTGGCGTGGGAACCTGGAGAATTTTCGCTTTTGAGAACTCAAACTTTCGACTATTTTTACTATTTTACGATTCAATCACAGGTAGCTAAAGTAAAATGGCTATAACTGCGCGTTTTACATCCGCAGCAGCGGCCGCACAGACGCGCGCAGACCGTCAAGGTGTTCTTCTTCCAAAAGAATGAGGAGAGTTAACTGTACGATTATGGTCTGATGTAGTGGAGGGACGATGCAGTGGCGGTCGCGCGTGTGCGTGTGCGTGAACTCGATTTTCATCCCCGACACTGCTCTCAGCGTCAGAAGAAGCCTCGTCTGTGAACTCGAAGTCATCCGAGGAGAGCGTGGGCGACTGAGCTCGCCCGTGATACGCCGTTGGCGGAGACTCTGCCTGCGCAACACCGATGCTTCGCAACAACTTCTCTTGGGTTTTGATCACACGCTGTAACTTTGCATTGACTGACTCCTGAAACTCTGCTTTGCGGCGCCACATCGCCACAGTGGATGTGCGCTGTTTCACAATGTCGTCCATCAACTTTAGCTGGGACGTGGCGATCCCACTTTTGCGTTCCAGTTGTTTGATTGTTTGTTTCTGGCTTTCAACCTCAGCATTGAGCCGTGAAACTTCTTGCAGGATTTTAGCGGCACTACTTGTTGCTACGTGTTCGGTTTGTGTTTGTGTCGTTGCATCGCATCGATCAGACGGATGTGCCGGCCGCTGACTGTTGCTGTTCGGAGTCAGCTGTTGATCACGGATTTGAGTCATCTTGAGCTCGTACCGCGTTCGTAGGTGTGCTTGATTGGCCTGTTCGAGTAGCTGCTGGCTGGACCGAAGCTCTTCGCGCTGTTTGGCGACAACATTACGGAGGCGAGGTAGCAAACGCTCAAATGTTGCAATTCGTTCCCGGACTCTTCCCAGCAATATGTCTAAGCTTTGGACCAGAAGTTCCAGATCGGGTGAGTTGCGCAATCGCCGGCGGAAAATGGACAAAGTGTCTTCAATTTGTTCCACAATTTCTAAACTTCCGGTCGGAGAAGATTTGTTCGGAGAAGAGTTTGTGGTGTGATCATTCAGACCACTAGGTGCTTCTCGCGATCGATGCTGAACGCGAGAGTGTGGCGCTCCTCCCCGACGCCGCGGGAAATGAACCATGTCGACGGTGTGCCGGGGAGCACTGCTCATTGCGTGGGTACAGCAGAAAGATATCGCGCACCTAGCGCCGTTCTGCGCACGCCGTTCGCCCATTCAGTGGGTGGCAAGACGCTCCCGGCACACCTCCACGAGATATATACATCGTTGACGAAAACAGTTTAGCACTCAGCCTTCGTGACTGTGCCGAATTCCATTTTCGAAGTGGTGTTAAAAAAAAAACGAAGAGCAAGCCCGCACAAAATTCAAAAAGCTGCAACCGTTGCTGACCTGAGTCGCCTTGTCTTCCTTCGTGTCAATGTCGGGTGTCAAACCACCACCCTTAGTTGTCGCTGCGTTTGGATGGAGCTCCCCTTTGCTCGAACAACGCAACACAACGCTGCGTTGCGCTGCGAAACGAACGCAACACCACACGACGTGACGCGACAACGCACTCCCACGTCCAAACTCCAAACTCCGCAACTCCAAACGCGAAAAAGGCAAAAGCAAAAAGCAAAGCAAAACTCCAAACGCAAAAAGGCAAAAAGAGAGTTCGTATTCGCGGTGGGACTCGAACCCACGACCTTCTGCGTGTTAAGCAGACGTCATAACCATCTAGACCACGCAAACTCGTGGTGGTGCAACCGTGCAATCTCATTATAAATACCACGTCGCACCAACTGTGGGCCACTGGGCAATGAGTGACTGACTGAATCAGACTTTTATTTTTCTACCGATTTCAATTTCACATTCCACTGCTGTGGGGCACAATAAAATGCCGATTTCACTGTCAAGTCGTCAAGTGCAGTTGTGCGATAATCCCGAACCCGATTCTTGATTCTTTGATTTTCGATTCTTCGATCTCGATCGTCATTGTTCACAGGCTCATGACGTTTCAAGTTCGACGATCCGAGCAGCAGTTGATCCCCGCGCTTTCGACTTGCGGACGAAATGTTGCCTCGCAAATCGATCCAAGTGCGCCAAGGGAACCAACAGCAACTGAAACTGCTTCTGGCCCAACACCTGTGCAAAAAAAGAGTTGCAAGTATGCCATAGAAAACGATCCACATTGTCACATTGTCAGCACATTGTGATGCAAAACATAGGCCCCACAGTGTTGCTGCACTGTTGCAAATCGGCCCCAACATAGTGGCACACGCCGGTTCAACGCTGTGCGTAGTACTACAGCGAGCACGCCATTGTTGCAAGCGGTCCCACGTGTGGTTACGCTGTGCAGACAGTCCCGCGGTGTTTGCTTCTCTTGACTGCTCAAAGTGGTTTTGCAATGTGATGTGCCAACTGTTACATCTGGATCGAGTTTGTGTCAACCCGAAGAAGTAAAAATACACTTTGGTGATCATCGGCGAATGGTCGTTCAACAATTCTCACTTGCATGTCAATTCAGACACCGCCGTTCCTGTGGCATGGTCAGTCACCACTATTGCAACTCGGTCCTATGGGATTGGGTGGAACGTGGTCCGTGGTCCACTGGTCCGTGGTCCGTGGTCCGTGGTCCGTGGTCCGTGGTCCGTG
>ENA-OWNT01003377-OWNT01003377.1-seawater-metagenome-genome-assembly--contig:-NODE-3377-length-15136-cov-3.991234_pt1 | contig 15136 bp, 14 predicted proteins | sample MGYA00238136_ERZ651165 | MGnify/ENA primary metagenome ERZ651165 (study PRJEB26861, sample SAMN08777766) | seawater metagenome | isolation source: coastal seawater | place: USA: Florida | collected...
TCAGTTGAGATACCAGTGTCAACCACCCGTCCAACGTAGCTGACCCCGCTGCCCCAAGAAAACCGGACGAATGCATCGTTTGGCAATACTAATGGTTCCAACTTCGAAGTCGCAATTCCTGCCGCGATGTCCGTACTGGTCGGAACAATGGTACTAGTATTCTGCACTGAAACTACGGTCTCTGGGGCATTCAGGGACTTTGTCGGCGTAACATTGGTGGATGGCAGTGCCACTGCATTCTTCTCCTGTTCACTGCGGCGGAAATAGCGGTACCCGGCAAGAGTGATGAAGGCATCGGTTTCGGTGTTAAATGACCCTAAGTGCACACTACACTTACCCACAGTGACCTTGACCATAAATCGACCCGATACTTTATCAGGCGTCACAGACCCGTTGGATAACAGCAGTTGTTGCGAAGGAAGCTTGACGTTGCGGACGCACGGATGGCGTGTATCTTGCGCCAGGGCTGCAATCAGAGCGGCCTCTAACACATCTCGTTCCTCCGGTGACTCCACGTATTCCACCACAGGTGTTTTGGCACACTTTTTGGGCCGTTTGCTTGGGCGACCTCGGCCCTTCGTCTTTTTTTCTGCGGATGCAGTGCCCTTGCGTTTAGCCGCTGACTTGGTCGTCGCAGAATTTGACTTGCGAGACACTTTTGGACTCCGAGGATCATCAGCACGGGGACTATTGTAACCAGAATCAGCACTACCGTTTAGGGAATTTGGACTACAAGCAGTACTGCTGGAACTAATACTGCTCAGCCGTGGTCGTCTGCCTCTTTTGCGTTTGGAGCGTGTGCCGCTATTGCTACTATGGTCATCGTTGGCAGACTCTGCTGTACCACTCTGACCGCCATCCCCTTTGTTCAAGAGTTTTTTTTCCTTGCTCTTAGCTCGTGCGGCAGCCTCCTTAAGCGCCTTCGCGCGTTTGAATGTTTGCCAGAACGGAAATCGGAACTTCATGTTGGCGATAGACACGATACCTCTTCTCAAGTTTGTGCGGGAGTCAATGAACACTCCGAGTGGCCCAACAGTGAAACGACGATTTCTGGTGGTAGCATAATTTTGAAGACGCTGGGAACGGATTCGATTGGTCCACTTGCGCATCTTTTCATCAGCCACTGGGCTTGAATGGTTCGGTGGGTACCTTCGATCGTTGCCGACCAGAACGGTGTGGTAGGTATTGATATCCTTTTTGTTGTTTGATTCCGACGGAGTCAGTCTTTCTCGAAGCCGCAATTGGCGCTGCCGTGGTGGTTCAGATGTGGTGCTCGTGAGCGTTGCTGATTGTTGGTGAGGGTGGTTTTGGTTCGCATGGGGAGCCTGACCCGTTGTAGTAGTTGTAGTTGTTGCTGCTGCTGTTACTGCTGCTGGTTGATGGCTGGCGTTGGATCCGGGGTGCAACATTTGTTCGTAGTGTGATTTCGCCTCGGTTAGTAGGTCTTGGTGAGCGTTGTTGCGTGGCGACCGCTGACCGTTGGTGCGTTGGTGTGAAGCTTTTCTGCTTCCAGAGGGGTGACTATCAACAGGTGATGTTGGCTGTGGTCGACGGGGCACGCGACGGACCGTTAACTTGGCCTGTTGTAGTGGTGGCGACGAAGACGACGACGACGATGACGACGACGACAACGATGACAATGACGACGACGAAAGCGGCGGCGGCGGCGGCGGCGGCGGCGACGACAATGACGATGACAACAGCTTTCTGTGCCCCACGGACGAACGATGCCGCCTGTCGTTTGTCGTCGATCGCCTGTCGTTGTTGCGATACGTCGCTGTAGCGCAGTGGAGAATCGGTCGGATACGCAATCGAAGGAGACACGACAAAAGGTTAGTGCAGGCAGGCAGGCGGACGACGTGACGTCCAGGGAGGTGGACGGCACAACAAGGTAGATGACGTGGAAGGTGACAACGGCCAACGCACACAAGTGGCTAGATCCGTTGTTGGTCACACTAGCACGGCAGGTGGAGTGAAGCGTACTTTGACGGCCCATGGGGATACCAACCGAACAGCACACGCATTCTCCATCGCATTCTCCATCGCGTAGCGTCACTAAAGTTCGGCCAATCGACACGGACCCCAAAGAAAGTCGATGAACGAACGAAGAAGTCATAGTTTCGCTAGTATTTTCGTTTTTTTCTCTCGCAGTGCACACAGGAAGTACCCCATATTTTCAACGAAGTAAATCATGGCAGAAGTCCCGAAATTGCTTGCCGTTATGGGCGATGAGGTTTGCATGTTGTTGCTGTTGTGGCGCTCCGTCAAGCTGCCATCCTGAATTGTGCTTTGTCTTGCAGGACACCGTCACCGGATTTTTGCTCGCTGGAGCCGGCCACCGCGACGCTCGCAGTGCCAACTACTTGATCGTTGATGGAAGTGAGTGATTCTATTGTCGTGAATCAGTTTCTGTCTGCCAATCTGCACCGTGTGTTCAGTAATCAAGCATGTAAACTTGTCTCGTTCCCTGCAGAAACGAAAACAAGCGCTATTGTGGACAAGTTCAAAGAGCTCACCAGCCGCGATGATGTCGGCATCTTGCTCATCAACCAGAACGTACGTCGCCTTATGCGCAACACGTCGCTCCGCCTGTTCTTCTTGCGCGATACCTGGCGGCGTTTTTTTTCTAACGCATTTGTGTTTCACGCGTGCTATCAGGTGGCAGAGGAGATTCGTGAAGTGTTGAACTTGTATGACCAGATGTACCCAACTATCCTTGAAATCCCAAGCAAGGACCACCCTTACTCTGCGGAGAAGGACTATATTATGAAGCGTGTCATGCACATGCTGGGAAAGTGAGCTGTTCGGCAGCTTTTTGGCCAGATATCATTTTCGTGTTAGTTCCGTCGAGGGTACTTCGTGTTGCACAAAAATTGGTAAAACACTTTACGTTATGCGTTTGCAATGGTCGGTGATTGTTCCTTGAAGCAGTACTTGAGCACGTGCACGATTAAGCCCTTTCGTCGGTCGATTAGTGGTGGATATTGAAGCTACAGCTACACAACGCTCCCAGGAATCATGGATAACACAGTGCTCCGCCTTGCGAGATCGGACTGGGAGTGCCGCCTATCATGCCTCCGGTTCTGGCGGCGCTGGTGCAATCCCGTCGACATTGGAAAACTCAATGCCTTCATCGGTAGTGACCCATCCTACCTCCTCGCCCTTTTCGCGCATGATCGTTTCAATGTCTATGCTCTCGTCGTCGAACCACCCAAGTCGATCCTACAGCCCAAACGCAGCGTAACGTCGTATGCAGCCGTACAGCATTCACACGGCCATTTCGCATGCAGGCAAGGCACCCACCGCGAATAAATGAAGATTATCGCAACCAGGGCATCGGATTAGCACGACACCATTTTCGTAAGAGTCTTTTGTGAATTGCCGGGCAGAACGAGTGTCGCAAACAGTGCAAGTGAATATCACCGCCATCTTTGGGCCGCCATGCATAGCCCCGGGCAACCTGCAAACAGAGAGAGCATGCGCAGTCATAGTTTACCCTAGTCGCGACTGTAAACCCAATTGGAGACGTACTGTGCATTCACAGCTTGTTTCAAGTACTCGGTGTCGTTTGTTGAGAGGTCCGCAACAGTGGTGAAGCCGGTGCCGCTGGACATACACCGGCCCTGCTGGCAGGCAATCTCACTTCTTGGCCTTGTCTTCCAAGATCTGCGAGCAATCGAACGCAGGGGGCGACTAGCTCCATTCAAAACTCGACGAACAGACATCTCCTGCGGTGGGCTGCCCGACCGGACGGTTGCTCAGCAAAGGACAGGTCTACAACTAAACTGTATTCTTGATGGGCGAAATCGCGCAGCGTCATTAAACTCAACTCGTAACTTTCTGAGGCCGAATCCTTGTGTCCCGCAAGCGTCTCCCTCTCGGTTCATGCGGATGTTCACGTAAATACCAGCAACCTGATGCTTGCGCCTTTTCGTCCATCAGCGCACGACGAGCGAATACTGACAGAACTATGCGACAGTCTTCTACAATCCAGCATTGAGCTGTTCAACAATCGCAAACAATGCCGAAGCCAATGCCACAGACACAAACGTACACGCGCAACAAACTGGACACAGAACAAGGAGTGGCAGCTGTCCGGACTCCATGTCTCATGGTGTGTCGAACGTCTTCTAACGTCGAGCGGGGCAGCGGGCAACGCGGCAACACGGCAACACACAACTCGCCGAGGCCACGAGACGTTGCCACGTGGTCGCGGGCAATTCGGCATGGCGTTCGGCGTTCGGTGTTCGGCGGTCACAGTGTCACAGCTCACAGGCTCAGCCTGTGTGGCGGCGGATGGCCACTGGCCACCACGCCACCACACACCAACAAACCAATACACCAACACCGCACCGCTTCTCGTGCGTCCCAGTCTGTCGGTCTGTCTTGTCGTGGATGACGAGGCTGCGGGGTGGACTTGTGTGCGGGTGTACTCGCTTAGTTGTGTATTTAATGGAGACTGGGGGAGGGGGAGAGGGCCAGCGGAACGGCATGGCGGATGCAAACCAGTCTCCGCGGGGACGAAAGTGATCAAATGACCTGCGGAGTTGAATTTTGCACAAGGTCGAAAAAAATTCGCCCAACGTCGGACGCAAAATTTGTGTCTGATGACCATTGTGACGAAGTAAAAGGATTTAACGCCGAACCTCGAGCATGGCGTGAGCGATGCGAACAACCCGAAAGATTATGTGAACACACGCGCTTTCTCTCCCGGTAGGAGAATGCTTGCACTCGCTCGATGGACCGCTGCAAAGAGGACCGCCCGGTGCATTTCTGCTTTCGGATTTAGTCCGCGTCACGTTTGCTCGCGTAGTTTGAGCACCTTTGTTGAAACACTGGGCAACAATTATTTTGAAGTCACCACCTCTGTGACAAAAGGTCGACAAGTCGTTGCGTTGCGTGACATTGCTGCTGGCACAAGCGTTCTTCAAAGTTCTCCATTGGCGAAGGTATTGAAGCTGTCATCACACTCAACAACTGACGCAACACGTGTGTGCGCGCATTGTTTCCAATTATATTCGCCCGACGCGGGTCACGGCCAGTACTGCTCGGAGTCTTGCCTAGAAAGTGCGTGGGCTCAAGGTGAAGAAATATTGAGCCGGTGTGACGACTCCAGGCTGCAGCAGCTTTACGTCAGTGAAGGACGCAAATTTCCACTTTTGGTGGCCAGGCTCATTTCTCGCATTTTATGCGAACTCAAGAACAACCAAGGCCAATCTCCTACTGCAACCAACGTGGCACATTTGTGCTTCGCCAACTTTGCAGAGCAGCTGGAAAATGAGTTGAGGAAGGACTATGACTTGGTCAAGAGCATGTACCTGGACACCGGAATTATTAGGTCTGACGATTTCGAAACACTGTTCCCGGCACAATGGTTCTTCCGTGCGATTGGCTCTCTGCAGCTGAATGCCTTTGAACTTTCTGTTGCGGCCGGGGATAACGATCCAGAGATCAAAGCGTCAGCATTACTTCCCGGGGCAGCATCTATGTTCAATCACTCATGCGATCCGTCGCTCGGAGTGTCCACCGACCGCTCTGCAACAACACATTTTGTCACGCAAGTGCCTGTTTCGGCTGGAGATGAGTTGTGCATATCATACATTGGAGGAGGCAGTGATGCCCAAGAAATGCTGTATCAACAGACTTCGTCCGAGGCATCACCGGTAACAACATTGAACTCATCTTTCGAAGAGCGCAGATCCTTTCTCCTGGACAAGTATGGCTTTGAGTGTGACTGCCCACGATGCAAAGCCCAAGCTTGAGCCGTTCGTGGAACTAATGCCTCCAAACAGTAAACAAAAGTGACGGAAGACTTGCTGGATACCTTTCTTCCTTGTAGTGATTCTGAAGCAACGACTTTACTGCGAGTTTTACCACAAATTCGCCAGCGGCGGAGATTGTATTCAGCTTGAGACACAGCCACTCAGTCCAGGATTGCTTTCGCGGCCATGAGGACGAAATGAGGACGAATAATGTTTGTCAAATGGTGGCATTTCCCCCGTGTGGCAACGGTGGCGCTGAGCCGTCAACCTGGTGCATTCCCAGCGAATTGCGAATGACAATTTATGTGTCAAGCTGCCCCCAACATGGATGGCTTCAATCAATCATGGCTTCAGTCCTCATCATCGGCGCAGCGATGTAATTGCACCACCACCAACACCGGCAATACATGGGTGACTCTCCATGATATCGTATGTATCATAACATCAAATATACGGTTTTATAACAATGGGTTATGGGTCAGTACGCAATACCGTAATCCACAAAACGTTTGATATTGACAAAATGTACAAACCGCCAGTAGTTTAGAGTGAAGGCAGTGCGGCAGCAAGGATGAGCCGCAACGGATACTTCCTGCACCCTCAGTCACTCAGTCACTCACTCACAGTCAACTCACTTCACTCACTCACTGTCGCTCACTCACTCACTCACTCACAGCGCGAAAATAAAACGGACGGTTCGAAGTTTCGTCGTTCGTCGTCGTCGTCGTCGTCGTCGTCGTCGTCGTCGTCGTCGTCGTCGTTGCTTTCGTTCGTTCGTCAACGTTGCTGTCGTTAGCCGTCGTGCGTCGTCGTTCGTCGTCGCTGTCGTTGTTCGAGTTTGCTCATTCGGCGCTCTGCAGTGCAGTGCGTGGGTTGTGAGACAACCTGTGGCGAGGACGCGCGATGTGAAGGGTGACTTTCATCATTGGTTTGGGTTGCGAATAATGTGGAAGGGGATGTGCCGTCCTTCCTTCCACCGGCGTGGCTGGAAGACAACGGCGGCGAGAATACTGCTGGCAGCGACGTGCAAGGTGCCCTTGCGTCGTCAGCTCGAGGTTCAGTGCCTCCGAACAACAGGCAGTGGGGTGTGTGTGCGTATTTGTGTTGGTTGGTTGAGGAATTGATACCTGGATTATTCCTTCGCCTCCCACTGGCGAGTGTTCCGTTTGCAGTTCTGGTTCTGTACAACTTCAACGTGCTACACGCCTCAGGCAGTTCGAAAAAAGCGATACTTTTTTCGGAGATTCGCCAAACGTGCAGAATGTGACCTGAAGAAGAAAGGCCTGGACCCTTCTGCGATAATCTTCCAGTCGACATCGGTGTGTTTGTGCGGAATTTGGCAAAAACAACCGTGTGCATTGAGTGGGGAGTGTTTGCGACGTTCACTTCGGTAGCGCAGCCATGGCTGAGCCCCAACCAGAGAAAAACGAGGAATCATCTTCGGAAGCTGAATCGGGCTCCAGCGAGGAGGAATCAGAAGAAGAATCGTCCGAAGAAGAAGAAATAGTCCCATGGCACCACTCAATATTTGGATGCTGTGATCACGGAACAGGGCAATGCTGTTGCTTGACAATGTGCTTGTTTCCGGTGTACGGTCGGGCGATTAGCTACGAATTTCACGAGAATTCGACATGTTGTTGTTTGGTGTGTTCAACATGTGGCTGTTGCTTGTCCGTACTCAATCGAGAAAAGCTCCGTGCACGCTACAGCCTTGAGCGACACAATCTACACCTGTGTGGAGACATCTGCAATTGTTTGTGCTGTCTGCCATGCTACATGGGGCAGCAAGTGCTCGAAATAGAAACACGAACCGGCACCCGGATCGACTTGGTTGGCAGCATCCGTGGCGATCCACGGCGGCAAGCAAACACCGGTGGAGGAATGAAGCGCAACAAAGTCGCCCCGGCGGAACACCTCCCTGCCTCCGAGGCAGAAAAGGAGCCCCTCAATAGCCAGAATAGTTCAAACGGGGCCAACGTGTCCAATGATGACACAAACGATGCAGGGCCAGTGGCAGACGTATCCGCGGAATCGAAAGCGGCTGTGTAACCCCGCATCTGTTTTCCCTTCCCTTTGAAACACTAGTTCAATCATTGAAAATTTAGAAAGCTAGAATTCTGCGACCTTTGAGATAACATGCAACAAATTATGCAATTCTGGAGGACTATGGTAGAGGTCTGCAGCTGTGCACTGAATGCCTTGACGACAGACAGAGTCCGGAATCCCATTGCAACCACTCACTTTCGCTGTCTGCGGCCGGAATTAGTCGTCCAGGACAATTCCAGCTGATTTCAATGCTTCAACAGACCACTGCGGATATTCCCCGTCTGGCACAGTCAATCAAAAGCGACGTCATGAGAGGTTCTCATCGCAGTACACATTCAGCCAAATTGCGCACCTGGGAACATGTCTGTCATGAAGTCTTTCGTAAATTTGGCGTACTCTCCGGCAAGGATCGCAGTCCTCATGCGGCGCACAAGACGCATCATATACGCAATATTGTGGGCAGTGACCGCCTGGAACGACAGACAAACACTGCTGAGTACAATGCACAAGCGTAGCACACAAAAGCTACAACGCACTTGTGGGCCGACAGTGTTCTCGGTCAAAAACAATGCGCGGAGAGCTGCTCGTGAGTAGTTCTATCGCACAGTTCAATCCAGCAATCAAAGACAATGAAACGATTGCAAACCACAGGACTGTTCAAAAGTAATACCTTGCATGCCATACAATCGCACGTGTCGTCAATAGGGCTCTCATCATCAGTGTACTGAGACTGCTTCAGCCGCAGAGTGCCTGAATCCACGAGCGCAACACCGAAGCGTGCCGTTCGTGTGGGGTACCTACAGCAGTCACGAGGTAAAAGCACATCTAATCCGAACATAGTTCTCGCGACGTCTTGTGAACGGCGTCGAACTTACACGCAGTCAAACATGTCGACCCCCAGAGCGACACAAACAACCAAATCAAGAGCGTATCCAACGCCCATACAGTAGATTGGCTTGTCTTTGGGCAACCGCGGAGTACACATGTCCACAACCGGCCAAAACTGTTCTTTTGTTTCGCCCCCAGCCTAAGGATTCCAACAGTCATCGGGTGATTTCGGTGTCGTCATCATGCACTACAAACGCTGCCACGTACGAGGCCACCGATCGCAAAGCCTCCAAGATACTCGCTGCGCGCGACGAGATCCTTCAGATTTCGATCACGCAATCCTCCTGGCGCACAGTCCAACCCACCTTGTACGATGGCAAAGAGAGCCTGCTCTTTCTTGCGGTTATGTCCTGCGTCAACCACATCAAGAAAACGTGCCAGCGCGCGAATTAACGACGGGGTGCAATTCACTCACGCAGCAGCTGTGCGTTCTGCACATACCCAAAATGCAGCGGTCAAGCCAACGAACGGTGCGATCTGCAGCTTCGCGGAACTACGAGCACGAAGAAAGTTGAGAAGCAGGCTGGATCATTCCAAACACCCAATCATCAAAACACTCACTCTTGCATAGTCAATCCGTTTACTCGACACCACATCATCGAGCATCATCATGATATCAGCACCAATTGCGTTTTGAATGTCCATCGACTTCTCAGGCGTCAACATCATCATCGAGCCGTCCACCGGGGATTTGAACTGCACCCCCTCTTCTGTGATTTCTGCAAGATCAAACAAGGAGACCATTTGGAAACCTCCACTGTCGGTGAGCAGGTTCCGCTTCCAATTCATTAGCTTGTGTAGTCCTCCGAGCTTTCGAAGGACCTCTGAACCAGGATAATTCCCCAAATGGTACGTGTTACCGAGGATGATTTGGCATCCCAAGGGAGCCGTGTCAACTTGCTCACTAGTCAGACATTTGATGGTACCCTTCGTGCCGACCGGCATAAACACTGGCGTTTGAATGGGTCCATGCGGCAACATAATTGTGCAAGCGCGAGCCCGCCCATCTTGAGCATCTACCTTCATTTGGAGGGGGTTGGGCTTCAACGGTTCCCCGAGTCGAGCTCGCAGAGTCTCCACCGATTCTGCTTGGTAGTTGACGTCGTACACCTTCTCGTCACTGGTTGTCTGACTTACCGAGGTGGCATCTGTTGGTGTATCTTGCGGTTTCGGCGCGTCTGATCGCATGCGCTTTGCGTCACCGCCGATATCAGAAGCAGTTGACATGGTTTCGAGATTGCACAGAGAGCTAGCAGCGCCACGAAGTGTCGGCGCACTGAGGCGAATCGCTGCTCGCGTCAACACCGCGCTTTTCAGTACAGGGCCAAATACATGAATCATCCCATTGTCCACAGAAACGGGCCCAATTTCTGCCGCAATTTCAGCGGATCGAATTTGTGACTCTCTAATGCGGCCCGTGTCGCGCCTTCGGTGTCAACAGCGCCAGCCAACAATCCCATCCCGCTTTGGGCGCAATAATGCCTCCCTGTCGCTGCACATACCGAGTCCCCGAACAACCCCGCACACTGCAGTTGTTATTCGGTAACATCGCTTACGACAGAGACACCATTGATGAGTCTCCCAGACAAGCCTTTTCTCTCGAGCTTGTGTCAGTGCAAGTGGAACAAACGTCTGCACGGCTCTGCAGCGTTCGCTTCGATCGTTGTGTGTGGTGTCTTTTGTCTTCTGTCTTCTGTGGGGTGTCTTCCGTCTGGTGTCTTCTGAGTGTCTTCTGAGTGTCTTCTGAGTGTCTTCTGAGTGTCTTCTGTCTTCTGTCTTCTGTCTTCTGCCTTCTGTCTTCTGTCTTCTGTCTTCTGTCTTCTGTCTTCTGTCTTGGTCTTTGTTGCTTGCTTGCTGTGTTGTTGTGGCCGTCGTGCCGTCGTCCGTCCGGTGATGGCCACGAACCACGAACCACGAACTTAGTATGTGCCGCGTCAGTGCGTTGTAATGACATTTGAAATGCCTTGTGTGTGTCATTACCATATCTTTGAAACACCAACGTCGACACGTTTGTATACAAACACAGCTGGGAACAGTCAATCAAGTCGGGCTACCACCATGGCGAAGAAGTTGTGAATGGTGGTGATCAATGGGGTGATGGGTGATGATTGTTTTATGAGTAGTGTCGTGGAAGTTGTGGTCGATTGGTGCTGATTATGACCGATCTGATGGATGATTGTATGCTTTATTTTTATTGTTATGAAGTGTTGGACGATATTTTGCTGTGTGATTGTGGTATCGTGCTGTGGGTTCGCGACAGACAGATCTTCACTCGGGGTCACTTCGAGGCCGCGGACATCCTCCACTCCAGAGCAGTTTTAGTGAACTCGTTGATGATTTTGCTGTACTTGATAGCCATGGTCGGGTCAACACTCTGACCGGGCTTTTGTTCGTATAGGTTGGGTCCAAGCACAATGGCAAGGTTGTTCGGGTTCATCCTTGTCTCTTCCTCGTTCGAAGCAACGATGGCCAGCCAATCCAGAAGCCACAGGAACAACCAGTATCGTCTCGGCTCCAAGAAGGTCAGCATCTCTGATATGTCGTCGATATTGATGGAAGTGTTAACGGCAAGGGCTGGGAATGCTGCAACCAGCTCGGCCAATGGGATTAGGCCACCCTCAGGCATAGCGCGGAAGAAACGCTTGACAATGCGCGAAGGCAATGCGCTGTTCGTAAAAGCGTCTGGGGCGAAGTCTTTCAGACCCGACAAACTCACCAGACATGTGCGGAAGAAGAAATTTTCAATTGCATCACTTCGCTTGGCATCGCAGGCAACACGGAACACTCCTTCATCGCGCTGCCCTTCAGCAGCAAGCCAAGCCTCTTTCAGATACACCAAGACTGATGGAATCGGCGCGCCATAGCCGTCGACGCGCTCACTCTGACACAAACGAAGAGGCTGACCGAAGTGAAACGTAGGACGGCAGTTGCTCTCGTCGTCCTCTTCGGGCTGCTTGGGCTTCTTTGGCGCCCCGAGAGAGCTGCGGCGACGAGCTGGTTTCTTCTTGGCATGGGCAGCACTGGGGCGCCGCGCAGCGTTGCTTGATGGGCCCGACGAAATTCCGGCCATCCCAATGATCTCTGCGCCAAGGAACTTCTGCAACGCATCTTCCTCGCTGGGAGTGCATTTTTTCTGGTACTCCTGCAACAATGAAGCGTCTTCGAAGTAAAGCTTCGCCGCAAGAGAATGATCGTCTTCACTAGATTTCCGGAAAATGTTTGCGTGTCCAGCCAACAAAATGGCTGCAATTTCGTAACATTGGTGTTTGAGTGCAACTTCCAGCGCCGAGCTCATTTTGGGACCAGACGACCCAGAATCCTGCTTCAGCAGGGCTCTGCCGTTGGGGCTGACGCCGTTTTCGATCAAATGGCGCACGGTTTCGACGTCGCCTTGTTGGCATGCAACCATCAACTTAGCTTGTTCCTCTTCTCTGGTTTTTTGGAAGTCCACGCACAAGCGAAGGCATTCGTGCCACTCCGCAATCTCTTCTTCGCCAGAATATGTGGAGGACGAGTTGACAACGTCCTGAGTTTTCAAATTCTTGGAGATCGAGCTCGGAGACAAATCGCCGTCTTCCAAGTGTTTGATGATGCGGTGCAGCGGTTTAATTGTGCCGAGCGACTGAACTGGTTTAACTTTCCAGCGGCATTGCTTGCGATCTTCCCGTGTGATGACGGACACGCTGCGGCCAACGAGGTCATCCGAGGCGATTTGGACATACTCTGGGCCGAAATTGATCTGGAACATTTCTCCAAGGTTGACGACATGTGAAAGATGAGACGCTTCGTGTTTGGTGCTCTTTGGCCGCCCAGGTTGCCCTGGTGCCGTCGCCTCCACATCATATGTACCGTTCGGCGTCAGACAAAGGTCATCACGTTCCAGCAAAATGCCGTGCAGCAGTGACACGTTATGCACAGAGCTAACGGAGACTTTGATCACCATTCTGCTGAAAAGAAACAATTCCGCCTCACCTTCGTGCGAGTAATCGGATGTGCCGGCAGACCTTTTGCCAGACTTCTTCTTTGCACCGCCTCGATTGCCGCCATGTTGCGGGGACACAGCATCGCCAACCGTGCATCTTCCATAGTTCAGCAACTCTTGGTCTTCGACAAACAAACCCAAACCAGGGAACCGTCTCAGCAACTGGTCGAGGTGGCCCTCGAGTGCGGTCGTCGTGCACTTCGTTGCCATGTCCTCGAGCGTCTCCAGAATGGATGGCAACAATTTGTCTGACACCGAGGCGATCATAGCAACATCGCCAGTAAAACTCAAGCTCTGAGTTTGGGTGGCTTCGAAAAACTTGGTAAAGAATGCGTAGCTGCGCCCTGCGTAGCTAACAGGCCCTGCCAGCGTGCTCATTGCGAGTGCTAAGTTGGTACGCAGGGTGGTTGACTTCGAAACTTCGCTGCGCTCCGCAAAACGTTGAAGCGCAACAATCGAGGGCGGATACGCATTGGCGTACGGGATCTGCAGCCAAATGAGCTGCTTGAGCGTTTCGTTATACTTTTCGAGAGCGGTCGCCACAGCCGCGATGGTGTCGTTCTTGTCGATCGCCTCAATCTGTGCCAGGTGTTCCTCGTGGAGAGCAATGATTTTACCCACGATGGGCGCAGACTGCTGAGCGAAACGAGATTTTCGGACTTTCCTGCCAACTCGAGGCTTGTATTTCGCACTCTTGAAGTTGTCGGCAAGATTGATAATGTGAGTAATTCCGTCGACATACTCGCGCTCCATGGCCACGAAAGCATCCAACCAAGCCAGGAAGCTGGTCTCGACCTTGATCGATCGTGTCTTGACGTTCAGGATGGACGATCGCACGGTGGAACAGAATCGCGACATGCGCGTTTCCTTTTGATTGTCGATCACTTTTTGGGCCAACGAGCTCAAAGAAGTGAGGCGGCCACGTCCGCTGTTGTTGCTGCTCAAGCTGCCACTGCGACTCGCACTTTGTTTCGATTCGCTCTTTGTGTGCACAGGCGGAGATTGACCGCTGTTTTTGCTCGCATCGCGGGTGCGCCGTCGGGGCGGAGGCGGGGCTGCAGCAGAGGTCTCACTAGCACTGGACGTGTTCGACAGAGCCCGAAGACGCCCGATGCTGGTGGCCGCTGCCGTCGCCACAAGCTCATCGTTTGCGTCGTATCTGGGACTGGGAATACCGCTACTGGAATCGCTGGCCGCGCCTTGGCTGCTACCGCTTCCAATGGAGGACATGCTGGAAGAGCTCCCAAGTCGTTTTCCGAGGCCTTTGCGGGTCGGAACGGGTGGCGGTGGGGCACCCGTTGGACTGCCTGGCAATTGCAAGATCAACTTGCCGGATCGGAGCCCAGCATCACTGCTGCTGCGGGTTGGAGCCGTGCGGATGTAGCCGGGGTACCCCTGGCCTTGCCTGCGTGTAAAAGGCGCGTTCGGTGAAAAGTTAGGGTCCGACTGAGAACGTGCGCCTCGACCGATCCGTCGTTTCGGCGGTACGGGAGGCGGCGCTTCTTCGTCCTCCATTGTTCTGGGAGACTCTGGTAAACGGATGTGACTAGGAGATAGCAGCAAACTAACTGGTCCACGACCTGGATCACTGAAACGACGGGAAATTTTGAAAGACTTGGGGTGGTCGGTGAGGAAAGGCTGGCTGAGCGGCACCCTAACGGAAGTGGTGGTCGTTCGTACGCTTCTGCTAACGGAAGTGGTGGTCGGCACCTAACGGAAGTGGTGGTCGTTCGTACGCCTGAGCTGAATCGAACAAGAGAGTTGGTGCTTGGACTAGGGTTGCAGTTTTCAGTTGTGCGTTTGACGCTGGGATTCGTGCGTTCGGTTCAGGGTTCAGGAAACGGTTTGGTCGGGTACAAGTGGGTTATTGTTGTGGTTGTGCGATTTGGGTTGGGGTTGCGTTGAGACGTTTGGTTGAAATGGTTGGGGTTTGTTTCCCGCCGCACTTTCTTTTGATTGCCAGACTTTAGACTCGAGCACATACACGGCCTTCTGTCAGCAGTGGTTACTGGTTTCGTGTCGATGTTCGTGATCATTGTGTCCGTCGCACAGTGCGCCTGGTCAACCATACCGGCACATCTCCAGCACTGCCCATGCACTTCAGACGAATCCCGGACACATGCCCAACAACGCCCCACCCAACAGCCAACAGTTTCTGCCCAGCCCAGTCTGTTTGGTCATCAAGCCATCTAATTTGATCCTGCAAGACCACGGAACCCGGCCTCTTCGTCGTGACGTGCGTTGAAGATGTCCCTCGCCAACAAACACATCCCGTCCCTTCAATCACAGTGACCACGACAAGACACATAAGCAGCGCGTTTTGTATGCGACTGACGACGCCTGGTAGGCTTCGACCACCAACCAGCAGCAACAACAGCAGAAGTCTAATAAGGAAGGAAGGAGGGAAGGAAGGAAGGAAGGAAGGAAGGAAGGAAGGAAGGAAGGAAGGAAGGAAGGT
>ENA-OWNT01003378-OWNT01003378.1-seawater-metagenome-genome-assembly--contig:-NODE-3378-length-15133-cov-8.378653_pt1 | contig 15133 bp, 12 predicted proteins | sample MGYA00238136_ERZ651165 | MGnify/ENA primary metagenome ERZ651165 (study PRJEB26861, sample SAMN08777766) | seawater metagenome | isolation source: coastal seawater | place: USA: Florida | collected...
AAACTAGACAGCGTACGTGCTGATTACAACGTCCATTACTGGAGTCAGGGTTTTTACGGTATCGATAACAACGGTGAAGTTTACGTTTCGCCACGCAACGATAATGCGCATCCGATGCCGCTGAGCCAGATTGTGCACCAGATCGAACAGCAAGGTCTCAACCTGCCGGTGTTAGTGCGTTTTCCGCAAATTCTGCATCAGCGAGTACACAACATCTGTCAGGCATTTAATCAGGCGATTGAAGAGTACCAGTACCCGAACAATTATCTGTTGGTGTATCCGATTAAGGTAAACCAGCAGCGTGAAGTTGTCGATGAGATACTGGCCAGTCAGGCTCAGCTGGAAACCAAACAATTGGGTCTGGAAGCCGGCAGTAAACCTGAACTGCTCGCAGTACTGGCCCTGGCGCAGAAAGCCAGCTCAGTCATCGTCTGCAATGGTTACAAAGATCGTGAATACATGCGTCTGGCACTGATCGGTGAAAAACTCGGTCATAAAGTCTTTATCGTGCTGGAGAAAATGTCTGAGCTCGACTTAGTGCTGAAAGAGGCCAAAAGCCTGGACGTAAAACCCCGGCTTGGGATCCGCATTCGTCTTGCATCGCAAGGCGCAGGCAAATGGCAGTCAAGCGGTGGTGAGAAATCTAAGTTCGGTCTTTCCGCATCGCAGGTACTCAATGTGATGGATCGGCTGCGCAGTGAAAATATGCTTGATGCGCTGCAACTGGTGCATTTTCATCTGGGTTCGCAAATGGCCAACATTCGTGACGTGCGCAACGGTGTCAATGAATCCGCCCGCTTCTACTGCGAACTGCGCAGCATGGGGGCACACATCGACTATTTCGACATCGGTGGCGGCCTGGCGGTGGACTACGACGGCACACGCAGCCAGTCGTCCAACTCGATGAACTACGGTCTGGCGGAATACGCACGCAACGTAGTGAATACCGTTGGTGACGTCTGCCTGCAGTACGGACAGCCAACGCCGGTGATCATTTCGGAATCAGGCCGTTCACTGACGGCACACCATGCGGTCCTGATCACAAACGTCATCGGCACCGAAGCGTACCATCCGGAGAGTGTCTCTGAACCGGAGTGGCACGACCCTCTTCTGCTGCAAAATATGTGGCGTAACTGGGAATGCCTGCAAGATGGTATGGATGCTCGCGCACTGATTGAAATTTACAATGACACCCAGAGTGACCTGGCCGAAGTGCATTCTCAGTTCGCCACGGGCGTTCTCAACCTGCAGCAACGTGCTTGGGCAGAACAACTGTCGCTGAGAATCTATCATCAGCTCAGTCACAAGATGAGCACAAAGAACCGTTTCCACCGGCCGATCCTCGACCAGCTTAGCGAACGTCTGGCAGACAAGTTCTTCGTCAACTTCTCGTTGTTCCAGTCGCTGCCGGATGCCTGGGGTATCGATCAGGTATTCCCGGTCCTGCCACTGTCAGGACTGGACCGTCTCGACGATCGCCGCGCCGATGGCCAGCAGGGTGGCGAAAGGCAGGCCGACCGACGCGATGTAGCCGGCGGTGCCTTCGATGCCGAAGAATTTCTGGACGCCGGACAGGATGAAGATGAAGGCGAGCAAGATGCGCGCCACGAGAAGGATGATGGAATTCGACATTGTCATTGACCTCGGGTTGATGTGTGCCGCGGAAAATATTCGTTTATTGCGGCGCAGCAATCCGTCGAGACGGCGACAATGCGTTCACCAGAAGAGAACGACTTTCCCTCCTTCGTTCATCAAACCATTTTCTCCGGGCGGACGATCCGGTCGAATTCCTCCGCCGTGACATGGCCGCTGGCGATCGCTTCCTCGCGCAGCGTCGTGCCGTTCTTGTGCGCCGTCTTGGCGATCGCCGCGGCATTGTCGTAGCCGATCGACGGCGCCAGCGCGGTGACCAGCATCAGCGAGCGGCTGACGAGATCGCCGATGCGGTCGCGGTCCGCCTCGATGCCGGCGAGGCAGCGGTCGGTGAACGAGACGGTCGCGTCGGCCAGAATGCGCAGCGACTGAAGCACCGCGTCGGCGATGACCGGCTTGAAGACGTTCAGTTCGAAATGGCCCTGGCTGGCGGCGACGTTCACGGTGGTCTGGTTGCCCATGACGCGCGCGGCGACCATGGTCAGCGCCTCGGCCTGGGTCGGATTGACCTTGCCCGGCATGATCGATGAGCCGGGCTCGTTTTCGGGCAGGATCAGTTCGCCGAGGCCGGAACGCGGGCCCGAGCCGAGGAAGCGGATATCGTTGGCGATCTTGAACAGGTCGCCGGCCAGCGCCGCGAGGCTGCCATGGAGCTGCGCCAGCGCACCATGGCTTGCCAGCGCCTCGAACTTGTTGTCCGCCGTGCGGAAAGGCAGGCCGGTCAATTCCGCGACCTTCGCGGCGAAGCCTTCCGCGAAACCGTCGGGCGCGTTCAGGCCGGTGCCGACGGCGGTGCCGCCCTGGGCGAGCGCGTAGACGTCGCCAAGTGCGCTCTCGATCCGCGCGAGCCCCAGTTCCAACGCGGCGCGGTAGCCTGAAAATTCCTGGCCGAGCGTCAGCGGCGTCGCGTCCTGCGTATGAGTGCGGCCGATCTTCACGATGTCGGCGAATTCCTTTTCCTTCGCCGCCAGCGCGGCGATCATGTGACGCAAGGCCGGGATCAGCCTCTCATGCGCCTCGACAGCGGCGGCGATGTGCATGGCCGTCGGGAAGGTGTCGTTGGACGACTGGCCACGATTGACGTGATCGTTGGGATGGACGGGCGACTTCGAGCCGATCTCGCCGCCGAGGAGTTCGATGGCGCGGTTGGCGATCACCTCGTTGGCGTTCATGTTGGACTGGGTGCCGGAGCCGGTCTGCCAGACGGAGAGCGGGAAATTGTCGTCGAGCCGGCCGTCGATCACCTCGCCCGCCGCCTCCGCGATGGCGGCTGCGAGCTCGCCGTCGAGATTGCCGAGATCGCGATTGGCCAGCGCCGCAGCCTTCTTGACGATGCCGAGTGCGCGGACCAGCGGCACGGGCATTTTCTCCGTCCCGATCGGAAAGTTGATCAGCGAGCGACCGGTCTGCGCGCCCCAATAACGGTCGGCCGGCACCTCGACCTCGCCCATCGTGTCGGTTTCGGTTCGCATCGTCTCGGTCATGGCAATCTCCTTTGCCCCGATATGGGATGCGAAACGACGGCGTCCAACCGCGACGCCGCGCGACGAGATGACGAATCCCGATTGCCGCCCGGTCGGGGCGAGCTGCATGTTGTCGCTTTTCGCCTGGACAGGCGGCTATGCGGCCATCCAGGCGGTGGCGGCGCTGGGGTTCAGGACGATCCGCTCATTGCTGTTCCGCCGGGAGCGGCTTGCGGTCACTTGACCGTCAGCACCGCGCAGGGAGCAAGCTGGGCAACCTTTGTCGTGGTCGAGCCGACGAGAAGACCGGTCAGCGAACCGAGGCCGCGCCGGCCCATCACGATCAGGTCGGATTTGTGCGCCTTCGCCTCCTCGACGATGGCATGGGCCGGATCGCCGCTAACCAGCTGGCTGGTGAATTCGGTGATGCCGGCTTCGCGCACGGCGGCCTCCGTTGCGCCGATCACTTCGCGGCCCGCCTTCTCGATCTCCTCCTTGGTCGGCGGTACCGGCACGGCCGTGTAGCCGACGATCAGCGTGTCGCCGATGGCCTGCGGCGTATGCACGATATGCAGGCGCGATCCGTACTTCCCGGCGAGATCGCACGCGACCTTCACCGCCTCCTTGGCATGGTCCGACCCGTCAGTGGCCACGATGATACGCTCGAACATTCACTCCTCCTGTCTTTGGGGATTCCACCTTGCACGGGGCCGCGCGCGCGACATTGATATTTGTCATACGGCGGCGCAAGCGCGGTACGCGGTCTTCAGCAATAGCGCTCCGGACCGACCGCCTGCCCGTCGGAGTAGCGGTCGCCATAGGCGAAGCCCACGGGAAGCAGCCGATCGATCTCGGCCAGCTGCGCCTCGGTGAGGACGATGTCGCCCGCCCTGGCGTTTTCGGCGAGGTGTTCCGGAGACTTCGTGCCGGGGATGGATATGATGTTCTTGCCGCGGCTCAGCACCCATGCATTCGCCATCGTCCCGGGCGTCATGCCCTGGCTCGCCGCATAGTCGGCGAACCGCGAAACCATGGCCTTGTTGAGCGAATAATTCGGCTCGGCGAAACGCGGGGTGCTACGGCGGAAATCGCCTTCCGGCAGGTCTTCGATGACCGGCGGCTTCGCGGAGAAAATGCCGCGCCCGACCGGCGAGAAGGCGACGAAGGTCGTGTCCAGTTCCTCGCAGGCCTGCAGCAGGCCCAGTTCCGGCAGTCGCGTCCAAAGCGAGTATTCGTTCTGCACCGCCGCGACCGGGTGCACGGCGGTGGCGCGGCGCAGGGTGTAGGGCGCGACCTCGGACAGGCCGATGCCGCCGATCTTGCCCTCCTCCTTCATCTTCACCAGCGTGCCCATTGCATCCTCGATCGGGATATCCTGCTGGCGGCGATGCAGGTAGAAAACCTCCACATAGTCGACCCTGAGACGCTTGAGCGAGGCCTCCAGCGACTCGCGCAGATAGGTGGGCGTGTTGTCGAAGCGGCGTTCCGGCTTGGTGATGATGCCGGCCTTGGTGGCGATGGTGAAACGGTTCGGATAGTCCTTGATGAAAGAGCCGATATAGCTTTCCGAAATACCGCCGCCATAAAGCACCGCCGTATCGAGATGGGTAATGCCGAGATCGAGCGAGGCGGCGAGGATCCGGTGGGCATGCGCCTCGTCGATCTTGCCGTAAGGCCCGGCAAAGCTCATGCAGCCGAGCCCGATCGCGCCGACTTCCGGTCCGTTTTGTCCGAGTTTGCGTTGCTGCATCGTGGTTGCTCCGAATTCCTCGTGAATGACGGCCACGGTCTAAACGATCGATCCGCCGATGACGAGGCCCGCGCGACGTGAAATCCGGTCCCGAGGGCACTATATAGCGAGCTCATGGAGCAGGTGAAATGAAGCTTCTCTGGCAGATGTTCGGATTAGCATGCATCGGCGCGGCGGCGGCGGGCATCGTTTTGCCACTCGTTCCCGCGACGCCCTTCCTACTGCTTGCGGCCTTCGCCTTCGCGCGCAGCTCGCCGAGACTGGAAGCGTGGCTGCTCGGCCATCCCCGTTTCGGCACGCTGATCACCGACTGGCGTGCGGAAGGCGCGATCGGCCGCGGGCCGAAGACGATCGCGCTGACTTCGATGGTCGCCACGCCGGGCATCACATGGATGATAGGCGGCAGCGCAACCGTGTTGACGATCCAGATCGTCGTCCTTTCGGTCGCCGTCTTGTTCGTCCTGAGCCGCCCCGAGCCGAGCCGGCGCTGATCCGGACCGGACGCTGCGGCCCTACTCCGCCGCCAGCAACGCGTCGAGGCGCGACGGTTTCGCTTCCGGGAGGCCGTCCGGTTTCGGTCCGCCATAGGCCCAGTCGAGCAGTTCGACCGTATGCAGGATCGGGATATCCGTCCCCGAGGCGATCTGGGTGATGCAGCCGATATTGCCGGTGGCGATCGCGTCCGGTTTCGTCGCTTCGATATTGCGGACCTTGCGCGCCTTCAGCTCAGCCGAGATTTCCGGCTGCATGATGTTGTAGGTGCCGGCTGAGCCGCAGCACAGATGGCCTTCCGCCGGATCCTTCACCCTAAAGCCCGCCGCCTTCAGCAGGTTCTTCGGCGCGGCGGTGATCTTCTGACCGTGCTGCATCGAGCAGGCGGAGTGATAGGCGACGGTCAGGTTGGGTTGCGCCGCCGGCTCCGGCAGGTCGATGCTCGCGAGATACTCGGTGATGTCCTTGGCCAGTTCCGATACGCGGGCCGCTTTCTCGGCATAGGCCGGATCCTCGCGCAGCATCCAGCCGTAATCCTTGACGGTAGTGCCGCATCCGGACGCCGTGATGATGATCGCGTCCAGCCCGCCCCGATCGATCTGGCGCGTCCAGGCATCGACATTGCGCCGCGCATCCGACATCGACTGTTCCTCGCGGCCCATGTGATGGACCAGCGCGCCGCAGCAGCCCTCGCCTTCCGGCACGACCACTTCGACGCCGAGACGCGTCAACAGGCGGATCGTCGCCTCGTTGATGCCGGGCTTGAGAACCGGCTGGGCGCAGCCGGTGAGAATGGCGACACGGCCGCGCTTTTCGGACACTGGCGCGTGCGTCCCGGGCTCCGAGAAGGCCGACGGCCTTTCGATCGTCTTCGGCGCGAGATCCAGCATCGCTCCGAAGGCTTTCAACGGCGCGATCGCCTTGAAAAGGCCGGCAAAAGGCCGTCCGAGCCTCGCCGCGTGGAGAGACGCCCGAAACCTCTCCGGATAAGGCAGAACCATCGCGAGGACATTGCGCGTCAGCCGGTTGAAGAAGGGCCGCCTGTAGGTCTTTTCGATATGCGCGCGGGCATGATCAACGAGATGCATGTAGTGGACGCCCGACGGGCAGGTTGTCATGCAGGAGAGGCAGGACAGGCAGCGGTCGATATGGGTGACGACCTTATCGTCGGCCGGCCGGTCGTTTTCCAGCATGTCCTTGATCAGGTAGATGCGCCCGCGCGGGCTGTCGAGCTCGTTGCCGAGCGTCACATAGGTCGGACAGGTCGCCGTGCAGAAGCCGCAATGCACGCAGGTGCGCAGAATCTTCTCCGAGGCGGCCACGCCGGGATCCTGCAATTGGTCTGCGGTGAAATTGGTCTGCATGGCGACAGGTCTTTCCGAGGGGTCAGATCCACCAAGACTGGGGATTGGCGATGGGCTCGTTCTTCTGCAGCGTCATCAGGCCCTTGACGACGCGGACGATCACCCAGACGGCGACAGCCAGCATCAGCAGGACACCGATCCCGACGATGAACAGGAGGGCCGAGACGAAGGAGGCGAGTAGCGCGATCCAGAAGGTGCGGATCTGCCAGGTGTAGTGGGACTCGACGAACCCGCCCGCCTTGCCGCGATTCAGATAGGCCATGACGATGCCGACAATCGCGGTGATGCCGATGACGAAGCCGACGAGGTAGAGAATATAGATGACCAGCGCATTCTGCGGGCCGGGCTCGAGCCATCCGTCAGTCTGGCGCGGCGAGATGGGCGGCGGGGTCTGGGGATCGGTCATGGTGCTTTCTCCAGTTCGTGTTCATGCAGCCTTGCGGCCGCCATTCCACACCATTCTGCCGGGATTGAAAACGCCTGCCGGATCGAGCGCGGCGCGCACCCGCTCCGCCAGCGCGGCCACGGGCGCCGCCTGCTCCTGGAACACCGGCGTCGCGGCGCGGACATCCTCCGCCGCGCGGACCAGCGTCGCATGGCCGCCGCCACACTTCGCCACGGCGGACCGGACGATCGCGGCGGACGCGTCTCCTTCATCGTCCAGCTGAAGCCAGACGAGCCCGCCCTGCCAGTCATGGAAGGCCTCACCGCGGACTTCGCGCAAGATCATCGCGGCGACATCATGGCCGGCCATAGGTGCGACGGAGATCTTCCAGAGCGGCTTCGTGCCGCCGGTAAAGGGCGCGACGTCGCGGATCTTGACCCAAAGGGCCTTCGAGGCCGCCTCGTCCAGCTCGCTTGCATTCGCCGCGCCCGGGAGCGCGGCCTTCAGCCGGCCGAGCCGCGCCGTGACGGATTCCGAAAAACCTTCCAGACGCAGCACGGTTGCCGCCCCGTCCCCGAGCCCCGAGCGCCCGGCGACGCCTTCGGGCAGATGAGCCGCGCCCGAGACTTCCGCGCTGGTGCCCACGGCCGCCGCCATCAGATTGGCGGCTTCGTTTTCGTGCGCGCCGTGAATGACCAGCGTCGTTTCGGTTTCGGCGCGCGGCAGAACCTTGAAGGAGACTTCGGTGATCAGGCCGAGCGTACCCCAGCTTCCCGCCATCAGCTTGACGAGGTCGAGCCCGGTGACGTTCTTCATCACCCGGCCGCCATTCTTGATCGCCTCGCCCGATCCGTTGACGAAGCGCACGCCGAGCAACGCATCGCGCGCGGCGCCGGCAATGAGACGGCGCGGGCCGGAAATGTTGGCGGCGGCCAGCGCACCGATTGTCGGGACGCCATTCGCGCCGAACAGGCCGCGCCAGTCGCCCGGCTCGAAGGCGAGCATCTGGCCGTTTTCGTCGAGCGCCGCCTCGATCTCGGCGACCGGCGTGCCCGCGCGCGCCGTCAGCACAAGTTCGGCGGGATTATACTGGGTGATGCCGGTCAGCCCCGCGGCCGACAAGAGGCGATCCGCCGCAAATGGCTGGCCGATGCCGCGCTTTGTGCCGCCGCCGGCAATCTCCAGCGTCGTACCCTTCGCGACTGCTTCGCGGACGATCTCGGCGGCCTCGTCGTCCGAGGCCGGAATCACGGTGCCGTCATTCGCCATGGTCAGTTCGCCTTGCGCATCTCGAGGTCGAGCGGGAAGACCTTCGAGGGATTGAGCAGCCAGGACGGATCGAAGGCCGCGCGCACCCGCAGCTGCTGGTTCAGGTCCGTTTCCGTGAACTGGTGCAGCATCAGGTCGCGTTTCTCGATCCCGACCCCGTGCTCGCCGGTCAGGCAACCGCCCGCATCGACGCAGAGTTTCAGGATTTCCGCTCCCGCGGCTTCCGCCTTCTCCGCTTCCTCGGGATCATTGACATCATAGAGGATCAGCGGATGCATGTTGCCGTCTCCGGCATGGAACACATTGGCGACGCGCAGCCCGTATTTGTCGACGATCGCCGAGGTCTCTCGCAGCACATGCGAGAGCTGGCCGAGCGGCACCGTGCCGTCCATGCAGATGTAATCGGCGACCCGGCCGGTCGCGCCGAAGGCCGATTTGCGGCCTTTCCAGATCGTCGCCGCTTCCATGGCCGACTGGCTTTCCTTGACACGCTTGACGTTGTGCTTCTTCGCGATCGCGATGATCTTCCTGAGCACCGCGTCCATCTCGTCGTCGGAGCCCTCGACCTCGACGATCAGCAGCGCCTCGACATCCATCGGGTAGCCGGCATGGGCGAAGGCTTCGCAGATGTCGATGGCCGGCTTGTCCATGAATTCGATGGCGACCGGGATGATGCCCTCGCCGATGATGTCGGCGACGCAGGCGCCGGCGACCTCGGAGGAATCGAAGCCGAACAGGACCGGGCGCGCGCCTTCCGGCTTGGCGATCAGGCGCACAACCGCCTCGGTGACGATGCCGAGCTGGCCTTCCGATCCGCAGACGAGGCCGAGCAGGTCGTAGCCTTCCGCGTCGAGCGCCTTGCCGCCAAGCTCGATCACCGTGCCGTCCTGCAGAACCATCTTCACGCCGAGCAGATTGTTGGTCGTCACGCCGTATTTCAGGCAATGCGCACCGCCGGAATTCATGCCGATATTGCCAGCGATGGTGCAGGCGAGCTGCGAGGACGGGTCCGGCGCGTAAAAGAAGCCGTCGGCGGAGACCTCGTCGGAAATGCGCAGATTGGTGACCCCGGCCTGGACCTTCGCGGTGCGGTTCTCGAAATCGATCTCGAGGATGCGCGACATCTTGGAGACGCCGATCACCACCGCATCCTCTTGCGGGATCGCGCCTCCGGCCAGCGACGTGCCCGCGCCGCGCGGGATCACGGGCACGCCATTGGCCGAGCAATATTTCATCACGGCGGCGACCTGCTCCGTCGTCTCCGGCAGGACAACGGCAAGCGGCACGCGGCGATAGGCGGTGAAGGCGTCCGTCTCGAAGGGCACGAGTTCGCGCTCTTCCGTTACCAAGCAATCGGCCGGCACCAGCTCCGCCAGACCGGCGCGAATCTCGTCGCGCCGCGCGACGATGTCGGGCCGCGGATCCAGAAATCGGATTTGGTTCATGGCTGCTTCTCCCCGGCGGGCATCCTCCGTCCGCCTAACTGGTAAATCTTTTTTACCACTTCTCGCGACGTAGCGCAATCGGACCGGTGCTTGCCGCGCTGCGTGATCCGATTGTGACAGATTTGCGTAAGACTTTTTTACAATGTGGAAAAAATCACTTCCCATTTACCCCGCGGAGCGTTTAGCTAAAGACATGCCGCAAGGTAAGGCAACGCCGATTTGTCAGCGAGATAAAAACAAAATGAGCAACTTTGGCGATCTGGAAATCTTCTCCCGTGTGGTTTCGGCCGGCAGTATGTCGGCAGCCGGGCGCGAACTCGGACTGTCGCCGGCGGTCGTTTCGAAACGGCTGCGCCGGCTTGAGGACCGCCTCGGTTCGCGCCTGCTGCAGCGAACGACCCGGCAGATCGCCCTGACCGAGACCGGACAGGGCTATTACGAGCGGGTGGTCGCGATCCTGGCGGGCGTCGAGGAGGCGGAAGCGTTTGTTTCCCGGCGCGCCGCGACCGCGCGCGGCACGCTGAAAGTGTCTGCCCCGACCTCCTTCGGGCGCATGCATATCGCGCCGCATCTCGGCGCCTTCATGGAGGCCAACAAGGACCTCGCGATCAATCTCGTGCTCTCCGATGAGTTCGTCGATATCGTCGGCGAAGGCTACGATGTCGCGATCCGCATCGCCGAACTCGCCGATTCCAGCCTCGTCGCGCGCAAGATTGCGCCGGTGCGGCGCATGCTCTGCGCATCGCCGACCTATCTGAACCGCCACGGCACGCCGCATTCCCTCGGCGACTTGGAGGAACACAATTGCCTGACGCATGTGTCGGGAGAGGCATGGCGGTTGGAAGGCCCGAACGGGCCCGTCGCCTTCCGCCCGCATGGCACGCTGATGACCAATTCCTCCGAAGTGGTACGCGAAGCCATCCTCGCGGATATCGGGATCGGGCTGCGCTCGACCTGGGATATCGGTCCGGAGCTCGCCGACGGCCGGCTGGTACAGGTGCTTCCCGACTACGAGGGTTCGCACAATATCGCCGTCCACGCGATCTATCCGTCGCGCCAGTTCCTGCCGATCAAGGTACGCCTGTTCATCGATTTCCTCGCCGACCTCTATGGCAGCGTTCCCTATTGGGATGCCGGGTTGAGCGGCGGTGACGAGGCGCAGACAGACGGTATCGCACGTATCTCGGCGGTGCGCTGAGCGATCTCCTCAATGCCCGCTGTCGCTGTGCGACCGGCGGATGCGGCGGACGAGAAGCCAGATGATCAGCACGACGACCGGGACCGCGGCAGCCGTCAGGACGCTGTCCTTGACGCCGAAACGCTCGGCGCCGAAACCCTTGGCGAGATAGGCGATCAGCCCGACGACGTAATAGGAGACGGCGGCGACCGACAGCCCCTCGACCGTCTGCTGCAGCCGCAGTTGCAGCTTGGCGCGGGTGTTCATCGAATGCAGCAGGTCGCGGTTTTGCTTTTCCACGGCGACATTGACCTTTGTGCGCAATAGCGTCGCGGCGCGGGCGAGCTTTTCGGACAGATTGGCAAGCCGGTCCTCGACCGACCGGCAGGTCCGCATCGCCGGCGCGGTGCGGCGGGTGAGGAACCCGCGCCAGGTTTCGTAGCCGGTGACCGGATCCTCGGCGAGCGCATCGAGCCGGTCATGAACGATCTCGTCATAGGCGCGGCTTGCGCCGAAGCGGTAGAGGCTCGATGCGGCATCGGCCTCGAGATCGGCGGCGAGCGCGGTGATTTCGTCGAGCAGGGGTTCGGCGTCGCCGCCCTCGACCGCGCGCATGCGGTCGGTCAGCGAGGCCAGCCGGTCCTCGGCCTTGCGCATGCGCGGCGACAAGGACTGGGCGGGCGGCAGGCCCAGCATGGCCAGCGTCCGGTAGATCTCGATGTCGAACAGGCGTTGCGCCAGCGCGCCGGTGCGCTGCGGGCTCATGCCGTTGTCTAGGACGAGGATCTGCGTCAGGCCGGATGCGTCCTGGCGAAAATCGGTGACGATGGTGGCGAGCCCGCCCTCGACGATCGAACAGCACAGCGAGGCGGGATCGAACTCCCGGATCAGTTCCATCGTTTCCGCCGACTGCTTGCGGATTTCCATGCGGACGCCGGCGATCAGTGTGCCGGGGGCCGGAAACTCCTCGCCGAAGGGATGGCCGGTCAGCGGCGCGCCGAAGCTTTCCGGCAGCGGACCTTCCCAGAGATAGGTCGACGCCTCGGTATGGCGCTCCCATTGTAGGGTGCCCTTGCCGGTGCGGATCGTGTGGTGGCGCGCCTGCTTGACAGGCGGCGCGGCGCCGTGCCGGCGCGACAGTTCCGAGAGGACCGCATGGTCGACGGTCGCGCCGCCCTCGGTCATGAAGCACAGTTTCACCAGCGCCCGCGGCGCGGCAATCGACGGCGCTGGCCTTGAATGGATTTCGCCCAGCGCGGCGGCGCGGCCCGCATGCAGGGGAAAGCCGAATGCGCCGCGGCGTTCGACCGTCTCGGGCGGCGTGTCCTTTTCGGGCTTCGTGGATGGCGTGCTGGCGTCGGTCATCGGGTCCTGCGCGGCGGAAGTTGCGGGCGGACTATAGCGCGACGGAAGATGAATGATACCAGCGCGATTGCCGCATGGTTCCGTTTTTACCGCCTGAAAAGATCAGGACACCACACAGAAAAAATCATTGCCTGGCGAAGCGTCTATTGGACAATAAAATTGACCAATGGCCTCTCCGCCCGCTACTTTCGTCGCAATGAGGGAGGTCAGGATGTCGGCGAGTTTCTTTTCGCGAATCGATCATGTGCGCACGGCCGACGAGGTTTGTGCGCAGATCGAAACGCTCGTGCTCGAGGGCGTCCTCAGGGTCGGCGACAAGCTGCCGGGCGAGCGTGAACTGTCACGCCAGTTCGACGTGTCGCGGCCGGTGCTGCGCGAAGCGATCAAGGACATGGAAGGCCGCGGCCTCCTGGTGACACGGCATGGCGGCGGCACATTCATAGCCGACGTGATCGGCGACGTGTTCTCGCCGGTCATGCTGGAACTGATCGCCAAGCACCCCAAGGCGACGCTGGACTATCTGGAGTATCGGCGCGACGTCGAGGGGATCGCAGCCGCGCATGCGGCCGAGCGGGCGACCGAGGACGACAAGGCGCTTCTGACCGACATCATGACGCGTATGGAAGCCGCTCATGCGAAGGACGGTTTTCACGAAGAATCGGAAATCGACATCGAGTTCCACAACGCGGTCTGCGAAAGCGCCCACAACATCTTGCTGATGCACGCGTTGCGCTCCTGCTACCGGATGCTGCAGAACGGCATCTTCTTCTCGCGCGCGCTGGTCTACGGCCTGCCGGGGGCTCGCGACGAATTGCTGAAACAGCACCGCGCCATCCATGACGCGATCATCGCCGGCGATGCACCCGCGGCAAGACGCGCTGCCGAGGCGCATATGGAATTCGTCGAAAACTACAGCCGCGAGGCGGAGCGCGCGAAAAACTGGCAGACCGTCTCGCGCCTGCGCCGGGCGCAGCGGCTCGAACCGGCGGATTAGGCTTGGTTTGAGCCTGCCGCCGCCGGCATCGCTTAGGGCATCGTCCCTTGCGCTCCTCTCCGAATCCCGCCATCCTTTCCGCGATGGTTGCCGAAGGCGGAGACGCCGGACGCATGAAAAGGGAACACGGTGAGGATCCGGAAGGAACCGAATCCGTGGCTGCCCCCGCAACTGTAAGCGGATAGCCGCTCTGCGATTGCCACTGCCCGGTCCGGGCGGGAAGGTGCGGAGAGGCCAAGACCCGCAAGCCAGGAGACCTGCCATCTTAACGCAACACGAACCGGGCGGGGTGCCCCGGATGGAGGCTTGAGATGGAATTCAGGGACTGTTTCCCGGCATCTTTGGTTCGATTCGCGTCCCCGCCCATGCGCGGAGGGCGCCTTGAAACACGCTACCCATCAGGACCTGTCAAAGTGCTGTGACGACGGCACCATGTGCCCCGCGGGGCGCCGATTCCTCGACCGGCTTCAGCAAGCCGTCGGGCTCGCGGCAAAGCTGAGCGGCGGAAGCTTCGAGATCGCCGGCCAGGTCGAGCTGTCGAATGCCGGTTGCACCTGCGTCAGGCGCTACCACGCGGACGCCGACGGCGCCCGGCTGGACGACGTTGGGCAAGCCCGGAAAGTCCACTAAGGGCTTTTCGGGATGCTTCGGCGTTCAGGACTTGACCGTCTTGCTCCGTGACGCTGCCGGACGCTTTGCCGCCGACTGACGCTTGGGTGCGGCGGCGGACTTCGCGGCCGAGCCTGTGCGCGCTGCTGCCCTGTCAGCCCTCGGCGTGACTACCCGACCCGGGGATCAGGCCGCCGCGCTCGTGCTCAAACGGTCAGAGGATGCGGATGCAGCAGGGGACCGGAGGTTCGGGACAGTCGGCCAGGCAGACTGGACGAAGACCAAGGCCCCATCGGACGAGACACACGTTCTCGATACGGTCTTCGGGGTCGCTCCCTGCGCGTCGACACTCTTCGAACTGGCTCTGCGATCCCAATTGGCGGCGCGCGGTCAGGTTCTCACCCCGGACGGGGCTGTGCCGGATCTGGGAACAGACACGGGCCGCGACGTGATCGCGGTTGGCGCGAGCCCTGCCAACCGCGCCGGATCGGTTACGTTCCGACCCGCATCTGCCGTGCCGGTGCCGGATGCCTTGCGCCCGACGCCGTTCCTGTTCTGGGCATCGGCAAAGGACAAGGCGGCGCTTGCCGCCCGCATCACTTCCGGGAAGACCGGGGGACGCGGCAAGTGCCGCATCGCCATTGTGGCCGCAACCGAGGAAGAGTTCCATATCCGTAAGGAACTGGCGCAGGCAGACCTGGCGCAGGGCAGGGTGCCGGAAGGCGAGGGCATCCAGTTTGGCGAAGGCAAGGCCGAGGGCGAACTGGCCTTCATGTTTACCGGGTCTGCCGCAGTCTATCCGCGCATGGGGCGTGGCCTCTTGTCGGCCTTCCCGGAATTGCGACAGCGACTGGCCAAACTGGACAAGGCGGCGGAGATTGCCCCCTTGCTCGCCCGGGCCAGTTTGAGCGAATTCGAGCAATTGTGTGCGGGTACATTGCTGAGCCAGGCACATGCCATCCTGTTGCAGGACATTCTGGGCGTGAAACCGGATGCCGCGCTCGGGCTCTCCCTCGGAGAAAGCAATGCGCTGTTTGCATTCGGGTTCTGGCGGGATCCCGGCGCGCTTCTGGATGAGATTTCCGACGCGGCCATGTATGAGCGCCATATTGGCGGCGACTTCGAAACCGCGAAGGAGGCCTGGGGGCCAAACGTTCCGGCCGACTG
>ENA-OWNT01003379-OWNT01003379.1-seawater-metagenome-genome-assembly--contig:-NODE-3379-length-15132-cov-4.523613_pt1 | contig 15132 bp, 22 predicted proteins | sample MGYA00238136_ERZ651165 | MGnify/ENA primary metagenome ERZ651165 (study PRJEB26861, sample SAMN08777766) | seawater metagenome | isolation source: coastal seawater | place: USA: Florida | collected...
ACGACGAACGACGAACGACGAACGACGAACGACGAACGACGAACGACGAACGACGAACGACGAACGACGAACGACGATGACAAAAGACGAACGACGAACGACAAAAGACGATGACAGACGATGAAGATAGAGTGAAGATGACGTAGAGTTCGCTTGTGTTCGTTTGTGTTCGCTGGGTTGATTCGTCGTCGATCGGCTGGCTCCAACAACCTACTGCGTTTCTGTCCGCTTGTTCGTTCGGCGTTCAACGTACGACCACTGACTGCGTTTGTTTGTCGAGTAACTTGTGTTGTTGGTTGGTTGGGCTCTTTGAGTGCTCGTTCGTCCGTCCGTCCGCACGTACGTCCGTCCGTACGTACGTACGTACGTTTCCGTCATTCAATAGTTTTGTTTGCGTTGCTTGTTGCTTGGTTTCCTTCGGTGCTTTGGTCGGCGTCGCCTTTTTTTCCGTGCTTGTGTGTCCCCGTGTTGCCACAAAATTCGCAACATTTTCATGTTGCCAGTGCGGTCCTGCTCGAGGCGGCGCCCGAGCTCGTCCCCTGCCATTGGTTGGTAGGTGATCGACCAAGACCACACTGCTGACGGCGCATTTTGGTTTCGCAAATGGAGGTCCACGAGTTCGACGTTGCCGTCGACCCGAAATTCGGCCTTGGCGCGCTGCTGACCCTACGAGCCATAGATTTTGCGCACCTGGACGACCCCAACGACCCGTTTCAGGAAAGCGCTGAAGCGGCCGAGGCAAGCAGCGGCGAGGAATCGGTTGATCCCTTCGATCCCGACAACCTCTCCGTACCTGTGGTCGAAGATGTGCGACGGCGACTTCAGGTCGACAAGCTTCAGCCCCGTGGCGCCTGCGAGAAGGCCGGCATCATGGTCGGGGACGTGTTTCTGAGGATTCGAGTTGCGACGGCCGGTGGTGATAGCGACGACGACGCGGCGGCGTGGTCCATTGTTGCCAACCACACGCAGCTGAAAAGCGCTTATCAAAAGCAAAAGTTGGTGCGAATTGCTGTGGCCCGCGACAGCGAATTCGCTGCTGCTCAAGCAGCGGCAACAGTTGCGGCCGTGGCCGCCGCCGCCGCTTCTCCGAAAGCTGGCAGTCGCCGCTCTGGCGGTTTTGGATCCCCGCAGAAATCTTCCGGGCTTGCGCATCCGTTGATGATGTCGCAGGTCGAGTCTGAAGCCGAGCGCCGCACGAAGGAACTACTGGACAGCGGTGTGATCACTCAAGAAGAGTACGATTCTATCATAGCAAAGACCCAGCAGAGGCGAGCAGAGTCGCAGAGGGCCTTGGCTCGTGCTGAGGCCATTCGCCAGGGCAACGTCATCGTGGAGGCCAAGTTCGGCAAGGGCTCACCCCTCGGCATCACTCTCTACGCCAAAGGCAGCAGGTACGTGCGGCGCGAAAAGTGTTTGCGTTGTACGATGCCTCACTCGCCTCCACCGTCTCTCCGTGGTTACTCTGTTTGACTCTTGCTCATGTTCAGCCGGGTGACCCTGAAATCGTTCTCAAAGATCACCGCAGAAAACGTAGCCAGCTCTCCTCGTGCCCGGCAGCTGCTCGTGGCCAACAATCAGATGCAGGTTTACAGAGTCAACGGGCGCGATGTTCGTGACTTGGAGTACAAAGATCTCAAAGATTATATCCGCAAGGTTCGCTCTACATTCGTGCTTCATCATTGCCGCGTTCTTCGTCGTGGCCTCCTTCTCTCACTGTCGGTTGCGCGGATATCCTGCAGGTGAAAAAAGTCGGTGATATTTTTATCCAATTCGCGCGACCTGGAACCTCCATTGACGCTGAGATTGTCTCCATTTCTCTGCGTCGCGCCACTCGGGCCGATGCGTTCCTGGCAGTTTTGCCGAGCGAGAAAGCTGATAGAAATAACAGCGGGTCGCGACCGACGAGTACCAAACGTTCCACAGCAATAGATCTCAAGAAACTTCGAGACTTGGCCTTCGAAGGCATTCCGGACAACGACGTGAGTAGCGGGCTGCGTGCCAAAGTTTGGAAGGTCCTCCTCGATTACCTGCCGCCAAGCAAGGTCAGTGTTGTGCTGCGGTGCTACCAAACCATGCACTAAACGTGGAACTCAACCGCCATATGTTGCTTGCTGAATGCGTGATGAATAAACGAATGCCGTGGATATGCCGCCACAGCCTGATCAATGGGAAACGGAGCAAAAGCGAGCGCGCCGCTTGTATCAACAATTAGTAGACGAGTACTGGTTGGATCCCAGAATCTTCGATCCTGAGAAGGGCACCCCACAATCCATGCTTGAGTTGTCTCACAAGGAGGGGTTAGCTGACGCGGCGGGTGAAGAAGCAGACGTCGAAAAAGCGACCGATCCCATGGAAAGCATCCCAAAGTTGAGCAGACCGAAAGGCATGAGCGAATGGACCGCTGAGGACTTTGAAGCCAAGCTGGCCGTTTACCAGAAAGACGAGCAGCTGCGTTTTGAAGTACACAAAGACGTTGTCCGCACACACCCGGTACGTTGCCTCGTGGCCTCCAAGGAGTGACACCGTTTTTACCACAACACCCCATTGGTTGAATTGAGTTGGAGTTTGAGCTGGTATCTTGTGCCGTGCGTGCAGGGCCTTCAATTTTTCAATCGAAATCCGGAGCGAAGGATGACGTTAAAGCGGATGTTGTTCATCTACGCCAAACTGAATCCTAGGATTTCTTACGTTCAAGGCATGAACGAGATTCTTGCGCCAATATTTTACGTCATTGCGCAAGACCCATCCTTTAATTTGGCAGCACGCCAAAAGCAAACAGATCAAAGCACCCAAGCTACAGCCGAAACGACCAAGAATGAATCAGATGCTGATGCTGCCCCCGAGCGGGACGCTGCCGGCGACGCTACACAAGACGCGGCGACAGATACGGACGATGCCGAGGTCGTCACGCAGGAAATTCTCGATCGCTGGGCAGAAGCTGACACTTTCAACTGTTTCTCAAACATCATGGTCGAGGTGTGCGACCTTTTTACACGCGAAATGGACTCCGGCACATCTGGGATTACCGGGCAGTTGAAGAACTTCAACGAAATTTTCCACAGGGCATGTCCATCGCTTGCAGGTCACTTTGATTCTTTGAAGGTACGTGCGTACTGCTGTAGCACGTATGAATATTGTGAGGGGATGGGTCGCGTCACATGAGATCTGTTTGTTGAAGGTGGAACCCCAATTCTATGCGTTTCGATGGCTCACAACTCTTGGCACTCGAGAGCTTGAACTTCCCGAGGTCGTGCGGCTGTGGGACTCGTTGCTGGTACATTTTCGATCTCAATCTGTGTTGAGATTTTGTGGTCGGCGCCTTACAACTGGTGACATTTTGTTAGGCCGACGAAAATCGTTTCAAGTTTTTGGATTATTTTTGCGTTGCTTTAGTGGTGACGCGGTACAACGAGCTTATGGACAAAGACTTCTCGAGGGTCCTTGCGGTATTGCAGGAGCGGACGCACTGCGACTTCCAGACAATATTTAACTGTGCCAAGCGCTTGCACCGCGGTGAGGTGATCGACCCACGCGCTGCACAAATGTCTCCCAAAAATAGCATGAGAAATCTTGGCGATTTAATCAAGGATGGTCTGAAAAATATTGGATCCGACGCGGCGAAACGACGTGGCATCGGCTCTCCGCGGTAGCATCGCTGAGCCATCACGCCCAGAAATTGTCCTCGTCTTGGTCCTGGGCCCATGGGTTGTCTTCGTCTTCGTCCACTAGCACGTCGCACCGCAACAATAACTGTTTAATTAATACTCCGACCAAACACACTGCAGAATTGTGTGTATGCATTGCACTCACCGTTAAACTCCGTGTCCTCTGCACTTCCAAAAACATTATTGTTGGTGACAGCCTGTGGACAAGTATTAAAGATGTGCAGGACCTTCATTCATTGTCTGCGTAAGGTCGCTCACTTGCTGCAACTTACCTCCAGTGACACATGCTGCGCCACAATTTCTTGCACCGTCCTTGCTCTGTGGTTGCTGGGATCATCTGCTGCACCCTCAACACTCCACCTGCACACATCACACAACGCATTCGAAGGTTCAGCTGTAATCGAGCATTGCCACAGCGCCAGCGATTGCATCGGACTCACCCGATGCCAATGACGTCCTCATCACTGTCACTTGATGGTCTTGAGTCGCCAGGAGTCTTGTTCGCGTCGGATTCAACGGTTTTGTCGAGCACTTCGGGTGACCGTTCGGTGACTACCTTGGTTGCAAAACTGTCTGCGACCGCGGATTGCGGTGCATTGTCGCGACGAGCACGGGCCGCAGCCAACCGCTCGCGGATTGAAGCGGACGACGATGCCGACGGGGGCGAACGATGAGACTGTTGGTTTCGCTTGGCGAGAAGTTGAGCACGACGCTCGGCGAGGCGAGCGCGAATGCTGCTTTTGGCTTTGTCTGCAGCACTTTCCCCAGCTCCCGTACTGTGCTCAGCAGGCCGGGGTGGGGCGCTACTGCGACGGTTTTGAGCTGATGAAAGCGAGTTTTCTGGGTCGATATCATTGCCAGTGCTTGCCAATCTCACACGTGGGCTGGCCGTACTCTGTTCTACGGAAGGCGTGTCATCGAACTCTAACGAAGATGTGGGCCCATTTTTGTGAGCCAGAGCTTCCGCCACAGCCTTGGCAATGGCTTCTTTTGCTGTTGCAGAGGATTCAGGTGTCACTGGTTGAAAGTCCCTTCTGAAATCCTCGAGAACGTCGGCACTCGCCATAATTCCAGAATCGGTCCTGGTGTCGCGTTCGGGCACGCTTTCACTCGCGTTGTTCACGACACGCTCGACCTCGTCTTTGGCGCGCTTTTCCCGATCGTATGCCAATGCCGCCGCAACTGCAGCTGCGACTGGATCGTGTTGCTCCACAGGCGCCGCACCTGCTGGCTCACTCTCATTCTCGGCAGAGCGCGCTTGTTGTTGGTCTTGTTGTTGACTTCTTTCGGACCTCAACCTGCGGAACTGGTTCACGTCATCATCATCGCTGCCGCTGTCAGATTCCTGTGCCGCTATTGCCCGCGATGTGAGGCGCTGTCGACGTTGGTGAGCACCAGTTACTGTCCTCACATATTTCCCGAATACATCGTCGAAACCGTTTCCGAGGGCAAGCCATTCTCGTTGAGCCTAATTACAACCAGAAACGGTGTCAGAAACGCGACAAAAGTCAGCACCTGCGCACGTTGTAACGGTATTACCACCACGTAGCCCATCGCAAAATATCGCCATTCGTGAAAAGACTCAGGAAACCTGTTTCGAATGGCCAAACAATTACCTCAACAAGTGGTACCACGCAATATAGAACAGAGAGTATGTGCTTGCCTTCTCCGATTGAACCTCGTTCTGAGTGCTGGACGTAGATCTGCCCAATTTGGTGCGCCACGTTCTTCGTACAATGGAGGCGGAGCTTCACCAACAAGAACCTCGATTGCCTACGACAGAACGTAATGCTTCAGCTCCTCGTAGACACGTTCGCAACGTGAGTACGGACCCACCTTGTCGCCACGGAATCTGTCTATGGAGGCTGGTGACGTGAGCAACGCGATGACTTCTTCTCGGACTTGTGGGTTGTAGCTGTTTTGAATGTGCCGGAACCAATTCTACGCACGATGTGGGGCACGATCACATCCGATCCAGCAAGCCGATGACGACACCGCATGAGCTCACCTGCAGTGCAACAAGCCGTTCCGTTGACAGTGCGCGCTTCTTGTTTCTCCGTCTATTTTCGGCGGGCTTCCATCTTCCTGCGTCTGGAAAGAGGGTTACGAAAGCCTGCAACCAACAACGCCACAAATGAGTTACAAAAGTTAATTGCGCACAGTGCGCCATTTTTGCTGAAATACCTCGATCCATTCTTGCGTCTTTGTCTTTTTCTCTCCCTTGGGAACCCGTTTCTTTGCCAAAGCTTTCACATTTTTGTCCCCGCCCAATATTTCCACGATGCGGAGGTGCAAATCCTATTCAAAACGCAATGTTGGTTGAGCGACAAAATGTGACGAGAGAGTCACGAATAGTAAGTACACACCCATAAGTCGTCGATGGACACGTAAACGCGCCACACATTCACAGCATTCGCTGATTCGAGCACGTATACCGCCAACTTTGTATCCTCAACGTGCTCACGGGCACTGACGACAAATGCGGTCGGCTCAAACAGTTTGACAGACGCTGTTATTCGCTGTACCCTTTGCTGGTAATTCAGCTGGCCAGCCGACATTGTCGTGTTCACAACCAAGTTACTTTCCCCACGGAGCGTCTAATCGGCACAAGCATGGTGCATGCGGTCATTTACGGACGTTTCGGTGAAAATCACGACCCCAGCAGCTCGTCCACGCACCAAAAACGCTTGCTTCAAAACGTGTGCAGGCCGACACTTCAAGGCATCTAATTTGACAGTTGGCTCGCCACTAATAGAACTGTTGTCCCAAGGCATAATCGGAGGGCAACCCTAGCACGGCAGCAGACAGTCAACACAAAGTCTGGCAGTGCACGCTTGCCTGCAAAAGTATGTTCTGCGAACTTACCTTGATATTGACCCACTCAGCTCCAACCAATGTCGCAGCACAACTCAAAGTGTTTCGCCCGTTCGATCCCGCGTTTTTCTTGTGCGCTTTCAGCTGATCTTTCACAATCGGGAAAGACTCGACATCACTGTTGTTGAAACCCCATTTGCATTGCATGGGCACTGCTCCATTAATCATCAGCTGCATCGATCCGATATAGCCTCTCAGCAAACCGCTGCCTTGGTACTGTGCAATTTGGGTGTCGGCATGATGCGAAGGGCTGGATTGAGAGGCGGGCTTGGACGTCAGAAATGTTGATCCTCCAATGCAAACACGCCCACTCGCTAAACTGAACACACACAAGCAATACACTTGGTGTTACTACCTTGCGCATCAGAAAAACAAAACCGCTGTAATACACAAAAAGCAATACCTGTTCGGCGAAGCAATTGTCGAGCGTCGCCCGAGAATCTCTCCTTCTTTCATGATGACGAACACTTTGGTTTTGGCGTCAAATGACACAGCCCAGTTCACCCACTTGCCAACGTCCTCCGGCGATGTAAGTACTTTTAAATCATCGTTGAATAACGACACACACATGAAACTGCGCCCTGACAGCATATCACAGGTAAGCAACAAACACTTGCTGCGAGATGCCAAGCAAAGTCGCCACACAAACCTCTCTCAAGGTGCACACTGACGCAGGAGTGGGAAGCTGACAAAGCGGAATTCCGGATTCCACAGCTGAAAATTACCTCCGTGCCATACTCGTCTAACTCCTGCTGTTTCGCAAACGCAATCGCAGCCTGGATGGCTTTCTCTTGCTCAGATAATTGTTCACCGCTGCTGCCAGTCGTCTGACTTGTATGATCTCCCGCATTTAATGGTTTCAAATAGAGCCAAAAGTCGATTTGAAATGACGAATTGTTGAAGGTAATTCCTTGATTGGCACCAATTTCAGCGTAGCCACGTGAAAAGTCGAGAGCGAAGTACTCTCCGTTGGATATAGAACCATAGAGCTCGGACTGTGGGCCAGGTCCCAGCGTTGACACAGCCTGGCAACATCAACAGATTTTCAACCACAATGTCCACCGCACAAACTTTGTCATCGGCGACAGCCAACCAACCAACAATCAAGCGGCATCGTCACAATCACTCACCTTAACCCCCACAGTGAATGATGCTTCAAACAGTGTCGCCAAGTCTGTGCCATTGCGCTTCATTCTGGCGGTGGGTTCGATGTCGTGGAGTTCAAGATCAACACAACACTCTCCGCCGTTCCTAAGTGAGAAGTTGCCTTTGGAGGACCGCTCCAAGGCCGTCGCGATCGCCTTTGCAGGAAGTTCCCACGTTCCCATATCCACACCTCCTGTCGAAGTCGCTGTTCGCGCAGTGAAGATATACTTTTCAATTCCTCCAAACCGCTCAACAGGGGTAGCCTTGACAACCAGATGCACTGTGAGAATTGTGCTGTTTTGGATGATGACTTTTCGAATCCATGGGCTAGTTTCTCGCGTCAGTGGCTGCCACACGAAAGCGGAGGCTAGTGTGCTCATACCATTGACACCGTAAACACTTTTGATTGGCTCCAAATCACTGGCTGGGGCAGCGTCGCCGACATTGTTGAACGCTCGCACCTCCAAGACATAGAATTTTCTGGCAGCATGAACCGAAATGATCAGGTGACGCAGTGCTGCTACAAACGGCGTCATTGGCAACAGCCACAGCCACAGCAACAACAACATCAACGTACCCCATGTCAAGTGAGGTTCCGCGAAAGTCGTCGCGTCGCCGAAGCTGGCGTGCAAGCTTCACTTGCTGGTCGGAGCCTTCGCGTCCAACCATGAGCTCAACATTGCCATCTCCATGCACGGAAGGCGTTGTAACGGTACAGCGGAACGCAGGTCCACGGTTCTCGTCAATACGGTACCTGCACCGAATTCATAATTGCTCACTGCACACGGGCACACTTGGCAGTACGAGAACTATCGAAGCAACACTCACTTAAACTTCCGCGCACTCGAGGGCCCAGTTACAATTTCCTCGACCTCCCATATCACCACCTCGTGACCAAGCCCGACGTCCTCGGCCGCGTTTATCAAACGTTCGTACAACGAGCCGTCGGGGTCGTCGGCCTCCGTCGGAGTCAATTCTGGAATCCTGAAGTTCACCCTCAACAGTGCGGCACCACAGCATTGAAGTTGAATGTCGGTGGCTGGGCTCGGTCTCGACCATGTCGTGGCATGCGCTGACGTGGGAGACATTTCACTTTCGCCGATCTTGGAGATGGCTACCCCATTCACGCGGTAGGTGGTGGCCTCATTCAATCCGCTGCAACGAATACCACCGCCGTGTGTCACGTCGGTGGCGGGAACAACAAGTTCTGCAACAGGCTACGATGGGGAAGCAACAGGAGTGAGAATGAGGATAAATTACATGTCAGTGTCCAAGCAGCACCATCAACGACACGCACCCGCTCATCCTGAGAATTGATGACGACAAAACGGTAGCGTAGAATTTCCGACCCACCATCGTCGAGCGGCCGAGAGGCACGTATTGTCAATTGGCGATTTCCTCCTTGGGCAGAATGGATCAGCGGCGGTTGCGGCCTAGTAGCGGGAATCACGCGATTTGAAAAATCTTTTGGCTGGTCTGAAACACAAATCGCATTTGCCGCGGTCACTTTGAACGCGTACGGCCTGCCATTTTCGAGATCCGAAACTGTGTGAGAAAACGTGTAGTAGTTTGTGAGATCTCCCTCGTCAACTGCACCGTCTCCTGCCTTGGCGGCTCGCAGATTGGACGGGGTTGCGTCAATAACTTGCTCAGACTGTAGCAGCCACCCAGAAGCTGAACTTTGCGGCGATCGTTGCTTTTCCAAGAAAGCGCGCTTGACTGAGTCGCCTGTGGAAGAATACACGTAGACGTGCAAACGGACAAGCTTTGTGGAGTCCACCGGGCGCGGCACCAATGCCGTCAATGTGACAGCACCACCCTCGGGAAAGGAGCGAATGTCAGCGCATTGCGCTTTCGCAACCAGTGGGGCCGCTGGAGGAATTACCGGTCTGTTGGCACAAAATATTTGCAATGAGGCAAGGGCGGCAAAGAAGAACTCCTACAACCACAAACTCACCGAAACGGTGGTGTCGAGCAGTCCTGCATAAAATCGGCCGTGGCTGGAGGCGGTGGAACCTCGCAGGAGTGCGCGGCGAATCTGTACACCTTCGTGTGACTCAATCCAAGCACAAAACACTTTGCGGCGTTTGCATGAGACGGGGGAGACTCGACTGGGGCTGCGGATGGCATCGCACACAATTGAAGTCGCGAGTGAGAATCAGAGCCCGCAGTTCCTGCCTGCGGGGGTTCTTGACAGCTCCAGGCAACCAGAGTGTCTTCCAACTGCCAATGCACGTTGACTTCTTTGAATTCATGGATCGGCTCTTCTTCATTGCTCGCATCATCCTCGGCTTTCCCAAACGGATTCATAGCTTCTGCCGCCGCTGCTTCCTCGGCAGCTTTGGCACGCTTCGCTCTGAACACCTCATCCAAATCCTCTGGGGCAGCAATTTCGCCGCCTGCCGCAATAAATTCCGTTGACGAACAGGAAAACACTGAGACCTTAAAACCCCAGCGCGAGGCAACCTCTGTTTTGGACAACATCCGAGGCCTTACCCAACTGTTCATGGAAGGCAGCGAAACCGGAAACGTCGCAGCGGAACCAAACAGGTGTGTGGCTGGCCCCGAGTGACGCGGTTGGTAACATTCCCTCAGGATTCGCGCGCCGAGCTTGATGGCATGTACCCAGTCCATTTTTACCGCTTCAGAATCGGCAGCGAACATTAGATTCTGCGGAACGTTCGTGCGGTGCCGGTCACTGTCAGAAGATGGGTGATCATCGTTGTGTTGGCCAAGGTCTGTTGTGTCCACGGCAGCAAGGCCATTGTTGACCCTGAATGCACACATTGGGAGAGGAGGCCTAATTTCCGACAACCGCAAAGAAAAACACACAGAGGCCTTGCACGTGACGATGATGTTGGATACCTTCAAAAAACTATTTTTGTTACGCACCCAGCAAGTGCAGCCGACATGATACTTTTATTGTCTTTCGCAGGCCGCATAATGTTCTCCGTGCCAGCACTCTTTGTCGCGGCTGCGCAGATGTCGTCGTAATTTTCTCCGACATCATCTGCCGTGTCCACCGTCGTCCAGGGCCCAATGATAAGGCTTTCTTTCCGTTTAAAATCGCGAAGGTTTCGCCCTTTGGCTCGCACTAGACGCACCATAACGGCACTTGGCTCATCATCCGCTTCGTTTGGGCGAAAAACAGCATCACGAGTGTAAGTGCCATCCAACAAGGGGTGGCGGAACCAGGTGAACTCCAGCCAACACCAGCGCCGCTGCCAGGTACCAAGCGCTTTCGCGATGAGGTTCTGCTTCATGTTGGCATCCTCAAAATCAAGTGCCAAAAAGCCCTCCATAAAACTACTTGGTGGGCCTAATGTTGTCGTCAAAACTTTGTGATGATTGCCGCGCACATCGTGGTAGATGGGAGATCCATCTGGTGCTTTCGCTTTCCGCACTCCGCGAGCATCTTGGTGCAGCCCCCGCACGAACACGCGGAAGTCGTATTTGCAGTCGTGCATCAGCTTCTTCAATGGCGCACGCGATTTGTGCGTTGGTGGAGGGCATGGATGCGTCACGATCCACGAATTTTCCGGCAGTGGGACGTTTGATCCGGCAAGCTGCAGCGGTCGATACTCGGCCTAGCAATAGGTTATTCACGAAACATTCAAGGGAACTTCTGACGGATTCAGACACGGATACATCAGCAAACATATACAAACACAAGAAAACTGCGTACCTGGAACGTTGCAGTTTTCTCTGACAGAAACAATGTTGCTCTGTCCATCGCCCATTGCAACCGAAGTCGAACTCCATCTGACGAGTATGGCTCTCTGCGAGCCGCAACACATCGAACAATCTCCTCCGGCTCCAGCGTAGTGAACAGTCCAACGACACTATGAAGCGCTAGATTGACAACACGGGGGAGAGTGCCGGGGTTGGCCCGAGGGAGAAGGTCCATTTGCCGAACCCCGAGTGATCTGTAGTTCAAGTCGGGGAAATCAACTCCGGAACCAGGCCGGAGCAACTTGGCAGTGACGTCCAGGTGCTCCTGCAAGCCACCCTCTTGCACAATTTGGGCAGCGTGCAAAATAGATCCGTGCAGTTGGAGGAGGAGTGTCTGCACCACAAAAAATAAGCCGTCTGCGTCGTTCTCTGCCGCGGCACAAGCAAGGCACACGAATCCATGGTTGAATTGGTCGGCCATGCAAGCCAGCTGGAATCCATGCGTGGCATTTTGCAAGAGGATGCGTTTCCCGGGCAGCACTTTCTCGTCGAAACTGCGCTTTTGAACCAGAGCGTTGACTGCCGCCTCCTCTGGCGGGACGATTGTCTGGTCTTGCCCGCGCCGCTCAGCAGAGCACTTGAAGATCATTTTCTTGTCCGATTTCCTCACGACACCGAGGAATCTAAGATCGACGCGCCCGCTCACCGGCAGCGACTGGTGCGAGCGCGGCACGCTCATTGCTTCGTGCACGGGTCAGAACCTCACGGCATGGTTTTCGCGTCGTTCCTGTAGTGGACGGACATTGCTGGTTTACCGTTTCGTCGCGGCACTAAATCGCGCCGACTCAGGGGTTCCTCCAAGTGTGACAGTAGTTTTAACCACTAAAAAAACAGTGAACACTTTGGACACATGAAAAAATCGTCTTTGGATGCGCTTTATTGCGACGTTGTGCTACACCGCACAACGCCACACTCCCTGGAGCACGTGCCACGTCTGCGCTTGTGAGTTAGACCCCCACGTTCGCCCCGCAGTCTTTCGTGACCCCACCATAAGTTCTCCACAAAGCATCTCTCAGATAGTCACTCGAGCAGTGCCCGATCATGTTCAAACAACACAATGCGACGAATGCATGCACGGAACGGACGTGCAACATCGGCATGCATCCCTACACAATCGCAGTGTCAGCGCCAAACCAACGACGAACGCACCACCAACCAAGGAAGGCAGGAATGCGGAGAGGAAACAAACCAACGAACGCACTGTCGCCAACACGCGCGCCGGCGCCATCAATCAACACGCGCAAAGTTAAGTCAACACGCGCGGTCGTTCGCCGTTCGTTCGTTCCTTCCTTCTTTCATCGTGAACGCGCTACGCTGTCAGGGAACGAATGCATGGATCGGTCGCAAAGTGCACAGAGCGGCTGATTGCCGAACACTGAATGAACGAACGAACGAACGAACGAACGAACGAACGAACGAACAGTCGCCGTATCGTCGCCGTCGCCGTCGTCGTTCGTTCGTCGTTCGTTCGTCTTTCGTGCGTTCGTTCGTTCATCGTCAACACGCTGTCAACAACGAACGATGAATGGATGGATCGGTCGCAGAGCGAACAAGCGAACGAACGAACGAACGAAGGAGAGAGTCAGCTCACTCACAACACAACGACGGCGTTCGTTCGTTCATTGGACGGAAGGATCGCCGAAGACCCACACGACGTGTTGTACTTCAGGCATCCACTTGCATTGTAATAAACAACACCGCGCTATCGCCAAACGCGGAGTTGGAATGCATGAACTAGTACTGAGTACGGATGACCTTCGATGTGTCGTGTGGGTGTTCAGAGGACTGTATGGATATGCATGCTGTGTGGCACGAGAGAAGTTGCGCGGAAAAGAAGGCAGACGGCACAAACGCAATGACGCGAGATGCAATGATGCGATGACGCGAAGATGCAATGATGCGATGACGCGAAGATGCAATGATGCGATGACGCGAAGATGCAATCATGAAATGATGCAATGATGCGATGACGCGACGGTGCGACGATACGACGGTGCGACGATGCGACGATGCGCCGGTGCAACGGTGCGACGATGCGATGACGCGAAGATGCAATGATACAATGATGCGAAGATGCGACGGTGCGACGATGCGAAGATGCAGCAGCAACTGCAGCTATATATGCGAACGACGCCATGCCATTCCACGAATAGCGCAGACAGTAGCATCAAATCGGTGGCCGCGCCGCGAGCACGGAAAATGTGGTGAGGACACGCTGGTATGCCATGTCTTGCAATGTATACTTTAAGTTGCGGAGTTCTTGTATGAGTATTCGTACTCGTACTCGTATCCGAGTTGGATCTGCAAAGAACAAAAGTTCTTCCATGATTATGCGCGACCAAGTCTTCGATCGGGGATCAAGGTCGCGGTTCTAAATTTCTATTGACCGTGGCACGACTCGCCGGCGAACGTTTGCACAGCGCAGTGCGGCTGAACGACGGCAGGCCAGGGCATCACTCACGTCTGCAAGTACGTTGGGATCTGCGGACACAAAAGAATTGCATGGATTACTAACACACATACCGCTCGAATGCATACTCGGCATGATTACGCAGCGCAGGGCATGCTCGTACCTTCTGCCTCACAAATACGAGAAGCAAGTTGTACGCAATCCCCATCGCCACGGCCCCACCTGCGGCGAGGGCAATCGAGATGCCTTTTGTGGAAGTGTAGATGGACTGTTGCAGTGCGAGAAACCCTAGGGCTGCGATCAGAATGAGGAAGCCAGCGGAGAGGCCTTCTATGATGTACTGTGCGTTCAAACGCCCTCGCATTATTGTCATCTGGACGACCTTCCCCGTGCTACAAATTACCAACAGAAAGGAGACAGCTGGTTGTGAGGTCGGGCACGCGGTGCACAGCCCTCAACATGGAAGTTTGATGGAGCACCAACTCACCGTGGGTCTATATCTTTCCCAACTGCGGGGGGAAGGTACACTAAGGAGTAGAGAAGCCCCGATGTCGTCACGAAGAAAAGGGCCAGGAACACCACGAATGCGACCGCTCGTCGTCTGGCGAGCACAGCGGCGCAACACCTAGCACCGCATCCTCGCCGCCGCGCCATTCTTGTGCAAACAGGACCTCAAGAAACCACACGCGGTTCGAGTGCGGGGCGCTCACATGCTCACAAAAATTCGTGAGACAAAAAATCGACAAACTCTCAATCGGCCACAGCAATAGGCAGACAACAACGACGCAAAGCGCAACAACGACGCAAAGCGCAACAACGACACAACAACGACCGAGGACACCAACATGCCAACGCAACGCCGATGAACCCAAGACGATATACGACGAACGACGACGACAAACGACAAACAATGCAACGATGCAACGATGCAACGAACGAACGATGCAACGATGCAACGAACGAACGATGCAACGATGCAACGATGCAACGAACGAACGAACGAACGAACGAACAATGCAACAACGATGCAACGACAACAACGAACGAACAATGCAACAACGATGCAACAACGATGCAACGACAACAACGAACGAACAAACGAACATTGCAACGAACAAACGAAGCACGAAGACGACGAACGACGACAACGAACAAAGCCTGTACACACGTCCTCACCGAGCGAGCATGAATGAATGAATGAGTTTGTTCATTCAGAAAGCTATCTGACTGATTGATTCATGGGCACTGTGAGTGATTGAGTGAGTGAGTGAACGAATTAGTGCAGCGCTGGAATTCCGGACGGCG
>ENA-OWNT01003380-OWNT01003380.1-seawater-metagenome-genome-assembly--contig:-NODE-3380-length-15130-cov-4.487544_pt1 | contig 15130 bp, 15 predicted proteins | sample MGYA00238136_ERZ651165 | MGnify/ENA primary metagenome ERZ651165 (study PRJEB26861, sample SAMN08777766) | seawater metagenome | isolation source: coastal seawater | place: USA: Florida | collected...
CTACGTCTATATCATTTTTGATGATGATACTGATTTATATTGGGCTAGAAGCAGAGTGCTTGAATACTTAAGCCAAGTCGCATCAAGCCTTCCTGATTCAGCAAAGCCTCAATTAGGTCCTGACGCAACAGGTGTGGGCTGGGTGTACATCTATGCTTTAACAGATAAGTCAGGTAATCATGACCTAAGCCAATTAAGAAGTATTCAAGATTGGTTTTTAAAGTATGAACTGCAAACTGTTGCTGGCGTTTCAGAGGTTGCAGCCGTTGGGGGCATGGTTAAGCAGTATCAAGTGCAAGTAGATCCTGACAAATTGAGAGCTTACGGTATTCCTTTAAGTTTAATACAAATAGCTTTACAAAAAGGGAACAAAGAAACTGGTGCATCAGTTATTGAAATGGCGGAAGCTGAATATATGGTTACTGCTACAGGGTATATTCAATCTGTCAGTGATATAGAGAAAATACCACTTGGTATTAACGAAAAAGGCACGCCGTTGCGTATTGGTGATGTTGCCAACGTTAACCTTGGTCCTCAAATGCGCCGTGGTATCGCAGAACTTAATGGTGAAGGCGAAGTTGTTGGTGGGGTTGTTGTCATGCGCTTTGGTGAAAACGCTCAACAAACCATAAATGGGGTAAAAGAAAAGCTTGAGTCGCTCAAATCATCTTTACCTGAAGGTGTAGAAATTGTTCCTGTCTATGACAGATCGAAGTTAATAGATCGTGCAGTTGACAATCTTTGGAGCAAGTTGCTTGAAGAGCTTGCTGTTGTTGCTATTGTCTGTGTTGCTTTCCTGTTTCATCTTCGCTCATCAATTGTTGCTGTTGTTACTCTACCATTGGGTATTTTGGTGTCGTTTATCATCATGTATATGCAAGGCATCAATGCCAACATTATGTCATTAGGCGGTATCGCTATCGCGATTGGTGCGATGACTGATGGTGCAATAGTGATGATTGAAAATATGCATAAGCATATGGAGAAAACACCATTAACAGATGAAAACCGTTGGCAAATTGTAGCCAAGGCTGCGAGTGAAGTCGGACCTGCATTATTTTTTAGCTTGCTGATCATAACTGTCTCATTCTTACCAGTGTTTATCTTGGAAGCGCAAGAAGGCAGAATGTTCTCACCGCTTGCCTATACTAAAACCTATGCAATGGCGGCATCAGCAGGTTTGGCGATAACATTGGTGCCTGTTTTGATGGGCTACTTTATTCGAGGCAAGGTTGTTTCTGAAAAGAAAAACCCGTTAAACCGATTATTGATTGCTATTTACATGCCTGTTTTGAAGCAAGTCATGAAGTTTCCAAAATCGACAATAGTAGCAGCAGTATTAGTGACTATCGTTGGTTTTTGGCCTGTCGATAAAATTGGTAGTGAATTCATTCCTCCGTTGGATGAAGGCGATCTCATGTATATGCCTACTACTTATCCCGGTATTTCTATTGGTAAAGCAAGAGAGTTATTGCAGCAAACAGACAAGCTTATCCGCACTGTTCCAGAGGTTGAAAATGTGTTTGGTAAAGTAGGACGAGCTGAAACCGCTACGGACCCTGCGCCTCTAACCATGATTGAAACCTTTATTCAATTGAAGCCGCAAGATCAGTGGCGAGAAGGTGTGACTACAGAATCATTAAAAGCTGAGTTTGATAAATTAGTTAAATTTCCGGGCTTAACCAATGCTTGGGTTATGCCAATCAAAACCCGCATTGACATGTTAGCTACAGGTATAAAAACGCCTGTGGGTATTAAAGTCGCTGGACCAGAGCTTGATGTTATTCAGGATATCGGCCAACAAATAGAACAACTCTTGCCAAAAGTGACAGGCACAGCGTCAGTTTACTCTGAGCGTGTTGCAGGTGGACGATATATCAAGGTTGATATTTCACGAGATAAGGCAAGTCGCTTTGGGCTAAATATTGAAGATGTCCAACAAGTGGTTTCTACTGCAATAGGCGGTATGAATGTGACGCAAACGATAGAAGGGCAAGAACGCTATCCCGTTAACTTACGCTATCCACAAGATTATCGGGACTCTCCTGAGCAGCTATCACAACTACCTGTTGTAACACCAAATGGTCAACGCATTGCGCTAGGTGATGTTGCAGATATTCGAGTAGAGAATGGTCCACCGGGTATTAAGAGTGAGAATGCCAGAATCAATGGCTGGACTTTCATTGATATTGATGGCGTTGATGTTGGTACTTATGTTGAAAATGCTAAGGAACACTTAGCGAATAACCTGACATTACCAGCAGGTTATTCGATTACTTGGGCCGGGCAATACGAATATATGGAAAGAGCGAAAGAAAAGCTCACTTATGTATTGCCTTTAACACTAGCCATTATTGTTATTCTGCTTTACTTAAACTTCAGAGCGTTTAGTGAGGTGGCTATCATTATCGTTACCTTGCCTATGGCAATGATTGGTGGCTTATGGTTGATGTATCTAGAAGGGTTTAATTTCTCAGTAGCCGTTGGAGTGGGCTTTATAGCTCTGGCTGGTGTAGCCGTTGAGATAGGCGTGATAATGTTGGTATATCTCAATCAGGCGCTTGCTGAGCTGAAGGAAAAAGCGGTTGAGCGAGCAGAACCCATCTCAGATGATGCATATCAAGATGCATTATTGCACGGTGCTGGCTTACGAGTTCGTCCAGTAATGATGACTGTTGCCACAATTATTATCGGTCTAATGCCTATTTTATATGGTACAGGTACAGGTTCTGAGGTTATGAGTCGTATTGCTGCACCTATGGTAGGCGGAATGACAAGTGCTGTGCTGCTAACGCTTATTGTACTTCCTGTAATTTATTCAATCGTTAAAAAGCCTGAAGTAAATGCCTTTAACAAAGAGCTTTCTAATGTGGAGTCAGAGAATAATGCTTTGCACGGCTAGAAAATATCACAAATGGCTAATGGCTTTTGTCGGAATACAATTCCTTTTCTGGTCTATCACTGGCATGTATATGGTGATTATGGATATTCACTATATACATGGCGAGTCCTTAGCCAAGAGTGAGGAAGCCAAAATAGATTTAGCTAGTGTGGATTACTCCATTGCAAAGCTAGCTGCGGATTACCCTGATGCAAGCCGAGTCACGCTAACCCAAAGCATGGGCAAACCTTTGTATTCTTTTATTAATGGAGAACATGGGAAAGTAGCAATTAATGCTGAAACTGGGGCTGTTCGACCCCTTGTTGATGAAATCGAAGCTACAGAAATAGCGAAATATTATTATGCGATGAATCATGATATCGACAGCATAAAGCTGATTAAAACTGTAACAGATATGCCTGCTGAGTTGTCTCCGAGGCACTTGCCTGTATGGAGAGTAACGTTTGAACACTACTCCACACCAACATTTTATATAACCCAGCAAACAGGAACTCTTGTTGCCAAACGTCATGATTACTGGCGTTTGTTTGATTGGATGTGGCGCTTTCATATTATGGATTACGATGATGGTGAAAACGTGTCTAACTGGTTTTTGTTCTTGGTTGCAACTCTGGGTCTAATGGCCGCGATTACGGGCGCTATTTTGACTTATTTTAGAGTGTTCACTTCAAATAAAAAGGAAGTCATTTGATGCGACTATTTAAATTAAATACATCGATACACAAATGGCTTTCTTTAGTGGTTGGTTTACAACTACTTGTTTGGTTAGGTACGGGCCTTTACTTCAATTTAATGGATCACAGTAAAGCCAGTGGCAACGAGCATAGAGTTTATTCTCATCACGAAGGTAACATTGCTGATTTTAACCTAATCCCTATTGAAGATATTACTAGTGAGTCTCCGCAGGAAGTAAAGCTTATATGGGTTTTACATCAGCCCTACTATCACTTGGTATTCGATATGGGCCTACATAGCTACCAAGTGCGTCACTCAATGCTATTTGATGCTGTAACAGGTAAGCGATTTAATCTGTCTGAAGAACAAATTATAACTTTAGCAAAAAATTCCTACTCAGGTGAGGGGAAATTAACTGCGCCAGAGTTATCTCAACCACCATTTTCTGATCACATAAGGCAGCTAAATCCAATGTGGAAAGTTGCTGTTGAGGATGAAAATAATACAACTATTTATTTAGACAGTGTTACTGGTCAAGTACTTCGCCATGCCAATGATGATTTCAGATTAAAAGATTTGATGATGAAGCTCCACTTTATGGACTATGGCAATTCTGGAGGGTTTAACCATTGGTTGATCATTGCATTTGCTTTTGCAACGCTATTTTTATCTATTACTGGCGTAACTTTGCTGATACAGCAATATAAAAATGGTTTGCTAAAGCTAAGTTTGGGCCGCAACAGACAAAAAGTGGCTGTGACTTTTTCCAATGAAAATACAATTACTGACATTTCAGCAGTTGGCAGCTCTACTGTATTAGAAGGGCTTGCTAGTTCACGTGTATACCTACCTTCAAGTTGTGGTGGCGGTGGTACATGTGGCAAATGCGTGTTCTTAAGTTCAACTAAATTACCTATCACGCTATCTGAACAGGAGCATTTATCTCAGGAGCAACTTAAGGAAGGCTTTCGGCTTGGATGTCAGCATAAATTCTCTGAAATTAGTTCGATTGAAGTTAATACTGACCTCAATATTGAAAATCATGAGCTAGTTGTGGTTGCGACTAATTTCATTACTCCTTTTATCAAGGAAGTGAAATTTAAGCTGAAATCAGGCAAACAATTGGCATTTAAAGCTGGTGCATATATGCAATTTGACGTGCCAGCAGGGGTGAATAGCCTACGGCCAGATGATATGCCAGAGAACTTTGAAAAATACTGGGAAAGTTATTCTCATGGAAAGTTTTCACATGACGGCGTAACTCGCCATTACTCCTTGGTTAACTTTGATCAAGAAACAGATGAGCTAACCTTCAACATCCGCTGGCAAACGGCTAAGGATGGTTATTATGCAGGTATAGGTTCAAGCTATTTAGGGTCACTCGAAGTTGGTGAAACGATAATCGCAAAAGGTCCTTTTTCTGACTTTTACGCGACTTCAGATAAAAAGGTTCCTCGCATCTTTATTGGCGCTGGTTCAGGACTTGCTCCACTCAGAGCGATCATTTTTGAACAGTTGAAAAAACGTCAAGACGAAAGTGATTTGACTCTCATCTATGGTGCGCGAACTGAAGATGATTTGCTCTACTGCGATGAGTTGAACTCATTGAGTGAGCAGCATAAAAACTTTTCTTATATTCCCACACTTTCTAACCCTTCAGAACAATGGCAAGGGCATTCTGGCTATGTACAGCAAGTACTTCTGCCGTATTTGAGCCAAAACGTAAAATTCCTGTATACAGAATTTTACTTGTGCGGCCCAGAAGCAATGATGAATGAAGTGGAACAAATAATTACTGATGTTGGTATACCCAGTAATCAAATTTTCAAAGACAAATTTAGTCGTTAATTCATAAATTAAACAGAGGTAAATATGAAAACATTAATTAAATTTTTAACTGTAATCAGCGTTGTTTTTAGTAGTGCGGTTTTCGCGCATGTGCATCTTGAAAAAAGCGTGCCTGCTGATAATGCAATGCTAATGAAGACTCCAGAAAAGTTAACATTGGCATTTAGCAAAGAAGTTCGTGTAGTCAAAATTACATTGAAAAACAAAAAAGGTGAAAAGGTTAAGTTCGGCTTCAAACCTACTAAAGAGGCCAATACCGAATTTACGTGGAAACTACCGAAACTTGCACCTGCTAACTATGTTGTTGATGTTACTTTCTTAGGTAAAGATGGGCACAAAATGAAAGATAGCTTTGGCTTTATGGTTCATTAATCTAATGGAGTGATTGCTATGGAAATGTATATCTGGAATACAGTCACTGTGCTGTCAAAAATTGTATTTTACGTTGGCTTTGCCTGTATTGCTGGTTATACATTTTTCAGGCCGATTTTTGAGCGCAATGAATGTCATAACAAATCATTGACAGCAAACCTTAAATGGATGAGGGCTTCGATCATCGTCGCTTTGATTGCTAATGGTGTTTGGTTCTTTGCCAGTACTGGTGCAATGGCAGAAGAAGGCATTCACGGTGCATTCGACCCTGATATGTTAGGTATTATGTGGGACTCTTCTATTGGTGATGGAACTTTGCTTCGAACCATAGGGGTAATGATAGCAATATTGGTATTAATATCACCGTTCAAACTCAAATCAGTATTACTGAATAATTACCTAAAACAAGGCAGTTTGGTATCTAGTTTATTTTTACTTGCATACACCTTTACCTTAGTAGGCCATGTATCTGAGCTAGGCGTGTTCGAAAAAGTATTGCTGATGCTCCATGTGCTTGTTATGGCTTGGTGGTTCGGAGCGTTGTTTCCGCTTAAACAAGCTTGCCATGAACAGAGCTATGAGCAGCTTTACACATTGATGGACACGTTTGGAAGGCAAGCAAGTATCGCCGTGAGTCTATTGTTAATTGCAGGCCTTTGGTTAGCTTATCAATTAGTCGGAAATGTTGAAGAACTGTTTAGTTCAAGCTATGGGCAAACTCTGCTACTCAAATTAGCTCTCGTGACTTCGATATTGGGCATCGCAGCTAAGCATAAATTAAAACTTGTCCCACATCTTAAAAATAACGATGGCAGAGAAGCACTATCTAAATCTATTTCTAAAGAAATGGTAGTCGCTTTTGGCATTTTATCTGTAACGGCTGGGCTTACTAGCGTTGTTGGCCCTGCAAATTGAAACCTAAAAGAGAGAATGAAAATGAAAACAATAAATATATTACTCGTTTTATTAATGACGTTTAGTTTCGCAGCAAACGCTCATGGTGATAAGAACAAAGTCAAAGGTTTGTTTAAAGGTATAGATACCCCTGCTGCAAAAGTTGTTTTGGCATTTCATCAAGCACTAGAAACGGGCAACAAGGAACAAGCAAGAGCACAGTTGGCTGATGATGTGACCATCTACGAGGGTGGCCGCGTTGAAAGAAGTGCTGATGAATATGCTCATCACCATATGCTGTCGGATATGAAATATCTTGCTTCTATGAAGAGTGAACCACTTGAACATCAAGTAACTATCCTTGGAAATACCGCTATATCTGCTTTGCGCAGTCATACTAAAGGTAATTACAAAGGTAAAGAGCGCGATTATCAAGGCATGGAAACGATGGTTCTGGAAAAACAAAACGGTGAATGGAAGATCAAGCACATTCATTGGTCACGTTAATTTATTGGTCAAACAACGGAGACTAACAAGTGACTAAGTATATATTAATTAGCATTCTGAGTATGCTGGCATTTTTTTCAAATGCGCATGATAAAAGCCACATAGATGATGAAAAGCAAATTACTTATATCATTCATCAAATTAAATATGGCTGGGAAAACGGCGATGGTAAGCCTTTTCGCACGCATTTTCATGACTTTAAAGGGGCAAGGTATTTTGAATCAGGCGGTCAAAATGTCGGACTTAACGATTTAGTTGAGCATCATGTTGAACCTGAAAAAGATGCGTTGGTTTTCTTGAATTTGGATTTTTCCAATATCCAAATTCATATTGAAAATGAGTTTGCTTGGGCACTTGCAGATACAGCAGTAAAAGGCGAGGTGAGGAAGTCAGGAAAAACCTTCGATAAAACAGGCTTCCAAACGTTTCTATTTAAAAAAGTAGACGGTGAATGGAAGGTGCTTCACACCCATTCATCTAGTAAAAATCGTGCGAAGAAATAATTATATCGACTCGATGAGAGCTACTGCAATTATATTGATGGTAGCTTTTCATTTTGTCTGGGATTTAAACCATTTTGGCTATGTCACAACAGACATACCGAATGGCATTTTCTGGAAAGAATTTAGAGCATTAATTGTAAGCCTGTTTTTGTTTTCAGTTGGTGCCAGTCTGGTTTATTCCTATCAAGGAGGTATATCAGCGAAGAAGTTAAGTTGGCGAATGGCGAAGGTATCTAGTGCAGCGTTACTAGTGACATTATCCTCATTGTTTACCTTGCCTGAACATTGGATTTACTTTGGAATTTTACATTTTATCGCGGTCGCAACGGTTTTATTAGTATGGCTGGTGAACAAGCCCAAACTTGCACTGTTCTTGTCATTATTTGTAATGACTTCATATCTTGCAATAGAAACACCTTGGAATTGGCCTTTTAACTATATTCAAGGTTACATTTCAAAATACCCTAGTGACTTAGTTACCCCGATTCCTTGGCTAGCTTTGCCTTTGCTTGGTATTTGGGCTGCGCATTTCAAAACTTTTGGTATGCCTTTGGTAAATCAATATCAAATGCCTACTTTTGTAACATTGCTAAGTCGGCATTCTTTGTTAATTTACTTGCTTCACCAACCTTTACTTTTTGCTGGTTTTAGGTTCATAGAGTGGGTTACATAAATCTAAATGGGTTGTTAAATCAATGTTCAAGGGAGCGTGTATGTTTAGTGTCCATGGCAAATGGAAAATCACTGTTAGTAATAATATAGTCGTGCAGTGGTTTGGAGGTGCATGGAATGAAGAAGCCATTATTCAGTATGTTAAAGAATTTAGGCAAAAAACGTCTCCGCTGATAGGCGAACAGTGGGCCATTTTATCATTTTTTGTTGAATGGGAGTTGGGTGTGCCCGGAATAGAGCCGATAGTTGCGGAGCACTGTGCTTGGTTCATTAAAAATGGCTGTATTAAAGATTGTCATGTGTACAAGCCTAGTGCACTTAAAGCTGAACAGTTGGAAAAAATGATCCCATATTCAGAACCGGGTTATGAGCGCAGAGTCTTTGTTTCTTATGATGATGCTTATGCTTGGCTTCAATCCCATCAGTTTAAATTAGACAACCCAGAGATTTTAAATCTATTTGGTGAGCTAAAAATGTAAATATAAGTTTTGGTTTAAAATTTGATCAGGATCATAGAGTTATTTTCACAAGTTGTTAAAGTTTATGATGGTAAAGAAGGAATCAGCATGTTAAGGCTTTTCAGGTGGTTTAAAATAGTAATGCTAACTATGTTGCTTACGCAGCATGGCTTAGTTATTGCTGAACCTATGAATTGTGAAGAACATCATAATGATTCTTCTGCCACGCATATTATGCAATCCGCTAAAAATATGCATCATCAATTAATGAATGACAATAATCACCATCACGATGAAAATTCAGTAGAAGCTACCCACAATCATGCTGATGAAGACTGTGAAAAATGTAAAGCTGGTGACTGTGCTTGTTGTGAAGGTGGATTTTGTGCAAGCTTTCATTTAAATGCCTATCTTGTGCAGGATGAAGAAGGTAGTAGCCGCAATATTCACCTTGAATTAATTATCCAACAAATACTCCCGCCAGTCTCTGGCATTCACCTCTTACCTTATCGTCCCCCAATTATTGGCTAATCACGGGATCAGTGCGCCTTTTTTTCGCCAGTCCCATCAAAAATAGAACGACTTATTCATTGGTTTAAACAATCAACTGTTTTGAACTATTAGCACAATATTTTTGGGAGGCATGATGAACATGCTCAAATTATTGCCATTTGCAATAGCTACCGCTGTTGTGAGTGGGCAACTCTTAGCGAATGAACAACAAAATAATAGTCGCTTCGCGTTAGCGGGGTATGGAGACGTAAAATACGAAGAAAGTAAATTGATGGATACTAGTGCATTCAGCGCACGATTTGTACCTATATTCTTGTTTAGTCTCAGTGACAAAATGCATATAGAAGCTGAAACTGAAATCTCAGTTGATGAAAATGGGGAAACTGAAATTGAGCTTGAATACGCTGATCTTCATTATTTTCTTTCTGATACAACGACTTTTACCGCAGGTAAATTTCTACTCCCATTCGGCCAGTATGGACCGAATCAACACCCTAGTTGGATAAATCGCTCAGCATTTTCTCCCGGTATTTATGGCGGGTTAGGTGGTCATGGTGGTTATCAACCTATGCAAGGTTTGTTACCGGTGATGAGTGATATTGGCGTTGGCATTCAACACATTATTCCGTTGGGTAAAAACCAAAAAATATTTTTTGACGCATATGTGACCAATGGACTAGCTGCCGAGGCTACACATGGCGATGAAGAAGGTGATCATGCTGAAGGGGAAGGCGAGCATGAAGAAGTTGATGATCATGCTATGGAACTTCCTGAACTAGCGTTTGAAGCAACGAGTGCGGATAACAACTCTGACAAAGCATTTGGGGGTCGTATTGCGTATGCCTTTCTTCCGGGTATTGAGGTTGGCGCTTCTTATTACACGGCAAAATATGATGATGATGAAAAGCTAGGATTTACAGCAACTGGTTTTGATATTAACTGGATTGGTAATCATTACATCGTCAGAGGGGAATACATCAAAACTGCAACCGATGCCCTTGAAGAAGATGAACATGAAGAAAACAAAGTGATCACATTTGACCGCAATGGCTGGTATCTCCAAGCAACTTTTATGGCAGGAAAAATGTTCAATGTATTACAAGGAACCGATTTCGTCGTTGAATATGCTGAGGCCAATAAAATTAACGAAGCAGAGCGTTGGGCTTATGGCATTAATTACTGGTTAGACAGTCGAGCAGTCATTAAGGCGACATACGAAGATACAACTGTTCACGATGGGGAAGACGACAAGCGCTTCGCTATCCAATACAGCTATGGCTTTTAAGGGGATACCTAGATGAAATCAATTATTCAAATATTATTGGTTGCCAGCTTATATCTTTTGTCTGCTTTTAGTTCTTATGCACAAGAGAAAATTTCCGGTGCAGAAGTGATCAATAACAACTGTGCAAGATGCCATAACGCTCGCGCTGTTCATGAATTCTCAATTCCAGAATGGAAAGTCATTATGCCGCATATGCGAGAAAAGGCGCATTTAACAGGTAAAGAAACGCAAGCTGTTCTTGAGTTTTTGGAGCTAACTAGCCAAAGCGTACCTTTGGCAAAAAAAATAGCGCCAGTAACCCCGATAGCGCCTGATGGAAAGCAATTATTTACTCAATTTGGTTGCCAAGGTTGCCATTCATTTAAAGGTGATGGTGGCACAGTTGGCCCAGCGTTAGATGAAACGATTAAAAACAAAGGGATCGGCTTCTTTATCAATAAGCTTCAAAACCCTCAGTTTAATAACTCATCTTCACCTATGCCTAAAATGCCGCTAAACGAGCAACAGATAAAAGCAATAGCGGAGTACATTAAATCATCAGGAAACGCTTGACCTGTGTCTTAGACACAGGTCTAAGCTGTAGGTGAAAGTGCAAACTTAGGCGAAAAACTAAGGAGTAAATATGAAAGTAACAGAGCTGGCAAAAAGTCTTGGAACGACTGCTGATACGGTGCGCTATTACACGCGATTGGGACTGTTAAAACCTGCTAAGTCAGTGAACGGCTATAAGTCTTACTCGAATAAAGAGGTATCGAGACTTAAGTTCATTTTAAGTGCCAGAAACCTTGGTTTTTCCGTTGCTGATATCAAGCAAATTCTTAATGAATCTGAAGATGGTAAAAGTGCGTGCCCATTAGTCAGAAGTCTGATCAAAGAGCGGCTTGAAGAAACAGAAAAGCAGTTTCAAGCAATGTTGGCACTTCGAGGAAAAATGTCTTTGGCTCTTTCTCAATGGGAAGAAATGGAAGACAAAGCACCGACTGCAAACATGGTTTGTCATCTCATCGAAAACTTTGAGCAAATTAAAACGGCATAGGAGGAAAAATGGTGGCTACTAAAACAAATATAAAAACTGAATCAGGCTGTTGCTGTCAGGCAAAAGCTCAATCTTCTTCATGTAAAAGTAAGGAGAATACGTTGGAGAAAGTATCACATAACCAACAGCTCATCATAGAAGGAGCTGGGTGTGCTAGCTGTGTAGGCAAAATTGAAGGGGCGTTAAAGGCAACGCTTGGAGTCGTCAGTGCGGAAATGAATTTTGCTGATAGGACTGTAACAGTTTCTGGGACAGCTAAAACAGAAGAATTGATCAAAGCTGTTGAGTCAGTGGGGTATAACGCGAAGCCAATTGATGATAGCTCAGCAACAGATGCGCTTGACGAGAAAGAGGCGGCGGACTGGGCATATTACAAAAAGCTAATGCGCGATACGTTTATTGCTCTTTCACTCGGCGTTCCTTTGATGATCTACAGCATTGTGGTTGGAGAAATGACGGTTGAAACAAACCTTGAACGCATGTCTTGGCTGGTTGTAGGCATTTTAACTTTTGGTGTTATGTATTTTTCAGGTAAGCATTTTTATATTGGCGCTTGGAAAAGCTTTAAAAACCACTCCGCTAATATGGACACTCTAATAGCTTTAGGAACAGGTACAGCTTGGGTGTATTCGATGGTTGTCGTGTTTGCACCTGACGCCGTTCCATTGATGGCACGACATGTCTATTTTGAAGCTACCGCCATGATCATTGGCTTAATTGATTTAGGTCTAGCATTAGAAATAAAAGCCAGAGGTAAAACCTCTGAGGCCATTAAACGTCTTATCGGCTTGCAGGCCAAAACGGCAACTGTAGTTCGTGATAATAAAGAGGTTCAGATAGGTATCGAACAGGTTTTGCTTCATGATGTTGTGAAAGTAAAGCCGGGTGAAAAAATTCCCGTAGATGGCGTTGTATTGGAAGGACACACCTCTATTGATGAGTCCATGCTGACAGGCGAACCTATGCCTGTTGAAAAAGCCGAAGAAGATGAGGTTGTCGCTGGTACTTTGAACAAATCAGGCATGATTTTATTTAGAGCGACACGCGTTGGTAAAGACACGGCGCTTGCACAGATCATCAATATGGTGAAACGAGCGCAAAATTCAAAACCGCCGATTGGCCGCTTGGCCGATGTTATTTCCGCCTATTTCGTTCCTGTAGTCATGATCATCTCGGTGTTAAGTGCGTTAGCATGGCTTAACTTTGGCCCTGAGCCAGCAATTGCTTTTGCTATCGTATCAGCAACTACTGTGCTTATTATTGCCTGCCCGTGTGCTTTAGGCTTGGCAACACCCATGTCTGTCATGGTCGGAGTAGGAAAAGCAGCAGAAGCCGGAGTGCTTATACGAAATGGAGAAGCGTTACAAACCGCCTCTAAAATCACAGCCATGATTTTAGATAAAACGGGCACTATTACTGAAGGGGCACCTAAGGTAACCGATATTGTTTTAGCAAAAGCTACTGACGAAAAAGACGTACTACAGCTTGCAGCAAGTTTAGAAAGCGGCTCAGAGCACCCTTTAGCGCAAGCGATTGTTGAAAGTGCGTTAGATAAGGATATTGAGTTACTAAAAATTGAATCGTTTAATGCCATTACGGGTTTTGGTGTAGAAGCAAACTGTAACAATAAAGTCCTGCTTTTTGGTAACGATAAACTAATGAAGTTAAAAGGCATAGACCTCACAGGCTTTGTTGGAAAAGCCCAGTCTTTAGCCAAAGAAGCCAAAACACCTATGTACTTTGCTGTAGATGGTGAACTTGCCGCAATCATTGCTGTCGCAGATCCCATTAAGTCAGACTCAATCTCTGCTATCAAACGGCTTCAGGCTAATGGTATACGCGTCATCATGTTAACAGGTGATAACAAGGAAACCGCAGCCGCTGTTGCCAAAAAAGCAGGTATTAGTGAGTTTCTTGCTGAAGTGCTGCCAGAAGACAAAGCCAACAAGGTCAAAGAGCTACAAGACAGTGACGAGATCGTTGGTATGACAGGTGATGGCATCAACGATGCTCCAGCACTAGCGTTAGCCGATGTCGGTTTCGCCATAGGCACAGGGACTGATGTAGCAATCGAAAGTGCTGATATTACCCTGATGCGTGGCTCACTTCATGGCCTTGCTGATGCCATAGCTGTAAGCAAAGCCACTTTACGAAATATCAAACAAAACTTGTTTGGCGCGTTTGTCTATAACATAGCCGGGATTCCTTTTGCTGCGGGGATTCTATATCCCTTCTTTGGCATTCTGCTTAGCCCTGTAATTGCAGGTGCTGCAATGGCGTTTTCATCATTGACTGTAGTGTCAAATGCAAATCGACTGCGCTTTTTTAAAACCCAAAACTCATAGAAAGTAAGCATTAAGGAGAAACACGATGATGATAATTAACTTATTAGGCTTAATGTTAATCGTACTGATCATTTGGTGGTTTTGGCTATATAAACCCAATAAAACAATCGTTCAAGGTAATGAAGTACTCATTGAAGTGAGGGATGGTGTGTATTCCCCATCCTCAATTCAAGTGTCTGCTAGTCAACCTGTCACTCTGAAGTTTATACGCAAAGATCAATCACCCTGCGCTGAAACCATGCTGATTCCATCATTGGAGATAAGCGAGCAGCTTAAATTAAATGAAATTACTCAAATTACCTTATCGAACTTATCACCGGGAGAGCATGAGTTTCATTGTCAGATGCAAATGTATCGCGGTGTATTAAAGGTTATTTAGGAGGGAAATATGAAAAATGAGCACCCTAAATTTTGGTCAACACCCACAGGTTGGACTGCATTAGCGCTTATTGCCGCAGCTACCTATTTTTTAATCTTTGAGCATGGTCACCATGTTCTGCAATTTCTTCCCTATTTGATTTTATTGCTATGCCCCTTGATGCACGTATTTATGCATGGCAGTCATGGTAAACATGGTCACGATCATTCACATGCGCCTGATGAAAAAAAGGAAGAGAGCTTTCAAGAACTCACGGATAAAAATGCAGCCTATCGCGATGGCTACATACAAGGGTTAGAGGAAGGACGAAAGGAATCACATAAAAAGGAGAACAGTGATGAATGAGACATATGATTATGGCTTGTGGTCAATGGTGATACTGAACTCTGCAATTTTTATTTTTTTTGCCTTTAGTTTTGTCAAACCAAAAACATCAACTGATTGGCGAAGTCTAGGAGCGTTCTCTGCCTTTATTGTTGCCCTATTTACTGAAATGTATGGCTTTCCTTTAACTATCTATTTTCTGTCGGGGTGGCTGACGGAGACCTATCCAGAAGTAAATTTCTTTGCGCATGAAAGTGGGCACTTATTACACACTTTCTTTGGTTTCGAAGGTGATGCCCATTGGGACCCATTTCATATAGCGAGTATGGCGTTCATTGTTGCAGGTTTCTTTATGTTGTCATCAGCATGGAACGTATTGCATCACGCGCAAAAACAGCACCATTTGGCTACTACCGG
>ENA-OWNT01003381-OWNT01003381.1-seawater-metagenome-genome-assembly--contig:-NODE-3381-length-15126-cov-14.202339_pt1 | contig 15126 bp, 14 predicted proteins | sample MGYA00238136_ERZ651165 | MGnify/ENA primary metagenome ERZ651165 (study PRJEB26861, sample SAMN08777766) | seawater metagenome | isolation source: coastal seawater | place: USA: Florida | collected...
GGGGGGGGGGGGCGGCGAGGGGGGGGGGGGGGGCCCCGCGTCACCTGAAGTCGTCCGGTTGGAGGGACGCTGTGGCCACTTGTGCGGGCAGGAGACCCCTTCAGGGGGAGGTGCCGAGCCACGCGAGGCGGAGGGGGCCCCGACACACATCCGGCCCCACAAGACCTCTGTCGCAATTCACCCCCCGTTCTCGAAAGGACCTCACAGCGACCCACGCCGGTCTCGAGGTCCCTCCATGCACCCAACCACCCGCAGCCTCCGCCAGCGCATCTCCCAGAGCTGGCCCGCCACCGTCCTGCTCGATGCGCTCTACCGTCGAGATGATGTCTGGATCGCCACCACACCGGCCGAGCGCGATGCCGTCTTCCGCCTCCGCCACGCCGTGTACGCAGAAGAACAAGGCGACACCGGCGGACACATCGACCACGGCCGCTTCATCGCTCCCGGCGACCACGACCCCGAGTGCATCCTCATCGGCTGCGGCCCCCGCCACGCACCCGAAGCCACCGTCCGGGTCCACACCTGGGAGCCCGGCTGTGTGCCACCGGACTACGCCCGCAACCACGCTCTGCGCCGCTTCGAGGGCATCGACCGCCTCCGGGTGAGCCACGTCGGCTACCTCATGCTCAAGCCCTCGCTTCGCAGCAGCCTCCGCGGCCTGGGCTTCGTGCTGGGCGCCATGGAGCTCGCAGGCCGAACCGCCCGCCCCGACATCCTCTTCGCCCACGCAGCCCCCGGCCTGCTCGCCCGCTACGAGCGCTTCGGCTTCCGCACCTACGGCGCACCGGTCTTCAGCTCCACCCGCGGCCCCGAGGTCCCGCTCTGCATCACCGCCGACCGCGCCTGGCTGCGGGCATCGGCGAGCCTCTGGGCCCCGGTCATCCTCCAGCTCGTCGATGAGGGGGTCATCGCCGAGAGCCCCACCCGCCTGCGCAGTCCATTCGAGACCGCCAACCGTCCGAGCGACCCCGAGCGCCTCCGGGAAGCCTGGCAGCGGCCCCACGCCCTCTCTGCACTCTCGCTCGACGCTTCACGAGCCGTCCTCCGCCACGCACGCCGCTTCGAGGTGCGACCCGGGGTCTGCCTCCACATCGAAGGGTTCGTCGAGAAGGACCTCATCCTGGTGGTCGACGGCACCGTGCGGCGGGAGCGGGGTCAGCGCGTCGTCGACCACAAGGGCCCGGGAAGCCTGCTCGGGGTCGAGGCCTGGATGGAGCCCGGCTCTCGCCACCGGCACACCGTCCGCACGGTCACCGGCGCCACCATCCTGACCCTCTCCGGTCGCCGGCTGCGGAAGCTCTGCGCCCGCCATCCCATCCTCTCCGCCGAGCTGGGCGCCCTCCTCGACCACCGACGCCCGGCGACTCCGACAGCGCCCTCCTCGCTGCCGCCCGAGGTGTCCCTTGTCTGACGTCATGGCCCGCCTCCGCGACGACGAAGCCCTCCACGACCTCTCTGCCGAGCTCGCCGCCCTCGGCCCACTCACCCTCCGCCAGCGCGCCATCGTGCGCGCCCTCACCGTCGCCAGCCGAGTGCTTCGCGTTCGTGCCATCGCCCGCGACCGCGCCGCTTTCGCCGCCCGCATGGCACCGCCCGGTCCCCGCGACCGCACCATCGACACCGTCCCCCACCCCGCCGTGGACGACGCCACCCGCGCCATCTTCGAGCGAATGGGCGTGGCCGGCCCCTTCCGCTTCGCCAGCGCATCCGAAGCCACCGACCTGAAGCAGCACCTGAAGGCCATCATGGCCAACACCCACAACCCGCTGTTCCAGGCCGTCCGGGCGAGAGACCCCGAGGGCGCCGCCGCGCTGGCCGGTCGGGACGACATCTTTCGTGCGTTCAACGCCCACATGTACGACCCCACCACGCGGGTCGCGCTGTCCCAACCCAGCATCGTAGACCCTCTGGCCGCGCTGATGGGCACCGACCACCTCGCGTGTTGGCGCTCCCAGGTGTTTCAGCAACGCCCCGGACACCGCACCACCCTGCACCAGAACGTCGCGTTCCCCGAGGCCTTCGGCCACCAGTCCCTCACACTGCGCCCCGGACACACCTTCCGACCCCACCACAACCTCAACGCCTGGGTGTCGTTGTCTCGGGCCGGCACCGACAACGGCTGCCTCGTGGTGCTCGGTGGGTCGTTCCGCGACACCCGTGTCTACGACCTCGGCAGCTACTTCGCCCGCCACCCCACGGCACTGCTCACGTGCATGGCCTTCTTTCCCACCCACGAGGTGGAGCAGATGCTGGCCCTGCTTTTGTTCACGTCGGGCAACCACCGCGGCGTCACCAAGCTCATGCTGCGCCTCGCCGACTTCTTCCACGACGACCTCTTCGCGCACGAGGTGGAGCGCTGCGACTTCGTGTGCGAGCCCGGCGAGTTCTGGGTGTTCTCCAACTTCAACATGCACGGCTCGATGCCATCGACCACGGACGAAGAGCGCTTCACGCTGGTGGGGCGGTACGTCAACGAAGATGTGCTCGACGTGGGCGACAACCGCGTGCGCCTCAACTTCGGCCGCCCCCTCGACTTCGCCCCCACAGACGTCGGCTGGCAGCCCCTCGCCCGGCCCATGCGTCACGTCTCTGCAGCCTGAGGAGCGCCCATGTCTTCCGTCATGGACCAGATCCGCCTGCTCGAGGGGCTCGACGACTTCACCCCCCAGGTCGAGGCCATCGGCCCCCTGGCTTGGCGTCAGCGGGCCTTGGTTGCCACCGGACTGGCCGCTGTGCGGATGCTTCGCCTGCGGGCCAGCGCCCTCGACCCCACCGCCTTCGTGCAGCGCGTGGCCGCCACCAACCCGCACGACCTCACCATCGAGACCCGCCCCGGTGCCGGCATCGACGTCGTCCGCCGCACCCTCTTCGAGCGCACCGGCGTGGCCGGCCCCTTCCGTCTGCTCGACGAAGCCGAGGCCGCCGACCTCCACACGCACTGCCAACAGCTGCTCGCCAGCCCCGACAATCCACTGTTGAGGGTCATCCGCCGCCACAACCCAAGGGGGGCGGAGCGCCTGCTCGCCAGCGGCGACGTACAGCTGGGCCTGAGCTTGCACATGCACGACCCCACCGTGCGCGCTGTGTTGGGCCGACCGGCGGTTCGCAATGTGATGCGGTCGCTCATCGGCACCGACTCTGTGGCTTGCTGGCGCTCCCAGCTGTTCCGTCAGAAGCGGGGACAGCGCACCACTCTGCACCAGAGCATCGCATTCCCCGAGGGGGTGGGACACACCGCCCTGAAGCTGCGTCCTGGCCACACCTTCCGTCCCCACTCGGCACTCAACGCCTGGATCTCCCTCACACGGGCGGGTGTGGACAACGGCTGCCTGCTGGCCCTCGAAGGCTCCTTCCGCGACACGCGTGTCTACGACCTGGGCGCCTGGCTGGCCCTGCGTCCCCTCGACTTCCTCACCGTGCTGGCCTTCCTTCCCGAAGACGTGGCCGAGGCCGCGCTCAAGGTGGTGCTGTTCACATCGGGCAACCACCGCGGCGTCACCAAGCTGCTGCTCCGCATCGCCGACTTCTTCCACGACGACCTCTTCGCGCAGGAAGTGCAGAGTCGCGACTTCGTGTGCAAGCCAGGCGAGTATTGGGTGTTCACGTCGTTCAACCTGCACGGCTCCCACGCCGCCACCAGCGATGACGAACGCTTCACCCTGGTGGGCCGCTACATCGACACCGAGGCCATCGACCCCGGCGACAACGCCATCCTGCTCAACGTCGACGGGCGCATCACGGTCCGACCCGCCGAGCACGGGTGGCACGCGCTGGTGGCATAGACCTCAGCGCGCCGAGACCACCGACGCCCCCCACCGCACCAGCGCCCCGCGCATCGTCCGCAGGGTGACAGGCTTGGCGAGAACACCTTCCATGCCGGCATCTTCACACTGTTTCCGCTCGGCGTCGGTGACCCCCGCTGTGAGGGCCACCACGGGCGCACCGGCCCCCACCGCCAGCAGCCGACGGGTCGCTTCCAGGCCGTCCATCTCGGGCATCTGGACGTCCATGAACACAAGGTCGAACGGACGCTCCGCCCAGGCATCGAGCGCCGCCTGACCGGAGTCCACCGCCGTCACGCGGCAGCCCAGCCGCTCCAGCATCACCCGCGCCACGGTGAGGTTGACGGGGTTGTCGTCGACCACGAGCACGCGCGACTCGAAGCCCGCTCCATCCAGAGCGGCCCCCGGCGCCACAGCCCGTTCTTCGGTGGTCTCCGGCGCGGGCGCCTGCACGGTGAAGCGGAAGGTGCTCCCAGCTCCGAGGTGGCTCTCCACGGTGAGTGCACCGCCCATGAGGTCGACGAGACGGCGGCTGATGGCGAGACCGAGGCCCGTCCCGCCATGGGTGCGGTCGTGGGAGCCATCGACCTGCACAAAGGGCTGAAAGAGCCGTGCGCGAGCGCTGGGGGCGATGCCCGGGCCGGTGTCGGCGACTGCGCAAGACAAGGTGCCACGGTCCCACGAGACCGAGACGGTGATGGACCCTTCCCGCGTGAACTTCACCGCGTTGCCCACGAGGTTGAGCAACACCTGCCGAAAGCGCCCGGGGTCGCCTTCGAGGACGTCGGGGACATCGTCGAACGCAGTGCCGAGCGTGACGTCGGCAGCCAGGTCGCCGTGGCGCATGAGCTCCACCACGTCGTCCACCACCACACGCGGGCGAAACGGCACCGACTCGGCCGTCATGCGACCCGCTTCGAGCTTCGAGAGGTCGAGGATGTCGTTGAGGATCTGGAGCAGGCTGGTGCCCGAGCTGCGGATGACGTCGACCATCCGCCCCTGGTCGTCGGTGAGCTGCGAGACGTCGAGGAGCTCGGCCATGCCGATGATGCCGTTCATCGGGGTGCGGATCTCGTGCGACATGGTGGCGAGGAAGGTCTTGCGGGCCGCCAGCGCCGCCTCCAGCTCTGCGTTCACCCGCTCGATCTCGCTGCGTTGCTGTCGAGACGTGTAGACCGAGTTGCGAAGGTGTCCGATCACACGGCTCATGATGAGCAGCATCGCACCCAACGCAAGCAAGCCGGTGAGCACTGTGTGGGGGGTGTTGCCGATGAGCGCGCTCCCGAGCAGGAAGCCCAGGATGGGCGCCGCGCCCACAATCACGGCCCGACGCACCGAGTCTGCAAAGGCCGCTCCCGTGACCATGGGGATGGCCATCAGCCAGGCCGGACCACCCACCCCGGTCCCCCACGTGATGATGGTGATGGCGAGGAAGTTGACCACCCCCCGCAGCGCGTACCGTGTGAGCTCGGGGACATCGGCCCTCAAGACGCGGTCCAAGCTGGCCTGGAACGCAAAGAACGCCACGATGGTGATGGCCACCATCGGCCGCTGCTCCGCCGAAGACACCACCCACACGGCCATGGCCGCCGCCACGGGTGCCATGACCCGCGTGAGCACAGGCCCATATTCGCGCACGAAGCGAGCGGCCTGTTCTTCAGTGGGCGACACGGGAGGCGTCATGGAGAGTCGAGCCCCTCTGGTGCGGGGGTGCACCCAGACTCTACCCGTGGTCCCCCCCCGGGCCCCAATTGTTCGGAACACCCTTGTAAGGGGTGCTCACAACACCCCCACCCACTGCACGAGAACCCGCCAGATAGGCGGATCCCCTCATCCATCACGGGCCAGCAGCGGGGCTTCGAGCGCACCGAGGAGGTCTTTGGCCGCGCTCTGCACACGCTGCCAGTCGTCGTACATCTCCGTGATGCGCGTCTCGCCTGCTGGCGTGGCCCGCCAGTGCCGACCCCGGCCCACCCGCTTGCCCTCCACCAGGCCGTCGGCTTCGAGGCGAGCCAGGTTGCGGGAGAGGGTGGACTTCTCCATGGACAGGGGGTCGACGAGGTCGTTGGCCTGGACCCCCGGCCTGGTGGCCACGGCCACGAGCACGTTCGCCCGACCGGCGGTGAGGCCGAATTTGCGGGCCTCGGCATCGTAGAGACGGGTGACCTCGCGGTTCAGGCGACGCACCCGCATCACGAGGCACTCACGAGAGATCTGGAGGGCGAGGGCGTTGGATGCAGCGTTCATCACCGAGGTTGTATGTGCAACATCTGGCGCCGTCAATCAACGCTGCCGTCACGTGTGCTCAATACGCAGCCGAGCCCGCGTAGTAGTACGTATACCCTCCCGCCCCGTAGATGTAGCCTGCGGAGGCCCAAGCCACCGACCCACCGCCGTAGGCCGCAGCCCCCCAATAGTCGCCGCGGAAGTAGGCAGCGCCGGCCACGACCTCGAAGGTGCCCGAGGTGTCGGTGCCGAAGGGGCAGGAGCCGGCATCCGACAGCTCCAGGTCGGAGTCCCAGCCCAGGTCGCAGCCGGGACACTGCTCGCCCGACATGGTCCACACCACATCGCACTCCGTCTCGACGATCCAGACGCCGGCCACGCCGTGCAGGTCGCCCACATCACCCGACCCGGTCCCGCCACCGTCGGTGCCGTCTCCACCGTCGGCCCCGCCACCGGACACGGTGTAGGTGGCAGAGCCCGTGTAGACGTAGGTGTAGGCCGTACCGTAGACGTAGCCGCGGGTGGCGAACTCCAGGTTTCCGTCGGCGGCGTCGGCATCGCCCCAGTAGAGGCCGTCGAAGTAGACCGCGCCACCGGTCAGCTCGAAGCGGCCGTCCCAGTCTGCACCGAAAGAACAGGTGCTGGACTCGGTGGACCGGAGGGCCACGTCCCACTCGAGGCTGCAGCCATCGCACTGGGTGCCGGAGAGGTTCCAGTGCACATCGCAGCCGAGGTCGATGATGAGCACGTTGGCGTCGCCGTCGATGGTGCCCGGTTCATCGGAGCCGCTGCCCGAACCAGTGCCGTCTTCTGCGCCCGAGCCACCGCCGTCACCGGTGTCGTCGGTTGTGCCCGAGCCGCCCCCCTCGTCGCCGTCGTCGCACAGCTCGGGAGCCAGGTCGTTGCAGTCCGAGGAGTCTTTCGAGGGGTCGCCGCCGCAGGCCACCAAGCCCACAACCACCCACCCGGGAGCAGTCCCAAAGCCCTTCGTGCCCATGTCGCCTCCAGCCATCAGTAGGTGGCCATGCCAGCATACACGTATGCGTAGGCGGCGCCATACATATAGCCAACGGTGTTCCAGGAGATGGACCCACCGCCGCTCGACGCTGCGCCCCAGTAGTCGCCGTTGAAGTAGGCCCCACCACCTTCCACCTCGAACCGACCCGAGCCGTCGCCGCCGAATCCACAGTCACTCGCAGAGGCGTCGTAGTCGAGGTCGACGTCCCAGCCGAGGTCGCAGCCCGGGCATTGGTCGCCGGCCATGTCCCAGATGACGACGCAGCCCAGCTCCGCAATCAACACACCGGCCGTGCCTTCCAGGTCGCCGAGGTCGTCGGTTCCGCCCGCGCCTCCACCGGTGCTGCCGGAGCCCGAGAGCGTGGCCTCGCCAAAGTACGCATAGGTGTAGCCGCCGGTGCCGTAGACGTACCCGGCCGTCTGCCACTCCAGGTGCCCATCGCCGTAGCGGCTCGCGCCCCAGTAGTCGCCATTGAAGTAGACCGCGCCCGAGTTGGTCTCGAGCCGTCCGTCTACGTCGGCCCCGAACGAACAGCTGCCGTCGTAGCGATTCTCCAGCTCGACATCCCAGGCCAGGTCGCAGCCACTGCACTGCTCGCCAGACATCTCCCAGATCAGGTCGCAGCCAAGCTCCACGATGGCGACGCCCGCATAGCCGTCGATCTCGTGGACACCGGCACCACTCGACCCGGCGTCGCCTTCCGAGACGGGGTCGCCCCAGTCGCGGTCGCACAGCTCGGGCGCCAGCGGATGACAGCCCGCCGAGTCGCTCGCCTTCTCCTCTTTGCAACCCACTGAGCCCACAGCCACCAGAGCCAACCCAACAAGAACCAATTCTGCACGACGTGCCATGCAACCCCCCATTGTGGCGTCCGGACACAGCGGTCCGCGACAGGGAAAGCCTACAGTGTGCTGCCGGCGGCCACCACCTCCGGACGGAGTCCTGCGACAATCGACCGAGCCGCCCCTTGACTCCCATCACCCCGCTCGCCAGACGGCGTCCTGGAGCAAGACTGTCCAGGATACACCCCCAGAAACATCGGAGCCCCGCTCATGGATCTCAGCTACCTCTGGATTGTCTTCGCCGTCGCCTTCATCGCCTGGAAGCTGGTCAGCATGCGCCGCAGCCCCGCGCAGATGGCCGAGATTCAAGGCGCCATCGACGCCGGCGCCATCCTCATCGACGTCCGTTCCCCCGCCGAGTTTGCCGGGGGCCATCTGCCCGGCGCCCGCAACGTGCCCGTGAGCAACATCGGGAGCATCATCCCCGAGCTGCAGAAGGCCGGCAAGCCCGTGGTGGTGTACTGCGCCAGTGGCACCCGCGCCGGCATGGCCCTTCGCGCGCTGAAGGCCGCGGGCATCGGCCCTCTGCACAACCTGGGCACCTTCGGAAACGGCCAGGCGCTGCGCTACCCCACCGCAAGCTGACCACTTCGGGTCGGCGAACGGTGGCCCCATCGGGTACGCGTGTCGCTCCGGAGGTCCCCCCATGCGCACTGCCGCCCCCCTGTCCTTGCTCCTGATGTTCGCCTGCTCCCCCGAGAAGGACGTCGACGACGGCACCACCGACACCACCGGCGAAGGCGAGGGCGAAGGTGAAGGAGAGGGGGAAGGCGAAGGCGAAGGAGAGGGGGAAGGAGAGGGCGAGGGCACCTACCCGGACCTCTCCCCCGCCACGTGCGACGCGGCGCCCTACGACTACCTCCCCATCGACGACATGGGCCGTGTGGTCGAGCACGAGCCCGACCTCGCCTTCTCGCTGCCGGCGTCGGCCATCCAGGCGCTGCTCGACTCGCAGGGCTATGGCGACCTCATCGACGCCCGCTACGACGTCGAGCTGCACAAGGTGCGCTACATCACCCAGGACCGCGGCGAAGCGGTCGAGACCACCGGCTACGTGGCCCTTCCCGTCCTCGACTCCCCCGCGCCGGTGCCCACCATGTTGTGGCTGCACCCCACGATGGGCTTCGGCGACGAATGTGCCCCATCCTCGGGCTCGCTCGAAGGGGCCGCGTTCCCCGTGTTGGCCGCCACGCAAGGCTACGCCGTGGCCGCCCCCGACTACCTGGGCATGAACGGCTGGGGGGAACCCTCCGACCGCCTGCACCCCTGGGTGGTCGGCGAGCCCACCGCCATCGCCAGCCTCGACAGCCTGCGCGCCACCGCCCACCTCGCCACAGAGCTCGGCACGGCGGCCACCCCCGACCTCACACAGGTCGTGGCCTTCGGTGCCAGCCAGGGGGGACACGCCGCCCTCATGGCCGACCACTACACCGCCGCCTACGCCCCCGAGGTGCAGATGCTGGGCGTGGTGGCCGCCATCCCCGTCACCGACCTCGATGCTGTGGCCCAGTACGGCATGACCCACGCCGTCGAGGCCACACTCGGCCTGGCGGGCGGCCTGGTCACGGGCTGGGACTGGTACGGCCGCGACGCCGACCTCACCGAGGTTCTCCTCCCCGACATCGCCGAGCTGCTGCCCGAGGTGCTCGGCGACGCTTGCTCGGACTTCGGCGACCTGGTGCCCGACATCGACGGCCCCGAGGACATCTACACCGAGGCCGCCCTCGAACACGCAGCAGCCGGCACCTTCCACACATGGGAGCCCTGGGCCTGCTACTTCAAGGAGAGCAGCCTGCTCGGGAACACCGCGGTCGACGGCATTTCCACTGTTCCCAAGCTCATCGTCATCGGCAGCGAGGACACCCTGGCCTACGCCCCACCGGTCCGCGCCGATGCCGAAGCGCTGTGCGACGCCGGCGTGCCCGTGGAGCTCATCGAGTGCGAGGGGCTGGGTCACGTGGATGCCGCGGTCGAGAACCTGCCGCTGTACATGACCTGGGCCCGCGACCGCATCGACGGCGTGCCGCTCACCGAGTGTGATCTGCAGCCGCCTACGACCTGTGGGTGGGACTGACGCGGGTCGGCGGTCGGCGGTCGGCGGTCAGTCGAGGTGAGATGCGTCGAAGCGTCGTGGCTGTGGGGGCTTCCAGCGGCCAGCGGTCAGCGGTCAGCGGTCAGCGGTCAGCGGTCAGCGGCCAGCCTGGTTGTGCCGGGGGTGATTGCCGTGGTGATGGGCGTGGAGGAGTGCCAATGCCAGATGGGTCGAGGTGAGATGCGTCGAAGCGTCGTGGCTGTGGGGGCTTCCAGCGGCCAGCGGCCAGCGGCCAGCCTGGTTGTGCCGGGTGTGATTGCCGTGGTGATGGGCGTGATGGAGTGCCGCTGCACCGGGTCGTTCGCCTCCACACAGGAGCGCGCCCCAACAGAGCTGGCTGCTGGCGACTGGCCGCTGGTAGCCCTCGTGCCACCGCCGTCCCCGACTTTGCCAGATGGGTCGAGGTGAGATGCGTCGAAGCGTCGTGGCGGTGGGGGCTTCCAGCGGCCAGCGGCCAGCGGCCAGCGGCCAGCGGCCAGCCTGGTTGTGCCGGGTATGATTGGCGTGGTGATGGGCGTGATGGAGTGCCAATGCACCGGGTCGTTCGCCTCCACACAGGAGCGCGCCCCAACAGAGCTGGCTGCTGGCGACTGGCCGCTGGTAGCCATCGTGCCACCGCCGTCCCCGACTTTGCCAGATGGGTCGAGGTGAGATGCGTCCCTGCGTCGTGGCTGTGGGGGCTTCCAGCGGCCAGCGGCCAGCGGCCAGCCTGGTTGTGCCGGGTGTGATTGGCGTGGTGATGGGCGTGATGGAGTGCCAATGCACCGGGTCGTTCACCTCCACAATGGTGCGCGCCACAACCAGGCTGGCTGCTGGCGACTGGCCGCTGGTAGCCATCGTGCCGCCGCCGTTCCCGACTTCAGGCTCGCGACCAGTGACTGGCCGCTTGTAGCCATCGTGCCGACGCCGCTTCAGTAATACAGCTCGCCGTAGTACAGATAGGTGTACCCACCGGCGCCCTCGAGCAGGTCGGACTCCCAGCGAACGCCCCGCTCCGACACCTCCGCCCGACCCCAGTACAGGCCTTCCCAGTACACCGCGTCGTAGCGGACCTCGATGACACCACGGGTGTCGTCGCCAAAGCCACACGACGACTCTGCGATGTACAGCGTGGTGTCGAAGGCGTAGGTGCAGGCATCGCAGTCGAGGGGCTCGCCCACCGCTTCCCAGATCACCGAACAGTCCAGGTCGTCGATGAACACGCCCACGATGCCCGAGGCGTCGTCCCAGTCGGGCTCGGGGTCGGGGTCGTCGGGGGGGACCTCGGTGGTGGTGGTGCCGTCGTCCCCACCATCATCGGTGCCATCGGAGCCGCCGTCGTCCGTTCCGCCCCCGTCGGAGCCGCCCCCATCGGAGCCACCGCCCGAGCCTTCCTCCCAGCCGCCATCGGGAACGACGTCCAGCAGGCTGTCGTCGTCTTTCGGGGGTTCGTTGTCGCAGCCCACGGCCAGCGCCACGGCCACCAGGGCCCCACGGTACAGATGGGTCATCGCAGTCTCCCGGGACCCCCGACACCTCGGTCCCGCGCCCACTGTAGTCGGTGCCACTGCCGTCAGTGGTCCTTTCCTTCCTCCGCCTTGTCCGGGCGCAGGCTGTCCTCCAGGCGCATGTGCCACGGCGACGCCGCGTCTGCGCGGGAGAAGTACAGCATCACCTGCTTCTCGCGCACCTTGCCTTGGATGAGGTCCTTCACCTTCAGGCGCGTGCGCACACGGGCCCGATTGCCGCTGCGGTCGAGGTCCACCATCACGACTTCGTACTCGAGGATGTCGAGCATCTCGGGCTTCACCACGAACAGTCGCTGGATGAGGTGCGGGATGTCGACGCTGTCTTGCAGCTCGGGGGCGTGGTAGGCGGCGGCAGCCTCGAAGTCCTTGAACTGGATGTCTTCCCAGAACGACTCGGCCGTGCGGCGCAGCTCCCCGGCTTCACCGCCCAGCGGCAGGCCCAGAGTGGGAAACGCACCGCCCGAGAAGTGCGACACCCCGAGATAGCCCACGCCCAGGCCGGCCACGACCAGAACAGTCCACATCACGCGCTTCATGGGTCAGGTCTCCTGGCGGCGGAGCAGCGCTCCGATGGTGAGCACGGCGAGTGCCACGGCGGTGATGGGCAGCACCACCATGCCTTCCCCCACCTCCGACCACCGAGGGTCGGTCGCTGCGCTGGCCGAAAAGATGGTGTACGTCCAGTGCACCGGCATCATGCTGCGCACCACCTCGAGCAGCCCCGTGAAGTGCTTGTCGGGCACCGCGAACTCGCTGAACAGGATCTGGGGCAGCAGCAGCAGCGGCACCACCCCCACCGCGCGTTCCTGGCGGGTGGCGAGCGCCGACACGAGCAGCCCCAGCCCCGTGCCCGCCAGGCTCCCCAGCCACAGAGCCAGCGTCTCGACAAGGTACGGACCCCGCAGAGACAGGGACCACTCCACCGCCCCCTGCAGCAGCACCACCTGCACCAGCCCCAACATGGCGAGCACACCCATCTTCGAGCCAACATACGCCGGCAGCGACAGGCCGAACATCCGCTCACGCTCGAAGATGGCGCGTTCCTTCACAATCTCGCGACACGCATTGATGCAGCCAAACCACACCGAAGACAACGCCAACACAAACCACAAGCTCGGCGTGCCCTCCTCCACCGTGCCCCACACCACCGCACACAACGCACCAATCGCAGGTGCCTGGCCCACCAGCAGCAGCAGAGTGGGCCAGTCGCCGAGCATCACGTCGCGGTACCGGGCCGTGAGCACGCCCAGCTGGGCACGCGGCGCGAGGGTGTGGCTCATGGGGTCTTCCCGAGCTGGGCCTTGAGGGCGGCCAGCTGCTCTTGTGCGCTCTGGCGGGCGGGCTCCGGGGGCTCGGGCACGCTCCTTGGAGCCTCCGAGACCACTGGTGTAGCGGGCGTTCCGGGTGTGGGAGCCGGCCGGGTGAGGGCTGTGCGCGAGCCTGGAGCCTGCAGCCACGACTTCGCCCACACGAGCGGCGCGCGCTTGGCGATGGCCGGGAAGATGCCGTTCATGTCGGCCGCCCCGAACCACTCGGGGCACCCATCGGGCGGACCGGCATAGGCCAGCTTGCCCGCCACCAGCACCACCACCACATGGCAGCGGTCGATCGACGCCATCGCGTGCGTCGACACCACCACCACCCGACCCTCCCGCGCCAGATCTGCGAAGAGGTCCATGGTGCGGGCTTCCATGCCGGGGTCGAGGCCGCTCGTGGGCTCGTCGAGCACCAGCACCGGCGGCGCCGTGAGCAGCTCCATCGCCACGCTCACCCGCTTGCGCTGCCCGCCCGAGAGCCGCCCCACCCGCACCGTCCGCCGCTGCAGCAGGTCGACCCGCCCCAAGACCTCGGTGATGCGGGCATAGCGGGCATCGGCATCCAGCCCGGGCAGCCGAAGCTGCGCCGCGTAGTCCAGCGCCTTGTCCACCGTGAGAACGCGGTGCAGGGCGTCGTCTTGCGGCACATACCCGATGGGCCCGGCGTCGCTCACGCCCCGCTCGCCCAGGCGCACCGTGCCCGACGACGGCGACCGCACCCCCAAGATGGCCTTCATCAGCGTGCTCTTGCCCGCCCCAGACGGCCCCAGCAGCGCACACAGCTCACCGGGATGCACCACCAGCCGCAGGTCGTCGAGCAGCGTGTGACCGCCCGCCCGCACGGTGAGGCCGTCGATGTGGAGCGATGCCATCGGGCTCCTCGGGAGGCCGCGAGCCTACCGCGCGCGAAGATTCGGCGGGGTCACGGTTGGTCTCTCCCACGCTGCCCCCGCTCCGAGGATTTCCGTCTGGTGCGGATTGTGGGGCCTCCGGAGCCCACCCCTTCGGGGCGGTCTCCTCCGGGCTGCGCGAGCCAAGGTCTCGCTCCGCAATGGCGGAGCCCGGAGGTCTCCGCCATCCTTCCGACTACCAGCGTCGCAGATGTGGCGAGTAGTCGAAGCAGGCGTCGCTGATCCAGGGGTCCCCCATCACCGACGCACAGTCCACATGGTCGAACAGCTCATCCACCAGGCGCAGGTCCATCTGGGGAATTTCAGTGCACGGCGTCTCCGTGAAGGGCATGAAGCGGGAGCTGTGCCAGGCCCGCTCCTCCATGTCTTCCACGTACGGGATGGAGAGCGCGTAGATCTTCCACTCGACCGTCTCGTCGTAGTAGCGGCCCACCGAGTCCAGCGACATGTAGAAGGAGTTCTCGTCGAAGACGAGCTCGATGCCATCGACGTGGAGCTCGGTCTTGGCGATGACCGTCCACACATCGTCGCGGCAGTCGATGGTGAGCTCCCGAAGCGGGCTGGCGTCGGTGTGTCCAACCCATTGTGCCTCGGGGCCCGCCACCGCTTCGGCTTCCACGCGCTCGGACTTGCCGTCGTCGCAGGCCACTGCAAAGCCGAGAATCCACATCATTCGACGCATGACACCCTCCTGTGGTTGGGTCGACCGACCGTACCGGAGATGGTCGGGAGTCCATTCCAGGGACTTGGGTATGCGTCATTCCTGAGGAAGTTTGGGCGTTGTGGGCGGTACCCCGAGAATCTCCGCCCAGGCCGACAGGTCCTGGTGACCCGTCCACACCGAGGCGATGCGGCCATCCGCACCCACCACAAAGGCTGTTGGCAGTGTGCGCGTGCCAAACGACCCCGCCGCCTTGGGGCCACCCCACACCGACGTCCAGGCGGGCTCTTTGCGCACCACCCGCGACAGCGCCTTCCGCGCCACCTTGGGCTGGTCGTCCACCGACACCAGCGTGACCGGCCGACCCGCAGCTCCTGCCCGCTCCAGCGCCACGGCCAGCACGGGGAGCTCGGCCACACACGGCCCACACCAGCCCGCCCACATCACCACCACCGCGTCCTTGTCGGACCACGGCGCTGCGACGGCGTCTCCCTGCAGCGTGGTGAGGGTGACCTCGGGAACGGCGGCCCCATGCAGCCAGTGGGTGGAGTCGGGGCCAGCTGTGGCCAACCAGACAGACAGCGCAACAGACCACACAGGCGACTCCGGGAGTGAGGGGAGCCTACCGCGTTCGGGCATCAGCCGAATCAGTGGAGCGAGGTGCTTCGGCTTCCAGCGGTCAGCGTTCAGCGGTGATTCGTGGGAAGAAACCCCCTCCTTCCTCACTAAACCTGAGCGCTGGGATCGACTGTTGGCCGCGACTCTGGTCT
>ENA-OWNT01003384-OWNT01003384.1-seawater-metagenome-genome-assembly--contig:-NODE-3384-length-15114-cov-4.176897_pt1 | contig 15114 bp, 12 predicted proteins | sample MGYA00238136_ERZ651165 | MGnify/ENA primary metagenome ERZ651165 (study PRJEB26861, sample SAMN08777766) | seawater metagenome | isolation source: coastal seawater | place: USA: Florida | collected...
TGTCGAGCTTCACGCGGGGGCCGATGCCGCGGAACCCCTCCACCTCCACCCGGCCGAGGAAGGCGCCGGCGGGGGCTTGGGCCGGGCGCTCGGCAGGTGGGATGGCCGGCGGCGAGCGGTCGGGCGCCCCGGAGGGGGTGGACCGCGCGGCGGACCAGGCCTCGCCGCCCTGCAGGGCCGCGTCCACCAGGGTGGCGACCGAGGGGGGCAGGGAGGCCTCGGTCAGGCGCTCGAGCAGCGTCCAGTAGTTGGGAGAGGGCATGCTGGGGCTCCTGAACGGCGGGGGACGAGGTCAGGAGCAGCGGGACGTTCTGGGGGGCCGGATCGGACACCGCGGGGTGGCCGGAGCGGCCCGTGGCGAGCGTGGCCTAGCGTGTCGTGGGCATGGTGAGGCGCCCGATGACCGCGCCACTCACGTCGTGCACGGTCAGGTCGTGTTGGGAGAGGCGGACGATCCGGTCGGAGGTGGGCCACAGGACGCCCCCCGGGAGCACGCGGTCGCGCCGGTACCAGCTCGGCACGCCGTCGGGCGGGGGCTTGGCGGGGGCGTGGAAGCGCACACCGGGGGTGCCGTCCCGGGCGTCGAAGAGCTGGACCTCCTGGGTGTCGAGCAGCACGAGCACGCCTTGCCCGTCGGGGGACCAGGCCAGGCCGGTGGCGTCGACGACGTCGGGGGAGCCCCGAACCTGCTGGGCGCCTAGGGGATGCACCCACGCGGACTGGCCGTCGCGGAAGAGCTCCAGGGTGTTCTCCGCCGGAGGCCCCCCGATGACGTGGCGGTAGCTGGTCGTGAGGAGGCCGCCCCCGGGGCCCCAGCGCAGGTCTCGGAGCTGGGGTCGATGGGGGACGCTGCGTCCCGCCGTGCGTCCGGTGTCGCCGTCGACGAAGACCAGCGCGTCGGGGTCGCCCATCAGGCCGGTCTGGCGGCTCACGCAGTGGCGACCGTCGGCGCTGCAGCTGACCCGGCCCGGCGGGTGGTTCGCGAGGTCGTTGGTCCAGCGGGTCTGGGCGAGGCGGGGGTCGAACGCAGCGAGGCCGGTGCCCACCCGACCCACCGCGGCGCCGATGCTCTGGTTCCACGACAGGGTCTGCAGGGGTGGGCTCGGCAGGGGGACCAGGTCGAAGCGGTCGGGGTCGCCGGCCCGAATGCGGAACAGGACCCCGGTGTCGGCGAACAGGTGGTCGTCGACCCAGACGAAGACGACGGGGTGGTCGCGGGTCTCGTCGGGGAACGCCCGGCCGAGCACCTTGCCGGCCTCCACCACCATGATGCCGTTGGTGCCCACGTTGGCGGCCAGCTCGTGACCCTTCGGATGCCAGCGGAGCACGCCCTCGGTCGGCCAGCCCACGTAGTCGTCCAGGACCGTGGTGGCGCGAAGGGTGGCGGTCGTCAGGTCGACCACCAGGATGGCCCCGAGGTTGGCGTCACTGTTGGTGCAGCTGAGGGCGAGCCAGGGCTCGGTGGGATGCGTCGCCGCGTTGTCCATGAGACAGCCGACGGGCCAGGTGGCGCCTGGGTCGTGGGGCCACGTGGGTGGGGGCGGCGGTGCGGGGACGGAGGGGGGAGCCGGTGGGGGCTCCGGCTCGGGCTCGGCGGGTGGGCCCAGGCACGGCGGAAGCCAGGTGAGGGAGAGGATGAGGGCGGGGTGGCGCATGGGGGGAGGGTACATCCCGGGCTCCGGCGGTCGATCGGTGGCAGCGCTGAGTCGGAGGCAGGATGGGCGCCGTTCACGCGTGGTGAATGCTCCCTTGGTCGGGCCGTTGTGGTCTGCACGGGGCGCTGGGTAGCTTCGTGGCGCCCCGAGCGAGGGGCGGGGAGGTTGCCATGGGCCGCCAGTGGTGGCTGGGGTGGACGTGCGCGCTGAGCTTGCTGCTCGGCACGCCGGCCATCGCTGGAGAAGCACGCGGCGAGCTTGCCGCTTGCCCGGACGGAACCTGCGTGTGGGTGCGCATTCCGGATGTCTACGTCGAGGAGCTGGCCCGGCAGAAGGCTACGTCCCTGGAGCTGTCGGTCAGCGACGGGGCGAAGCTCACGGTCTGGCCACGGCGAAAGGGCACCCATGTGGCCTACCTCAGCGACCAGGCAGCGACCGTCGACCTGAGCGACCGCGTCGACCTGCGGCGTCGCGTCCGGGTGGTGGACGCGCTGGACCGAATTCGGGTGGAGCTGCCGGACGGCAAGCCCGCGGTGCTGTCGATTCGGGGGATGGTGGGGACCGACCCGACCACCACGCACCAGTTCGAGGTGGCCGCCGGCGTGAAGACCGAGGTCACCACGGCCGTTCCGATTCGGCCCGGAAAGGCGCTTCGCTCGAGCTGCCTGCGGGTAGCCGTGCGGCGCGATGGCGGGCGACCGCCACAGTCACGGCCTTGGAAGCAGAGCAAGCGGCACGTGAGCAGCCTGGACGGCCTCAAGCGGATGCAGGCGTTCGTGAGAGTGGACGCGCGGGACCCGGCGTGTCCGGTGGGCGACCTCCAGGTCGAGACGGTGCTCACGCTGCCCGGCCAGGCGGCACGCTGGAGCGAGCGGACCTGCACGGGCTACGGCGCGACGTACCGGTGCGATCAGCGCTTCGTGGCGCGGCAAGGGCGTCAACGCACGGAGCGACGACGACCTCGCAATCCCCTGGTCTTGCCGGGGGTGAACGTCTTCAACGCGCTGAAGGCGCTCGACGACGACACCTTGAAGCACTTCCTCCAGACCGAAGGTGGCCAGCGGTCCACGCATCTCCGGCTGGAGGCCCATGTGCGGCTGACGGACAGCGAGGGCCAGCAGCACACAACGAACGGTATCCCCATCGAGGTGCTGGTCGACCTGGACGCCCGCGCCTTCGAGCTCGCGGTGCTCTCCCATCCGGGGCGTTTCGGGGCGGTCGTCCTTCAGTGTGCCGACCTCGTCGGCCAGACCCGCGACGCCGACGACGAGGCACGCGCCGCGCTGGACCCCACGGTGGCGCGGTGCTTGCGCGACCCGTTCTCCCGCGTGGTCATCGACACCGTGACCACCGCGCCCCTGGCTGCCCACCTGCGGATCGCGCCGATTCGTCGCTATCCCTGGTTCGGCATGGGGCTCGACGTGTCGGCGCTGGCTCTGGGGACCTCGGGCCTGGTCAGCACCAGCGTAGATGCGGCACCGACCTCCGGCCTGGTGGCGCCCATCGATGCGACGCTGAACATCGACCTGCGCATGCAGGCGACGGAGACTCGGCTGGCCCTCAACCTGGGGGCCGGCATGGCGCTGGTGAACCTGAACGGCACCATGCGGGCGCGTCCGATCCTCGGCTTCGCGGTGTCCACCCCGCTGTTCACGGCGGGCAAGCAGACCTGGGACGAGCGGTACGACAGGGGCGACGCAGAGAGACTGCGGGTGAAGGACCCCCTCAACGTCGCCCAGGAGAAGACCACCACGGGCCAGGCGGAGAGCAAGGGCTTGGTCGAAGAGGATCAGCCGGAGCTCGTCGCGGAGCAGCTCAGGCGCCTGCTCGCCCTCGACGCCGAGCGGATGGAGGCTCTGGAGGACGCGAAGCTGCGGCTGGACCAGGCGCGGGAGGCCGCCACGCTCCCCGAGGCGGAGCTCCAGACGCTGCAGCTGGAGATCGACGCTGAAGAACATCGGGACATGCTGGACACGGAGCAGAGCGACCACGTAGAGCAGGTGCTCACGGGGCGGTCCTTCCAGGCCGCGGACGGCGCCGAGCGGGCGCTGAAGGAGTACGACGCGCGGCAAGTCGCTGTGGCCCTCGTCGAGGCGTTCAACAAGCTCGGAGACGCCGAGGATGCCGAGGCTCGGGCCATGGCCGGTCAGGTGCTGGATGCCAGAGATCAGGCCGTGGATGTCATCCTCGCGAACAGCGAGGTCGCCAAGGACGACAATGGGGCCAAGGCCATCGCGGGGCTGGACGAGGAGCTGGAGAGCGAGCTCGACGTGGGGGTCGCCAAGAAGGTCAACGGCGACGTGAGCGGCTCGGTGACGTTGGAACAGCTGCTCGAGGGGCTCGTCCGCGCGGTCGACGAGGCGCCCGGAACGGACTTCAGAGACGCTTACAAGGGGCTGGAGGATGCTGTGGCGGACGGACTTCCAGCTGCCGTCGTGGAGGCCTTCCTGAAGGCCTATGACCAGGCCGTAGAGAAGATTCGTGCGGCCCAAGAGCACCTACCGGAGCGTAGCGAGCGGAGGACGCCCGACGACATCCTGGCCAAGGACGGCCACCTGCTTCCCGAGAACGTCCGGAACAAGACCAACATGAAGACCATCGACGACCTTCGCGCGTACCTGAACAAGGACACTGCCCCATGATCATGGCCATGCTTCTCGCTGCGTGCGTGCAGCAGCCCCTCATCTTCGTGGACAGCCCCCTCGACGGCGGTGTCTACGATGAAGGTACGCCCATCACGGTTCGCGTCCGTGTCGGCGACCACGTACCCGAAGACATCTTCCTGCTGGTCAACGGAGAACGAGCGGCGCGGTGGGAGCAGGCAGAGGGCAGCAGGGTGTGTCTGCATTCCCTCGGCACGCCTCCCCCGGACGACTACAGCTTGCTCGTCGAAGTGCATCACAATGACGAGGTGCACTACGAGACGGTCGAGTTCGTGGTGCAGGTGCCTCCACCCGAGCCCGACACGCCGCCGACAGATGAGGCCACGGGGTCGACCGCCGACAGTTCGGACAGCACCGACACCGGTGGTGGTAGTGCCTCTACCGGTGGGTGAGTGACAGGTGGGTGGAGGCGCAGAGAAGCCATGCTAGGCTCGGCCCGCGATCGTCCCGCCCGAAGGCGATGGTCTCGTTGGGCTCCCGAGAATGGTCCGGAGGATGGCCAAGGTGTGGATGACGCTGACCATTGGCGTGGCCCTGGCGGTGGAGAGTCCCTGGCAGGGACAAGAGGGGCGGATCGACGCGGTCTACCTCAGCGGCCAGTTCATCCGCGCCGCCTTCAATGACCACCTGGCTCCGGGGTACTACCCCGTGCCCGGCGGCTCGATGGGGGTGGTGGGCCTGAGTCCCGCGCCGGGCATGACCTTTCGTGGCGAGGTCTCGTACGCCGGGCGACCCATGCCCGAGGCTCACCAGGAGCGGATGCCCCGTGGCAAGCAGCTCTACGACTACGGCGCGGCCGCGCTCTACGTGGGCGTGCTGCTGGACGGCAACCGCGGGGGCGGGCCCTATGCGGAGATCGGAGCCCCCGTGTTGATCCCGACGGGGTGGAAGGCTCGACTGGATGCTCCGCGCCTGGGCTTCGCCGCGGCGGTGGGATGGCGCTGGCTCACGACGGACGCCGGCCTCTACCTCGACGCTGGCTACCGGGTGGAGACCACCTCGGTGATGCCGCACACGGTGGCCTGGCCGTCGATGGGATTTCTGGCCATCGGGGTCGGCACCTACACGGAGACCCTGTGGTAGCCGTGCTCCTGGTGCTCTTTGCTTGCGACGCTCCGCTGCAGGTCGAGGAGGTGGACTTCATCGAGCCGGTGGGCTCGGTCACGTCCTGCGAGACGCTGTGCCTGCACCTGGTGCCCGACAGCTGGTCTGCCGAGGTGGTCGACGAGGCCGTCTGCTTCGAGGAGTGCGACGTCGCGCAGGACTGTCCTCGAGAGCTGCAGGCCTACGGCCGCTGTGAGCTCTACGCCTACTCGCTGCACGAGTACACCTCGTGTTCAGACGAGCTGCGGGCCCTGGAGGAGGCCTGTGGCGTCGACCTGGTCGACCGGCCCGACGAGGAGACCACGCCATGATCAGTCTCCTCTTGGGGGTGGCTCTCGCCGACTCGCCCGTGGACGCCTGGGTCTCCGTGCGGATGCGCCAGACCCACTGGCCGATTCCGATCGACCACCTCGAGGCGGTCGACGACTTGCCCGGCACGGAGGACGAGGAGAAGCTGATCACCCTCACCGGCCAGGCGGAGCCTACCTTCTACCAGACCGTCGAGGCTTCGATGACCGTCGCGGATCGCTGGTGGTTCAACGCGCTGTTCGACGTGGACACGCGCCTGCTGGAGCTCGCTCGCTTCGGTGGCGGCATCGGCTTCGACGACGCGGTCTTGTACTTCGAGACAGGGGAGACCACGGGTAGCCTGGTGCTTGCCGGTGGTCCGCGGGGGCTCGGGGAGCGAGAGCAAGGCTTCACCGCAGACTACAGCGTCGTGGCCCTCGCGACGCGGATGGGTGGTACACGCTTCGGGGTCGGGCTGTGCAACTACACCCAGCCCCATCTGTACGGGGCGTACACGGCCGATGCCCTCGAGAGCGAGATCGGGAGTCAGTACCCTCGATACGCCGTCGTGGACCCCCGGCGCCGCTTCGAGATGGCCGGTGTGTGGCTAAGCGCCCGCAGCCTCGATGCCCTCGTCAACAACGCCGAGCCGGAGGGAATGGTCGTGGGGGAGTGGTCGGAGAAGACCGCCTACGCGGTGGGCGTCGACTACGACTTCCTCCTTGGTCTCGGCCGCTCGGTCGCCAGCAGTGATGCGGTCGAGGCGCTACCGAATCCCGCCACGGCGGACCTGGCGCCGCAGTTTGGCGTCGGCATGTACACCTCCTACCAGCTGGGATTCGCCTATGCCTCCCGCGGAGATCGGTTCCGCTTCGGGTTCGAGGCAGGTCTGGAGGCGCGGCTGCACCTCTTCATGCTGAGCGCCGCCGCGCCGTTGCCGAAGAAGGGAAGCATGGTGCGCCTTCACCCGAGTGGCGACGCTGGCTTCGATGGCGCCTACCACGTGCTGCTGGGACCGTACGCGGGTGTCGGCGCCGCGTTCTAGCTGTGCCGGCGCCGGTGTGCGATCCTGGCGGGCAGTTACGTCCACCACGGGTGACGTGCGCCTCTGCATGTCGCGGCCGTGGGATCGGATTGTCCACCTAGGCCCGAGCGCTCAGCGGCGCACGACGCGGTCAGGGTCCGCCGGGGCCTCCCGGGGCTCCCCCACCACCCGCGCCCTCGGCCGCGCACAACGTGTCGGCCAGGTCGGACCGCACCACGATGGTCTTCCATGCGAGCAGCGCACCGTCGTCCATGCGCTCCGTCTCCAGGATGTAGGCGCTGGGGTCGTCGACCCCGCCCACTACGGTGTCCGTGGCGATGGTCGTGTCGGGCAGGCCGAAGTCGCTGTACTCGGGATGATCCCCGTACACCTCCGCCGACAGGTCGTCGTCGCACACGACCTGTCCGGTCACGTAGAGCGTGTCGTCCAGCAGCACCTGGAAGTGGATGTGTGGGGCTCGGCTCGAGTACCAGCCTGGGAAGCAGGTGTCGAAGGCGACGACGCCATCATCATCGGTCACTTGGTTGCCCCGAAAGTACAGGTAGGCCTCGGCCCCCGGGTCGTCCCCGTAGCAGAAGGCTCCGCTGGGGGTCACCCCCGAGTACACACCGCTCCGCTGGGTGTGCCACACCAGGACGCGCGCCCCCTCCACGGGCTGGCAGTCGGCGTCCACCACGCGGAGCACCAGGCGCATGGGCAGGCCCGAGAACCCTTCACTGATGTCTTCCCGCTCCACCGTGTCCGCCGTGCAGGGCCCCTCGGTGGTCTCACAGGTCACCTCGCAGGTGCCGTCGGTGCCATCGGCGAAGGGGTCGGGGTAGCTGGCCTTCAGGGTCATGGCAGCTGTCCCACCCGCCGCCCAGCCGACGACGGTGCCGCCCCCCGAGTCCGAGGTGCCAGTGTCGCGGGTCCCCCCCTCGCTCGTGCCGGTGTCTCCCGTGCTCCCCGTCCACCCCGAGGGCGCAGCGCCGTCGCCTTTGCAGGCAGTCACCAGCGCGGCCCCCCCCAGGGCGAGCCAAGCGGCCACCTGACGTCGGGAGTAGTGGGTCGTGTCGTCGTGGTGCTCGGCCATGGGCCCTCCAGCGGCTAGGTGGAGCCAGGTCGTCGCCGCGGAGTGCTCGGAGGCCCCAGGGTCCGGTGACGACGACCGGCTGACACAGACTGTAGGCTCCTCGACCTTGCGAACTCCTTGCGCCCAGGCCTCAAGATCTTCGTCAGATCCGACGGGGTAGAGGAGAGAGGGAGGCACCATGGGCACCGTCCTGGTGGTGGAAGACGATCGCGCGCTCTCGGAGCAACTCCAGGGGCACATCCGGGCCTTGGGACACGAGGTGCTGTGCTGGACCGTGGGCCACCGGATCGACCCGGACATGCCTCCGAACGTCGACCTCGTCGTGCTCGACCTGATGCTCCCGGAACGTACGGGCTTCCAGCTGCTGGAGGACCTTAGAGCTTGCTCCGACGTGCCCGTGCTGGTGCTCTCCGCGCGGGACGGCTCCGAGGACAAGGTTCGCGCCCTTCGCCTGGGGGCCGACGACTATCTCACCAAGCCCTTCTGGCCCGAAGAGCTCATGGAACGGGTGAAGGCCAGGCTTCGACGCCCCGTGCTCAGCCGGCAACACCGCGTCGAAGTGGGCGACCTCGCGGTCGACCTCGAGCGACGTCTGGTGTGGATCGACGGCGAGCCCATCCACCTAACGCCCGCCGAGTACGGCATCTTGGCGGCGCTGCTCCGCCGTCCCGGCACCGCCGTGACCCGACGATGGCTGGCCGCCAACGTACTCGACCCGGACCGCGAGGGGTCGGAGCGCACCCTCGACGCCCACATGTCGAGGCTGCGACGCAAGCTGGGAAAGGGGATGGTGGAGACTGTCTGGGGGGTCGGCTACCGCCTCGGCGGGGAACGGGTGTCGTGAAGATTCGCGCCCGCATCGGCGTCGTGGCCGCGCTGGTGACCGTCCCGCAGCTGATCGGGCTGTCTTGGTGGGACTCGACGAGCCGCCACCGTGCCGCCGAGAACGTGCTCTCCAGTATGCTCGAGGTGGCGTACAGCCAGCCCGGAGCACGGGATGCCTGCCTGGCTGACCCGAAACGCTGGGCGGAGACCCTCGTTCCCGCCCGTCGCCCGCCAGCTGGGAGGCCAGCACCTCCGCCTGGGCACACCGAGGGCAGGCGCCCTCCCCCTCCCCCGGGGCGGGTCGGCGAACCGCCCGAGCTACGAGCCCACGGCAGCCGCCAGGCCGTGGCCCTGCGCACCGGTGTCGTCGATCTCGGCGACCGGGTGGTCGGCCGGGCCGCTCCGGTGTCGACCACCCTCTGGAGCCCCGAGGTGGTCGTGGCCTTGCCTACGGGATGGGGAGGGGACTGCGACCTGTTGACCGTGCGGGGCACCACCGTGCCAGGCTTCCTCGGCAGCGTGCTGCCTGCCACGCCCCTCTGGGTCGGACCGCTCCTCATCCTCTCCACGGTGATGTGGCTCGCCGTCGGCCCACCCGTCCGGCGCCTGCGGCGACTCACCCAGGCCGTACGCCTGGGAGAGCACCGCCTCGCGATGGGCGGCGACGACGAGATCGCGGAACTCTCACGTGCCTTCCAGGACGCCGCGACATCGCTCGGCGAAGAGGTCGCTCTCCGAGAAGCACGGGAGGCTTCTCTGAGGGACTTCGTCGCCAACACCGCCCACGACGTGCGCATCCCGTTGACGGTCTTGCAGGGGTACCTGGCCGAGCTGGAGAGCACCGTAGACCGTCCAGCCCTTCAGCACGCCCTGCGAGAGGTGCACTACCTCGGCGCACTGGTCGACGACCTAGCAGCCCACGCCCGCATGGACGCCGCTCAGCCCCATCGCGAGCTGGACCTGGCCGATGCCGTGGAGCGGGTCGCGGCACGCCATCGCCCCCTGGCCCGACGCAAGGGCGTCGACCTCCAGCACGCACTGCCCGCCGAGTCCGTGACCGTTTCGGGCGACGTCACACTGGTCGAGCAGGCTCTGTCCAACCTGGTCTACAACGCCATCCATCACCACCGGCCCGGCGGGAATGTGGTGCTGACCCTCGACGTGGAGGACGGGCGCTTCGAAGCCGCCGTACGCGACGACGGGCCGGGGGTCGACCCACATGAACTCCACCGCCTCACCGAACGTGGCTTTCGGGGAGCGGCCGCCCGGGGGCGCGACGACCGAGGGAGCGGGCTGGGACTGGCCATCGTCGCCCGGGTCGCGGAGCGCCACGGCTGGAGCTTCGAGATCGCCAATCACGAGGGCGGTGGGGTCCTGGCGAGGCTGCGCGGCCCCCTGTCCTGAACGAGCTCAGTGGCCCGGAGGCGGCGGAGGGCGCATCCACTCGAGGAATGCCTCGGCCAGCTCCTCGCCGACCGCGTCGCGCACATCGTCGTGGAGCAGCCGGAAGCTCTCGTCCATGCGCCCGCGGTCTTCCTCGGAAGGCCGGTCGCCGGGTGGCCCTGGGGGGCCCAGAGACTCCATCCGATCGTGGAACCGCAGCACGGCGTCGGACAGGTCGTCGAAGGCCCTGTCGCTTAGGCCCTCCTCGTCGGCGAACTCGGCCACGTCGTCGAGACGCTCCATGAGGAAGGCCTCACGATGCTCCGACCGTCGCTGCTGCTGCTCAGCGAGCAGGGCCGCCCTCCCCTCGGCCCGAAGCTGCTCCGCCCGCTGGTCATCGAGCGCCTCGGCCTCCCCTGCGGGAGACGTGACTGGCATCCAAGGCCGTGGCCCGGGAGCGACGGTCGGCCGCTCCCCGAGCCTGGGCGGCGGGAGCGGCAATGGGGCGTTCGGCGCCACCGGCGTCCAGAGCTGGCCAGCCCCCCACCCGAGGGCCCACCCCAGCAGCAAGCCCACCACGAAGGCTCCGTTTGAACTGCGTCGCATCTCTACTCCGTGCGGCACAAGTACCTGCCCACGTCTTGCGAAAACCTGTCCTTGGCTCCCCCCGTCGAACCGGCCCCGAAGGTCGCGTGGTCTTCCTCGGGGCGGTCGGGCCTGATCGCCGACCCACCTCGCGGCTACGTCGGCATTCTGTAGCTGCACCGCGGCCCATCTGAGGGCGGTCGTCCCTGGGCGGCTCGGCGTGTCGCGGCAGGAGGTTCCCTGGGCAAGCCCACGGCTCGACGGGTGTCCTCAGGAGTGTAGCGCTACATGTGTTGCTACATAGCGCAGTTTCGTCCTGGATTTATGTCGACATCGATGGTGTGGCGGCGCTACTCCGGGGGGGCAGGAGGAGCACATGCGCATCTGGATCGGACTGGCCCTGCTGGGCCTGGGTTGTGGTGGGGACGACGGCGGGAAGGGCGGCGACACGGGCACCCTTCTCAGCGGCGATGCGGACACGGACGCCGACAGCGACGCGGATGCGGATGCGGATGCGGATGCCGACGCGGATGCCGACGCGGACACGGACACGGACACCGGCGTGGACACCGGGACGCCCGACTGCTTCGAGTTCACCGGCCTCCTCACCACCATCGATGCACCCACCACACTGACCGCGGCGTGCTCCCCCTACCGGGTGCCCGGAGCGGTCTTCGTCGACGACGTGCTCACCATCGAGGCCGGTGTGGTCCTCGAGGTGGGCAATGGCGGGTCCTTCCTGTCGGGGGCCGGCATCGACGGAGGCATCCTCGCCCAGGGGACGGCGGCAGAGCCGGTGGTGTTCGAGGCCTCCGGCTCGGGCTGGGACGGCCTGGAGATCGGCCAGGGCTCCCGGCCGTACACCTTCACCCACACCGTGTTCCGGGGCTGTGGCGAGGTGGGGAGCTCCGACCGCGCCTGTGTGCACCTGACCGGCCTGGACGAACCGCTGGTCACCCTGAGCGACGTGGCCTTCGAGGACGTGCGCATCGGGCTGCGCGCCGCGGACAACGGCATCGTCTCCCTCTCCGGGTTGTCCTTCGACGCGGCCACGGACGTGGGGATGATGCTCAACGCCGACCAGATCGGGCGCGCGGCGGCGAGCTTCCCCTTCGCCAACCCGGCCGGCTACCACGAGGCCTATGGGCAGAACGCCTTCGTGCGGCGCAGCGCGACCTGGGTGGCCCAGCCGGTGCCGTGGCACATCCCTCAGGAAGACGTGAACGTCTGGGCGGAGCTGCCCACCGACCCGGCCCCCACCTTGACCCTGGGCGCGGGCCTGATGCTGCGCATGGGCGCGGAGTCCCGCCTCTACGTGGGCCACGACGGGCCCGCGTCCATCGTCGTGGAGGGGACGCCGACCGAGCCCGTCACCCTGTCGCCCATCGACCCGTCGGAGCGCATCCGTGGCCTGTGGCTGGGCGATGAGCTGGCATCAGCGGACATCGACGGGCTCACCATCGAGCGCGGTGGCTGGCAGGAGGCCTGCGTGGTGGTCGGCGGCGTGGCCGACGGCATCGACCTCAGCATCGACGGCTCCCACTTCGATGACTGCGACGGCGCCGGGGTCAGCTCCCTGGACGCCGACGCCCTGCGGTACACGTCGTTCTCGGGCAACACCTTCGAGGACACCGGCGCCGCCGTGGTGATGCGGCCCGACACCGTGTCCTCCATCCAGGGCGACCAGATCTACCTCGGCGCCACGACCCACCACGAGGTCCAGCCCGGCCCCTTCGTGCGCGACGGGATGTGGCTCGCCCACGACGTGCCGTACCACGTGGTGGAGGACTCCTTCCGCGGCAGCATCGTGGAGGTCGACGCGGTGCTCACCCTCGAGGCCGGCGTGGGCCTGCGCTTCGACGAGGACGGCGGGCTGCACGTCGGGGAGAACGCGGCGGGGCAGCTCCTCGCGGACGGGCTGCCCACCGAGCCCATCACCTTCGATGCCCTCGGCACGGAGTGGGCGGGCATCGTGCTGTACCCGGACGCGGACGGCTCCCGCATCGCCCACGCGGCCATCACCGGGGGCGGGCGCGGCATCGGCAACCCGTACCAGGGCTGTCTGAGCCTGCGGCAGGCGGTGACCGGGGTGAGCCTGCAGGACGTGGTCTTCCGCGACTGCGAGGACGGCGGGCTCGGCGCCATCGACGGGGAGAGCGAGATCGCTGCCGCCAGCAACCTGAGCTTCCAGGACATGGACATCGGCCTGCACGTGCACGCCAACCACATCGGGGCCTTCGGCACCGCCACCTACGGGAACGTGCGCGCGAACCACTTCATCGGAGGGCACGTCACCAACGATGGGCTGTGGGCGACCCAGGGCGTGCCCTGGGAGGCGGGGGACAGCCAGAGCATCGAGATCGAGGCCGACGTGACCATCGAGGGGCCCAACGTCTTCCAGTACCACTGGGTCAGCGGGCAGGGACTCGGCGTCTACATCGGCCACGACGCACCGGGGTCGCTGACCGTGGACGGCGGGGCGGGACGGGTGGCGTTCACCAGTACCGAGGCGAGCCCGGAGCCCGGCGACTGGCGGAACATGGACTTCGGGCCGCTCACCACCGGGGGCTCTTTCGACAAGGTGGACTTCTTCTACGCGGGACGCGGCCTCCGCCCGACCATCGACCTCGGTGGGAACGTCGGCATCGACATCCTCGACGTGACCTTCACCAGCAACGCGGGTCCTGACGTCCAGTGAGCCGCGCCGGGTATGCTGGCGAGGTGACCGAGACCGAGACCGAGTCGATCGAGGCGCCCCGCGTCCGTCGTCCCTGGCTGTACATCGTGGGCCACCCCGACCCGGCCCACCGGCAGACGGTGCGCCTGCTGGACATCGGCGCGACGCGCATCGGCCGGGAAGAAGGCGGCGTGTGGGACGTAGCGCGGGTGTCCCGACGCCATGCCCGGCTCGACACCACGGCCTCGTCGGTGCGGGTGGTCGACCTGGGCAGCCACAACGGCACCCGGGTGAACGGTCAGCCCGTCCAGACCCACCCACTGAGCGATGGGGACGTGGTCCGCTTCGGGCCCATCGTGGCGGTGCTCCGCTTCGAGGCCTCGCCGGGGGTGCCCGCGGTGGGCTGGGGTGGGGTGTCGGCGGAGCAGCGCGCCGTGGCCGAGGCCCTCGAGGCGCTGCGGGCGCAGGACGGGCCGGTACTCTTGGTGGGGCCGGCCGGCATCGGCAAGGAGCGAGCGGCCCGCGAGCTGGCCCGGTCGGGCCGGCCCTGGGTGGTGTTCGACGCCCGCACGGCGGTGGGGACCGTGGCGGTGAGCGACCTGTTCGGCCAGTCGGCGGGGGCCTTCCCCGGGGCCGTGGAGCGGCAGGGGGCGGTGCGGCGAGCGGCCGACGGGGTGCTGGTGCTCAGCGACCTCGACGCGGCCCCGCGGGAGCTGGCCGGCGCGCTGCTCCGCTGGCTCGACGACGGGGCCTACACCCCGGTGGGGGGGGAGGCGCCGGTCTCCTCGACGTGCCGTGTGGTGGCGACCGCGGCGTCGCTGGACTGGATCGGGCCGGCCCTGGCCAGTCGCTTCGTGGCGGTGGTGGAGCTGCCTCCGCTGGCCCGGCGCCGGCAGGACGTCGCGGTGCACGCGTACCGGGTGCGGGCCGACCTCCCGGCGCGGGTCGTGGAGGCGCTGATGCTCCATGACTGGCCGGGCAATGTGCGGGAGCTGGAGCGCTGGCTGCAGCGCCAGGCGGCCAGCGGGCGTGCCCCCGACCAGTGGGACGCACTGCCCGGGAAGGCGGAGCCCACCACGGGGGCGGTGCGGCCAGCGCCGGGGGAGCTTCGGGCGCTGCTCCAGCGCCACGGCGGCAACGTGCGGCGCACGGCGGAGGCCCTCGGGGTGGCGCGCACGACGCTGTACCGCTGGGTCGAGCACGACGGGTTGGATCTGGCCGACTTTCGGTAGCGCCGCCTACCGGAGGCGAGCCCACAGGGCCGCGGCGAGCTCGGTGGCCTGGGCAGCACGCTGCGGGTGGTCGGCGGCGGCGGCCCGCTCGGCGGCCAGGTCCATCAGCTGGGCGAGGTCGATCTCGACGTACTCGGCGGCCACGGCCTGACTCATGCGGTCCAGCCACTGCTCCCACGGCCCCTGGGCGGGGTCGTCGGCCAGGCAGGCGACCATGCCCGCGGTCGCGGCGACGGCGAGGAGCTCGGCGTTCTCCGAGGCCCAGCCCCACACGGCCTCCAGCTCGGCGCGGGCCTCGGTCACCCGCCCCTGCTGCAGCAGGGCGGAGCCGAGGTTCACCCGCGCGACCCAGGCCTCCTCGGGGTCGATGGCGGCCAGGGCCTCGGCGGCCTGCCTCAGGTGGTGCTCGGCCAGGCGGTAGTCCCCTTGCTGGCGGGAGATCTCCCCGAAGTAGGTGTCGCACTCCGCCAGCCCGCGCGCCGACCCGGCTGCCGAAGCCGCCTCTTGCGCCGCCTCGGTGAATCGCTCGGCATCCTCCAACGAACCCAGCTGGACCGAGGCGTTCGCGAGGCCGAACGCACACCG
>ENA-OWNT01003385-OWNT01003385.1-seawater-metagenome-genome-assembly--contig:-NODE-3385-length-15112-cov-5.119787_pt1 | contig 15112 bp, 10 predicted proteins | sample MGYA00238136_ERZ651165 | MGnify/ENA primary metagenome ERZ651165 (study PRJEB26861, sample SAMN08777766) | seawater metagenome | isolation source: coastal seawater | place: USA: Florida | collected...
AGCCCGTCCGCGGTGGCGGTGCCGTACGAGGCGCGGACGTCGCCGTCGATGTGGCCCTTGTTCAGCGCGACCTCCACGGGGGAGTAGAGGAATCCGCCGTCTGTGGCCTGGCAGGACGCGACGAAGCGGTTGGCCAGCCGGAACGCGACGTCGCCGTCCTCGGCTCCGCAGATCCGCAGGGCCTCGAGGGCCCGCCGGGTCATGGACAGATCGACGTGGCCGGCGTTGGGCGGACTCGGCGCCTCCCGCCAGCCCATCCCGAAGCCGCCGAGGGCCGGGTGGCCGCGCCACGCCCGACCGAACTGCTGGCCGCGCAGCCAGGCTTCGAGCGGAGCGGCGGCTTCCTGCCAGCCTTCCGGACGGACGAGCCCGAGGCAGCGCAGCGCGAGGCTGGTGGCGTAGACGGGGTAGTCCGGCGCGGGGCCCCCGAAGCCCAGCGCGCCGGTGTCGTCGGCCAGGTTCAGGCAGGCCACGAGCGCGCGGGCGATCGGCTCGCGCAGTGTCTGCAGCTGCTCGGGGGGCGCCGTCAGCAGCGCGTTCAGCACGAACGGCGTCAGGGATGCGCCGCCAGCGAGGAAGCCATAGGTCGCCGAGGCGAACCGCCCGTCCTCCGTCTGCTGGGCGAGCAGCCAGCGGATGCCGCGCTCGGCGGCGCCGGGCGGCCTGGCTGTCGGCTCCGGAGTTGGCGTCGGCTCCGTCGCAGAGCCCCCACCGCACCCGAGCGTGAGCGACGCGGCGGCCAGTGCACCGAGCACCGACCGCCGCGTGTGGAGTGGCTGCGTCATCCCGAGGAGGGTACCGGCGACGCAGCCGACGAGGGAGCCGTCACTCTCCCTCAGCCCTTGCTCTCGTCCTTGCCACCGGTCACGCGCGCGGCCTGGCGCTTCGCCCAGTCGCCCGAGCCCAGCGTCATGACCGCGGCGGCCGTCGTGAACGTGGTGGAGGTGATGCAGTGGTGGCCGACCCAGCTGCCGTCGGCGTTCTGGATGCCCACCAGGTAGTCGCCGACCTTGCCGTCCCACTTGGCGAAGGCCTTCGTGTCCTCCTCGGCCAGCGTGTCGCTGATCATCATGTAGCCGAGCATCTCCTCGCCGCCGACGGAGCCGAAGCCGGCCATCAGGCGTCCGTCCGCGTCCGCCGCGACGCGCCCCACGGAGGCCTCGGTGGCCCGGGTGGCGGCCGGCGCGTTGTCCGAGTCCTTGCGCTTCTTGGCGAGGGAGTTGGTGCGCAGCGTCGAGGCCACCGAGTACAGCTCGACGCCGGCGCCGGTGGACGTGTCGAAGCTGCCGTCCTCGGAGACCTGCGCGGCCTGGTACTTCTCGGACTTGTCGAGGACCTCGTCGCTGACGTCCACGCCCTGCTCCCGCGCCCGCATCAGGGACGTGGCGGCGATGGAGTTGGACAGGACCGGCGCCCAGCCGTCGCCGTCGAAGGATCCGTCGGCGCGCTGCGCGATCTGGACCTTGGCGATGACCTGGCCGAGGCCCTTGTCCATGCCGCGGTTCGTCTCGTCGTCCAGGGTGCCGGCGAGCTCGGTCAGCATCATCGCGGCCATGTGCGTGTCCACGAGCTTGCCGAGCTTGTACTGGGGCTGGGTGCTCTCGGGCGTGTTGACCCGCGCGGAGTCGCGGGGGGACTCGTCGATGGCCTTGAGGACGTAGCGCACGCCCTTGGCGATGGCGTCGCCGTGGATGTCGGTGCCGTCTGCGTCCCGGTGCAGCGCGAGGATGACCATGGCGGAGGTGGCGACGTCGGCCGGCGCGCCGTCGTCGGCGTTGCCCCAGGTGCCTGCGCCCCAGCCGCCGCCCTTCTTCTGGATGCCCTTGAGGAACGTGGCGCCCAGGCGGCGGGCCTCGCGGGGGTTCTCGGCGCTCGAAGCGCCCTGCTTGCCGTGCATGTCCGGCGCGTAGCCCCCGCGGGAGGCGATGCGGTCGCCCTCGTACAGGCTGATGCCGGTGAGGCCGGGGAGTCCGGGATCCACCGCGGGGCCGATGTCGCGGCCGAGCGGGACGGCGTCGATCGAGGAGTCGGGGGTGCGCGCGCGGTCCTGCTTCAGCTCGACGTCCGAGGCGATGGCGGATCCGCCGAGCAGCGCGGCGGCGGACAGGGCGAGGCAGGTGCGGATGACGAGGGAACGGAAGGGGAAGGCCATGGTGCGAACTCCTGGTTGGCGGCGGTTGGCTGCGCCGCGGTTGCAGGAGGAGGGACCCGAGGTGCTCCCGGCCGTTCCGTAACGCGTTCGTAAACGCCGGAACGCGCTGATTCTGTTGCGGAAACTGTCGGGGGTGGGCTTCCGTGCTTCATGAACCCAGCCAGGGTCAGTTCACCGAGCGCTGTCGGATTCCGGCACTAAGGGACGGTCAGCGCGCTGAGGCTGGTCGCGTACGTGGCCTGCAGCGCGCCGTCCTGGTTGAGCATGCGCGCCTCGATCGTCGGGTCCGCCACCTGGGTGTCCACGTCCACGACGATCACGTAGTCCTCGCTGTCGAAGCAGTGGAGGATCTCGCCCTCGTTGGGGCAGCCGCTGTTCCAGGTGGCCAGGGGCGAGCTGGTCAGCTCGGGCAGGTCGTAGCCGCCGGCGGAGGCGCGCTCGATGACCCGGAACTCGCTGCGGTGCACGTCGCCGGACAGGAGGACCACGCCGTCGATCTCCGCGTCCCGGATGTGGTCGAAGATCACGTCGCGCTGGGTCACGAACGACGCCCAGGAGTCCCCCGATCCGTCCGCCGTCCACTGGCTGCCCGTCACCACGAACTTGAACGTGGCCGTCGACGCGCTGAGGGCGTCCATGAGCCACTGCTGCTGGGCCGCGCCGAGGATCGAGTCGTCCAGCCCGCGGTGGTAGCGGTCGTCGAGCATGAAGAAGTCGACGTCCCCGTGGGACTGCTGGAAGAAGACGCCGGGGATCGTGGCGGTGCCCACCGACGGGTTGGCCCAGTACTCCGCGAAGACCCGGAGGGCGTTGCCTCGCCCCAGCGACGTGGCGTCCGTGTTGTTGCCCACGTAGTCGTGGTCGTCCCAGACGGCCATGGTCGGCGTCGTCGCCGCCAGCGCGCCCCGCTCGGGGATGGCCAGGGCCCAGCGGTAGTAGTGCCGGAGCGCATCGACCACGCCGGTGTTTCCGTAGTGGTTGTCCCCGACGAACAGGAAGTAGTCGGGGTCCTCGCCCGCGATGGTCCCGAAGATCGGCTGGTCGTCGTCCTTGCTGCAGGACCCGAACGCGAAGCTCATGGCCGTGGCGGTGCCGGGCGCCGGGGCGGTCATCAGCTCCTCGGCCGCGCCCATGAGCACGCCGTCCACCTCGACGCCGTACCAGTACAGGGTGTCCGGGGCGAGGTTGTCGACGCGCAGGGTCGCCGCGTAGTCGGTGGTGGGGGACGTCCAGGCCCAGTCCACCACCGGGGCGCTCGTGAGGTCGGACGTCTCGGAGACCCGGAGCCCCACCAGCCGGGTGGCGTCGGTGCGGGCCCAGACGCGACCTCCGTCGGGCTCCGGCGCGCCGATCATCGGCCCGTGCGTCAGCACGCTCGGGTCGCAGGAGGTGCAGTCCAGGGCGAGGCCGTTGGGCGCCATCCAGGACTGGAGCTCGTCGGACTCCTCGCCGAACTGCAGGCCGGAGAGCGCCGAGCAGAACATCGGCTCGCCGTCGAACTGGATGGCCATGCACGCCGGCTCCCACCGATCGACGCCGTTCACCGACCGGATCTCCACCCGGTCCACCGACGCACGGGGGAGCCCCACGCCCTCGTAGTGGTGCACGTTCGTCTCGCCCCGCTCGTTGTCGTTGACGTCCGGCGTGTCCAGCGAGAAGCAGTCGCTCGCCGTCAGGCAGACGGACAGGCTGTTCTCGTCGGTTCCGGCGAAGTCCAGGTCCGCGGTGACCATCGTGATGCTGAGGGTGTCGATGGTGGTCGGGAAGGTCGGGGGCGGGGGCTCGGGCGCGGCGATGGGGCCGACCGGATCGGTGGCGTCGTCGTCGTCGCCGGTTGCGTCGTCGTCGTCGCCGGAGTCGTCGTCGTCGCCGGTTGCGTCGTCGTCATCGCCGGTTGCGTCGTCGTCGTCGGACGTCAGGTCGTCGTCGTCGGAGGGCAGACAGACGCCGTCGACCGCGGTCGTGCCCGCCCCGCAGATCAGCGTGGGGCACCCGGGGAGGAGGAGGAGTGTGGTCAGCAGGATCCAGCAGCGAGTGAGCATGGCGCCATCCTATCGGGAGCCGGCGCATCCGCTGCGGAGGGAAGCTCGGCGGGGGCGGGCCGCCGGGGGAAGAGGCTGTGCTTGAGGTTGTTGATCGGGTGCTCGAACAGCTTGAAGCTCACCGCCGAGACGGCGACGGTCAGCCCCATGGCAGCCAGGACGATCAGGGCGTAGGGCACCCCCGGGGCCACCTTGGGGACGAGCGTCTTCAGGCCCGTGAGGATGGCGTAGTGATAGACGTACAGGCCGTAGGAGATGCGGCCCAGATAGGCGAGCGCCGGTGAGCCGGCGCCGGTGCGGGTCGCCCAGTCGATGGTGCCGACCAGCAGCCAGCCGAAGATGCAGTTGAGCGCCGTGTAGCCCCAGACGAAGCGGAGCCCGGGGCCGGGCATCCCGATGGACAGCCCCAGGCTGCCCAGCACGTTGGTGGCGCCCGCCGCGAGCTCCAGGCCCACCGTCACCGCCAGCAGCAGCGCCCCGCCGATGGCGGCCTTGGTGAGCGCCCGCGTCGGTGGCGCGATGGAGAAGAGCCCGCCCAGGGCGAAGGCGTCCACGTGGGTGGTGGGCAGCACGTACAGGGCGGTCTCGTGGGCCGACAGGGCCCAGGCGGGGTTGGCGGCGCCGAGGTACAGCCAGATGGCGAGCCGGAGCAGCGGTCCCGCCACCAGGATCCCCAGGAACACCTGCCGGTAGCGGGCGGCGGGCACGAAGAAGATGACGAACGGCCAGACGAAGTAGAACTGCTCCTCGGCCGCCAGGCTCCACAGGTGCGTGAGCAGCCCCGTTCCCTGGAACGCCGCAGACGCGTGGAACACGTTGTAGGTGTAGGTCAGCGCGTAGGGCAGCTGGGCCCGGAACAGCGCGAAGTGGCCGTCGGCGGTGTACCCGAAGGCGTCGATGGCGATGGCCGCGATGAGGCCCACCGCGCCGAGGTACAGGAAGTACAGCGGGAAGATCCGCAGGGCGCGCCGGCCGTAGAAGTCCTTGAAGAACGCGCCGGCGGGCTGTTCGTGGCGGGCCTTGACCAGGATCCGCGTGATGAGGAATCCGGACAGCACGAAGAACATCTGCACGCCCACCCAGCCGAAGCCGAAGTGGGTCTTGTCCGCGTGGTAGAGGAACACGAGCAGGATCGCGATGGCGCGCAGTTCGTCGATGCCTTTGAGCATGACGACGACGCTAGGGGCGGCCCGGGACCCCCGGCCACGGCTTGCCCGGAATCAGGTCCAGGGCAGGGCCACCGGCGCGAAGGGCGTGCGGTCCGGCGAACCGTCCGCGAACGCGAACTCGGTGGTGTCGGCCATGCGCAGCCAGCTCGCGCTGACCGTGCCGTAGTCGAACGCCGGGACGTCCACGCACAGGTCGTCGAAGCCGCCGTACGGCGCGTCGCCGTGGCCTTCGGGGTGCCGCCAGCCGAGCAGCGCGCGCCAGTCGTCCCGGGACGGCTCGGGGCCCGCGGTGAGGGTGGGCAGCCGCCGGCCCAGCTCGGCCTCGCGCTCGGACGGCGCCGCTCCGTAGCTGCGCTCGGTGACCACGTGGATCGTCCCGGGGGCGAGGGGCTCGCGGCGGGTGGTCGTGCCGTCGGACCAGACGAGGCCGGCCTGATCGCGATCGATGACCGCGAGGTGGAAGGGGTTGTGGGCGTCCCCGGGCCAGGCCGCTGCGACGTCCAGCGCGTCGCCTGCGGATCCGGCCGCCAGCGCGTCCAGCACGAGGGACCCGCGGGAGCGGCGCTCGCCCAGGAACGAGGGGCCCCCGCCGATGGAGCGGTTGGTGATCGCGACGAAGACGCCGGCCTCGTTCAGGCCGAGCCAGGTCCCGCCGGCCCGCAGGTCCTTCGGAGCGACGTAGCGCAGGCCGGACGGGGCGCGTTCGGGGGCCGGGGGCGAGGATGGGCGGCTTCGGACCTCGTCGCGGTTCGCGGCCACCACCAGGCGCGCATCGGGCCACACGTCGAGGGCGAGCAGGAGCGTGCACATGGCGGAGATCTAGCTCAGGGAGCCTGGGCCTGCCGTGCGAGGAGGGCGGCCGGGTCGGCGTGGAGCGCGTCCAGGTGCCACCGCCGCGCGGACCCATCCCAGCTCCCCGTCAGCAGGCTCTGACCCTCGGCGTCGAAGCGCACGCTCGACACCCGGTCGGCGTGGCCGGGGAGGACGGCCTCCAGCGCGCCCTCCCGAGTCACGATGCGGACGCCGTCGAGCCCCGCGGTGGCGATGCGGCCGCTTCGGACGGCGACGTCGAGGACCGGCCCGGGCGACGTGATCAGGCCGCGCTGGCCGCCGTCCAGCCCCAGGAGGACCACCTCGTCGCCCCGCGCGACCACGATCAGCCCGCCGTCCACGTCGAGCGCGCCGGCGCCGGGCAGCGTGGCGATCGTCTCGAGCCGGCCGTCCGCGTGGAGTCGCGCGATGCGGCCGTCCGCGTCGAGGACGTGGCGCAGCCCGCGGACGCCGTGGTCCACGGCCACCCAGCGCCCCGGGTGGCTCGCGATCGCCTCCCCGTCGCGCCAGACGTGCAGGCCGCCGGCGCGCATCGCGAGGCCCACGAGCAGGTCGCCGCTCCAGGCGACCCGGCGCAGGGCGAATCCGTCGATCCGGGAGGCCGGCTCCAGGGTGAAGGCGTCCAGCACGCGCACGCTGGCGTCCGCGACCCCGCTGGCCGCGTACCGGGCGCCGTCGGGCGACAGGGCGCCGGGCTTCACGACGTTGTCCTGCCAGCGGACGACGCGCTGCGGCCGCGCTGGGGCGTGCAGCGCCAGTCCCCCGTCGCCTCGGCTGGTGAGGAGCGAGGCGTTCGGTCCGAAGTCGGCCGCGGTGAGGCCCGCGTCGCCGCCGATCCGGTGGGGGACGAGCACCTCGGGCACCGCCCAGGTGGCCTCGGCGTCGCCGCTCAGCACCACCAGGCGTCCGTCGACGTACCGCGCGTCCCGCGCGTCACCGGGAGGCAGCGCCCCCACCCAGGTGCCCGCGTGCACGTCCGCGAGCCTCACACCGCCGCCCTCGTGCACCACCGCCAGCTGGCTCGACGCCGGACGCAGCGCCAGGGCGCGCACGGGGGCCTCGATGCGGAGCTCGCTGAGCACCTCCCCGGACGTCACGGAGAGCGTGGCGATGGCGCCGTCGTGGTCCGCCACGGCGAGGAGATCGCCCTGCAGCGCCGTGGCCCGCGGCGCCGCGAGCCGGCCATCGAACGGGGTCGGATGCCGCACGGAGGACGCGCTCGTCTGCACCAGCAGGGACCCGTCGCGGCACAGCACCACCAGGCGCTGCGCATCGAGCGCCGTGGCGCGGATCGCGAGCCCGTCGGCGGTGGGGGCGCGGCCGGCGCACGGGGTGCTCGTCTGGCGGTCGGCGCCATCGAAGAGAACGAGCGATCGTCCGTTGTGCAGCAGGGCACGCCCGCCGCCGGCGTCGAGGGCGGCGAAGGACCCGTCGATCGCCTCGGTGCTGCCCGGCCTCCGCAGCTCCGCCACGCCCGTGTCCTGCAAGGCCAGGACGGAGCTCCCCACGGTGGCGGCCGCGCGGACGTCGTCGATGCAGCGCCCCCCCACCTTGGGGCGGCAGCCGATGGGGGTCGTCCCCACCAGCGCCGCAGGGTCCGTCGTCCCCGTGGCCGCGAGCACCCCGCGGGCCCTCGGCGAGGGCGCGGCCACCAGGGCGCGCAGGGCGAGCGTCTGAGCGGCGGACAGCTCGTTCCGTGCGAGCTCCTCGGCCGCCCGGTCGGTCAGGAGTCGGGACAGGCTGACGTCGGCGCGGGCCAGGGCGTCCTCGGCGGTGGCCTGGGCCGTCAACGCGGCGTCGCGGGCGTCGCGGATCCGCAGGAACGAGGCCACCCCACCCACCAGGAGCAGCAGCGCCGCGAGCCCCGCCACCGCCAGCGGGACGCGCCAGGCGATCACGAACCGGCGCAGCAGCTCGCTGGCCGAGTAGTCGTGGGCGAGCACGCGCCGACCGGTCAGCCAGGCATCCAGCTCGGCGGCGAACGCCCCCGCGTCCGCGTAGCGCGCGGTGGGGTCGGGCTCCGTGGCCCGCGCCGCGATGGCGACGAGCTCCGGGACGTCGCCGGCGATGGTGTCCAGCACGCGCCCCAGGGAGAACACGTCCGCGGCGGGGCCCACGACCGCGCCGGCCTCCTGCTCGGGCGCCATGAACCCTGGGGTGCCGACCCGTCCGCGGAGCCGCTCGGGCTCGCTGTGCGCGTCCACCGCGAGGCCCCAGTCCACCACCTGGGTCGCGCCGAAGCGCTCGACCACGATGTTCGCGGGCTTCAGGTCCCGGTGCAGGACCCCCTGGGCGTGGGCGTACGCCACGGCCTCCGCTGCATCGCGCAGGTGCCGGACCAGGCGCGGCCGGGAGCCGGTGGGGAGGAGCGCGTCCAGGCTCTGCCCGTCCACGACGGCCATCGTGTAGTAGAGGCGGCCCCGCGCGTCCCGGCCGGCGTCGTGCGCGGTGACGATGCCGGGATGCTGGAGTCGCGCGGTCAGTCGCGCCTCCCGGGCGAGCAGGGCGGCCCGCGCCGCGTCGGATCCAGGCCGCAGGATCTTCAACGCCACGTCGCGGTCGAGCCGGGTGTCGCGGGCGAGCCACACCTCGCCGAAGCCGCCCGATCCGAGCAGACCGCCGAGCACGTAGCGGCCGGGCTCGGCGGCGTCGAACGGGTGATCCGCGGCGGACACGAGCGGCTCGTCGTCCATCGCGCTCCACCCGCCGCCGCTCACCAGCGGGTCGGTCACGTCTGGTCGTCCAGCACGTCGTCCGGGTACAGCAGCAGCTCCATGCTCCCGGCGCCGTCGGGGCGCACGAGGTCGGCGCGCACCTGCGCGTCCTGGAGCCGCTTGCGCAGGCGCGACAGGTTCATGTCCAGGCGGCGTCGCAACGTGTGCTTGTCCACGTCGTCGCGCCACACCTCGCGGGCCAGGACCTCCCAGGCCAGCGGGCCATCCACCGCTCCGAGCTCCGACACGATCCGCGCCGGCAGTCCGCTCAGCACCAGGGGAGGCCGATCGGCCCGCTGGATGTGCACCGTGTCGAAGTGGGTCACGATCGTCAGCGGGCTGGCCACCCCGCCGGCGAGGCGCGTGTCCGGCGAGTCGGCGCTGCGCAGGGGCGCGCCCACCGCGCGGATGGTGCACCCGCCGATCGTGAAGGCGTCGCCGACGGCGAGGTCGCGCGAGGCCTCACCCGGGAGGCGCACGCGCCAGCCCTCGCCGGTGCCCCAGATCTGCGCGGTGTCCGCGGCGCCCGACCGACTGACGAGCCGGGGCACGCCGCGCTCCACGAGCACCGAGCAGACGCCGCCGAGGATCTGCCGCGTCATGCCGTCGGCCTCCAGCGCCAGCACCTCGTCCGGCAGGTCCACGGACTCCACGACGATGGCGAGATCCGGTGCGAGCCCGATCTCCAGACCCGGGGTCAGCACGGCGTCCCCCACGGGCTTGCCGTCCACCAGGAACATCCGGCGCAGGGCCAGCAGCCGCAGCTGATCGCCGCGCAGCGACACCATCGCGTGCGCCTCGGACACGCGGGGATCGTCCAGCTGCAGGGCCATGGACCAGAGGCGACCCACCTGGTCCCCGTGGCCGAGCTCTCGGAGAGACCCGTCGGGCAGGCGGAACCGGACGTGCGCGCGCATGCGACCATCGTATCCGCCCCGCCCCCGCGCCCACCGGAGCCATACTGGTCCCCATGACCCCGATCCGCCTCGCGATCCTGTGCAGCCTCGGCCTGATGGGCTGCTCGTCGCATCCGGAGCCCGTGCGGGGCCCGCCCCTCCCACGCGTGCCGCTGGAGCAGGCGAAGACGCCGGCGGAGGAGGCGGCCGAGGATGGGTTCGTGGGCTTCATCGCGGACGACGACCTCGACGAGTCCTCGGGCCTGGTGACGAGCCGCAAGCACCCCGGGATCTTCTGGTCCCTCAACGACTCAGGGGGCCAGGCCGTGCTCTACGCGCTTTCGGACGCCGGCGCCGCCCGCGGGCGGGTGAGGGTGCGCACGGCGGTCGCGCGGGACTGGGAGGACCTGGCGGTCGATTCCACCGGCGCGCTCTGGATCCACGACGGGGGCAACAACGCCAACCGCCGCCGCGATCTGACCGTCTACCGGGTGCCCGAGCCCGACACGCTGGACGGCCACGTCACCGCCGACCGCGCGGTGCGCTACCGCTTCCCGGACCAGGACCGCTTCCCGCCCCCCGACCGCATGAACTACGACAGCGAAGCGCTGTTCTGGGACGGGGACCGGATGCTGCTGCTCACAAAGCACCGGAGCGACACGCGGACCCGCCTGTTCCGCTTCCCGGCGGGCGTGGAGGACGACGTGACGTGGAGCGCAGAGGCCATGGCCCGCCCGGGGAAGAAGCCCGAGCCCGTCGCGCTGGAGCTGCTGGGGGACTTCGACGTCGGCGGCGACCCCGACAACCACGGGGGCCACGTCACGGCCGCGGACCTGTCGCGCGATGGGCGCCACCTGGCGGTGCTGACGTACCACGCGCTGTTCGTGTTCGAACGGCCCGAAGGGAGCCCGAACTGGCTCGCGGGCGCGCACCGGCGCATCGACTTCGAGCAGTCCGCGACGCTGCAGTGCGAGGCCATCGCCTGGGACGGGGACGCGCTGCTGTTCACGAACGAGCAGGGCTCGGTGATGCGCATCGCCAATCCGCACGATCCGGCGTGCGTCCGCTTCCCCTCCCCGGAGTGCAGGACGCGTCAGTAGCGCTCTAGCAGGGGCCCGAGCCGCCGAAGATCGACTTCTTCTTCGTGCCCTCGCGGTCCCACTCGAGCCACTTGCCGGTCTTCTCGCCGGCCGTCCAGCCCTGCTTGCTCGCCCGGTCGCCGCTCTCGTGCCAGGTGGACCAACAGCCGTCCGGGGTGTCCTTGGTGTAGTTGCCCTTCTCGCGCTTCTCGCCGTTGGGCCACCAGTACGTCCAGCTGCCGGTCTTGCCGTCGGCGTCGTACTCACCCTTCGCCATGAGCGTGCCGTCCGCGTACCAGGCCTTGTAGTCCCCGGTGGGCCGGCCGCCGCTGAACTCCACGGACCACTGCTTCTTCCCGGTGTCGTGCCAGGCCTTCCAGTCGCCCGTGGCGAGGCCCCCGGCGCACTCGCCCCGTACCCGCTTCTTCCCGTTCTGGTGCGACTTCAGGTACTTGCCGTCGGTGACGCCGTCGCCGCACTCGAGCACCTGGCTGGGGCGGAGGAACAGCGAGCCCAGGCGGGTGAGCCCCACACCGACGACGCCGTGAGCGGTCACCGGGAGGGCGAGGAGCAGAGCAAGAGCGAGCAGGAGCGGGCGCATGGGAGCCTCCAGTCCAGGTGGACCGGCCCCCAGGCTACCGCTGGTCACGGCCCTGGCGAACCCGTGGCGGAGGCCCGCCGCGATCCGGTACGGTCGCGGCCCCTTCCCAGGAGGCGCCATGCAGGTCGGCATCACCGGCTTTCCCCGTTCCGGCAAGACGACGGTCTTCCAGGCCCTGGCCCCCGGCGTGAAGCCCGGGCGCGAAGTCACCTTCGGGAACATCAAGGTTCCGGATCCCCGCATCGACCAGCTCACCGAGCACTTCCAGCCGAAGAAGACGACGCTCGCGGAGATCACCTTCGTCGACATCGCCGGGATCCCCGGCGCCGCGGACGGAGCGAAGGCGCTCGAGCCCCGGACCATCGCCGCCATGCGCAGCTCGGACGTGCTCGTGCACGTGGTGCGCGTGTTCCCGGACGCCATGGGCGGCAAGGACGTGGATCCGGCGCGGGACGTGGACGACTTCTCCGCCGAGCTCATCTTCGCGGACCTCGAGGTGGTCGAGAAGCGGCTCGATCGGCTGCGGCGCGAGAACGCCAAGACGCTGGAGCGCTCGGCGCTGGAGCGGTGCCAGGAGGCGCTGGAGGCCGAGACCCCGCTGCGGCAGCTCGCGTTCGACGACGACGAGCTCAAGGCCATGTCCGGCTACGCCCTGGTGTCGCTGCGGCCGCTGATCACCCTGTTCAACCTCGGTGAGGACGAGTGGTCCGACGACGCCTACGCGGCCTGGCGGACCCCCCAGCCCCCCAGCGGCGACAAGCAGGCCGCGATGTCCCTGTGCGGGCAGATCGAGATGGAGCTGACGGACCTGGACGAGGACGAGCAGGCCGAGTTCCTCGAGGCGCTCGACCTCACCGAGCCCGCGCGCTTCGCGTTCATCCGCAAGGCGTACGAGCTCATGGACCTCATCAGCTTCCTGACGTCCGGCAAGGACGAGTGCCGCGCGTGGACCGTGCGCAAGGGAAGCCCCGCCCCGGTGGCCGCCGGCAAGATCCACACGGATCTGCAGCGCGGCTTCATCCGCGCCGAGGTGCTGGCCTGGGACGACTGGGTGAAGTACGGCAGTGAGCAGGCCGCGAAGGCCGCCGGCGTCTATCGGGTCGAGGGCAAGTCGTACATCGTCCAGGACGGCGACATCATGAACATCCGCTCCGGCGTCTGACCGTCACGGCAGCCCGTTGAGGGCGCCCTGTGCGACGGGCACGAGGTGGGTTGGGACGCGCCCTTCGTCCAGCAGCCGCCGCAGCAGCGCGGGCGCGGTCGTGGAGCCCTCCACGGTCGCCCGGTACGCCTGGACCGTCGCGCACACGTCGTCGCCGGTCTGGTCACAGGCCCAGGCGCCCAGCTCCCGGAGCGGGATCGGCGCCGCGTCGTCCTCCTGCACGAGCAACGCCTTGGCGAGCGGCAGCGCGTCCGCGGGCCGGTCGGCCTTCTTCAGCAGCCGGAGGCGCAGCATGCCGGCCTCGTAGTGATCGTCGACGCCCTCCAGCGCGCGCAGCGCGCCATCCTCGTCCCCCGCGAGCACGAAGAGCTGCCCACGCAGCCACGGCAGGTCGGGATGGTCCGCGTCCAGGGCCGCGGCCCGCTCGAGGGCGACCCCGGCGCCGGCGGCGTCCGGCGACGGACACTGCATCGCCATCATCGCGTCGAGGCGGTGGAGCCAGGGCTCGTCCGGGACGATCGCGCTGAGGCGCGCGATCTCGGCCCGCGCGCGGTCGCCGTATCCGGGCTCCGTCCGGCAGCGCACCACCTGGGAGGTGCGCCCGCAGGGCTCGAGGGCGGTGAGGGGCTGCGCCGCCAGGTCCGAGCCCTCCCGTCCGAAGAGCGCGAAGATCGGGCCCACGTACACGGGGATCCACTCCGGGCTCGCCACCAGGCCATCGCAGACCGGCTGGTTCTTGTAGGTGATCACGGCTCCGAAGCCCCACCGCCGATCGAGCACCTCCAGCGGCTGCATGTCGGTCATGGCGCGCCGGGCGGCGTAGTACTCCTCGCTGTTGAACAGCAGGGGGTTGCGGCCGTCGATGGGGATCTTGGCGGCGCCCTGCAGCTCCCAGCCGACGTAGCCGCCCGCGCGGGACCCCGCGAAGACGGGACCCGAGAAGTCCGCCGCCCGGAGGAAGTCCGTGGCTCCCACCGGGAAGTTGCCCCGCACGACCCCGAGCCCGGGCGATGGGCTCGCCAGCACGAGCAGCAGGAGCGCGACGCCCGTCGCCGCGCCGCCGAGGAGCTTGTGGGTGATCTCCTCGCGCGCCGGGGCCCACGCTGCCAGCACCGCCGGGACCGCGAGCACGCACCAGACGGCGCGGAACCGGAGCGTCGTCGCGGCGAGCATCAGCCCGAGCACGGCGAGGGCCAGGGGACCCAGCTCGAACCTGCGCTTGCGCACCATCCCCACCACCGCGAGCAGGGTCAGCGCCTCCGCGATGAGCAGGGGCGCGTCCATGGGAGGCCACCAGGCGTCGAGCGGCATCGCCTGCATCTCGGCGATGTGCTGGACCGTGTCCCCGGCCGAGTGGCTCGACACGAGACCCAGCGATCCCAACCCCTTCGGCCCCAGGACGATGGGGATGAGCGAGACGCCCACGAACGCAGCCAGCCGGCGCCGGGTGAAGCCGGTCAGGGTGAGCGACCCGTCGAGCCCCACGACCACTCCGAAGGCGAGGCCGGCGAGGAACAGGGGGGCGATCGTCGCCGAGGCGTGTCCGTGGGCCCAGAGCAGCAGGAACAACGCCGTGCCCGCGATCACCGCGCGGGACAGCCGCTCCGGGCGCGCCCACCGGTGCCCCACGAGCATCCCCAGCGGCACCATCAGCAGGAAGAACGCCTGGGGACGCGCGGCGAATCGGTAGTGGAAGCCGGCGATCGCGATGGCCCCGAAGCCCAGCGCGGTCCACGGCGCGCCCGGGGCGAGCACCCGGGCCAGCCACAGGACGGCCGCCGCCGCCATGGCGGCGAACAGCGCCGTGACGATGCCGAGCCCGACCGGTCCCCCCGCCTCCCAGATCAGCCAGGCGGGCAGGTTCGTGGCCCAGTAGTGGTTGCACCACTCCTCGAGCGCCGTGAGGCCCACGGGCTCCGGCCACCACCAGTAGCCGTGCTGCGCCGTCGTCTTGCCGGCGGTGAGGTGCCAGTACGTGTCGCCGCTGCTGATGGGCTTGAGGGCGAAGACCCCGGCACACACCACCACGACCGCGGACAGGAGACGGAGGAGGCGCTGATCGCGGGCGGTGGGGTCGGTCGACACGGCCGCCGAGTCTACGTCAAGACGCTCGCCGCGCCGCTGGTTGACAGCTCAGTCAACGCCGTGACAGCGTGCCCGCGGACGGGATGGGGACCGAATGAATCACTGGTCGATCACGGGAGCGCTCGTCGCGCTCGGGGGGCTGCTCCTGGCCGGCTGTCCGGCCCTGACGCTGGAGCCGACCGCGCCTCACGCGCACGTGGTCTACGACCCCGGCTCCGGCACGATCCCGCTCCCCAACGACGCGCTGCGGGACGCCGAGGCGGGCACCCTCGATCTGGACGTCGATGCTGCTGATCTGACGCCGACCGAGGTGGACGCGCGCCAGTTCCTGAACACGCTGGACGGCTGGTCGTCCGTCACCGCGGTGAGCGCCACGCTGTC
>ENA-OWNT01003386-OWNT01003386.1-seawater-metagenome-genome-assembly--contig:-NODE-3386-length-15111-cov-3.953705_pt1 | contig 15111 bp, 14 predicted proteins | sample MGYA00238136_ERZ651165 | MGnify/ENA primary metagenome ERZ651165 (study PRJEB26861, sample SAMN08777766) | seawater metagenome | isolation source: coastal seawater | place: USA: Florida | collected...
GTTTTGTTCAGTCATTCAAATGGAAATCAAGTGCCAAGGAATTGTTGACTTTCTTTTGTTCTTTCAGAGTAGAGCGTCGTGACAAGACAAAAAAAAAAGTCGATTGAACAGACGCCGGACATGAGCGGTGTGTCAGCAGAGTCGTCTGAATTTCGGGAGCAACTATGCAGCCTGCTACTAGAATCCATGGGTGGGGATCAATCTGCCGCCGAGCGGAACCCTGAACATCATGCACTAACGCTAGTGCGAGAATTTATGGCTCGGACGGAAGCCGCTGTCTCGACGGCGAGCACACCGAAAAGTGTGCCTGTCGCCGGATCCTCGCCCCCCCAGCGAAAGCGAAAGAAGCCGATCAACCCACTGTTCCTCGATGAGCCGGAACGGAAGAGCATTAGTCGATTCTTACTCGCTGATCCGCCGAGCGACTGAGAGTGCGCTACCTTCATCAAACCATAGTATTGAACTTGCGTGCCGTGACATTCGAGGCGCCACGCATGAATGCCACTGTGCACGCATGCACATACGCTGCCACTGCGTAGTCGGCGAGCTACTTCCCTCAGCTCGCGCCGAGCGGGTCCTCGGCCGCGAGGGCCATTCCGCCATGCCAAAACCAAGTTGACGAGTTCAAGTTAAGACAAGCAGCAATCGCGTTCTGCATTGACAGCAATGCATTGAAATGTTGTCCCTGCCGTCCGTCTTGACCTGCACGACAGATCGACAGCAAAGTCACCGCCTGCGAAGTGCACGTGTGTCGGTGCATTTTCCTTGTTGAGTGCAAGACGATAAACCTGGCCGAGGGGTGCGAATTTTGAAGACCCTACCAGCAACCACTCGCAGGCAGCACGATTCTCGTGTGTTTGCGAACGAAGAAAACGAGCCATGCTGCCGAAGCTGTCCTCGAGCAACGCAGCATTGTCGCAGTTGCCATTCCTACAATAACGTGTAAATTATCATAGTTTCGAAGATGCATTGACGTGTCGCGTGTCGCGACGACTGTTGCCTCCCTGATACGACCTATGTAGTCATTCCTTGAAGATTTGTAGCGCGCTTCGTACTTCTGCGGTGATCTCCTCCGCAGTGGGCGGGTTCTCAGCCACACCCTCCTTGGCAGAGAGTTTCTTAAGAGCGGCAGCGGCAGCAACTTGAGCAACGCGGCGCTTGCCCACGAGAACTGGGTCCGAGAGTGTGAGCGTGTATCGGTACGGCGTGCGCACGAAGTCGACGGTTTGAGCGCGACCTTCGAGAAGAACGATTTTGCCAGCGTCTGCCAACTGTTTCAGTGCGCCTGACACGAAAGCGATCACTTCGCCCTGAGTCTGCTCCGCCACCGTGGGGATGTTGCTCCCCACTTCTCGCCCCTTCAACAGCGTGTTCTGGACGTTGCCGACGAGTTCGTCGACGTCCAGGTCTTCCGAGTGGATGCGGGTGTCGAATCCGCCATCGGCAGCAAACTTGCCGAAGCTGAGGCACTTCATGAAGGAGGACAAGTTTTCCGGCGTCAGAGCTTCTTGAATGGAGACAGGCCTGTTCCAGTTCTCCGCTTCCTTTGCGCACCACCGAGCACAGAGAAGGGTCAATGAACGGAAAATGTTCCCGTTGCTCCACGTCTGCGCGTTTGGCAGAAGTTGCTTCAACCTCGCTACAGTGGTTCCCTTTCCTGTGCCACTCAACCCGCACATCACAATCACGCAACCGGTGTTCGCAGCTTCGCCCACGTCTTTGATGATGGCCTGCGCAACTTGGTCGGGAGTTTTACCCAAGACATCGATCTCCTTGTAGGGTTCGGGCTTCAGGTCCGCCGGCAAGACTTTCTTCGCAATGGCGGCCTTGATTCCCTTTGCCAACTTCTCGTCGTCTTCCTCATCTCGGGTGCGGATAGCTTTGGCTTGCGCCTCAGAAGCGATGAGGAAATCTTCGTCGCCATCGAGCGCCGCAATGATAGCGCTGCTGGTGGCGGCGTTTTGCTGCTGCAGCAATTCCCAGGTGATTGGGGTCGGGGTAGGGGCTTTCTCGGCCATCGTGGATTCTGTGGCGGTTGTTGTCGATCTAATCTGTTCAAAAAATGCCCGCGATCGCTGGGAATTCCGACGCAGTGAAGATGTAAATGGAACGAATGAGTCGCGCGAAGAAACTAGTCCACTCTGACGACCGGAACTGTGCAGAGATGCTCGAAAGTCACGCTTCCACGCAGAGAGGCAAGAACGCACAGATCGGAAACGTGCAAGGCTTCGAAGCATCGATTGGTGGGCAAGGACGGGTGCGGAAGAAGTGGGGCAAGAACACTTGGCGCTGTTCTTCACGACTGCGTCAAAGCGGCCTTCGTCGCATCGCCGAGGGCGAACCTCGTGATCCTGTGACTCCGACGGTTCTGCAACACCATCAACACAAACAGCGCGACTCATGTTTTGAGGCCCGTGCAACCTTCGTGGAATCACGGTTCCAGACAGCACGCAATTCTCCAGTAGTCTCCGCCTGAGTTTGCCGTCGACGTCCACATGTATGTGGTGCTTCGTTGGCATTCACCATTTTCCAACACTGCGCGATCGTTGGCCATGAGAGAATCATCACCCACCAACGACCACCGCTTTACAACAGCGCAACATTGCAACAGCGCACGATTACACAAGCACCGCTGTGGCCAGGTCTCCCGTGAACCCACGATGAACGAGCGAAGCAACGAACGAACGAACGAACGAACGAACGAACGCAGCGACGAATCTTTCTTTGTCGCGCGAGTTCGTTGACAACGTGGCAACGCGCGACAACGAACGAACGAACGAACGAGCGAGCGGCAGACAACGCAGCAACCGCACTGGTGTATGTGTGGGTGGGTGGGTGGCCTCTGCCGCCGCTGCCGCCGCCAGCCAGCGACTTTTCTGCTGCGTTGTGCGTTCGCTTCGACGACCAAACTATGCCGTGATCCTGTGTACTTACACTGCTGGAAAGTACGATGCCGCTGTGTTTCGTGGAACGTTGCTTGAAGCGAGATGGCAGTGGAGTGTACTTCAGGTACATTTGCACGTGGGGATGATCAAGGCATGCGCATGTGTTTGGGTCAATCGGATCATTGGTCGTCGCCGACGCAACGGACTCTTGACTCTGGACGCTGGAATCTTGCTTGTAGTCGAGGCGTCCACATACCCACACCTAACATGCAGCTTACAACTACGTACGCCAGTGGCAGTGGCAGTGGCGGAGTCGACCGAACTGTGCGTCATGTCACGTCATGTCACGTCACGTCGGGGACAGAACTCTAACGTAGGAAGACATTCAGCATGTTAATTAACGTCCTCGCCTCCAGAAGCTTTGTTTTTGCAGCTGGTTGAGATCGAGCTTATTAACTTACGCGGCGGCCGACTCCCGTCGATCCAACTGCAACGAGTGCACTACACCATTGTTCCGCACAATTCGCGAATCACGGAACGGTTATTCCACAAAGTTAGTGAGTCGGGTCTGTTGCTTGTCCGGAACTGTGAATCCAGACTTCGACTGTCGTATCCGAAGAAGCTTGCCGGTTGAAGCAGCGCAGTGTAGGAGGAAGCACATTCTGTTAGGTGTGAGCTGTCAAAACAATGAACCGCGTAGCCAACTGTGTGAATCGCGCAAAAAAAAAAAAGAGCAACAGCAGTCAAAAGGAACAGGGTACATAAATTACAAGGCTCCACAGCGTCGAACCAACGATCTAAATTCTAATTTTGTCTTTCACAGGTGGTCGGCGGCTCAACCAGGATGACGACGATGTGCAGCATGGCACAGGAGAACGCCACAGGGTGCCAACAACGAGAGGGCTACTACTTATGGGTCATCGTGCTGCAACCACTCTATCATCTGCTGTGCTTCCTCGACGGTGAGGGCTTTTTCGTTCATGTTTTGAGATGCAGCCACAAGAGCTCGGGGGTTGATACCGTGTCCATCAGCGTTGAACACTTCATTGTACACACGGCGAATCTCAGTCTTCGGGAAGCTCTTGTTGTGGAACGTCTCTGCCACCGTGATGACCTGTCCAAGAGTAACGTGGCGGGAGTTCAACCCAAGCACGTGCCTTTGCAAGTGCACCTCTGTGGGCTCCAGCCCGCAGCAGCGCAAGATCTGAGGTTGTCAAAATCACAGAAGCGAGAAGAAATTCAAGGAAAGAGCTGTCAACAAACAACATCGTGGCGCGCATAAAAACTTACGTTTCCGAGATTGGCAATGTCAACTCGTCCTGTCTGGTTCGTGTCAAACAGATTGAACGCTGCCCTAATATCGTTGCAAAGTTCCTCCGACAACTCATTGTCGTTGGCTTTGCTGGCAAACCCATTGCGCTGGCTGCGCAGAGCGAGCGCCATTTTTCACAAGCACCCGCGCGTTCTTCCAGAAGCGCCACCGTCTGTCAAAGTGAAGCCGTGTACACTTCCACGCGTATTTTTTAGCAAACGGTCAGAGACTTCTGTCGAAATGCAAATAATCGCGAACCTGCAACCGCACAAGACGTGCTGCAGGCGACCTGGCGAACAGACGAACAGACGAACAGACAAACAGACAAACAGACAAACAGAAGAGCAGGCGAGCAGGCGAGCAGACACGCAGACGAGCAGACGAGCAGGCGAGCAGACAAGCAGATGAGCAGACGACTGCACGAACCAAGAAGCCAGATGAAAACTACAGTCACACCCACCACACACCTCCACATGCATGCATCACCACAAACACACTGCCCACAGCAATTTATTCACATCCACACTCGCCACCACCGCAGCACCGACAATCCACCTCACCGCAGCGGCAACGGCATCGACGACGACGACGACGAACGCCGAACGAACAACGAACAACGAACAAACGAACGAACGAACAACGAACGAACAACGAACGAACGAACGATCAACGAACGAACGATCAACGTTCGCTGTCCACGCCGCCGTCGCTACTCAATCATTCAGTGTACCTCCCTCCCATGCCCACACATCGGCCTTCACTCTCCGCTTGTATTTGGCTGTTTTCCCTCACAGTCCCACTGAATTGATCCGCATTCAATCATTCCGTGTGTGCGGGGTTAATTGGTAGTAAATGAACGTCACGTGAGGTGGGAAATGGAGAGAGGGTCACTGCGCAGAGTTCGAACGGAGATGACGACGAACAAACGAACGAACGAACAAACGAACGAACGAAATACGACAACACATTGCAAAAATGACGACGACGACGACGACGACGACGACGACGACGACAACGATGGTGGTGGTGATTATGATGACGACGAAGGCGGCGACGATGGTGGTGGTTGTGACGGCGACGGTGTGGAGGTCATGAGTATGATATGCTGATGACGCTGTGGAGGTCATGAGTATGATGACCACAACAGTTGATGATGACGACGACGACGAAGCACGACGAAACACGACGATGCACGACGATGCCTCGCGACAACAAACCACAAACACGTCGCAACAACGGCAACATTGCCGAACTCGACTAGGACGACGACGACGACGACGATACGACGAGGGTGTTGATAATGACAACAATGATTATGAAGAAGACAACGACAATGGCGACGACGAACGAGACGGACACAACCACCACGACCACTCGGTGTTCACTGAGAACCATTCAGCCTCAACACCAAGTGCCAGCAGCAACTTGAAAACAGAGTGAATGCTGGCAATAGCTCGGCGGGTGAGGCGATCGGCTGCATTTTCTGTCCACTGTGATCCAAGAACGGAGATAATTTCCGGCTCACGCTCGAGCGACGCCGCCGCTTACGACGACGACGACCTACAGCGCCTCCACAGCGCCTACGAGACTGGGTGCATGCATGGTAGATTGCACTCAATCGTAATAGAAGCTCAGCTTCATACCCTTCAGTGTTTCAATTTAGCCTGATGGCGGACAACGAAGCGCAACACGATACCAAGATTAGTTCCCCGCCTGAAGGCGAGTATCCGGTGATGGGTCGCAGCAGAAATCACTCCCGAGCTTCTGCAGGGTCAACGGAATCTGGCGAGCTCTCCCTCGACGGCTTTGACGACAGTAGGGACGAACCACGGCCGAGCATTGGCGCTCCCGTCTTGACGGTTGACTTTGAAAAACTACGCGCCGCACAAAAACTAGTTGCATTTGGTGGCTCTCCCAGAAAGGCATTTAGCAGTGGTGATGACGAAATTGTGCGTCAATCCTTCGATGATTGCTTGGAGCCGGTCGACCCTGATGACATCGACGTCGACGACGAAGAAGACGACGAATTCGTCGACAATGTTGACGAATACGAAATCACGGCACTTAAAGGCCACGCGAAGAAACTGCGCGAGAAGTTGTTTCAAGCCCAGCAAGAACTAGCCAAGGCTGAGGAGCTCCGACAGCGTGCATTCCGCAAAGTGTTCACACTTCGCAATGAATTGATTGCGTGTGTCAGCGCAGAAGGTGGCGATACGCGTGCCGTTGACATCGAAGGAGGTTCAGCCATGGTTCAGCAGACGCCCGCGACACCACAAGTCTTGGTTGGCGGGACGGCTGCAGAGCAAGCCGCAGCTGCGGCCACCTCACTCAAGGCTGCTGCATCCGTGGCATCTGTGGAATTCCCGGAGTTGAGCAGCGCACTGGCATCAGCAGCGACCGTTGTTGAGGATGCGGTTGGCCGACGTCTCGGCGCTGCTTCGAGTGAGACCAGTCCATCGCCCGCCGAGCCTGCCATTAATTCCGATGGTGCCGGTGTCTCCGATGGGGATGATGCCAACGCTGCCGGCGAAGAAGCAGAACAACCAAAGTCCCCAAAAACTCCGAAAACGCCAGCTGCATCGCTCACACCCAGCGATGCCGCCAAGCTGGCGGAACAGGCCAGTTCAGGAGAAGGTGCTGCCGATGCCGGACGTCGCGGCAGCACAGATGGCAGTCGCGCCCGCCGAGGCAGCACAGATGGCGGCCGTGCCCGCCGAGGCAGCACCGACGGCAGCAGCTCACGACGTGGTTCTGTGACCGACCGTGGACGCGACAGAGACAGTATGTCGAATGTCGATGGGTTGAACATCGACGCCCTCACACGTGAAATCGACGCAGACTCGCTGGATACGCGCATTTTCCGCCAGGGCATTATCCTCTTCAACATATCCGCTAGGAAGGGAATTGATTACATGGTACGCCCGCGTCATTGTCCAGTCGGCTTGGAATGTTGCGCGTGTGCGTGTGTCGCTTGTGTGCTTAAAATTGTATGCTTGTTGGCCTGTGGCGAATAGGCGCATTGGGGGTTCTTGGTGAAGAAGCCCATGCTCGTAGCGAAGTTTTTGCAGCAAACCCGCGGGTTAAACAAAGCAGTTATTGGCGACTTTTTGGCGAAGGATGCACCGTTCAACGCCCAGGTTTGCCGTCGTGAATGCGCAAAGGAGGCGCTGTACCGTTGGCTCAAAACGTGTGTGAACTGGCATGTCACAGGTGATGCATGCCTACTTTGAAGATTTGGACCTGCGTGGATACCGCATCGACGATGCTCTGCGCGCTTTCGTGGGCAGCTTCCGACTCAGTGGCGAAGCAGGGCCTATCAATTACATGATGGAAAAATTTGCATCTCTGTACAATGAACACAACCCGGAGTCGACGGGAGCTAACGCTGATAGTACATTGATTGCGGCGTACGCGATCCTGATGTTGAACACTAGGTATGTTGCGTTGCTGCACCTTCGCTTTAGCGCTACAAAATTTGTTGAGAGCATTCACGCGCGCAATGTTGTTGTGTGACAGCTTGCACAATCCGAGCGTCCGAGCAAAGGACCGGATGACCATAAAAGGCTTCCAGGTTTGACAGCGGCAGCCCGCCGTTCTCGTTCGCTCTACAGTGAGTGATGATTTTGTTTTTCCAATACAGGCCCAGCTCCGTGACCAGAACATCCCCAAGGAAACCCTCTCCGAAATTTTCCGCAGCATCAAAGCGCGCCCCTTCACGCTAACGCAAGAGCAGACGGAGGAGCCGCTACAGGTGTGCCTTCGCTGCGCGCAAAGTTGTCGCACCGCATGAACTCGCGCCTCACTTTGTGAACTCTCGTTGTGTAGTTGCTGTACCCATCGTACGAAGGATTTGGACAAAAAACGGATTGGGGATCAGATGGCACAAACATGGCAAAGTAAGTTGCCGCCGGCGTTGACGTACGACGCGCGTGGTCCGCAACGTTGAATCTCATAATAATTTGTGTCTATTAGGTCAAAGCGGTACTTTGTTCTTTCCGACGGCATTTTGTACTATTTCAACGCCCAGACTGAGAGCACGCCGTCAGCCGCCGTTCTCTTGAATGGTTGTAAGGTGCGTTCGACAATGTCACACGCAGGCGGCCGCGGGCTCTCTATTCTGCTCTAGCAATGGGAGCGCGGACCGTGATTTGTTCTGTGGATTTTGCTGTAGGTGGAGCTCAGCATCGATAAACACAGCCTCGTCATTCGACACGCTTCAGGCGGCCCTATCCTTGTGGTAAGTGCGCTTTGCCAGCATCACGTATTGTCACACCAGCCGTGTGGCTTGTGTAGCATTTCTGAAGCCGTACGTTGCAATGATTGTTTCGTGCGCAGGCCAAGAAGTTTGCGTGGCGTCCAGAGTTCCGTTTCCAGCTCGACAGTGCAGAGGATGGTTTGATGTGGCAGTCGATGATTGAAAAAGAGTTGCAGTTCACATACACGTAAAAAAGACAGACATTGGGCGCGAACCGCCAGTAGAACGATTTGACACTGTTCTTGTTGCAATTACCAATCGAAAAATTGACAAGGAACACAACAGCACACATGAAACGATGCGCAAAGCGCACCGCAAACTAACACTAAGAAACGACGGGGATTGTCCGCCATTCTGATTCGGGGCAGCACAAGCCTGGGTTTTAGATACCCTTGCGGATGATTTGTTCTTTCTTGCAAATGTTCATGTCCACCATGAACGAGATGACGTCGTCACCCTGGTTACCTTGAAGCAGGATAATCTCCTCGCCGGTTTTGCTCTTCACGACGGCGCCGTTGCACCTGAAGTTCTTTCGCATGTATTTGAGGATTTTGTTGAAGTTGAACTCCGGGTCGAGGCCCTCGATCAGCGTCGTACTCTTTCGGCCTGTTCGCTGCTGAATACTGACGGTAATGCGGGAGCTGTAGCCCTCATCGGCCTATCGCAAGTGCGGGGAAGAAAACAACAACAGAGATACAAACGCCACAAAATATGAGAAAGAGTTTGTGGAGGTAATGGACTGGCGCGGGCATAACATTTAGCAACACACCTCTTCGAAGGCGTCCTCGGCTGTTGCCAGGTTCTGGATGGTAAAGTCTGCCATGTTTGTTGAGGGGTTCGCGTGGGCTGTCTGCGGGTTCGTCGGCAATAAAAAAAGTTCAGAGAAAATAGTAACGCGCACAAATCAAAAGTCAATATCCAGCGTGAGTGCTGGAGCGTGGCCGTCTCAGCTACTTGACCTCCCTGCCAAGCAATACATTGCCCCCGCGTCCGCCGTTCGGCTGTTTCCGTTGTCGCTTGTTCTGACATTCCGACTGCCGCGTTTGGGTTGCGGCCGTCTCTCGTGCGTCGGCACGAAAACTGGTGTTGATACTGCCGTCGCAATTCACTATCAACCAACCACCCACTTAAAACGACAGACACTGGCTACCGTCAATGGTCGTCGTCGTGGTATTGAGTTGGCGGTCATTTACCACGCCGCATTTGCGTCGCCGCGCGTTGCGAAAGCGCCGACCTTCCAACCCAACACAGACAACGAAAGCGAACGAACGAAAGCGAACGAACGAATGAAAGAAAGCGAACGAACGAATGAAAGAAAGCGAACGAACGAACGAAAGCGAACGAACGAAAGCGAACGAACGAAAGCGAACGAACGAATGAAAGAAAGCGAACGAACAAATGAAAGAAAGCGAACGAAACGAACAACGAAATCGAACGAAGGCACATCGAACGAAGGCAGAAGCGACAATGAAAGTGAAAGCGAAAGGGAAAGCGACAGTGAGTGAGTGAGTGAGTGAGTGAGTGAGTGAGTGTGTTGGGGGCGGGGGCGCGGGGCGGCGGTCAACAACACGCACTTCCTCACTCACCCACAGACAGCGCACTCACTCACTCACTCACTCACTTACGCCGTGGCCGCTGTCGAAGTCGCCGTCGAAGTCGCCGTCGCACTCAGTGAGTGAGTGAGTGAGTGAGTGAGTGACCAGCGCCACCGCCACCGTCGCTCACTCTCACTCACTCACTCACTCACTCACTCAGTGCGACAGCTGACCGCTCATAGTCACTCACTCACAGTCACTCACTCACAGTCACTCATTCACAGTCACTCATTCACAGTCACTCACTGAGGGAAGGCGGTTGGTTGGTTGGTCAGTCAGTCAATCAGCGGTCAGTCAGCGGTCAGTCAGTCAGTCAGTCAGTCAGTGAGAGTGAGTGAGTGAGTGAGTGAGTGAGTCACTGCGCAGAAGGAGGGAGAAAGGCCGTTCGTTCGTTCGTTCCTTCGTTCCTTCGTTCGTTCACCAACGAAAGAATTCGTTCGTTCGCTTTCGTTCGTTCGTTCGTTCGCTTTCGTTCGTTCGCTTTCGTTCGTTCGCTTCGCGACTTTCAGAGTTTGGAGTTTGCGTAGAACTTTTAATTGCGACATTTGTTGTACCATTTATCAATCAGTACTCTTAGTACTGTCATCCATTATCTATGCGTGACCGCGGCTTTAGCATTCTCTTCGTACTTTTCAGATTTTGACTTTTAGTGAGGTAAATTACTACTTTCACTAGCTGACTTTACAGTGGGAACTGCGCGGCGGAAGAGATCAACGGAGTGTGTTTGCGGAGTGACTGCAAGTTGTTGACAAGTCAAACCGCTGTCAGCAGGCTGCCACGCTCCGTTCACCAATGACCGAATGCTTTAATAAAGCCGTCGTGTGGACTGTTTCCAACGCCTCTGAGCGCCAGAGGTCTTGACTGATTTACCAACACCTCGTGTGAGCGGTTTTATGTGAGTAGAAAGGCGGGAGGGTTTGAGTGAAGATCACTTTTGGCGGGAATATGAGGGGCAGTGTGTGGGCGTGCAGGCGCACGGAGTTGAATGATTGAATAGCGATTGTCGGAGTTGAAGAGCACTTTCACGGTCAAATGACGGTTTTGAAGGGGGGTTTAGAGTGAATTAAAGGGGGATTGTGAGTCGTAAAAGTGGTGTTTAAGCGCGAAAGGCGGCAAAGTGCCAAATCGTTGCAGATTTCAGACGAATTTCTTCGAACGACGAACGAAGGCAAACGAACGAACGAACGAACGAACGAACGAACGAACGAACGATCGAACTTCGAAGCCCCAAACGAACGATCGAACGAACGAACGAACGAACGAACGAACGAACGAACGAACGAACGCCGTCAACGAAGTCGCCGAAAGTTTTGATTGTGGTTGTGGGGCCAACGAACAGGTGGCTCCGCGGGTGCGAGTGCGCGACGGAAATGTAGGCCGTAGTAGGCGGACGCGCGGCGTTGCTTGCCCGCCATGTCCGTTGATGTGCGCTTCATCTTCACTGCATCAACTTGCTTGCGCCGTTACTGCTCACACCGATGGCCGATGTGTGACTCCCCACACTTGGACGGTGTGGGGGTGAGCTGTCTCGTGAGCTTGCTTCGATGGCTTTGGTTTGGGAAACGGCTCGTGCGTGCGAGTGTGCGTGCGTGGTTGGCTGTGTGACGGGCTGTCTATCTGGTGGACCCGAAACCACCAAACGAACAATGATCATCAAAGTAGAGAAAACTTTTTGATTGCTTTTTTTGCCATTGGCGAGCTGGTGCCTCGTCGCCAGTCAGCAGTTGAACTGCTTCGCAAAGCGCAGGCGGGGACCAGATTTGCGCCCGGGGGGCGTTTAGTTGGCGGCAAGATGTACATGGACAGCCCCGGCAGTGTGCAAAGCACGCCGGTTCGCCATGGCAAAGAACCTGACGAGGCGCTTTTCGCCAAGCTGTGCTTGGTGAACCAGCAAAAGCGACTGAGCGAAGGGACCATCACTCGACACGACTACGACCAGTTGGCAAAGCGGGTCTGCGCGTACTTCGACACGGGCGATGCCGTCCTCCCTCTCCTTCCCGCCCAGAAGCCCCAAAGCCGCGTCGTGAGTGCGTCCACGCCGTCGTTTGGCCGGCACCCACATGGCAGTGACGGCAGGCGCAGCACCGAGACGGCACACGCCGCGGAAACTCGGCACCGAAGGGCCGGCACCGCAGCCCCGAGGTCACGCAGCCAGCCCAGCATGAGTATCAGCATGCAAGCCCCCGACCCGCAGTTTCGGCGCCAGGGGTCGGGCACGCGCTCCGATTGGTCGGGGTCGGGGTCGGGGTCCTCCTCGACGTCCTCCATCAATTCGTCCATCTCCTCCGCGTCCTCCGCGTCCGTGTCGTCGAGTTCGTCCTTCAACGACCGGTTGCGCGCTGCGTTGCGGAAACTCGGCATCAAGATGGACCCCGGAGGGAATCATTTCAAGAACCTTGACAACCGGCAGTTGCGACGCTTGCAACGCATTCACTCCGGGAAAATGAAGAAACGCGGGCGCGGCATCCGCAACAACTGGAAGCCTCGCGGTTTCCAGCTGGGGCTGCAATTGAGCAATTCGCCAGGGCAGGCGACGTCTGGGTGCCTCCGCTACTACAGCATGGGCGGCAATACCAAAGCGCAGGACAGCTTCAAAGGTAGCATCTTAATCACGCACCGCACGAAGGTGTCCGGCGTTGAGGATGTAGACAGGTACGGCGTTTGCTTGCTGGTGTGTGGTGTTTTTGCCTGCGAGACGCGAGACCTGCCGATTGCCCGTTGCTGCGTGCATCTGATCCGACGCACCGCGTCTGCTGTTGCCCCACTTGCCTCGCATGCCACGAACACTCCAACGCCCGACGTACCGCGCTTCTCAACAATAACCTCGCGTGGTCCTTCACTCGTAGCCACCACCGCCACTGCTTCTGCGTCCGCACGCCCTCGGAAAAGCCCCTGACGGCATCTGCAAGCACCGACACGGAGCGGGCCCTGTGGATTACCCAGATTACTGGCATCGTTGATCTGTTGAAGCTCTTGGAGGAAGACCGGCGGCGGCGCTGGGCCACAGGTGCCAGCGGCCGAAAAGATAGCGCGGCCGAGGCCTATCGCGCAAGCATTTCCAATGGCCTTGCAAGAGTCTTGGCCGAGGAGCGCGCGGTGTGCGGCAAGGTCAGCTTCAATCCCGCCGATACCAGGTCGCCGTACGATCCATTCGCTGTCAGCGCGGCGTGCACCGTTGACAAACGCCCGTACACGGTGCTCAGTCACATTGCTCCGTTCTTCCGGTACATAAGGAAGCGGCTGTTTTCCATTGATGAGGACTCTTTCCTCCAATCGCTTCAGAAGCTGAAGGGGAGCAGCGGTGACGGAGGCCGCAGTGGCAGTGTGTTCTTCTTCACAACAGACAAGAAGTACATGCTGAAGTCAATCAACAGCGAAGAGGTGACCGTCGTGCGGACTATGTTGAGCAAGTACATCGACTACTTTAAGCGGCATCCTCATTCCCTGCTCCCACAATTGCTTGGGCTCTTCGAAGTGCGTCCCGCTTCGTCCTCTTCGGCGGCCGGGTCTCGGAGCAGCAAGCCAATGACGCTCATTTGCACGAACAGTTGCTTTTCAAGCGACCTCCCCATTCACGAGACTTACGACCTGAAGGGCTCCACTGTCGACCGCTACGTGTCGCTCAAACGCAGCGGCAGCGGGAAAACGACTGACAGTAACGACAGTCGTGCCTCCGACGAGTCAGGCCCGGACCCGAGCCTGGTGCGCTTCGTTTCTTGCGCCGTGGGACGCGCCCAAACCTTCACTAATCAATGTTTTGTGCCTCGACATGCATGCAGGTGGATGGAAAACGCATCAAGTGCACATTGAAAGACCAAAATTGGATTGAGAACAAACGGGCGATTGGCGTCGGCACGCACCGGCGAAGTCTGTTGCACCAGCTCAATTTGGACACGAGGTTTTTGGAGAAGTTCAGGATTATGGATTACTCTCTCCTCGTCGGGGTGCATTCTCAGTACGAGGACGCGATTGACGAAGACATCTTAAGCGATTTGGTTGACCGGACCTGGGATTCGGACTCCAGCTCGAGCGCCGCCCACGACAAGTTTTTCACCGCTGGCTTGGTTAAAGACGGTTACCCCTCCAAGTCAACGTACGCGGCCTCGTTGCGGCGGGCGCCTTCCTCCTCGCGACGTCAGAGAAGTGGCACTGCGGGTGCCGACGCACAAGTGCAACCGAGTGCTGATGCTGATGGCGCTGTCGATCGCAGAGCCACGACGGACGCAACGTCCGGATCGGTGGCCCTGACAGATGACGGCATTGCTGTCGAGCAGTCCAGCTCTGCGTCTGGCGCTGGAGAGTACGACGTGTACTATCTTGGCCTCATCGATATCTTTCAGACGTACAACAACAAAAAGAGGATGGAAAATGTGGCCAAGAACGTGAAGCTGCGAGTGGTCCAAGCTCCAATGCGCCTTATGAACCCTCAAAAGAAACTTGACACGAACATTTCCGCGTGCGATCCCCACACTTACCAACAGCGCTTCATGACTTTCGTCAGCGACCACGTTTTGCCCAAGTACGTCCTGCTTGCCAGCAGCACACGCCCGCCCATCCGTTCATGTGTTCATCCCAATTTGTGCCCATCATAATTGCAGGCCGCGGAACACAATCATCCCTGATGACGACCAGCAACGACTTTTCATCATGCGGTGCCTTCAATTCCGCAAAGAGGTTCGTTCGCGCAAGTCGTTGGCTCCTACATCCAGGTGCCCACGCGAGCAGTGTCGTTAACTATTGTCGCTGTGGTCCTAAATAGATTGACACGTTCATGCAAAACAATTTGGCGGACGAGTGCAGTGCCGACGACTTCCAGCGCAGCAAGCGAGGACTCCCTTTGACCCGGAAAGGATCTTCCGCTACCCCAAGACCGAGCACACGCGCGGACGACTCTCAAGTTCTGCAAATTGTGCTCGACATGATCCAAGGAGACACCACTCCTGCGACCTTGAAGGAAGGAGAGGTAGCACAAACCGCTGATGGCCAGGTGACGGAGCTGCGAGTAGCAGGTCGAACCACACCCACCACAGGTGCGTACGGCCCACACCCCACTCCAATGAGATG
>ENA-OWNT01003387-OWNT01003387.1-seawater-metagenome-genome-assembly--contig:-NODE-3387-length-15110-cov-4.105102_pt1 | contig 15110 bp, 12 predicted proteins | sample MGYA00238136_ERZ651165 | MGnify/ENA primary metagenome ERZ651165 (study PRJEB26861, sample SAMN08777766) | seawater metagenome | isolation source: coastal seawater | place: USA: Florida | collected...
ACGACGACGACGACGACGACGACGACGACGACGACGACGACGACGACGACGACGACGACGACGACGACGACGACAGCTTCGTCGTCTCCTTCGTTGCACACGCTCGCGCGCGCACGCACACACGCAACACGCGGAGAAGGATATGTGCGATGATTCACTGTGTATCAACAAGGTCCCGAACTGCATGGTGTGTACAGAGGAGTTCATGTACGACGGACGATGTGTGCGTGCGTTGCAGGACGCGGACATGACAGCACGCTGTGACATGATGTACGGTCCTCAGATAGCGTCCCAATAAGTAGCACGAAAGGTTCCTGTTTCTAGAAAGCCGTCCAGTGTACTTATACTCGGGAAGAGTAGGCAGTTGAAACGTGAGCAGGTTTTAATTTGCGCATTAAAAATTGCGCTGGCGCGCGATGTAGCACACGTGTTTCGACACGTTCGTGAGCATGAGTTCCGCAGCGCTCGACGCGCTGCTGGAGCACTTGCAGCATCATGACAACGCCACGCGTAAACGGGCGGAGGAGCAGTATAAACAGGCCAGCCTCGCAAATTTTGGCGGCCTGGCTGGTGCGCATGTCCAGCTCATTCTGGAATCGTCAAGCATGGCGAAGAAAAAGTTCGTGGCCATCCTTCTCCGGCGCCTCATTTCAACGACCGCTCTGAAAAGCCAGGATGCCCTTGAGAAAGTATGCAGCGTGCTCTGCAATTCTGTCGGCACTGCGTCGAGGGAAGGATTGCACAATACACTGCTTCAGCAAGTTTACACCGTAGCTGCTGCCGACATCCAAACTATGAAGCAAATCATTGACACCGTTGTGACAATCATGTTCCTGTTGTGCCGCAAGGGCACGCAGAAAAACTTGGATGTCGCTCAAGTGTGGCCGCAGCTGTTTCAAAGCATCGTGTCTTTCGGAGATGCCCCTGACTCGGCGAAACGGCAAGCAGCGATGGAGCTTTGGCTGCAGTTGTGTATCAGTGTAAACGCTCGCGTGACTCGCAGCAAAAGGGTGTTGCAGGTGTTGTTTCCTTATCTTGCCCGAAGAATATCTTCCGACTCGGTCGTGGGCGTTCGTTTGGGTGCATTGAAGGCTGCTTCATGCATTTGCCTCGGGATGCACCCGGTTGAAGATGGTACTGTGCTCAAGCAATTCGCGACATTCTTTCGAAAGTATGCCATCACAACACTCGCCCAAGCTGTCCGTGCTCGAGCTCATGATAAAAAACACGACTTGATTTTTGTGCTGCGCCAAACAATTTCGTTTCTCATTGAGTTGGCCGAAAATCGCCCAGAGGTGTTCCCCGCCGACGAAACTGCGGCAGAATTTGCCGCGCAGGTGTTGAAGCTGGCATCGATGGATCGTGCTAGTGGGATCACTGCCGACATTCGCACACTACTGGTGGAAGTTTTCATTACGCTTATTCACAGGTACAAAAAGTGTTTGTTAGTTGGTCCTAGCGCCAGCCATGGCCATGCCGTCATCAAGACTGCAGTATCATTGTTCATGCAAATGCTTTGTACCGGAGGGCGAACTGGCGACCCGTTGTTAGACAACCATTCTAAACCCACGCAAGTCCCGGTTTCTGAAGTGAATGAGTCAGAATGGGGTGCTGACGACTCTGGGAACGAATTTGGGGAAGAATCGCTGTCGAATATCGCCGCCGTAGCGGCAACCGCACTCGATCGCATGACGAGCGCAGTCGGCGCTCAGCATGTGGCACCGATTGTGTTTAGCCTGATCGGGGCCATCTTAGGATCTGCGAGCTCTGACTGGAGAAGGCGATGGGCTGTTATGGTGGCCGTTACGTCTGTGTGCAGTCGCCAGCCCAAAGGACTTGCTCTGTTCGAGAAAAACCTTGATAAACTCGTGCAATTTGCAGTTGTATGCGCACGAGACAACCACTTTTTCGTGCAGTATGCGGCCGTGAACTTTCTGTTTCATGTTGGGCGCCAATTCCATGCGCCGCCGAAGGGAGGGGAGCAATCAGTTCGGTCAGTGGACATCATGTCCAAGCACGGTGCCAGCATTCTGCCAGTTCTCGGAAATGTCGTGGTTAACAACGGGGGAATTCATCCTCACCGCGTGCGTACGCGTGCCTGTAAAGCGATCGCGGCATTCGAGGTGTCGCAAGAGGTGTTTCTGTCGCATCGGGAACTCTTCGACAAAGTTGTGGTGGCTGCGCTGTTAGGCACCGCAGCCAGACAATCAGACAGCCCTATGTTGCAAGCGGCAGCAATCGCAGCTGTTGCCTCATTCGCGAGGGAGTTAGGTCAACTCTTTGCCGTGTACGCAGCCGCAGCAGGTCCTGTATGCGCAGGGTACTTGCGATCATGCTCAACCACCGCAGGAATTACCCATGCAACCGCCAACGGAGCCGGTACATGCAGCGCGATTCTGGAGTGCGTTGGTATGATGGCAGACTCCCTTCCTCAAGATCAATTTATCCCAACTGCCAAAGAGACAGTTCCTCAGCTGTTTCAAGTCGTCGCCATTCTTCAATCGCCGGGTGCCGTTGCTTCAAAAACTTTCGATGCCGCAGAGTTACAATTGCAGGCGTTGAGGGCTTGTGTTCGAGTGGCTCGGTCACTTCAAGGACACTTTTCTCCATTCCTCGCAACCCTGGTGCAGCTTTTGCTCGCAAAGGGTGCGGTCAACGCGGATCCCTTACCTGTGTCCTTCGAAGAAGCAGAGGCGGAAGCCGCATCACAATCATCTCGCCGTCAATTCATTCAGCTCGATCATGCAGGCGAGAGTGCCGGTCCAACCCTTCACGGAATTGACACCGTGCTGGTCGAGGAAAAAGCAACAGCATGCAATCTTCTTTATCAACTGGCAAACGATCTTGAAGGTGTTTTGTTTCACCCTTTTGTTCAGCCGACTGCAAGGCTCATGATACCTTTGCTGCAGTATCCATATTCACCAACTATCAGGGTCGCAGCATACGCAATCGCACCAAAATTGCTCCAGGTTGAGATGCAACACATTGCCATGCAGCACAAGCAGCGGCAGAGTGGCGGCGGTACCTCTATAAGTCAAGCACTACATGTTTTCCAAGTCCCGCTCGCCCATGCAATTGAAGCTGAGAAGGATATCGAGGCACGGGCAATGGCCGTGGAGGCACTCGGCGACCTGTTCCGCAGCTGTTGTGTTGCGTCACATCAGCAGATTATCCAGGTAAACATGGCATTTATTTTGAAGTGAACTTCCATCACATTACACTGCGATATCAATTTCACCGCGACATTGTTTCTTTTTGCGCATTCCAGGCTCCTTGGGACGAATCACGGCTCGGGCAGTACATTGAGCACATCGCGAAGAACTTCCGTGCTGTATTAGTTGAGCACGAGTCGCTGTCCGACTGCTTTGACGCCGTGGAACGTGAAGGAACCGACAACGATGAAGCTTATGTTTTCGAACTTGAGTCGAAGCTTCAAGCGCTCCTTGAGACTACGGGCGGTTTTTGTGCCGCTGCGGGCTATATTGTTAACATGGCCGGGCGCATTGCCGCCAAGCCTGTTGTGCAGCACATTTTGTCTCCCGTTCTACAACCATGGATGCAGAAACAGCCTGGAGCACCGCCAAGAAAGAGCTTCATGATGCAGCCGGCACGTGCGTCCGTGTCACCATGGGTGGAGCAGTTTGGGTGGGCGATGTGGCGTGGCGCTGCATGCCTTCTTGCAGACCTTGTGGAGTTTGGTGGAGGAGCATGTGCAGGTGCAGCCGCGGCATTTTATTCAAATGCATTAACATTTTCTCAGTCACGCCGAAGTGTGGGGCAGGCATTCCAAAGCAATGCCGGCGAACAGCAATTTTTGCAAGCGGCTTTGTACGGGGCTGGGGTTGTCGTCGAAAAGGGTGGACAGGCTCTTCCAAATGGCGCAGCGCTGAATTTAGCCGAGACTATTTCTTCAATCCTTGTTTCGATTCATGGTAGTCTTGAAGAGTTAGAGAACGATGCGCCAGACTTTGATGCCGACAATCAAGAAGGTACTTTAGGTGATACCTTCGACAACGGTGTTGCAGCTCTTGGTAAAATTCTATCAACCCGTCACATGGCGTGGGTTGCTGGAGGTTCTCGGCAGAAGGCAGAGCAACTCTCGCGTTACTGGCTACGATTCCTTCCACTGCATTTCGATCCTGAGGAGGCGGTGCCAGCACATGCCGCGTTCGCGAAAGCATTGGCCAACCCAACTCTGTCCGCACTGATTGGCGGCAACAATGCTGAGCTACACCCTCACATTGCACGTGTTTGCATCGAAATTGTGGTGATGTGCAGTCAATCGTCTGGCAGCGCTGCGCAGTTCTTGCAGAGACTGCAATCAAGCGCGCAGGCAAACCAAACGCCTCCTACCTGGCGAGCTGCGCTCGAGTTGCTGCAGCAGCGCAATGGCGGGCAGATACGCGGGGAATTTGCGGACCAAAATACCATCGATCAACTCATCCTGCAACTGCAGCGGTTGACATAGCCCCGTCTCGCAGCCAGTTTTTAGCGAGCTTCGCGGTTAGTAACTTTATTTATTTTTGACTGAACAATGATTTGGCAGATCGTGATACTTAGGCCACGAGCTACTCGCTGGCGTCGGATTCGTCTTGCGCACAAGTTAGGTCCACATTTGTAGGGTTGTTGACCAGTATGAGATTCTTGAGTGATGAACTTTGCTCGACGGCGTTTTGCAATGCCTCTGCACCTTTCATGCCGATTCCGTTCGAATTTAAGTATAATGTGTCGAGATTAGAATTTTTCCCAATGGCCTATTGACGCACGCATGGGGTTGAACAAGATTAGTACCATCCAGCATTGTCTGAGTTATGTGACTGGTTGCTCAACGTACGTTTGCGAAAAACAAAGCTCCCTCATCACCTATCTGGTTGTGGTACAGAATCAGCTTTTTCAAGCCCGTGTTCACTTCCAGAGCGCTGGCAAGGGCGCGGGCTCCAGCCGGTCCAATATTGTTGTTGTACAATGTCAATGTTTCAATAGCGTGGTTCGCGCGCAGCAACAATGCAATGATGGCGGCACCGTTGTCGCCAAAATTGTTGGAATCCAAGGCCAGAAATCTCAAATGAGTGTTGACGCGCAAAGCGTCTGCTAAACTAGCAACGCCAATATCTGTTAACTCGTTGAATGAGAGATCTAGCGTCCGGAGACCACGGTTGAGCTTCAGGCCTAAAAGGTGGTCAGTAAGCGCCGAAAAGCAGTTAGATATTCAACCACCTGAGTGTGCAAAACATTGTGCGCCCAGAACTGCTCCTCTCACACATATTGTACACATGTCACCAACCTTCTGCCAAAGCCCTCACGCCATCATCACCGATGCTGTTCGCGCCAAGGAACAACTCTTGCATTTTGTGATTTCTTGTCAGCATAACACCGAATGCCCTGGCGCCACGGGCACGAATGTCATTGCCGTACAAGCTAATTGTTTTGAGAGTGTGATCGTGATCAGCCAGAGCAAGTGCAATCGCCTCTGCACCTTCGGATTCGACCCCGTTGTTGTACAACCACAGCCAAAAAGTTTTGGTGTTGATCTTCAGTTCGTTTGCGAGAGCCTTGGCCCCTTCAACGCCAATATTCGAACTCATTGGCCATTTCACTTTTGGACACTTCTGCAGCGCCTTGTGATCCATTTCGAGCACTCCTTGGTCGTTAAGGTGCAAGTTCGCATGTTTGTGCGTGCAAAATGCCGCATCTGCAATGCCCGCGAGCAAAAGGCAGGCTGACAAGATTGCAGCGCAAAGGTGCGTTAGCTTCTTTGATAGGGATGCCATTGGATCCGGATTGCGCGAACCAGTGACAAATCACGTAGAAAAACACGCAAACCCTCAGCGAAAGCAGTCGCGAGCTCACATCCCAGGGCAATGACGCAAGCGTGTGAAGCTCACTGTGCTCTGGGGAACCGCGGCATACGTCTGACCCGCACACAAAGCGCTAAAACTTCAGTGAAAACGCTTCTCGTGCCGGAAAACTCTTACAGCGGGATCCCAGCGTCGCATCGTTCCGCATTTACGGACGTCTCCAACTGACCATTACCATGAGCTGCAAACACCTGCGGCGCAAGCTCTTTGTCGTCACACACAATCCAACCACAGTCCACCACTCGTGTCGGGAGTGCAAATTGCGCACCCCGCTACTCAAGAAGAACAGCACCAGTAGCTCCGAGTACTTCTTCTAGCGCAGCATTAGGAAACAACGCAACGCAGGCACCATACTCGAGTATGGTAACCACCACCACTATCACATTCAACGACAACGACAACGACAAGAAAGGCGACAAAGGGCGACTGATTCAACCGCGGCCGCGGCAGCAACGACAATCGACAACCACGGCAAACACCAACAACAAACAACAAACGATGAACGACGAACGACGAACGACGAACGACGAACGGCGAACGACGAACGACGATGACTGACTGCACGGCAACAACACCAACAACTGACAGTGAGTGAGTGAGTGAGTGACGGTGAGTGACTGCGCATCAACTCAGTGTCTCACTCACTCACTCACTCACATGCATATACAATCAATCATTCAACTCTCTCACTCATGTGTTCACGTTTATTCACTTTCAATCAATCATTCTATTCACGCACTCATTCGCTGGGGGTAGCGCATACTAAATCAATCAGCTAACTATTTCACTCATGTGGCCACTGTTGGACAGTCAATATCAATCACTCAAGGGATTCATTCATTTGCTCGCATTAGTCCATATTAAATCAATCATTCAACTGATTCAGTCATGTGTTCGCCTTCACGTGCTCATAATCAATCAATCACCAGATTTATTTATGTATTCGCGTTCACCCATATTGAATCACTCACTGTCACTCTCCATTCATTCGTTCATGTTAATTACTCTATAATCAGCCAATCATCACTCACTGCCGCTGCGAACTGCCGTTTGAACTAAACGACCAACAAACGTTCGTTTGTTTCGTCGTTCGTTCGTTCGTTTCGTCGTTCGTTCGTCGCTTCCGCCGTCGCTTCCGCCGTCGGTTGCTTCGTTCGTTGCTTCATTCGTCGCTTCTTTCGGCATTTTGTGGTTGGTGGTTGGTCGTTGGTCTTCGCTTTTGGTGTCGTTGGCTGTTGGTCGAGTCATGAATTGCTCCTCGTCGTTCTGTCGTGACCGTGGTGACCATGGATTCACCTGGTTTGAACAAACTGTAACATGTGTGTGCGTCGTTGTAGGCTGGTTGATCGTTTGTTTGTTTGTTCGTCAGTATTCATTGCCGTGGCAGTCAGTTGGTTGTTGTGGCGTTGGTGGTCGTCACTGCTGTTGTTGCGTCCATTATGTCTGTCTCCTGGATCGCCGACTGTTGGCTGTTGGGAGCTGCCGTTCATACATTCGGGTTGGCTGTTGGAAATGAGTTGGCTGACGGATCGCGGCCTGCAACAGTGTTCCTGCTGACTATCGCCAGGTCCAGGTCAAGACTAGGGCAGATTGATGTCACCACAAGCAACCGCAATTGAGCCCTCCTCGGAACTCCAACGAATTTTGTCGACCTCGGGATATATCTCGCGTGTTTTCCGGACAGTATTCCTGCGCTGCGCCCCATCCGTTTTGCGTGCTGGTTGGTGCCTTGAACACTTGTGGCATCTGGCGGGCCTGTGTGTTGGTAATTTTGGATTCGTGGGTCATTGCGGCTCTGTGAACACCAGTGAGGATCATGGCAAAATCCCAGGAGGAACAAGAGCGAGAGCTTATGCTCTTAAATGCGCAATTGGACCAGCAAATTAGTGCAGTAGAACAGCACGCTGACTCGGTGTTGCAAAAACAGAATGAACGTGTGTCCAGCTCCCACGTCCCTCTCGTTGCCGAGGCAGGCAGTGCGCGTGACGTCGACGCTCGTCGTGACGAACCACCTGCACCGCAACAGCGTACGTCAGCAGCCTCAGCAACAATGTCGCCAAAAGTGCACAGGGCTGTGCGGGCATCCGCGGCGAGGTACAATCCGGCGTCTTCCAGAGGCGTGGCGACAGACATAGAAGCCGACAAGCAGAATTTAAATCAAAGGAATCAAATTAAAGTGCAAAAGTTGGAAATCACGCAGCTGAGACAAGAGCTGGCAGAAATGAAGGAAGAGTGCAAGAGACTCGCTCGGGAAAAGAAAGCAGCCGAGAGAGATCATTCTGCGGCGTCAAAGCACGCCAATGAGCTCAAACGACAGTTAGCAAAGCTCACGAAAGACCATGAAGATGTCAACTCCTTGTGCCAGAAACTTCGAGCCAAAAACAAAGACCTCGGCGTTCAGGTGTGCTACGCTATGTGTGCGGCGCTGTGCTCGTTGGCAAAATATGTCCTCGGCCACGCGTTTGTATGTGTGTAATTGAGTCGCAAACAGCCTTGGCAGCGGCCTGGGCACAAACGATGTGAGTGCTGACGATCAATTCTGTGACCTTGGCAGGTGTCCCAACTGCGGCGTGATGTACGAGAGCAATCAAAGGATGCTCGGGGTCTACAGACGCAGCAGAAGTCGGGGGATGTCCGTTTGAATAGAGTACGTTCGGAGAGATACGGTTCTTGTATGTGTGTGGGGAAGGCTTTCTTCTTTGTTTTGTCCTGATGGTTGAATCCATACTTGCGAAGGCACTTGCTGAAGTTGCACGACTCAAGGAAAAGCTTGCCAAGCAGAAAGATGCAGTCTCTGACGTTGCCGGGGAAAAGGAAGAGCGACTTTTGAAGCAGGAGAAAGAAATCCGCCTGCTGGAGCGTCAACGGGTGAGTGACGTGAACACGCGTGCTGTTGCCGTCCACGTGGTAGGTGATTGACGTTATTTTTTACTTGCGTGAAGGCGGAGTTGTTGGGGGCATTCAAGAAGCAGCTGAAGCTGATTGATATTCTGAAGCGACAAAAAATGCACATCGAGGCTGCACGTTTGTTGTCATTCACGGAAGAAGAATTTATGAAGGCGATTGACCACAGTTAGTGTGTGTGCAGCCCGGTCGCAATAGTTTTTATAGATGTGTTCGAGACTCACAAGGACAACGCAGGCTGCACGGTCGCACAAAGGACTGACTGATAATGATAAACAAACATTGTTATTTTGATGACAGAGTGAGGCATGCCCAGCACTTCCGTGATCCGAGGAGACTTCCGAGGAGACTTCCGAAGAGAACTGAGATGCACGAATTTCTCGACTCAAATATTCTCTGAAAATACAAACACAAGCAGCAGTAACGCTCGAGGCTTGCCTCTCGGCACGTCGTTCTCAGCAACGATTTTCTTCCAACCCATTCACTGTGATGGTCTTCACCTACTGCATGCTCGACATTTGACGCTGGCCCGTGCTCAGCTTGCGGTTCACGCAGCACGTCCACTTACTCGCACGTTCATTGCCGAACTGGCCCTCGTGCCCAAGCAGTGTGTCGCCGTTGTTCGTCAACTATGCTCGGCTGTCCCAACGCCGTAGGTGGTTGCGATTTAGAGAATTTGCTCCTCCGACACCAGGTTGTTGCGTCGACTCTTGACCGCAACCACGTCGAACACTAACTGTCGTTCCCCACAAGAGTGTGGCCGGGCAAGGAATCGTCTCTTCGACAATGAGAGCTGTCGCAACATTGCAACAGAAGGAACTGTTTGGGACGCGACGCTCTGTCTGCCTTCGACGTGGTCCGTCGAGCGACGGCTCAATCTGTATTGCGGGAACGGTGAACCAAAAGCGCACGGTGGTGGTCTGTGGGGAGGCCGCGCATTGGCCGTGGCCGTGTTGTGGCTGCCGTGCGCGGTCAGCAATGCGCTGTGGCGAATCACCGTTGCCATTGGGCGGCGAGAGCAGTGGAGATTGTGGGAGCAGGCGTGAAGGCCGCCCCCGTGCACGAGCACGTCGTGACCACACTCCACCAAAGCGCGGTGTGCTGGCTGGTTTGAAATCCCCTCGCCAGTCGCCAGTCGCCAACGCACGCCCGCTCGCTGGTCAACGAACGTCCGCGGGCAGAGCGTTCCCTCCTTGGCTGATGGCTTCGTGAACGAACGGATTGGCCAGCGCGCAGCATCATCTTATGCATGCGCCGGTCGTGGGTGCGTGTATGTAGCCAAAGTGTTGACGGGTCAAGCCGACCGACCACCAACGACGACCGACCGACGAGCTGCGCTCTCTTCGCGTCCTTGCATCGTTTGTTCACCACTTCTGTCGTGTGGTTTAGCAGCCTGCCTATGTCATAGCGTCGCTGTGGGGTGGGGGGCTGGCTGTGTGCCGTTGTGTCGCAGTGTGGGAATTGGGTGGGGCCTTTCTTTTCGTGTGGTGTCGGAGAAGCAGACAGAAGCGGGGTTTGCGGCACGCGCGTGCGTGGAGCGGACTTTCCGTGCGCAGCGCTGCGCAGCTGTCTTGCTCAAACTGTCGCTTCGCTCCGCAGCGCAACGGACGGGGACGAAGGCAAGCACACCGCACACGAGCAGCGCACCTTGAAGCGAGCGCGGCGCCGGAGACAGTGCGCGTGATCCGCGGGACGGATCGGAGGGTGACGCAGCATCACACGACAAGCCGCGGAAGAGGTCTCGAATGTGTCCTACAACGACGACACTCTGAACGGCGTCGTCGTCGTAGGTTCACCAATTTGTCCGGTGTGCCACGCACAAAAGGCGCACCACAACGAACGCAACACGTTCGTTGCACGCCGCCGACGCCGAGCAGCGCCACAAAGCTCCCAACGAACGACGGCGCCCACCAACAGCAACGCCGAACGAAGGGAGGAACGAAGGGAGGAACGAAGGAAGGAACGAAGGAACGACGGAACGAAGGAACAAACAAACAAACGCCAACACAGAGAACCGAGCAAAAGTGTCGAGAAAAAGGTCACAAAACGAACACAGAACGAACGAACGAACGAACGCAGGCAGCACTTACTCACTCACACTCACTCACCGAGGCCAGTTCGTCGTTTAGTCGGCGTGCATCCTCCACAGTGAATGACAGTGACTGACAGTGACTGACAGTGACTGACAGTGACTGACAGTGCATCGTTGACACCGAACACGCAACGCACGTTATGTTCCGTGCCGAGTGAGCAAGAGTCAGACAAACAGACAAACAGAGAGAACGGAACAAAGAAGAAAAGAGAAAAGAAGAAAAGAAGAAAAGAACGAACCCACCACCGTGCGGAGGAAAACAGCGGAAACGGCATAATCAGAACAGTGCGTAATAGCGAACGCGAAAAGTGAGATTTGAAATTCGTGGCGGCTGTAAACCTATCTCAATTCTGACAATTCTGACAATTCTTCTGACAATGCATGAATGCACAATGCACAATGCACAATTCAAGCGTTGGCGTTGGCATGATGACTGACTGACTGACTGTGACTGACTGTGACTGACAATGCCTTCCAACGAAGTTCGATCGAAACTCCACGCACTCACTCACTCACTCACTTACTCACTCACTCACTTGCAGTCTGCCTTCCTTCCTTCAACTAACTCACTGGCTGAGTGAGTGGGTGAGTGGGTGACCGTAGGAGAGTCGTGTAGTATCGAACAGTCGCACAGAGTACGCACGCACGCACCGCTGACTCCTTCCCTCCCACTCACTCACTCACTCACTCACACTCTGCAGCAGCCGGTGAGTGAGTGAGTGAGTGAGTGAGTGAGTGGGGGCGAAGGTGGCAGGGTATCGATCGATCGATCGATCTATCTCACCACTGTTAGTTACGTCACCGCACCCGCCGTCCCCGCCCGTCCCCGGCCCACTCACTCACCCACTCTCCCACTCACCCACCCACTCGGTGTTCCTCCTTCGCTCACACCTACACTTATTCCTTACTTCACTCCCACGCACTCACTCACTCATTCACTCACACACACACTACTGACCACCGAATAGTGGACCACCAAAGGTGCGACGCAACGACGACGACGAACGAACGCCGCCATCCGCAATCCAACACAACACAACGCAACGCAACGCAACGCAACGACGACGGACGGTGACGCCACGACCGGCTGGCTGGCTGCCAGCTGCCAGCTGCCGGCTGGCTGCCGGTGCTACCGACCACCGACCACTGCTGTCACTCGTATTGTGGCTGCCGGTGACCCGTCGCGACGACCTACCACGAACGACCAAGTGATGTCGCTCTTCGACCCATAGTAAGCGTTGGTACTCGGCCGCGAGGCCACACCAACGCATCTGCGCGCCGAGCAGCGCACTCGCAGGCCAATGCGTTCGCAGCGAAGCACTAGAAGGTCCACTTGCGCACGGCGTCAACACACGCGCCGCAAGGAGCGTGTCGAGAACGCACTCGCTGGGGGGGCGGGGGAGGGGTGGGCTTCGGTCGCGTGCGAGCGACCTGTCTGCGCGTCCACGGCGCGACGACGCGAGCCCGACGCCGCAAGCCCGGGCGAGGCCGGAGTTGACGACGGTGCATTTTGGCGACAGTGTCCTTCCGGTAGCCGTTTGTGGTCAGGTATTCACGATGCTCAGTACGACACGGTGCCACCCCGACTGCCTTCCTCAGCGTTGTGCGGGTTCGTGGGAGGAACGTGCAGTCGGAACCACAGCAGGCGCGTCACAAAGTCGACGAACACAGCGGTGCCCCGGACCATCACCGCATGTCGTTCGCGGGTGTAAAAGGACGCACCCGCAACTCAGTGAGGCAGGCACTCAGCTTGGCGTCACAACAAGACGCTGCCTCGCTCAACGGACTAAGAAACTCTAGTGAGGTCCACAAAAAGGGTGATTGTCAAAGAGCTCGAGAAGCTCTTGATCCAAATTTGTTGAGGTCATGGCGACGACACGAGGTTCGCCGCTCGTGGCACCCTCAGGTCACGACGATACTACATACGCGCTTGCGTCGGTTCGGTGAGATGTACTCGAGCTAGGCTCCGTAGCAACAAAAAGTATGGACTCCACTCCTGTGCAGAACGGACACCAACAGCGCTCACCTGGGGTGGCTCGCGCAGACAGTGACCCAATGCTTGGAATGGTTCGCCACGGTGCAGGTCCTTCTTCGCAAGTAAGTACACGCGCGGGACTGCAGGCACTGCCACATCAACCACAGCTGTCCTACTGGAACCCGCACGCGCAACTAGGTTACCGCCCAACCTACATGTCGCAGTTGCCTATGCCGCTGCAAGGGCGCAATGGCGGGATGCCAATGGCGATGCCGACGGCAACACCGACACCAACGCCGATGTTTAGGAATGCGGTCCCAAGCCGTGGCATGTGGACCAACACGACCGGTGCATCTCATCAGTCCTACTGGGCTCACGCAGCACCGGCATCTCATGCTGCGCAGAGCTCGACGCGAACATCGCAGCCGCCGTTACTGAATGAAGCTCCCCGGCCACAACTTCACTCGTCTAACCAATCCGGCCATCGGCCACAGCAAGGGTCTGCGAGTTCCGGGGGACAACCTGCAAGCTCGCAATCGCAAAACTCTTTGGCCACAGCAGAATCGACCTCAAAACGAACTACTGGATCGCCACCACCCGCCACCAATGTTGCGAGTGCCAGTGAGGCTGCATCTGCTGGTGCAGGTCCATCACCCGCCGCGCCAGCGACAAAACGCAATGGATCCGCGGCCAAGCATACAGGTGCCCCGGGTGTGGATTTACCGTCACCGGAAGTACGTACAATTACACTGACGTCTTTGATCTCATGATGCAAGTACAAGCTTTTCACCACACGACACGTTTGATCTCGCATGTGTTCCTTCAGAAACTCCTCCACCACTTTTTCGGTGGAGATGTCAACCATGTTGATGTGTTTGGAAACACGATCCTGCATGTTGCTGCCGCGGTACGTAGTCGAGGATTTCATCTTGTTTGTGCCTGCTGAACGGTGGAATTCGTTGCTGACGATGAACCCAATTCCGCAGGCCCGAAGTGCCCGACACCTCCGAGAGTTTTTGGCGGCTGGCGCAAGCCCATTCGCCAAGAATAAAGACGGGAAAACACCTCTCATGGTGTTCCACGAGTCCAGTGATCCCAGTTGGGTATGTGTGTGCCGGTGTTCAGCGTCGTGTCTCCTTCGGCATCGTTTCTGTGGTGACTTGTTGTGTGATGACTCAACGTGCAGTGGGCACGCCAGGAGCGCGCCAGTCTCGACGATGGTACAACAATCCTCACCAACGCAATACGACGTGGCCCACCACCGACGAACACTCGCAGTAACCCCGAGCGTAGTACACCGGATGCCTTGCCCGAAAAACGATCTGGGCTTCAGAGACGAACGAGAGGTGTAAAAGCCAAGCGCTCATCCAGCTCCAAGGCAGTTCGCCCGCGCACAATCGTCAGAATATCCACAGAAATTGACCGGGATGACAGCTCTAAGGCTGCCCTAAAACGCTGGGGCAAAGCTCCCAAAAAGCAGAATAGCCGCACGAAAAGAAAGCGTGCTTCTCCGCGCCCTGGTCATGAGGGCAAAGGCAAGAGAGTCGCAAAGGCAGCGGGTACAGCGACACAACGAACGCGTTAATGCACAGCAGGAACAGTTCGCATAGACTTTTTCAACTTAAAATTGTTGATTTTTTATCACTCACGTCGACGTGCACCCACACCACACCACGTGAGCTGTATTATGCACTGCGCTGCTGGGGGGCGTCGAGGCGTGCTCGGCGACATACCAAACATGCATCGCCATCTCCGACAAGCACAGATGGACTTTGGCGGCATGCGAGAGGGCAGTGACCGTGACACCTTGTGCCGAAGCCACAGAAAAGATGTTCTAGAAACCGCTTGGTCCCTTGCATACGTGTCGCCGTAGCCCTCGAGTCCATGACTCTGTTTGATGAAACGTTGTTGGCCCCCAACGTTTGACCGCGACACTGCATTGCTGTTTACATACTGTGTCAGCTTCCCCCGCAGTTTCCAGGATTGTGACGATCAACTTCCAACTTCCACCTCATTTAGGTACTATCATTCATTGAATTTTCTTGTTCCCCTTTAATCCATACACATACTGGAGTGCATCAACCATAGAATATATTGTACGTGAGGTACTGCAGTACTATGCAGTATCCACTAAACCTGCATTGAACTACATTCGCTAGGCACAATACCGTAGAACTGACTACAGGCTGTTGTGTTGGTGAGTGAGTGCGAGTCAACGCCCTTGAATCGCTCGTAGATGATAAGGACTTTTCGTGGTTGTAGAATGGGGAACGGTCACTGT
>ENA-OWNT01003388-OWNT01003388.1-seawater-metagenome-genome-assembly--contig:-NODE-3388-length-15106-cov-3.445738_pt1 | contig 15106 bp, 17 predicted proteins | sample MGYA00238136_ERZ651165 | MGnify/ENA primary metagenome ERZ651165 (study PRJEB26861, sample SAMN08777766) | seawater metagenome | isolation source: coastal seawater | place: USA: Florida | collected...
CGAGCCGGCGGCGCGGCTGGAACAGGCCGGGCGTGTCGACAAAGACGATCTGGCTCTCGCCCTCCATCGCGACGCCGCGGATGCGGGCGCGGGTGGTCTGCACCTTGTGGGTGACGATGGACACTTTTGCGCCCACCATGCGGTTCAGCAGGGTGGACTTGCCCGCGTTGGGCTCGCCGATCAGGGCGACAAAGCCGGCTCTTGTGGTCATGGTTCTATCCCGGGGTTTGACCGGGCAGCCCATACAGGATTTACCCGCCCGGCACCAGAGCGCAGAGCGGCGCCCTCAGGCCGCCAGCATCTCGGGCAGCGCACGGGCCTCGAAGCGGCGCAGGACGGGGCGCGCGGTCTCGCCATAGGCCGGGGCATTGCGGGCCGACCATTCGGGAAACAGCTCGATCAGCTCCTGCCGCTGCGCTTGTCCAAGCGCGGTCAGCGCATAGCCGCCCGGGTGGAAGCTCTCGGTCGCGAGACCCGAGGTAAAGACGATCTCGTGCCGGTCGAAGACGATGTGCCAGTATTCGACCTCTGCCGCGCTGTCATCCCGGGCGATGGTCGAACCGTTCTCGAGAAAGCGCGCCGCCGCCAGCGCCTCGCCGGTGCCGAGGTGCAGTTCCAGCGCACCGCCGCCGATCACCACCTGATGCGCGGGCGAGACCGTCACGTCGCGGGCCGGCAGGCCCCGCCCGAGGGCGCCGGCGCGGATGGTCACCGGCCGCAGGTGCCGGTTGCGCGCGTGCAGGCGGACGCGGGTGCTGGCGATCCAGCGGATCACCTGCGCCCCGTGATCGGCCGTCAGCACCGTGTCGCCGGGCTGCAGCGTTTCGATGGCGCGCTCGCCCTCCGGGGTGTCGACCAGCGTACCGCGCGCGAAACAGACGGCGGTCGCGGGGCTGGCGGCCGAGATCTCGGACATCTGCAACTCGCCATCGCCCTGTTCGCAGGCTTCGGTGTCATGCGGAAAGGTGTAGGTCCCGCCCTGCTTGGGAAAGCCGTCGAGGTTCACCGCGAACTTGGTCCCGCCGAAGACACCGAAGATCTGGTAGTCGTCGCCGCCGCAGATACCCTCGTAACCATCCGGGGTCGCGTAGTTGGCCGAGAGCACGACGTTGCCCGGAACGAGGTTGCCGTTCTCGTCCTCCACCGCCTCGCGCACCTCGAACCACTGGCCGTTGGTCACCGTGTCGCCATCGCCCTGCGTGCGGACGAGAAAGTAGCGGGAATCGGAGTCGCCGAGAGTCTGGTAACCGTTCAGGCGGATGGTGTTGCCGTCCGAGTCGTAGGTGACCTTGGTGGTCGCATAGGTGGCGATCTGGTCGCCGGAAAGTAGGATCGCTTCGCCAGACATTTGGCCTGCCCTCGATGTCCCGCTCGTTGGGGCGCGAAGGCCGGCGGCGGATTAACCAGTATTGCTCTTGGTTAATTCGCTAGGATCGGTTTGAGACGAAATTAGGGCAGCATCCTGTCGCTATGTGAAATCCCACACTTTTGACCGGACTGGCCGCGAACGGCCTCCGCGAAACCCCGCTTTTGCAAGGTATCCGCCTAGTTCTTGGGCAGGGCTTCCAGCAGCGCGGCAGCCGCCGCCTGCTCGGCATTGCGCTTGGACCGGGCCGTCGCCTCGGCCTTGCTCCCGTCTTCCAACTCGGCCGAAATGGTAAAGACCGGGGCATGGTCCGGACCCGAGCGCGCCAGTTGGACATAGCGCGGCGGGCTCATGCCCCGCGCCTGCGCCCACTCCTGCAACGCAGTCTTGGAATCCTTCGCGTCTTCCTCGACATTCACGATGCGCTTGCCCCAGAGCCGCAGGATCACGCCCTGCGCCGCGTCGAACCCGGCATCCTTGTAGACAGCAGCAATCACCGCCTCGATGGCATCGCCCAGCAGCGCCTGCTTGCGGCGCCCGCCCGACATCATCTCGGACCGCCCGAGCTTGAGCACATCGCCCAAGCTGACCTCGCGGGCCACGTCCGCGCAGGTCTCCTTGCGCACCAGCGCATTGAACCGGGGCGCAAGCTGCCCCTCGGTCGCGTCGCGGTCCTGCTCCAGCAGCGCGGTGGCCATCACCAGCCCCAGCACCCGGTCGCCCAGGAACTCGAGCCGCTGGTTGTCGCCCCGCACCGAAGAGGAAATCGAGCCGTGCGTCAGCGCGCGGATCAGCAGTTCCGGATCGGCAAACTCATGTCCGATCCGGTCCTGGAACGCGCGCAGCTCGGCAGAGAGTTTCACTCGATCCCCTTGAAGAAGCGGTCGCCCCGCCAGGTCCAGAAGTAGAGCATGGACCGGCCAGCGGAAGAGAAGATGATGCGATCGGCGCGGCCGATCAGGTTCTCGTAGGGAACAAAGCCGACGCCACCGGCCGTGCGCGGAACGCGGCTGTCGGTCGAGTTGTCACGGTTGTCACCCATGAAGAAGTAATAGCCCTCGGGCACCACGTAGACACCGGTGTTGTCCAGCGGCTCGTTGCCGATGTTCAGGATCTTGTGCGACACCCCGCCCGGCAGCGTTTCGATCTGGCGCTCTTTCTCGCAGGCGCCGCCCATGCCGACAGGCCCGTTGGCGCAGCGCGGCGGATTGCCTTCCGGCCCCTGGGCCTCCATCAGCTCGGTAAAGACGCCGTCATCCTGCACCTTCACCGCCTCGTCGTTGATGTAGAGCAGCCCGTTGCGCACCTGGATGCGATCGCCCGGCAGGCCGATCAGGCGCTTGATGAAGTCCACGCCCGAGACCGGGTGACGGAACACCACGACATCGCCGCGCTCGGGATCGCCGCCCATGATCCGGCCGTTGTCGTTCTTCATCCAGCCGCAGAGGTCCTCGGCGTCGATGTCGATCCCGAACCGGCGCAGCTTGATGCTCGGGCACGAGGCGTAGGAATAGCCGTAGGCCATCTTGTTGACGAAGAGGAAATCCCCGATCAGCAGCGTTTCCTTCATCGAGCCCGAGGGAATCCAGAACGGCTGAAAGAACAGAGTGCGGAAGATACCGGCGATCAAGAGGGCGTAGACGATCGTCTTGATCGTCTCGACGACGGCATTTCCCTGTTTGGCTTTGCTGGCCATGCGGCGCTCCGGGCTTGGTATGGATACCCCGGCTACATGCGGCTGTGCCCCGCTGGTGTCAAGGCGAAGGCTGCCGCCTCGGCAAAGCGGCCCCACCCCTTGTGTGCCGCCGTCTCCGACGCGGCTGCACGCAATCGCCCGGCCCGGGCACCACCGCCGGTTGCCGCTCGCCTCCACACAGCCCGACAAGCGGGCATTCCACACCGGCCTGACGCGACGGAACCCGCCCGTGGGCGCATTCATCCTTTGGCCAAGCCCTTCCGCTGGCTATCGAAATCCCGACGTCAAGACTCCGCGGGGCGCTGCGATGGCAAGCTATCTTCAAGACTACCTGAACGACGGCGAGGACTGGATCATCTTTGCCCAGGTCTTTCACTCCGACTACAACTCGGTGACCTACGACGTTCCCTCGGTCGAGGGCTACGTCAACCTCTCCATCCCCAACACCACCCTCACCGTCTACGAGGGCGATGTGGTCTACCTCTACTTCGGAGCGATGGATGACAGCGATTTCATCGAGACGCCGCACACCGGCATGACAACGACCGCCTCGCTGACGCTAGAAGGGCTGGACAGCTCCGACATCTCGACCATCAACTTCGGGACCGAGGCCGAGGGCGTCACCCTGAACGGCGAAACCCTCGTGGTCGCCATCGACGACGCCTACTTTGTCTCGTCCATCGGGGTGCGCATCCAGACCGGCGGCGACGACTACGAGGTGCTGACCAACGCCGCCACCGACACCAGCTTCATCCTCTACAACAACGGCGAGGACGACGGTGTTCAGGTGCTCGACATCTCGGCCATCCTCTACAACCCCGAGTACGACATCCTCGAAGACCAGCTTCAAAGCGTCGTGTCATCGGGTCAGATCACCTACATCGACCACGCCGACGTGACCGAGGACGACCTGCCCTGGAACACCGCGCGCTTCGACTACGGCAACGGCCACGACAACCGGATGCGCGGCACCGGCGATGACGACGCGCTGGATGGCCGGGGCGGCAACGACATCCTCAAGGGCCTCGGCGGCAACGACGACCTCGTCGGCGGTGCGGGCCGCGACACGCTCTATGGCGGTGCCGGAAATGACAGGCTGTCGGGCGGCAAGGGCAAGGACACCCTCGATGGCGGCGCGCATGACGACGAACTCTACGGCGGCCAGCACGACGACATCCTCAAGGGCGGCAAGGGCAGCGACGACCTCTTCGGCGGTAGCGGCGATGACCGGCTGCTGGGCGAGGCGGGCAACGACACGCTCTATGGCGGCGCGGGAGACGACATCCTCAAGGGCGGCGCCGGTCTCGACAAGCTCTACGGCGGCGATGGCGACGACAGCCTGCAGGGCAATGGCGGCAATGACTGGCTCTACGGCGGCAGCGGCGACGACACGCTGAACGGCGGCGCCGGAACCGACCGGCTCTATGGCGGCAGGGGCAGCGACTGGCTGATCGCGGGCGATGGCGACACCGCCTACACCCCCAACTCCCTCTACGGCGAAGGCGGGCGCGACCGGCTGCTGGGCGGCGACGGCATGGACGTTCTCGTCGGCGGCACCGGCCGCGACCGCCTCAGGGGTGGCGACGGCGGCGACACCTTCGTCTTCGACGGCAACAGCGGCCAGGACCGGATCTACGACTTCGACTTCTACGGCGACTTCGACACCATCGCCTTCACCGATGGCCCCTCGTCCTGGGAGGATCTGACCGTCATGGGCGACGAGACCGCAGCCATCATCGCCTGGGACGGCGGCTCGGTCACGCTGTCGGGCTTCGCCCGCAGCATGGTCAGCGACTACATGTTCAGCTTCGATTACACGCTCTACTGAGGCTCGGCGGGCACTGCCGCCAGCGGCCGCGCCTCGATCACCACCATGGCCTGCGCCCAGGGGTGATCGTCGGTCAGGGTGACGTGGATGATCGCCTCGTGCCCCGGCGGGATCATCTGGTCCAGCCGGTCCTTGGCCCAGCCCGTAACCTCCATCACCGGCTGCCCGGTGCGCAGGTTCTTGACCGACATGTCCTTCCACGAGATGCCCATGCGCAGCCCGGTGCCCAGCGCCTTGGAACAGGCCTCCTTGGCCGCCCAGCGCTTGGCATAGGTGCCCGGCGTATCGGCGCGCCGCTCGGCCTTGGCCTGCTCGATCTCGGTGAACACGCGGTCACGGAACCGGTCGCCAAAGCGCTCCAGCGTCGCCGCGATCCGGTCGATGTTCGCCAGGTCCGTCCCGATACCGAGGATCATGTGCGCTTCCCTTGCCCTGCCGTGGCCCTATCGCGATGTGGCACCATTCCGCCCGCTTGGCAACGCCGCTCAGCCCGGCGTGCCGCGCCACAACAGCAGGCGCAGCCCCGCCAGCCCGAAGAGCGCGGCAAACCCGGCTTCGAGGCGCCGGCGCTGCCGCCGGTAGAAGGCCATGACAGGCGCCCGCGAGAAGATCAGCGCATAGGCCAGGTAGATCGCCGCGCCCGCGGCGGTACAGGCAGCCACCGTCGCGGCCACGGCCAGCGGCTCGGCCTGCCCCGACAGGCCCAGCACCGCCACCCAGACCAGCACCGCCTTGGGATTGCCAAGGTTCAGGATCACCCCGCTGCGCAGCGCATTGCGCCCGCCCACCGGGTCGGCGGTCTCAACTCCGGGCGTCATGGCGCTGCGCGCCATCTTCCACGCCAGGTACAGCAGGTAGGCGCCCCCGATCAGCTTCAGCACCACCAGCGCCGCGCCGATCCGCGCCACCAGCGCGCCAAACCCCAGCCCCGCCAGCAGGCCCCAGGCCGCCAGCCCGAGGGTCAGGCCCAGCGCCATGCCGACACCGCTGCGCGCGCCCCGCGCCATGGCGGTGCCCGATACCGCCAGCGTCGCCGGTCCGGGCGACCCCGCCGCGACGGCGAAGGTCAGCACCGAGGCAAGGAGACCCACGTCCGCCATCAGCCTGCCGCCAGCCTCAGCCGCGCCTCGTCCATCAGGCGGCGCATCTCGGCAATGGCCGGCTCCAGCCCCCGGAAGATCGCCTCGCCGATCAGGAAATGCCCGATGTTCAGCTCGCGCACCTCGGGAAAGGCCGCGACCGGCTGCACCGTGTCATAGGTCAGACCATGCCCCGCGTGCACCTCCAGCCCCAGAGAATGGGCAAAGGCCGACATCTCGCGCAGCGACTCGAGCTCGCGGTCGCGCTCGGTGAAATGCCCCTCCGCATGGGCGTCGCAATAGGCCCCGGTGTGCAGCTCGATCACCTCGGCCCCGATCCGGTGCGCCGCCTCGATCTGGCGCCGGTCGGCGGCGATGAAGATCGACACCCGGCAGCCCGCCTCGCGCAGCGGCGCGATGAAATGCGCCAGCTTGTTCTCCTCGCGCGCCACTTCCAGCCCGCCCTCGGTGGTCCGCTCCTCGCGCTTCTCGGGCACGATGCAGACCGCGTGCGGCTTGTGACGCAGGGCAATCGCCTGCATCTCGGCAGTCGCCGCCATCTCGAAGTTCAGCGGGATCGACAACACCTCCATCAGCCCGTCGATATCCGCGTCCGAGATATGGCGCCGGTCCTCGCGCAGGTGCGCGGTGATCCCGTCGGCGCCCGCCGCCTCGGCGATCCTCGCCGCGCGCAGCGGATCCGGGTAGGCCCCGCCCCGCGCGTTCCGCACCGTCGCCACATGATCGATATTCACGCCCAGCCGCAGATCCTTCGCCGCCATGACCGACTCCTTTTCATCCGTTGACGGGAGGTTAGCGGATTGCCCGGCAAGGGGAAACCTGCGCTGGCGGCATGGCCGGACATGAGTATTTGCAGAGAAAAGATGAGTCGTCTTTCACCCATCTTTTCTCTCTAAATACTCAAAACAGCCCTGCCCTCGACGCAGGCGGGGCGATCGAGGCCGGGCGCGTCAGTCGCGCGCAGGCGGCGTGTCGGTTGCCACTTCCGCGCGCTTCTTGATGGCGTCGAACTTGGCCTTCAGCACCCGGCGGCGGCGGTTCTTGTAGGCGCGGATCAGCGGCAGCGAGAGGAAATAGGCAATGCCCCCGGCAACGAAGCCCGGGAGGATGCCGCCGATCATGTAGGGAAAGAACACCTCGTGCCAGAACACGCTGATGCCGTGCCAGTCGGCGACGCGGTCCGAGAAGATGGCCATGAAGTTTTCCCAGAGGTCGTCCGCCGCATCCACGAACTTGCCGCCGAACGAGCGGTGCTCGCCCTCGCGGAACTCGGTCCCGAGGATCAGGTGGCCGGTCTTCAGCGAGATCACCCCGATCGGCACGTAGGTCAGCGGGTTGCCGAAGAAGGTCGCCATCAGCGAGGCGAGGATGTTGCCCCGGAAGATGGTCGCCAGCAGGGCCGCCACCAGGAAGTGCAGCCCGTAGAACGGCGTGAAGGTGGTAAAGACCCCGACCCAGATGCCGCGCGCGATGCGCTCGGGCGTGTCGGGCAGGCGTCGGACGCGGTGCTTGACGTAGTGAAACGCCCGTTTCCAGCCGCCCTTCGGGTACAGCACTTCCGCGAGCACGCGCAGGGGAGGGCGGCGGTCACGGCGTCTGAAAACCAAGGATACGTCCCTTTGATCGATAACGGTCCTAGCTGGCGCGGGCCCGGGCTTGCGGTTTCTCCCGGTAGCGCTCGACCGCGGCCACGTCGTTGTCGGCCTCCAGCGTCAGCATAAGGGAATGGAGTTGTTCGGCGTCGCGCAGTTCAACGTCAATCATCACACGGTAGAAATCCGGTTTTCGGTCCACGATCTTCAGGTCCGAGATATTGGCCTTCTTCTCTCCGATCAATGTGCAAATACGTCCCAGCACCCCCGCGTCGTTGCCGATGGTCAGCTCCACCGTCGCGCCATAGACCGCCGGGTGGGTGCCGTCGTGCCAGTGCAGGTCGATCCAGCGTTCGGGCTGGTCCTCGTATTCGCTCAGCCGCTCGCAGTCGATGGCGTGCACCACCACGCCCTTGCCGCGAAAGGTGATGCCCACGATGCGCTCGCCCGGCAGCGGCTGGCAGCAGGCCGCCCGCTCAAAGCTCTGCCCCGGCTCCAGGCCGATCACCGCGCGCCGGGGCGAGATCTGATCGCCCTCGTGCTGCACCAGGTCCGGGTAGACCGCCTGGACTACTTCGTGCGCGGTCAGTTCGGCGCTGCCGATCCGGGCCAGCAGTTCCGAGCGGTCCTTGACCCGCAGCGCCTTGGCCGCCGTCTCCAGCACCTTGTCGGTGGCCTTGCGCCCCACATGCTCGAAGGCGGCGCGCGCCAGTTCGTTGCCCAGCTTGATAAAGCGTTCGCGGTCGACCTCGCGCAGGGCGCGGCGGATCGCGGTGCGCGCCTTGCCGGTGGTGGCGATCTCCAGCCAGCTGACCTGCGGCACCTGCCCCTCGGCGGTGATGATCTCGACCGACTGGCCGTTCTTCAGCCGGGTCCATAGCGGCACGCGGATGCCATCCACCTTGGCCCCGACACAGCCGTTGCCGATGCGGGTGTGGATCGCATAGGCGTAGTCGATCGGCGTCGCGCCCCGGGGCAGCTTGATGACGTCGCCCTTGGGGGTGAAGCAGAACACCTGGTCCGAGTACATCTCGAGCTTCACCGCCTCGAGGAAATCCTCGTGATCCTCCTCGGCGTTGAACTGCTCGGTCAGCGAGGCGATCCACTTGGCGGGATCGACGGCAAAGGGGTTCTCCGAGCGCACGCCGTCGCGGTAGGACCAGTGCGCCGCCACGCCAGTCTCGGCCACGTCGTGCATCTGGCGGGTGCGGATCTGCACCTCGACCCGCTTGCCGTCACGCCCCGACACCGTCGTATGGATCGAGCGGTAGCCGTTGGTCTTGGGCTGGCTGATGTAGTCCTTGAACCGCCCCGGTACGGCGCGCCAGCGCTGGTGGATGGCCCCGAGCGCGCGGTAGCAGTCTTCTTCCGAGCCGGTGATGATGCGGAACCCGTAGATGTCGGAGAGCCGCGAGAACCCCTGCTCCTTCTCCTGCATCTTGCGCCAGATCGAATAGGGCTTCTTGGCCCGCCCGAAGACCTCGGCCTCGACATGGGCCTTGGCCAGTTCGGTCCGCATGTCGCGGGTGATACGCGGGATCACGTCGCCGGATTCGCGCTGCAGCGTGATGAAGCGGCGGATGATCGACTGGCGCCCCTCGGGGTTCAGCACCCGGAACGACAGGTCTTCCAGTTCCTCGCGCATCCACTGCATGCCCATCCGGCCCGCCAGCGGGGCAAAGATGTCCATCGTCTCGCGCGCCTTCTGCACCTGCTTCTCGGGGCGCATCGACTTGATGGTGCGCATGTTGTGCAGGCGGTCGGCCAGCTTGACGAGGATCACCCGCAGGTCCTTGGACATGGCCATGAACAGCTTGCGGAAGTTCTCGGCCTGCTTGGTCTCGACGCTGGAAAGCTGCAGGTTGGTCAGCTTGGTGACGCCATCGACAAGCATCGCCACCTCGTCGCCAAAGCGCGAGGCGACCTCGTTGTAGGAGGCCTTGGTGTCTTCGATGGTATCGTGCAGGAGCGCGGTGATGATGGTGGCATCATCCAGCCGCTGTTCTGTCAGGATCGCCGCGACGGCAACGGGGTGGCTGAAGTAGGGCTCGCCCGAGTGGCGGAACTGACCTTCGTGCATCGCCGCCCCATAGGCATAGGCTTCGGCGATGCGCTTGGCATTTGTCTTTGGATTGTAGTTGCGGACCAGCTCGATCAGGTCGTCGGCAGAAATCATTCGGTCCGCACCTCACCCATGCGGGGCTTAGCCCTGGCCCTGGGCCTCCATCAGTGCCCGCAGCAGCTTCTCTTCCGACATGTCGTCGGTGGCCGGCTTGTCGGACTCGGCGCCCATCAGCAGGGCCATCGAGTCTTCCTCGGGCTCGTCGATCTCGATCTGGCTCTGGTTGCTCTCGATCAGACGCTCGCGCAGGTCGTCGGCGCGCTGGGTCTCGTCGGCGATCTCGCGCAGGGCCACGACCGGGTTCTTGTCGTTGTCGCGGTCCACGGTGATCGGCGCACCGGAAGAGATCTCGCGCGCACGATGGGCGGCGAGCATCACCAGCTCGAATCGGTTCGGAACCTTGTCGACGCAGTCTTCAACCGTCACGCGGGCCATGAAAATCTCCAGTCTGGAATAATCCGGGTAGAAGGACGCTGAATATAGGCGAATCCGGGCAATGACAAGGCCAACCGGTTCACAAAGGTCTGACCGCGTCAATTTCGCCCGGCGGCAGCGCCGCCAGCATCTCGCTGACCGTCAGGTTCAGGAGAGGATGCACCCAATCGGGACAAATGTCCATCACCGGAACCAGCACGAAGGCCCGGTCCTGGATCCGGGGATGGGGCAGGATAAGCTGCTCGGGCGCGCGCCGCATCTGCTCCTCCAGCGGAAGATCGCGCCAGAGCGCATGGGTCTCGGCATCCGGCAGGACCCGGCCGTCGAAATCCAGCAGGTCGAGGTCGAGCGTCCGCATCCCCCAGCGCTGCACCCGTTCCCGCCCTGCCCCGGCCTCGATCTCATGCAGCAGGTCCAGCACCGCCCCGGGCGAGTCCCCGCCGGTGGCCAGCACCGCCGCATTCACATAGTCGGGCCCAGCGCCGGCAGGAAAGCAGGGGGTCGCGAAAAACCGGCTGACCGCGCGAATCACGAGGCCGCCGCGCGCCATGGTAACGATCGCTTCACGGAGAATTTCCGCCGGGTCGCTTCCGGGAAGTTTCTGATTACTTCCTAATGCGATGAGCGATTTTGAGCCAAACTCATCCATTTTTGACGCCGCGACGTAAAGTCTTTACACTTGCGAATGGACCGATCTGCCTTATTTTGTGTCCACCCGTTTCGCCGACTTATTTAGCACTCACTCACGGAAAACAAGGCGAAGCGGCTTACCGGAAGGACAATTTGATGTTTTACAAAGACGAACGGCTCGCGCTGTTCATCGATGGCTCGAATCTGTATGCGGCCGCGAAAGCACTTGGATTTGATATCGACTACAAGCTGCTGCGGCAGGAGTTCATGCGCCGCGGGAAGATGCTGCGCGCATTTTACTACACTGCCCTGCTCGAGAACGATGAATACTCTCCGATCCGCCCCCTGGTCGACTGGCTGCATTACAACGGTTTCACCATGGTGACGAAGCCTGCCAAGGAATACACCGACAGCATGGGTCGGCGTAAGGTCAAGGGCAACATGGATATCGAGCTTGCCGTGGACGCCATGGAACTGGCACCGCGTGTGGATCACATCGTGCTCTTCTCTGGCGACGGCGATTTCCGTCCGCTGGTGGAAAGCCTGCAACGTCAGGGTGTTAGGGTCTCTGTCGTTTCCACGATCCGCAGCCAGCCGCCGATGATCTCGGACGACCTGCGCCGCCAGGCCGACAACTTCATCGAGCTGGAAGAGCTCAAGGAAGTCATCGGTCGCCCGCCGCGCGACAACGCAGCCGAAGACACCCGCGTCGCGGCCGCGCGCTAAGACAGGACAAAGGCACGGACGGGAAGGATTGGCCCCGTCCGCGCCGCCCCCTGACCAGACAGGCGGCGACGCGCCGGGCGCGCCACCGGGATGCAGATTGCGCGCCCCGAACCGCGCCCGGCCCGCTTTACGCCGCCGCCCGGGTGCACTACCTCTCTCCGCAAGGAGACGACGATGACCACAGCAAAACCGCCCCTGACTCTCTACCTCGCAGCCCCGCGCGGGTTCTGTGCCGGGGTCGACCGTGCCATCAAGATCGTCGAGACGGCGCTCGAGAAATGGGGCGCGCCGGTCTACGTGCGCCACGAGATCGTGCACAACAAGTACGTGGTCGACGGGCTCAAGGCCAAGGGCGCGGTCTTTGTCGAAGAGCTGGAAGACTGCCCCGACGACCGCCCGGTGATCTTCTCGGCCCACGGGGTGCCCAAGTCGGTGCCCGCCGAGGCCGCCGCGCGCGAGATGATCTACGTCGACGCCACCTGCCCCCTCGTCTCCAAGGTTCATATCGAGGCCCAGCGCCACGCAGAGAACGGCCTACAGATGATCATGATCGGCCACCGCGGCCACCCCGAGACCATCGGCACCATGGGCCAGCTGCCCCCCGGTGACGTGGTGCTGGTGGAAACGGTCGAGGACGTGGCCACCGTCGAGGTCCGCGACCCCGAACGCATCGCCTACGTCACCCAGACGACGCTCTCCATCGACGACACCGCCGGGATCGTCGCCGCGTTGCAGGCCCGTTTCCCGGCCATCGTCGGCCCGCACAAGGAAGACATCTGCTACGCCACCACCAACCGCCAGCACGCGGTCAAGGCCATCGCGCCCAAGGTGCAGGCCATGCTGGTGGTCGGCGCGCCGAACTCCTCCAACTCCAAGCGCCTCGTCGAGGTCGCGTCCCGCAACGGCTGCGCCTACTCCATGCTGGTGCAGCGCGCGGGCGACATCGACTGGCGTGCCATCGAGGGCGTCCGGGCCATCGGCCTCACCGCCGGGGCCTCTGCCCCCGAGACGCTGGTGAACGAGGTCATCGACGCCCTGAAGGCACGCCACGACGTCACCGTCGAGATGGTGGAGACCGCCGTCGAGCACGTCGAGTTCAAGATCCCCCGCGTCCTGCGCGAACCGGCCTGACAGCCGGTCCGCCCCCGCGCGCCACATCCAAGGCGAGCGTCCCCGACAGGCGCCTCTGACCACGGTCTCCCGGCCCCGGCCTTGCCACCTGCCCTCCGGCCATGCCAGAACTTCGGTCGAGCGAACCGGAGGACCGATCCATGACCCTCGAATTCCTGGCCACCGCCCTGATCGTATGCCTCGCGCCCGGCATCGGGGTGATCTACACCCTCTCCACGGCACTTGGCGGCGGGCTGGCACGAGGGCTCTGGGCGGCGCTTGGCTGCACCCTCGTCACCGGGCTCCACCTCGTCGCCGCGCTCGCCGGTCTCGCCGCGGTGCTCCATACCTCCGCCCTGCTGTTTCAGGCGATCAAGTTCGCCGGGGTCGCCTACCTGCTGTGGATGGCATGGACCACGCTGCGGGGCACCGGCGCGCTGCAGGTCACGCCGGACGGCCGCGCGCGCGAGGTGACGCCGCTTTCAATCGTGCTGCGGGGCATTCTGCTGAACCTGCTGAACCCCAAGCTGCCGTTGTTCTTCGTGGCCTTCCTGCCCCAGTTCATTCCCGCCGACGCCGCCGACCCGACCGCGCTGATGCTGGAACTGGGTGTCGGCTTCGTCGCCACGACGGGGGTGGTGATGGCGGGTTACGCCCTCGTCGCGGGTGCGCTGCGGGTTCATCTGGTCGAGAACCTCCGCGCGATGACATGGATGCGCCGGGCCTTTGCGGCCACCTTCGCGGGCCTTGCCGCCCGGCTGATGGCAGAACGCGCCTGACCCCGGGGGCTTCGTCATGAGCGACAAGGACACCCTCAAGGTCTACGACGCCCGCGCCGCCGAATACGCCCGGCTGACCGGCGAGAGTCAGGCCAGCGACCCCCACCTCGCCGCCTTCATCGAGGAATGCGAGGCCGGTGGCCGGGTGCTCGACCTCGGCTGCGGTCCGGGCGTCGCGGCCGGAGTGCTGGCGCAGGCCGGGTTCGAGGTCGACGCCACCGACGCCTCGCCCGAGATGGTCGCGCTGGCCGCGCGCCGCCCCGGCGTCACCGCATGGCAGGCGAGTTTCGACGAGATCGAGGGCAGCGCCCTCTACGATGGGATCTGGGCCAATTTCTGCCTGCTCCACGCGCCCCGCGCCGACATGCCCCGCCACCTCGCCGCGCTGCACGCGGCGCTGAAACCCGGCGGGCTGTTCCATATCGGGCTCAAGACCGGAACGGGTGAAAAACGGGATGCGCTCGGTCGCTTCTACACCTATTACACCGAGGCAGAACTCGAAGACCTGCTGAGCGACGCCGGTTTCGCCGTACAGTTCCGGGCCTACGGGCGCGACAAGGGACTGGATGGCGTGGACGCCGACTGGATCGTGATGCGGGCGCTTGCCTGAAGGATCACATGACAGACCTGTTTGCCTATACCGACGGAGCCTGCTCCGGCAATCCCGGCCCCGGTGGCTGGGGCGTTTTGCTGCGCGCCATGAACGGTGACGAGATCGTCAAGGAACGCGAGCTGAAGGGCGGCGAGGCGCAGACCACCAACAACCGGATGGAACTGCTGGCCGCGATCAACGCGCTCGAAGCGCTGGAACGCCCGACGCAGATCACCGTCGTGACCGACAGCAACTACGTCAAGAACGGCATCACCGGCTGGATCTTCGGCTGGAAGAAGAACGGCTGGAAGAACGCCGCCAAGAAACCGGTGGCCAATGCCGAACTGTGGCAGCGCCTCGACGCGGCGCAGGCCCGCCACAAGGTGACCTGGAAGTGGGTCAAGGGCCACGCGGGCCATGCCGAGAACGAGCGCGCTGACGAACTGGCCCGCGCCGGGATGAAGCCCTTCAAGGGCTGAGCCCGGCCTGGTCCGGCGTCAGTCGCCGGGCCCGTCCAGCTGCATCTTGCGCACGCGCCGCAGCGCCTCGAGGGTGATGGTGGAAATGATGCCGATGTTCAGGAACCCGTTGGCGGCGTTCATCGCCGAGAGCAGCCGCCACTCCAGCGGCAGGACGATGTCGCCAAAGCCGAGCGTGGTGAAACAGACCAGCGAAAAGTAGAGCGACGGCTCAAGCGTGTCGAAAACGCCGAGAAAGAGATAGGCCGCGGCCCAGAGCCAGACCGAGGCCGTGATCATGCCGAGCGCAAGCAGCACGACAAGCACCAGCATCACCGACGCCTTGAGCCGCAGGGGCGGTCTCAGCAGCCAGAGCCGGAACCGCCCGAGGACCAGTTCCAGCCCGAGGAAGATCGTGCCGGACAGCAGCACGGATAGAACCAGAAGGCCGGAGCCGATGGCAAGCTGATGCAACATGCCGGGCTACCTGCGGAAATAGGTCTGCCAGACCCAGATCAGCAGCATCGCGCCCAGCACCGCCCCGATCAGCCCGCCGACCATGCCGGTGACGAAGAGCAGCGCCCGCAGCATCAGCCCGCCGATCAGCGCCCCGACGACACCGACGAGGATCGTGGTCGGGATATCCGCCTCGATCCGCATCAGCCGGGTGGC
>ENA-OWNT01003389-OWNT01003389.1-seawater-metagenome-genome-assembly--contig:-NODE-3389-length-15098-cov-4.281606_pt1 | contig 15098 bp, 4 predicted proteins | sample MGYA00238136_ERZ651165 | MGnify/ENA primary metagenome ERZ651165 (study PRJEB26861, sample SAMN08777766) | seawater metagenome | isolation source: coastal seawater | place: USA: Florida | collected...
CAAGATCCAGTTCGTTCCGTCGTTCCGTCGTTCCGTCGTTCCGTCGTTCCGTCGTTCGTTCCGTCGTTCCGTCGTTCCGTCGTTCGGTTGTTCCGTCGTTCCGTCGCAACAAACATTGCCGTCGCTGTCGCTGGTCGACAGCGACTTCGTTCGTTTGGTCGTTGTTGTTCGTCGTCGTTGTGAGCTGGCGCCAACGACTTCCTTCGTCGTTGATGATGTTGGTGGTTGACAGCGTTGCAGCTGTTATGACCATGAGTTTGTTGAAATGTTGTTGTTGCTGTTGGTGGTGTTGGTGGCGGCGGTGGTTGCGTCGTTGTCGTCGTCATGAGCTGGCGTCAACGTAGTTGGTTCTTGTCGTTGTTGTTGCCGTCTTCGCCCGTCGTTCGTCGCTGCTTGTCGGTGCAGCATTTCGAGTTTCGTCGCCGTGGTGGCGGTGGAGGCGGTGGTGGTTGCGTCGTCGTCATACTTCGTCGGAAGCACCTTTGTCGCGTTGTTGTCGTTGTCATTGTCACCATCAGCTGCCCGCAATTTCTATGTCGCCTTCGCTGTCGTCGTTTCTGCTTGTTGTTGCCGACGAGAGTCTGCCTCACTGTTGTTGTAGCCGTTAGTTTGCTCCACGGTTGTTGTGGTGGTGGTGGTCGGAAGTGGTCGCTGTCGTGATGTTCACCGCTGCCGTAGAAGTTTTGCCTTTGGTGGCGGTGGCGCGTGCACCGGCGACAGAGAGTAGAAAAGTGGAACGCATCAGCAAAGCAAATGGCATTTGTCGGGTCGATATTCTGTGTCTGGGGATCCGCTCGACTTTCACTTCCAACATCTACTTCGGAGGGGGCACGACGCTGCGCGCGCCGGTCTGCTGCACCACGCCCATAACAAAATGCCGTGAAAGAGCATGCGCCACGTGAGCACGGCCTCGAATTCCGGAGCTGGTCCACGCGCCAACCTCCAACGACATGCCCTGCCGCGACCCAAGCAAACAGCGCGGGTATGACATTTGCGCGATCCAGAACATCCCTGGAGACTTTACGGCGCCGGACTTGAGATACTTTTTTTCGGACTTCATCGAGCGTGGTTTGTTCACATGCTTTCATTTCATCTCCAGGCCGCCGCGCAGCAGTAGCGCTGCAAAGACGTGCCTGGTCAAAATACAACGAGGCACCAGTGCCCGGCATGACACTCACCTGAACGAATTTGTCAGCAAGTACCATGGCATTTTGTGGGAGTCCCGCAGGCCCCACGCTGGTGCATACAACAACGACGCGCTCAGAAAGGTGTTCATTTCGAAAGTGACTCAAGACACGCCGCGGCCATCCAACTCGCGCCGCGGCAAGCAGAGGGCACGAGCCGCGGCACTGGATGGCCGTGGACGCAGAAATGACCTGTTGTTCTCTCGCACAACGAAAACACATTCTCAACTTGAGCGCGACTTTCTGCTGCCGCGTCATTACTCATCCCCATCCACGTTCCAACGACGCTCTGAAGCCCGCAGTGGCGATGGCGGCGCGGGCACTGCCGGTGCGGAGACCGCTGTGGAGGGCTCCCAACAAGGTCCCAGCCAGCGGAGGGGATGGACTTACCGCGACATGCAAGGACAGATTGCAGTCGTTGACCCCAGCTGCCACCGCGATTTCTTGGTTCCCGCGGAGCTCCCGCAAGGTAATGTTGGAACGCCCACGAAGGTTGTCGAGGACGCGATCAACCGGTGCGTGCTGCGGGTTTCGACTTTGAAGATGCTAGGGGGCTCACTGAACTACGACTTTCGCCGAAGCACGAAGAGAAAGTATGGGGAGGTGCCTTATGTGTACAGCGCTGCAGATCCAACACCTGTCGCAGATGCGCCGCCAGACGACAAAAGGAGGACGCGGACCGGCTGTGAAAGACATGGGGAGGTCTCGATTTCGACAAAGCATCCTGAACCGCAGAGGGTGTGTAATGATGCCAGTGTGATGCGATCTGCAGCAATTCCACGTTCAGGGACGAGTGACCCCGGCCGTAGCAACATTGACTACGACTCGAGGCAGCCAGATCCCACGGGCGTCAGCGATGACGGAGACTCGGCTTCCAGCGACGACGGTGACGACGCTCAAGAGTGGGAGCGGCACAACGACTTGCACGGAATCGACGAGGCATTTGGCTACAAGTACCGCACGCATACTCAGGCTCGCGATGCGGTCGTGTTCGAGGACACCGAGGCCACCGACCACTCGCTCGGTGGGAGAATATGGGACAAGGGAGATGCTTCCGGGCTCGTACACTACACGGACGACATGTACTGGGAGAGTAACGCCGTCAAAGGCGACTTCGACGAACGCAACACTGATGACTGGGACGTCGAATACGAAGAGGATACAAGCGGAGCACGTCGGTCTGCTGACGCCGCATCACGACCCAAGACGCGGGAGCGCGGGAGCTCGTCGACATCTTCAAAAGTGGCAACCAAGTTTGGGCGGCCTCAACACAAGGTCGATGCGTTCGACAAGTACTGCGCGCGAGGGTTCGGAGGTCGGTATCTACGCAAATACGGATGGAAGAGCGAGGCAGAACGTACGCGGTTGTATCACAATACTCCCGATGTCGGTAAAGCTTTCGCACCTTCGCCGTGGACGAGATCTGCCGCAAAAAGCATGCTGCGAGCCCCGAAATCAAAAGCCGCTGCACGCAGAGGTATCGGATTTGTGTCGACGGGGCGATGCCGCGATGTTGCCGGTGACGGAGGCAGCGGCCGTGTCAAAGATGTCAATGGACCCCACAAGCCTGCAAACCACGTCAGCCGCTTTCTCAGCGATCGGCATCGGAGAGAGCGCGAAGGCGACAACCCCTTCCCAATCGGGAGCATATTTGATGTGATGCCCAGCGCACACGCGGCGCAAGCTGCCTGCAGCAAGTGAGCCATTGCAGCCGTACGAGGAGAGAACTCGACAAGGCAACATAGCATTGAAAGGAGATATAGAGATTGAGCTGCGTGCGTTGCTGGCATAACTTGGACCTGCCGCATTCACGAGGGTGGGTGGACCGGGACGCCGAAACAGACCTTGCAACTGTTGCGTCTTCTGTCGTCCGCTCACATACGTGACACCGACATACGGAAGTGCCCGAGTACTTGGCGGACGGGTTGCGGACAGCCGTGGACAAATGGAGGAATTACGAGACGAGTATTGTCCTACGGCATGGACTACGCAACGCAATGCATCAACGAAATCACGAAGTAAGTCATTGGCGCCGACGGCGGAAGCCCACTGGGCGTTGGGCAGATCGAACTTGTAGCCCTGTCATGAAAGCCCAGGACCGATCTATAGCATCACCCTTGCCCCAACAGTAATGTAAAGGACCTTTTCGCATCACAGTATTCACTTTGCTGTAGTAAACCCACAAACGATCATCATGTCATCAAATTGTCAACACGGACTGTACCCGACTAGTTGTTAGATAGTATGCCATAGGTAGCCTAAGGATCTAAGGATCTGGTGCATGCCATACCATCATACCATGCATTCAATCCAACATGTATGTTTGTAAGTCGGGTAGGACGTAGTACGTCCACACGTGAGTGCATTGGCAGGCAGTCTGCATTTATTTCGCATTGTGGATCCTTGGATTCAATCATTCCCGCCGTTCGTTCGTCCGTCCAATTTGGTTCGTTCGTCCGTCCGTCCGTTCGTCCGTGGTTGAATGAATGCGCTGTACACCGTTCGCGTCCATTCGTCGTCCATTCGTCGCCGTCCATTCGTCGTCCATTTCGTCGTCCATTTGTCGTCCATTCGTCGTCCATTTGTCGTCCATTCGTTCCTTCCTTCGTTCCTTCCTTCCTTCGTCCATTCGTTCGTCGCCCGCAGTTCATTCCCGCTCACTGTCACTCATTCACTCTGTGGCCGTTCGTTCTTTCGTTCGTTCGTTCGTTCGTTCGTTCGTTCGTTCGTTCGTTCGTTCGTTCGTTCGTTCGTTCCTTCGTTCCTTCGTTCCTTCGTTCCTTCGTTCCTTCGTTCCTTCCTTCGTTCCTTCCTTCGTTCGTTCCTTCGTTCCTTCGTTCCCTCATTGTTATTGAAAGCGAACGAAGCAACGAACGATGGATGGCCGTCACTTCGACGTCAACATCGGCGTCGCCCACAACGCCGACGACGACGACGCTTTGCGTTCCATTTCTACGTCGTTCGTTCGTTCGTTCGTTCGTTCGTTTCCGCGTCGTTGTGTCGCTCTCTGCGCTCTTTGCTGTGGTTTGCTGCACTGCACTGCAACTCACTCACTCACTGCAACTGCGGACGGCCAATGGCCACGCCATTGCATTCGTTGGCGGCTGTCTATCTGTCTGATCTGTCTCCACGTCGTCGGCGCGAACGGCAACTTCCCTCTTCACTCACGACGGCTTCGCGGCGGCTGCAGCAGCGTCGGAATTCCGAATACCACAGCGACCGACTGCAAGGGCGTTAGTTAGTTAGGTAGTGAGTTAGTCAGCGACGACGAACTATCGTAAACCGACGGCGTCAAACAACGGCGGGATCGGCATTAGAAGGAGGTCGTCGATGTATGTAGTGCAGCCAGCCGGCCGGCCCTCCGTCAACATAAAAGCGAAACGAACAGCACGAAGGCCTCTGCGTGCAGTCTCGTGACTCCAGCAAAGTGACGCCGCATGCGACGACGCACTGGCTGCTGCGCTGGCTGCCGCCGTTGCAAGAACGCGCGGCATGGGCATGTCGTGCAATGCCCATTGCAGTCGAAGCGAGAGTTCTGCACAGCAGCCTGATGCGACGGCGACGACGACCACCCCCACTGCTACGTACGTGCTGGTTTGCTCTAGTCGATGTGATCATGGTGCCGGCGTCGATGGACGCTGCCGTGCGGGAGCAGAGACGTCGAACGAACGTCGACTGCGGCCGACGTGATGATGCATGCACGTGTGCATGAGGAGGATGTTCGCCGCGTCGCGTCGCATCCCACAACATCACAGCCACAAAAATTGTTGCGAAGAAAAATTTAAAACAGAGAAGAGAATTGGCTCAAAACACAATCCAGACAGCGCCGCAGAATAGTCTGCGCACGCACGGCAAACCGCTTCTTTGCTAGTCTCTTGCAACGTAAAACGCCAAACGTTGCAGTGGGAGGCCAGGTGACTGACTCACTACATACACACACACACACACACAATGCCGGAGCACGCCGTGGAGATCGCTGGCTTCGAGGGCGACGCGGCCAAGCAGGCCCTGTTCGACTCTCTGACCAAGAGCGGGATCCCCGCAGCTGACGCCGACACGGCCGCCGTCGTCGATCAGGTGTCGTCGTTGCCGCCGCATGCCGAGCGCGCCGTATACAACCACTGGGCCGCGCAAGACGATGCCGACGGGCAGCGATCGCGGTGGTTCGCCACGCTGTTCGCGTGGTGTTTCGCAGACAACGGAGACACCGAGGAGAGCGGAGGCGAAAGCCGTGAGCTCGCGGCAATGTTCGTCCGCGCCGACCAGGCGGCCAAGTCCCCGTCGTCGGCGGACACCGCCTCCTCCTCTGACCACCTGCAGCTCAACAGCGAGCGCTTCCACGTCCTGAAGCGCATCATCGGCTGCAGCGTCCGGATCGGAGCCCAGGGCGTCCAGTTCTTGGAGAGCTACCTCCGTTCCACGAGCCAGCGGTTCCGGCGCTCGTTCATCACTAGCATGTGCGGTTCCACGCACCTCTCGAACGACCGCCTCTTCGAGCTGCAGCGCGATCTACCGCTCCGCACACGCAAGACCATCTTCAACACCGTGGTCAAGAAGCACCGCGCCGCACGCGTCGCGTTCATCGACCGCGTCCTGCGCGAGGACGGCTCCCTCCGCCGCAAGGTCACCCAGAACGCCAGCGAGGGCTCCGCCGTCCTCACCCTGGCGTCCTCCGAGTACCTGCGCGAGCACCACGTCCACCTGCCCAACTTCAGTTTCACGAACTGGCGACTCCATGGTGACATGTACGAGGCGTGGGTTGACGACCAGTTCCGGCAATTCAAGTCCAGCGGCGGCGCCCTCCACGCTGGATCCTTCATCCAACTTTGGCTCCAGCGCGTGGACTTCGAGGAGCTCGAGGCGCGCTCGCGCGTCGCGCGGCTGCTGCTCCGCCACGAGCCAGTCGCGGTCAAGTCGTCAGTGGACGCCAATGTCTCTTCCGGCTTGATGCGTATGTCCAAAACCAGCGACCCCGAGGAGTTCGTCGCTGCCTGCCGCACACACCTCAAGGTCCTGTTCGACCGGCGCTGCTTCCAGCGCTTGACTCCAGAGGACACGTTGGCCATTTTGAACGAGTCCTGGGTCGACGGCACCGACGACTGCGCGGCGCACTTCGCACCGCTGCGTCTAGACGTGTGCCGCTGGATCATCGAGGAAGCGTGCGCAGACCCCACGCACCAGGGCCGCGTCGCCGCTCGCCTCGTCGACATGGCCTGCGCCGTCTTCGACTCCGTCGACCACGCGGTGTTCTGGGGCACTATCGTGAAGCGCAAGTCCTCCACCACACACACCGAGCAAAGCAACAACTACTCCTGGAACAGCTACAGTCGAAACCGCCGCGGCCGCAACAACACGCAATCCAATACGAGCAGTGCGGCGAGCGCCAATGCTCTTTTGTCCGCGGACGCTGCTGTCCGCGCCTCCGCTCTGGCGTTGGCCGGGCTCCTGGATGATTTTACGACAAAGTCGACGGCGGTGAGCCTGAACTTCGCGCACAAGCTCCTAGAGTCCTGGTGGGCCATGCACCAGCGCTTCGAGCCACCCTCCGTGGGCGCTGTCACCAACTTCGACAGCGCGCCCAACACGAAGCGGCTGACCAACCTCTGGACATCGTGGCGGAACAGCGTCTATAATGTCCTCGTGCGCCTCTTCGGCATCGCAGTGTCGCAACACCAGCGCAAGGTCTGGTTCGCTGCAGCCAACCCGGAACGCTCATCCAGCGCTCTGTTGTGGGGCAAGCTGCGCGCCGCCGCTGCACAGAAATTGCTCGCACTCGCCGAGTTTTTGTCGACCAAGCTCGCTGTTGTCCAGTCAGACGTCGCTGCCGCCGACCCTTCGGGCGCTGGTGCTGCTGTGATCCGTGCTTTCGCCGTCGCGACTACCACACAAGTGCTTCTGGACGGGCTTGTTTTGACGCCGTCATCGCACCTCGTGAAGCACTCGGAGATCCACTCCGAGAACCTTGTCTGGCCGCCGCAGTGGAATGAGTCCTCCGCCGGCCGCTCCCTTGCGGAGGAACTCGCCAGCACAGAAGCTGCCGTGACTCGTCACCTCGCGGAGGTGGCCGGAGCGGTTGGCGACGTCACGGCGCCTGACTTGTGGTGGTACGGGCACGCGCGCCGCGTGAAAGACCTGGCGCAGGTCGTCCAGCGTCTAGTCTCCGTCAAAGTTTCGGCTTCGTTGGCCGACGCGCTGCGACCGGTCCTCACAGACGCCCTGCGAGGCCTCTGCCGCCACAACGGCATTCCATTGCTGCTTCCGGTGGAGAACGTTCCCGGTGCTCCAAAAGGCGCCGGCGCGCAGATGTTGCTCGCTGGCGTGTCTGCGCAAAGCGTCGGCGGCGCGGCTGGGCAGCTGCGGTTGGCGCTGCGCCACCTGTTGGATTCCTGCACAGTGTTCGTCTCCTCCGAGAACGACACCGCGCATCACCGCAAACGTGTCACGGAGCTGTTCCACGACGTGCACTTTTTCGCACAGCAGTTCGAGGTCTCCAACGCCCTCTCGTTCCGCGGCCGCACAACTCGGTGTTTGGATTGGAAACTGTGGACGGACGGCGACGACCACGGCGGCAGCTCCGTCGTCGAGTATCTGCGCTCGCTGAAGGCGCTGCCTTTGTTCTTGCAGCGCGAGGAGGCCAAGTCCGTTGTTATGCCCTTGCTGGATTTCGTGCTGCAGTCGCCGCGTCGCACGAGGCGCCACTGCAGCAACGTCGTGAGTGGTTCCTCGACGGTCATCCTCCAGGAGTTCGTTGTGCCCGAGTTGCTGCGGCGTCTTCGCTCGGCTGCCGACAACGGCCAGGACGGTGCCATCAACGGGCAGATGGAGAAAAACATCGGTTACAAGTTTTCTGACCTCATTGCGCTCGGGTCACTGCAGAAGCCTGACACGCAGGAGTGGGTTATTCGCGGTGTGGGCAACATGGGTGACAACACGATGCGCATGGCTGGATACGTTAAGTTGCTGCAGAAGGCTCTTAGCGAGGAGCAGCGCAGCACCGTGCTTGGTGGTCTCCTCGCGACCATCTCGACGAAGATTCGCAACGAGAGTGGCCTCGTGCGGCCCGTTGTTTACGCGTGGATCTCCGAGAACATGGAGCATTTCGTCGAACTGACGCTCAACCAGCCGCAGTTCCATCGGTCCATTGGCAACCGACTCGCTCCTTGCGACCCGTCTAGCTTCGACGACGACGATGAGGACCCGCGAGTGCAGCTGGCAGCGGCAACCGTCATCATCGACGCGCTTCAGGCGATGCTGCATGACGACATGTCTAAGGCAGACTCCGTCGCCAAGGGCAAGTTCGCGGACGCCGCCCGACGCGTGCTCGGGCAGGTCGCCAAGGCAGATGTCGCCGACACTGCCGACTGGCGTGAAGTTGCGAAGCTGTGGATTCGCTTCTCCATGCAGGTGCAGTGGGACATCCACAAACGCACGAACGGTCCAGAGAGCCTGCGTTTGTTCTGCCCGCGCGCCGTTCAACTCCAAGACTGTGTCACGCCGCAGCGCTCCACCGTGCTACACGAGCAGCTCACGCCATGGCTGCTGAGCTCCACAGGGTTGCCAAAGGAGAAGATCGCCAAGCACATCACAGACGTGTTCCACAAGGACGTTCACCAGAGCACGGTGACCAGTGGCCCCGTAGTCCGCAGCGTTGACAAGCTGGCGATGATCTGCCAGGAGCTGCTCAAGATTCAACAAGCCGAAGGCGTGGCGTGGAACAAAAAGCAGGCGTCGAACGGTGGTGACGAGACAGAAGACGCTGCTGGGTTGCCTTCTTGGCTTGGTACCCCCTTCCTCTCCGCCGATGCTCTGGAGGAAGGATGCTTCTTTCCGCGCGATGCCCGCTCGCTGTCGGCCCAATTGAAGTGGGCACTTCGGTGCCTCCGTTCACAGTGGGTGGACTTCCAGCCTTTGACGAAAGTCCTGTTGCCCAAGATCTCCGAGGGCCTGCAGCGCGAGGACGTGCCGCTTCACCACGTCGAGCAAGCACATGCGTTGTGGACGCAGTTGCTGCAACACTCGACCCCAGGCGCTGTCCTGACGCATGTCCGCGCCCTGGCGCTCGACCTGCTTCGCGCCACCGCTCGATTGTTCGCTGCCATCACCGATTGGTCCAAGAAGCGTGATTCCCCTTTGGCCTGCATCGCTAACGGTTTGGCAACGTCGGTGCTTTCCCAACTGCGCACAGACGAAGACGGGGGCGGCGTCACAGCCGTTGCTGTCACAGAGCTTTCCAAGGACGCCATGAGCGAGCTCGAACATTTGATGTCCCACCGTGACGTCACCTTCGCCAATGCGACGCTCAAGCTGAAGCGCCGCCGCACCGACTTGGACGCCTCGACATGCCCTAAGGACCAGCGGGCTGACGTGAAATTGCTCCTGGACATCAGCCGCAGCGCCATCCACCTGCATGCCGTGCAGAAGTTCCTGATTCTGCGCCGCAGCGATCTGATTACCCCATTCGTTGCAGACCCCGCTGCGAAGTTCGAGGGCGTCTTCGCCGGCGAGCTGCCGGAGAATGGAGTGTTTGGTGACAGTCGTGACATGCCCAGTTTCCGTTGGGTGGACTCCCTCATTCAGCAGGCCACCGGCCGCCTGCGCGCTAAGGAACTGTCTGCCATTGCACGCTGCGACCTCGCGGACATGGAGGACTCTCGAGTGGGCCTCGAGCGCAAAGGCCGTCACGTGGCCCGGTTCCTTCGGTCCGCGAGCACGGGCCTCCGCGAGCACGTCGGTCTCCAGCAGAAGCTTCGTGCTCGCCTTGACGCCAACCCGGACGACGGGGCGGCTTCGTTCCTGCTGGAGAAAGTCCTGCACGCCGCTTACAATTCGGACCAGAAAGTGTGGTTGCTGGCCCATCTCCTGTCCCCTCAGTCCGTGGCCACGAACCCGCACCGCGACACAGCGCGCATCATCGAGCGTCTCTTTGTGGAGTTTTCTGCGGACGCCGTCGTCTCCGTGTTGCGACTGTTGCTCTCCGAGCGTCGCCGCGGCGCGGTGAAGGTCATGGTGCACCGCACAATCGTGCGCACGCTCGCTAACATCAAGCGCGGCACTGCTTCAGGCGACACCCTGCTGGACGAGTGGCAGCTTGCCAAGCTTCCCGTGACGGCGTCGAACCGGCTGCACCCCGACGTCGTGGTCGAGATGGTTAAGTCGGCCCGCATCGGTGCCTTCGACGAGCACGCTTCGTCCAACGACAACATCTCTGCACTATGGACGATTCTGGAAGAGGCTGCGGCCGACACCGACGGCGTGGTGCCGGTGTCTGCCAAGTTGGAGCTGCTGGACTTCAGTCTGCAGCGGCTGCACGTGCCCGTGCACCAAACGCTGCCATTGGTCGAGAACCGTCGACTCGTAGCGGCCGTAGAAGCTGCCCGCGCGGCAGCCTACGACTATTCGCGCGAGTGGACCGCGGTCAAGGTTGAGAACCCGAGCAGTTCTGCTTCTCGCGAGCTGGGCCACCTCTTCCGTCTCTACGGCGGCGAGACCGCGCTCTACGCCCACGAGGACGACGCCGAGAACTCCACGATTCAGCGCGTGGTGTTGACGCTCCGCACACTGTGCTCGAGCATCTCAACGCAGCTCCGAGCTGTGGTGGCCAGCGGTACTCCGCAAGGCGTGCTCAGTGACAGCAGCTTGGGCAGCTTGGACGCGCAGAAGAACGTGGAAGTTCTGCGCATGCTGTTGATTGCCTCCGTGCACCGGCTTTTGCAAGCCACGATGTGCTGCCCCGTGAAGCTGTTGTCCAAGGAGCAGTTCGAAGGAGGTATCCTCGCGAGTGTGGAGGCCGTGTTGTTCGGAGATTTGCTCGGGCCCGCCTTCGAACTGACTCGGTCATCGCTGCTCTTGCACACCTCCCACTCCGACTTGCTGAGCTGTGGAGTGCGCTTGTACGCTGCGGCTCTGGTCCAGCGCATCTTGAGTGGCCACGACGTGCCGCTGGAAACCAGCACGTCCGCAGCGGAGAGTATCAAGCAGCTGGTGAAGACGCTACCGACCACGGAACCTCTCGCAAAGCGTCTGATGCAGTGCTACACATCGCAAATCAAGAAGCTGATGACGCTGCCGTTGACGGAAGCCAGCGCGCGTCGCGAGGCGTTCGAGGTGCGCTGCAGCCTGCGCAAGGCTCTGTCCCTGCCGTACGGAGTCGGCCCCAACGAAAAGCTGGTCCTGCAGCAACTGCAAAACGAGCTGTTTGACAAGCCCAACGAGCTGGAAGAGCGCCTTCTCCGCTTCGAGGCCGGCGGCTTTGCGAGCATCTAAGGCCGTAACCGTTTTTTCGCACGTCTAGGGAGCTGTTTCACATGCCGTACGGTTGGTGGTGCGTTTTGCTGGAAAAGCGAACCACATGAGTGCCGGACCATGCGTATGAAGCTTTTTTCTTGTCACCATTGATGCGAGGATAGATGTGTTTGTGAGCAAATTGTTTATGTTACAGTAAAAAATTATTGTTCGCGTTCTATGGTTTCTGTATTGTGAAATTAGATTTGCGCTCCTTTCTTTGGCCCAACGTTGTCGATGTGTTGTATTATGCGCTTGAACATATGCTTCGGGGCTTGCGCAATGGTCACCATCGGTAGCTCGAATAGTGCCTGCGACTGCTTTCAAGAATCGAACATCATGACGACGATTGACACGGCATAGTGGGAAACAAAGCATCTTACTTTACAAAAAGACCGCTGCTGCAAAAATGTGTTCTGCAACGACGTTGATTTGAAACTGACCTACGCTTTAGATGTCATCGACGGTTCTGGTCATGTGTTCGATCATCTCTTCAGTTTCGGGAGCGCCCGGCTCCATCGGAGGGCCGTTGGTGGGAGAGTCGAAGTCCAGAGCAACGATCTCGTCGTCTTCTTCCTCTTCGTCGGAGCACTGAGGGCTCACGTACGACGATTTGTTGTTCACTGGAGCGCCGGCGCGGCGGCTCTCTTCCCTGTCCTTGTCGCGTTTCTTGCGCACAACAACGACAATGATGATGATGATGATGATCAAAATCACCAACGCAATGAGCAACCAGATCCACCACCAATGCACCAGCTTTTGTGGGTCCGTCAGGTCGACGATGCTGTTCAATGCAGTGTCCGACTCCGTTGTGGTTGTAGTCGTCGTTGTCGTTGCAGTTGTAGTGCCAGCAGTTGTCGCGGGCGGCGTTGTAGACGACGACGACGTCGTTATTGTCGTCGTCGTCATTGTTGTTGTAGGTGACGACGCTGACGCACTTGTTGTAGTGGCTGAGGTCACAGCTGGCGTAGTGCTCTCCACCACTTCTGAGATGCTCGTGTAGTGCAAGAAGCAAGTGCCGAAGCCGAACGCTCGAATCCTCATCACGATCGATTGCAAGCCGTGTGTGCTGTTGCCAGCTTCAACGACGGCTACACCAGTGGCACCTTCGTATTGCGCAGATGCCGGCTGGGCAGCCGAAGAGTTCAACGTCAGCACAGCAGGAACGGTCCACGTTGCGCCGCCGTCGCCGGAAGCGTCGAAGACACACTTGTCATCGGCACCCATATCACGCGCGCTCATCATTGCCTCGATGCTAACTGAAGCTGCACCAGCCAAGGAACCCAACTGCAATGTACGCCGCGCGGCCGCAGGGCTGTTTTCGTCTTCATTGCTGTCGTCATCGTAGCGGGTGCGGTTCAAGTTGTGCACGCAAACAGCAGAAGTCACGTTGCCCGTGCCTGTGACGACCTCCATCACGTCGCCCGTGACGTTATATTGGAGCAGTCCATCTCCTGAGCCGGTAATGCGCCAGCACACGAACTTGCCCCCGTCACACACGCCGTCACTGTCGACGTCATTGAATGCATTGTCCGGGCATGGGTCTGACGTTGCGCAGAGGTCGTCGCTGTCGCCGTCGTTGTGCGAATCGTGCGGACAGCTGTCAACATCGGCGCAAATGCCGTCGTGATCGTGGTCGTTGTGCGCGTCGCCAAGGCAAGAGTCAACTGCATCGCAAATCTGGTCGCTGTCGGCGTCGTTCAATGCGTCACCACGGCAAGAGTCCACGTCATCGCACACAAAGTCGCTGTCTCCGTCGTTATGTGGGTCGGACGGACACGAGTCGGCGCCGTCGCAAACTCCGTCGCTGTCGATGTCGAAATCGCAATCCGTGCCACACAGTTGGTCGTCATCCGCGTCGTTTGTGACGTCGTGAGGACACGAATCGACGTGCGAGCACAAGCCGTCGCCGTCTACGTCGTTGTCACTGTCGTCGAGACAAGAGTCGGCGGCGTCGCAAATGCCGTCACCATCGGCGTCGTTGAGAGCATCACCAGGGCAACTGTCCGAGGTGTCGCATACGAGATCGCTGTCTGCGTCGTTGAGAGCGTCATCAGGGCACACATCGACGGAGGCGCAGACACCATCCTGATCGCGATCATTCTCGGCGTCTGATGGGCAGCTGTCAACATTCCCGCATAGGCCGTCACCGTCCGCGTCATTCTCGGCATCGAGGGGACAGGAATCAACAGCGCCACACACGGAGTCGCCGTCGACATCGTTTTGTGCATCGACCGGGCAAGGGTCGACACTTGAACAGAGGCCATCAGCGTCGCCGTCGTTGCCCGCATCGTCGAGGCACGAGTCCTGACCATCGCAAATTCCGTCGCCGTCGGCGTCATTCAACACGTCGTCGCGGCACGAGTCGACACCGTCGCAGATGCCGTCTCCATCGGCGTCGTTCAGCGTGTCGCCGCGGCACGAGTCCACAGCGTCGCATACGCCGTCGCTGTCGGCATCGTTCAGCGCATCGTCGGGACACTCGTCGAACAAGAAACAAATCCCATCGCCGTCAACGTCGTTGCCAGCATCGGTAAGACAGCTGTCGACATCGTCGCAGATGTCATCAGAGTCGCCGTCGTCGATGGTCGAAGCAGGGCAAGAGTCTGTCAGGAAGCACACGCCATCGCCATCGACGTCGTTGTTGGTGTCGCCTGGACACGAATCTTGAGCATCACAGATGCTGTCCGAGTCGCCATCGTTGGCATGGTCGTCGAAACAAGAGTCCACACTATCACAGATGCCGTCATGGTCGCCGTCGTTCAGCGGGTCAAACGGACACTCGTCCGCGCGTGAGCACACGTCATCGCTATCCACATCGTTGAGGGCGTCGTTGCGGCATGAATCAATGCTGTCGCAGATGCCATCGTCGTCTTGGTCATTGAGAGAGTCTCCTGCACAAGAATCCACGCCGTCGCAGATGCCGTCGTCATCAGCGTCGTTCAGAGGATCACCAAGGCAAGTGTCCTCGCCGTCGCAAACACCGTCACTGTCAGCGTCGTTCAGTGCGTCATCCGAGCAAGCATCGACGTTGTCACACACGCCATCGCTGTCCGCGTCGTCAGGAGTAGACACGGGACACGGGTCGGACTGGTCGCAGACACCATCGCTGTCGGCATCGCGCGAACCGTCGCCAACGCAGTGGTCGTCGTTGTCACACACGCCATCGTCGTCTTGATCATTGCTTGCGTCATCGAGGCAACTGTCGACCAAGTCACAAACACCGTCAGCGTCCGCGTCATTGGAGGAGTCGTCTAAGCATGAGTCCACACCATCGCAAATGCCGTCGTCGTCCGCGTCGTTCAAGGAATCGTCGACGCAGGAATCGTTGGAGTCACAAATGCCATCGTCGTCCGCGTCGTTCGCAGCATCGCCAGGACAAGAATCGTCTGCATCGCACACACCGTCGCCGTCTGCATCGTTCGTTGAGTCGCCAGGGCAAGAGTCGGCACCGTCACAGATACCATCACCGTCTGCGTCGTTGGCAGAGTCGCCGAGGCACGAGTCGACGCCATCGCAGATTCCGTCATCGTCTGCGTCGTTGTCCGTGTCTCCCAAACAAGAGTCGACACCGTCACAGATGCCATCGCCGTCTACGTCGTTGTCGGAGTCACCAAGGCAAGAGTCCACGCC
>ENA-OWNT01003390-OWNT01003390.1-seawater-metagenome-genome-assembly--contig:-NODE-3390-length-15096-cov-4.492110_pt1 | contig 15096 bp, 14 predicted proteins | sample MGYA00238136_ERZ651165 | MGnify/ENA primary metagenome ERZ651165 (study PRJEB26861, sample SAMN08777766) | seawater metagenome | isolation source: coastal seawater | place: USA: Florida | collected...
CAGCATCATTACGTCGCTGTATCCGCTGATCCCAGAGGTGCAGTAGCGGTTGTTGTCACAGGTGACACGGCGATCCACCTGCAAGCGGGTGTCCGGAAACATATCGCGGAACATATTGGCAAAATGCCAGTGTGTGGTGGCGGTGCGGCTTTCCAGCATCTGTGCTTTGGCCAGCACAAATGCGCCGGAACAAATAGAGACAATTGGAATACCGTGTGACTCGAACTGTTTGAGCCACTCAAGTGTGTCGTCACCCAGAGTCGCCAGATTACTGTCTGGAAATCCGATCGATCCGATCAGCAGGATATCCGTTTGAGTAACCTGTTCGATATCAATGGTGGGCGAGATGATGACGCCCCCCATCGACGACCTCGACGACGACGACACCGTGCCCGGCATGGTGCTGCCGAGCGAGGAGCTCACCGGCGACATCCCGAGCTTCGACGCCTCCCTCACCCGCGCTGAGATCACCGACGACATCAGCATCGACGCCGAGCCAGCGCCGGCGGACGTCGGCGGCTGGGACTACACGGAGTGGCCCGACGACGACCGCCGGGAGTCCCCCTCCACGCCCGACGACGACGACAACGAGGTGGCTACGGCGCCGAGCTCCGTCCCTCCGCCCTTCCCCGAGGTCGAGGAAGACGTCGCCGACCCCGACGCCGCCACCGAGCGCCTCGAGGCCCCTCCCGCGCTCCGCTCCGAGCCCGAACCGGAGCCCGAGCCGGAGCCCGAGCCCGAGCCCGAACCGGAGCCCGAGCCCGAACCGGAGCCGGAGCCCGAACCGGAGCCCGAGCCCGAGCCCGAGCCCGAGCCCGAACCGGAGCCCGAACCGGAGCCCGAGCCCGCGGGCACCGCAGCGCCCGAGGGCTCGTCCGACGAGGTCGTGTTCACCGACGATCAGCAAGCTCAGTTCGAGCTCGGTCGCCCGCTCCACCTCATCCAGGCCGGCTGGGCCATCAACGGTGAGGTCGTGTGTGGGAACCACCCCGGGGCCGACCTCGTCATCCCCGAGAACCGCATCGAGCCGGGCCACTCCTTCACGAAGTGCGACTACTTCCGCCTGAAGGTCCGGGGCCGCCGCGGCAAGCTCACCATCCTCGCCCCCGGCGAGGTGCTCGTCGATGACGGTGACGCCACGGAGACCGAGTACAGCGACCCCGAGTCCCGCGTCCTCGACGTGATCCGGCGCGACGACGAAGGCGAAGAGGACTTCGCTGTCCGCCTGACCCTGGGCGCCGACCGAGCCCTCCCCGACCCCCGTGCGCGCTTCCTCGCGCTCGACCACGACGACCCCCTGGCGGCCGCCCTGGTCATCCGAGGACTGCCCCGAGGCACCCCGCGCACCCTGGTGCTGGATGGCGTGTCCATCAGCTTCACCTTCGACGGCGACACCGTCGAGCTGTCCGACTACCTCGACACCTACCGCCGCGGCGACGGCTACCACCCGTTCTTCGTCCAGCGGGACGGCGGGCGCTTCGTCACCGCTCCCGAGGATGGTGCTCCCTTCACCGTCGGCGACGGCGACCGGCTCGTGGTCGGCCACTGCGTCTACGTGCTCCGGAAGGAGTAGGGGTGGGCTACCGAGTCGGCGTGGTCTGCGAGCGCGGTCTGCCCGAGGAAAAGGGCGGCCGCAGCCGCAACGAAGACAACTACCTGGTCTGCCAGCACGGCACGGCCCGGTGGCTCCACGGCGAGCGCCTGGAGCAGCAGCCGGCCGACGGCGACGGTCTCCTCGTGGCGGTCTTCGACGGCATCGGGGGCCATGGCGAAGGCCATGTGGCGTCCGGCGCCGCGGCACAGGTGTTGTCCAAGCTCTTCCAGCCCGGCGCGCCGCACCGCCCTACCCGGGTGCTCACCCGCTACGTCCACGACGCTCACCAGAAGCTGCACTACCGCGCCCGGGGCGCCGACGGTCGCGTGCGCATGGGCACCACCCTGGTCGCCGGCTGGGTGCTCAAGGGCATCCTGCACTGGATCAACGTCGGCGACAGCCGGCTCTACCTCCTCCGCGGCGGTCGCCTCACACAGCTGACCATCGACCAGACCCGCAACACCTTCCTCGTTCGCGACGGCAAGCCGCCCGCCCCCGGCGGCAACCACCTCGCCCAGGGCTTCATCTACGGCAGCCGCGGGCTGGGCCACGACACCCAGCTCCGCATCGAAGACGACCTCGACAACGGGCAGGTCCACCTCTCCCCCCACGATGTGCTTCTCTTCTGCACCGACGGCATCTCCGAGGTCCTCACCACCGAGACGATGACCGACCTCCTCGTCCGCCTGCACGACCCACAGCTCACCGCCGAGCGCCTCGTCACCGCCGCCCTCAGCGCCGGCAGCACCGACAACCTCACCGCGCTCGTGGTCCGGGTCGACCAGCTCCCCGACGGGGGCCTCGACGAGTGGGCCGACGACGGCGAAGAGACGGTGCAGTTCTGATGGGCCTCTCGTGAGCCGGACCACACGCTACTGCGCCACCTGCCTCACCACCTTCTTCGACAACCCGGAGAGGTGCCCCAACCTGTCGTGCGGCGAGGCGCAGCCGAAGCCCGGCTGGGGCGTGCTCCTCGGCCCCGGCGACCTCCTCGACCGCCACTACCTGGTGGAGCGCGTGCTCGCCGTGGGGGGCGCGGGCCTCACCTACCTGGCCCGAGAGGCCGACGCCGGCGGAGCCCCGGTGGGCCCGAAGCTCGCCATCAAGGTGCTGTACACCGCCCGCGACACCGGGCCCTTCCTCCGGCGGCTCGCCAACGAAGCCCAGATCCTCCAGGAGCTCGCCCACGACCACATCGTGCAGTGCCACGGCTTCGTGCAGCGCGTGGGCCAGGAGCCCTACCTGGTCACGCTCTTCGAGGAAGGCGGCTCCCTGCGGCAGCACATCGAGCGGGTCGGCCCGCTGCCACCTCGGGTGGCGGTCGGCATCCTCAGGCAGGTGCTCCTGGCGCTCGACGTGGCGCACCAGCGGGCGGTGGTCCATCGCGACCTGAAGCCCGACAACGTCCTGCTGCGGCAGGCGGTCGATGTCGACCAGCTCCCCCATGTGCGGGTCGCCGACTTCGGCATCGCCAAGGTCCACGGCGGGCTCACCGACCGGCTCACCAAGCTGGGGAGCTTCGTGGGCACCCCCGAGTACGCCGCCCCCGAGCAGTTCGAGGGCCTCCAGCCCACCCCAGCCGCCGACCTCTTCGCCGCAGGTGGGCTCCTCTGGTACCTCCTCACCGCGGCGGCGCCGGTCAGCTTCTCCCAACGGAACGACCTCGCCACCTCCTACGAGGAGCTCCTCGATCAGGTGCCGCCCAAGCTCGCGGGCACGCCCCACCACATCAAGGACCCGGCCGCCATCGAGCTGCTGCAGGAGGTCATCGACCACCTCATGCACCACGACGCCGAGCGCCGGTGGACCGTGCACCAGGTGCTGCGCCAGCTCGCTCCCCTCACCGACGACGCCCTCAAGCTCGCGCGGCAGTCCAGCACGCTGGAGATCACGGCCGACGGCGCCCCCCAACGAAGCGCCACGCCGACCTTCTCCCTCGACCCGCACAGCGACGAAGTGCCCGCCGGCGAGGCCGCCTTCGTGCCCGAGCCCCCGACCATCCCGCCGCCGCCCGGGCACACCCACGACGACCCGGTCGATGTGCCCGACATGGGCGGTGCCGCCGATCTACCGGCTCAGGACACGGAGGAAGGCCCCACGACGGCCCCCGACCTCGCCTCCGGCGGCGTCGACACGGCGGTGCCCGGCGAGGCCTCGGCGTCCAACACCCTCGAGCCGAGCATGGATGCCTCCGGGGTGCCCGCCTTGCCGCCTCGCCCCACCAGCACGCCGGGTCCGGCCGCCCGCTCCGAGGCCAGCGCCGCCTCGGCGGCCGCCACGCAGTGGGTTCGCTCCGGCGACGCACCGGCTCCGCCCCCCGCCGACCTGCCGAGCCACCCGGTCGCGGAGGGTTCCCGTGCGGGGGGTGTCGGGCGAGCCGCCGGCTGCCTGGGCCTGTCCTTCATGGGGGTCGCCATGAGCGGCGGCGGCGGGCTCCTCGCCGTGGCCCTGGTGTGGGTGGCCGCCGCCTGGGGCTTCGGATGGTTCGGTGGCCCGGTGGAGCTGGTCGAGGTGCGCGTGCCCGATCCGCCCCCCAGCGCCTGGACCCGCGCGCCCCACATGCTGGGCAAGAACGCCCGGGCCGCCGCGAAGCGGCTGGAGATCCAGGGGGCGCTGTCCGAGCACGGCAAGGCCGTGGGGTCCGCCTGCCAGACCAAGGGCGCCCTCCTCGCCGAGGTGCTCATCGCCCCCAACGGCAACATCGAGCACGCCGCCGTCGACCCGGAGGGCTGGACCACCACCCAGCGACGCTGCCTGGAGCGGGAGCTCGACCGCCTCGACCTCGACCTGCGCACGCCCCGCCAGTCCCGCGTCCGCGTGGCGATGCCCGTGGGCCGCTAGGGCTACTGCAGGAAGCGCTCGGCCGGGAGCACACAGAAGCCGTTGCGCACCACATCGCGCCAGCGGGCCCGGTAGACCACCGGCCCCTCGCCCCCCGTGGCGCGGTCGACCAGGGTGCCGCAGCTGTCGTTGTCTTCCCGGAACCGGGAGACCCGCTCGGTGCAGCTGACCATGCCGTGGGCCTCCTGGCCTCCTTCGCGGTCGCCGAGGGGGCGGCACAGCTGCTCGGCCCGCACGTCGAAGATGACCACCTTGTAGGGCCGCGACGGTTCCTTGCTTCGCTTGCGGAGACCCACCCGCTGCAGCAGCCGGGCCACGGAGCCGCCGGCCTCGGCCCGGGCCCACGAGCGCAGCTCCTGCGTCGGGGTGAGCGTGAGCCAGCCGTTCTTGCCCACCCGCTTGCCCAGGGGCGACACCCAGGCCACCGAGAGGGCTTCGGGGGGGGCGGCCAGGGCCTCGTCGCAGGACAGCTCCTGACCCCACGCCAGGGCTACCGTCAGCCACAGCGCCGTCAGGAGAGGCCCCCTTGGGCCCGGGCCCGCGCCGCCACCAGGCGATGATCGGGGTGCCCGACCTGCTCGAGCCCAGGCACGCGCGGGGCATCGAGGAAGAAGCGCTCCCGCAGGGCCTCGACCCGGCGGACCGAGGTAACCGAGGCCCCCTCGTGGGCCTTGGACTGCTCCTGCAGCTGCACCAGCGCCTCGAACATCGCTACCTGGAGCGCCGGCTCCTTGCAGCAGAGGAGGACGTCGACCGAGGCCTCCGTGGCCTGACGCACCTGGGCGTCGACCGGCCAGCGTCCGGCCACGGCCTTCATCTCCATGTCGTCGCTGAACACCACGCCGTCGAAGCCGAGCTCGTCGCGGAGGAGCGTGGGCAGGATGGTGGGCGACAGGGTCGCAGGCCAGGTGGCATCGAGGGCGGGGAACATGACGTGGCTGCTCATCACCGTGCCGATGCCCGCCGCCACTGCCGCGGCGAAGGGAGGCAGCTCAGTGGCGCGGAGGGAGTCGAGGGGGCGGTCGACCACCGGCAGGGCCAGGTGGGAATCGACGCCGGTGTCGCCATGACCCGGGAAGTGCTTGGCACAGGCCACCACGCCCGCCCGCTGCAGCCCCTTGGCGTAGGCCACCACGTGGCGGGCGACCCGGTCCGGGTCGTCGCCGAAGGAGCGGTCGCCGATGACCGGGTTGTCGGGGTTGGAGTTCACGTCGGCCACGGGGGCGAAGTTGACGTGGAAGCCCATGGCCCGCAGCTCGACGCCCATGGTGTGGCCGACCTCCTCGGTGAGCCCCACGTCGTCGCCCTGGCCCAGGGCCAGCATGGGCGGGAACTCCGTGGCCGGGTCGCGCACCCGCGCCACCCGACCGCCCTCCTGATCGACCGTGAGCAGGGCGGGGTCGTGGGGGTCGACCAGGCCGGCCAGCTCACGGTTGAGCTCCCGCACCTGCTCCGGCCCCTCCACGTTGCGCGCGAAGAGGATGAAGCCGGCGGGGCGCACCAGCTCGATGAGGCGACGCTCCTCGGCGGTGATGCCGGCGCCAGCGAGGCCGATCACCATCCGCTGGCCCGCTCGGCGCTTCCGATCGGCGAGGGAGGTGGCCTGCCCGACCGCGGTCACGGAGCCCATCAGTGGGCGCCGTCGGCCGGGTACTCGGCGAGCTCGATGAGCACGCCGCCGGTGGACTTGGGATGGATGAAGACCACCTTCGTGCCGTGGGCCCCCGGGGAGGGGGCGTCGGCCGTGAAGCGCCAGCCCTTGGCCTTGAGGCGCTCCATGTCGCCCACCACGTCGTCGGTGCGGAAGCACAGGTGATGCAGCCCCGGGCCACGCTTCTCGAGCGCCTTGGCGATGGCGCCCTCCCCGTTCAGGGGGGTCACCAGCTCGATCTGAGTGGGCCCACCGACCGGCACGAAGGCCGTGGTGGTCTTGGCGGCCACCACATCCTCGGTGCCCGAGAGGGTGAGGCCGAGGTCGGTGCAGAAACGCTCGATGGCCGCCTCGAGCTCGGGGACGGCGATGGCGATGTGGTCGAGGGAGAGGATCATGGCAGGGCCCCGGTCAGTGGAGGGTGTGCTCTGCCTCCGCGATACCCGGGTAGGCCTCGGAGAGCCAGCGCCACACGAGGCAGTGGAGCATGCTCCCCGTCACGGGCACCCGGATGACATCGCCGAGCTGGGGGTCGTCGGCGTGCCATGCGGCATCCTCGGGGGTGATGCCGTCGCCCACCTCGAGCAGCTCCACGATGCGGGCCTCGCCGGCATCCCAGCGGTCGTCATGACCCGACCGGGCAGCCGCCAGCACGCCCCAGAGGCGGCGGAGGATCTCGTCGCGATTGCTGCTCTGGCTCGCCCGCTCCAGGGACTCCGCGACCCGCTGCCGGTCTTGCTCGTCGGCCAGGTGCTTCCAGAGCACGGCGCGGTTCACGTGCCCCACCCCGACGAGCTGCACATCCGCCCCCGCCCGAACCGACACGTCGAACACGGCGTCGACCACGCGGGACAGGGGCGTCGCCGAGGTGACGCGGATCTGGCAGCGGAGGGCCTGCTGATCGTCGCCGGCCACGAAGTCCACCGCCACCGCACGCATGGCCACGACGTCGCCATCACGGGCATGGGGCTCGCCCCGGTCGGTGAGCCACTCAGCGAGCTGCTCGGCCGAGCACATGGGCTCAGAGGTGGGGAAGGTCACGGTAAAGGGCACGCCTGCCTCCGCGCCGCACAGTCTACATGTTGGGACGACCAGGCCGGCCACGACGTGACCGCTCCCGGAAGTCGTCGCCCAGCACGGGCACGAAGTCGCAGGTCTCCCGCAGGCGGGAGTACACCCGGTCGCCCACCCGGTCGCGGAGCGTGGGGGGAGCCGAGGTGCCCGCTTCGACGGCCGCCGCATTGCCGACCGCCCGCCCCGTGGCCGGCCCCGGCCCGAAGTTGGAGGTGGCCAGCACCGGCCGCATGGCGTTGTAGCGACGGCTCACGATCTCGTCGATCACCATGGCCTCGAACTCCGTGGCGCGACCCTTGCCGAGCTCGTCGATGCCCAGCACGTCGACCTCGACCAAGGGATCGATGAGGGCCGCGGTGCCCTGCCCGCGGTCGAAGCCGGCCTTCAGATCGGCCAACAGATGGCTGAACTCCACGAAGCGCGCCCGCACCCCGAGCTCGAGCACCAGCTCCCGCAGCAAGGCGATCAGGAGGTGGGTCTTCCCGCGGCCGACATCGCCGAAGAGGATGAGGCCCCGGTTGTCGTTGCCGGGCTCGAAGGCCGAGAGGTACTGGCTCACCGAGCCCAGCACCACGGTCTGGCGCTTGTCCTGCGGGAAGAAGCTGGCCCGCGTGGAGGTGGCGTGGCGGGCGGGGATGCCGACGGTGTCGAGGAGGCGGGCCCGCGCCAGCGCGTGCTGACAGGCACAGCGGGCCCGTGGCGCCCGAAAGGCGTCGCTCTGGGCCACGAAGCCCGTGCCGTGGCACAGCGGACAAGTGGACGTGCACTCACACGGGGCCGCGCGGGCCACCTCGCCATCGGGCACGACGACCGAGCCCAGCCCCATGCAGAGCCGGCACTCGGGGCGCGCCCCAGGGTGCTTCGGGAGCCGATTACGAACCATGCGGTGCCTTCACCCGTGCCTCCACCACCTCCCACAAGGACGCGGCGCTGAGCGCAGGGTAACCGGCGCGAAGGCGGTCGCGGGCCCCCTCGGCCACCAGCTCTCGCAGGGTGTCCTCGTCGACCAGGTCGACCAGATCCCCCAGCTCCGCCCGGGCCTCGGCCTCCAGCGCCCCCCGCTCGGCGGGGGCCAGCTCCTCCCACCGCTCCCCCAGAAAGCGCCGCACCGCCGCCGCTGCCGCCCGGAACAGCGCCTCGGGGTCGCTGCCCTGCAGGGCCTCGAGGGTCGAGGTCAGCCGCTGCTGCGCCCCAGACGGAGCCTGGGTCGTCAGGGTGCGGACCACCGGGGCCATGGCCGGCCCTGCCCCCACCGGCCGCTCCTTGGCGAACAGGCCCCGGGTCGGCCGGCCCAGGTGCCGCTTGGCGTGGCTCAGCCGGAGAGGAATCTTGGACCGCTTCTTCCGACGAGCCTCGGCGGCGCGCTCCAGCGCCCGCAGGATGTCCGGCACCGGGACGCCCGCATCGAGCCAGTGCAGCAGCTGCAGACTGTCCGCCGACGACAGGAACAATCCTCGGCCGCGGAGACACACCAGGTGGGCACGAACCTCCTCGGCGGCGCGCTGATGGTCGGCGGGTACGGCATCTCTTGCGTCCACCTGACGAGCCCCCGGGAGCAGGTGAGATAAGGTCGCCGTCTGTATCGCCTGGAGACCCCCATGCCCCGGTCCTGGCCCGCCGTCCTCGGCCTGCTGCTGATCCTCGCCCCCGCTGCCTCTGCCCAGACCTTCGAGGTCGAAGAGGAAGACGACGACTTCTCCTTCGAGGGTGAAGAGAGCGAAGAGGAGGCCCCCGACCGCCTCGAGGAAGACGACGATCTCACGGTCAACGAAGACGACGAGTCCCTCGAGGAGTTCGTGGAGCCGGCCGAAGGTGGGCAAGATCTCCTCGGCGAGGAAGACCAGCCCCGCATCATGGGCCCCGGCGGCGACAGCGAGCAGATCTACCGAGCCACGGTGGATCGCCTCGCGAAGATGCCCGCCGACGAGCAGCTCCTGGGGTGGGACCAGTACCTCGCCGACTACCCGAACACGGTCTTCCGTGAGCGGATCCTCGCCCGGAAGCAGGAGCTGGAAGACCAGCTCTACGCGAACCCGAGCGGTCGCCGCCCCACCACCGGCAACACCACCGGCAGGCCCGGGGTCGACGCCCAGGACCAAGAGCTCGACTTCGCCCACGCGATGCAGCTGGGCCAGCTGAACACCCGCTCCCGCATCCAGGCCGGCTTCGAGTGGGGCCTGCCCAACTACATCAACCTCTTCGCCGACTACGAGAAGGCCTTCAGCCAGCGTGTCTCGGCGCACGTGGGGGTCCGGCGGCGCTACTCGGGCTTCTCCATCGAGGCCGGTCCTCGCTTGGCCCTGGTGAAGTCCCCCCGCACCCAGACCATCGTCACCTTCATCCCGGACTTCCACTTCAACACGAACCCGGGCTTCCCGGCGCTCTCCCCCACCATCGCGGCGGGCAAGCGCTTCGGCAAGCTCGACGCCCAGCTCCACGGCGCGGTCGACATCGAGCTCCGGTCCGAGACCGACGAAGCCGGCACGGGCACCACCACGGGCATCCGCACCCGCTTCCACGGCGGCGCGAGCTTCTACTACGCCGCCACCGACACCGTGGGCTTCTTCGGCGAGACCTACCTGAACATGCGGCAGGTCCAGGCCGACAACGCCTTCGACGGCCGCCTCTTCAGCTTCAACGTGGTGACGTTCGGGATGAAGTTCTTCCCGTCGGTGAAGAGCCGGCCGGGGGAGCAGCCCATCGAGACCAACGTCGGCGCCACCGTGCCCTACCAGCAGTCCTACTGGCAGTACCACTACGGGTCCATCATGGCCCAGATGAACTACTACCCCGAAGACTGATCGCTTCGGCTAGGGCCCAAGCGACGAAGCGTACGTCCGTACGCGAGGAGGGCAGGGCCAAGTTGTCGGCGAAATAGGCCGATGGATCGCCGTCCTAGGCCGCTAACGGCCCAGCAGGCCCTGCCGCCGCAGGGTGCCCAGCACCAGCTCCTCCACCGGCATCGACGTCACCACGCGGGTGTAGCCGACCCCGAGCTGGGCACAGGTGCGCTGCATGTCCTCGGCCCAGGCGTGCACGGTGGACTCGTACACGTCGAGGGTGTGCTCATCGAGGGACAGCGGCAGCTCGTCGCCGCTCTCCTGGTCGACGAGGACCACGTCGCCTTGCAGGTCGGGGCGGATGTCGACGGGCGCCAGGAGGTGGAAGGTGTGGACCTCGTAGCCCCGGGCCCGCAGCTGCCGCAGCGCGGCGTCGGGCCCCTCCGGGTAGAGCATGTCGGTGAAGAGCAGCACGATGGCGCTGCCCCGCTGTCGGGGGGTGGCGGCCAGGGCGCGAGCGAGGTCGGTGCTGCCGCTGGGGTGGATGGCCTCGAGGGAGCGAAAGACGCCGTGGGCCTGGCTGCGGCCCCGACGAGGCGGCGCGTAGGAGGCCAGCTCGTCGGACCAGGCGGCGATGCTCACGCGGTCGCCATGCCCGAGGGCCACCCACGCAAGCGCCGCTGCGACCTGCCGGGCGTAGTCGAGCTTCTCGCCCTGCATGCTGGCGGAGGCATCGAGGGCGGCGAGCACGACCCGGTCGTCTTCCTCTTCGAAGAGCTTCACCCAGAGCTGGTCGAGCCGCCCGTAGAGGTGCCAGTCGAGGAAGCGCAGGTCGTCGCCGGGCACGTAGGGCCGGTGGTCGGCGAACTCCTGGGACTGCCCCCGCCGCCGGGACCGTCGCTCCCCTCCTCGCACGCCCTCCCCGCGGGTGCGGGACCGCAGCGTCAACGCCGAGAGCTTGCGCAGCAACTCCGGCGGGAGGAGGGGCATCAGGCAGGCCCCAGGCTCGCGAACCGGCCAGCCCGCACCGCCGCGCCCAGCGCCGCCAGATCGGGGTGGAGGACCCGGTCGTCGAGCCAGCGCTCCACGTGGCGCCGGACTTCGTCGTAGACCGCCTTGGACCCGGACCCGGCCTGCTTGGAGGCCACGGGGACGAGCTCCCCGTCGACCACGGCCTCGCCGGCGAGGCGGAAGTCGAGGCCCTGGGCCCCGGCGAGCAGCTCGATGGCCACGACGTCGGCCAGCAGGTCGACCACCTCGAGGGCGGTGCGGGCCGCCACGGGGCCCATGGAGACGTGGTCCTCGTGGTGCTGCACGGTGGGGATGGAGTCGACCGAGCCGGGCACGGCACGCCCCCTCGCCTCCGCCACCAGCGAGGCGGCGGTGTACTGGGCCAGCATCAGCCCGCTGTTGGCGCCGGTGCCGGGCACCAGGAAGCTCGGCAGCCCGGAGAGCTGGCCATAGGTGAGGCGGAAGACCCGGCGCTCTGCGATGCTGCCGACCTGAACCAGGGCTGCCTTCAGGGTGTCGACGGCGAGGGCCACCGGGGCGCCGTGGAAGTGCCCCGCCTCGACGATGCCGTCGTCGAACACGAGGGGGTTGTCGCCGGCGGCGTTGAGCTCCTGCTCGACCGTGCGGGTGACCCAGGCCAGGGCGTCGTGGGCGGCGCCGAGCACGGTGGGCGCGCAGCGGACGCAGAAGGCATCCGGCTCGTTGCCCTCGAGGACCAGCTCCGACCCTTCGGTGAAGGCCCGCAGGCGACCGGCCACATAGCCGATGCCCGGATGACGCCGGGCCGCGGCGGCTCGGGCATCGAGGCAGCGACGGTCGGCGCGGATGACCTCCATCGACAAGGCACAGGCGGCCTCCGCCGAGCGAAGCAGGGCCTGGCCCCGCTCCACGGCCAGGGCGCCCAAGGCCGTGGTGAGGCTGGAGCCGTTGATGAGCGACAGGGCTTCCTTCTCGTTGACCACGAGCGGCTCGACGATGACGGACTCCTGGTCGAGCCGGGCCCCGCCGAGGCCGAGCGCGACCCGGGCCACGTGGGCCAGGGCCGCCGAGCCCGCGGCACCCACGGCGCCATGGGAGGGCACCACGGGATGCACCCCCTCTCGCAGCATCCACAGCAGGCGCTCCACGAGGACGGGGCGGACGCCGCTCATGCCCGCGGCCAACACATTGGCCCGCACCACCATCAAGGCGCGGAGCTGCGGCACCGGGAGCGGTTCCCCCACGCCGGCGCAGTGGTCGACCACGAAGCGGGTGACCAGGGCCTGGTGGCTCTCCGGGGCGTCGCCGCCGATGAGCCAGGACCACTTGGAGCGAAGCAGGTGCGGATCCCCGTCGCGCGCCCACACCGCGGCATTGGCCCGCATGCGCTCGGCAGCCTCGGGGGCCAACCGCACGGAGGCACCGTCGGCCACCGCCGCCACCTGGGCCGTGCTGAGACTCTGACCGTCGAGGACGACCTCAGTCATGGTGCACCCGGGCCAGCGGGCCGGTGGCGGCTTCCACGGCCGCCACGAGGCTCCCGTCGTCGACGATGGCCTGGACTCGCTGGATGTCCTCGCTGGGCACCCCCGTGCCACGCCCGGAGAGCGCCTCTTCCACCGCCCGCAGCGCGGCGGCGGTGCCCGCACCCAGGGTGAGCTCGCGGCCCTCGGCCGCGGCACGGTCTTGGCGGCACCACAGCCCGGAGGCGGCGCAGAGCAGCTCGATGGCCACCACCTGCTGGGCGTTGCGGAGCACGTCGACCGATCGACGGGCCGCCGTGGTGCTCATGGCCACGTGGTCTTCCTGGTCTTCGCAGGTGGGGATGGTGTCGGCGCTGGACGGCGCCGCCATCTGCCGGTTCGCTGCCACCAGGGCGGCCGCCGCCGCCTGATGCATCATGCGACCGAGGGAGCCTTCGTCGGTGACGAGGAGCGGCGGCAGCCGAGACGAGAGCGCCCCGGTGGTGAGACGGTAGATCCGCCGCTCGGAGAGCGCCGACAGCTCGATGAGCGCCAGCTTGGCGTGGTCGGCCGCGAAGCCGACGGGCTCACCATGGAACATGCCCGCGGAGAAGGCCTTGTTCTCGTCGGGGTCGTCGACCAGGATGATCGGGTTGTCGGTGACGGCGTTGAGCTCGATGCTCACCTGTCGCCCGGCGTAGGTGAGGGCATCCCGGCAGGCGCCGAGCACCTGGGGCGTGCAGCGCAGGGAGTAGGCGTCTTGCACCTTCCCGGGCACGGAGTCGTTGAGGGAGCTCCCCTCCATGAGCTTCCGCAGGTCACCGGCGACCGCGATGGCGCCGGGGTACGGGCGGAGCCGGTGCACATCGGGGTGGAGGGCCCGGGTGACCCCCCGCAGGGCCTCCCAGCTCGCCGCCGCCGCGATCTCCGCGGCATGCACCAGCGCCTCGGCATCGACCAGCATCAGCGCGGTGACGGCACAGCTCAGCTGGGCGCCGTTGGTCATGGCCAGCCCTTCCTTGGGGCCGGGAACGAGACGCTCGAGCCCGACCCGGGCCATGGCCTGGCGCGCGCTCATGCGCTCGCCATCGAGCCAGGCGACACCGACGTCTTCCTCGGGGTCGGGCCCTCGAAACAGCACCAGGCCGAGGTGGGCCAGAGGGGCCAGATCGCCGGAGGAGCCACAGCTACCGCGGGACGGGACCTCGGGCAGGACACCGGCATCGAGCATGCCGCACAGGGTGTCGACCAGGGCCGGACGACAGCCACTGGACCCCCGCGACAGCGCCGACGCACGCAGCAGCATCATGGCGCGGACCGCGTCGCCGGGCATGGGAGGGCCCACGCCGGCGGCGTGGGAGCGCACCAGGTTCCACGAAAGCTCGCAGATGCGGTCTTGGTCGATGCGGACGCGGGCGAGGGAGCCGTAGCCGGTGTTGACACCGTAGACCTGCAGCTCCTGGCCGTGCTCGTCTCGGAGGGCGCCCTCGGCCGCGGCAGCCACCCAGGCGTGGGACCGCTGCATCCGCGAGCGAGCGCCCTCACCGAGACGCACCGAGACCCCGCCGCGCGCCACCGCTGCGACATCGGCCAGGGTCAATGTGCCGTCCTCGAGGACGACAGGAGGGGATTCGGAGGCCAGCTACTTCTCCCGCTTGAACACGAACAGGACCAGCTCTTCGTCGTTGTCGTCGGGGGACTCGTCGCGGGTCATTCCCACGAGCTCCCAGCCCTCCGCACCCCGCCGATTGAGCTCGGCCTTGAGGGGACCGGTCGGCTTCCCCGTGCTCCAGGCTACGGTATAGGCGTCGTATTCCCACTTGGTCATGCTGACCTCCGGCTCTGGTTCGATCCGAGTCGGGCAGCATGGCCGCCCCCATGGTGCAAGTCAAGGCCCCCGGCGCCCGTTCACAGGACGTACGCCCTTCCCCCAGCGGAGACGCCCCGGAATGTCCGTCCCGTCCACCCTGAAGCCCCTGCTGCGCTCGGCGGCCCGCCGCCTCGCGCAGCGCCGAGCGGTGCGCGGAGCGGCGGTGGGGGCGGCGGTGGGGCTGGGCCTGGGGCTGGCGACGATCCCCCTGCGGTTGGTGGGGGTTCCCGCCCTGGCGCTGTCCGGCGGCGTCGTCGCCCTCCTCGCCCTGGGCGCAGGCCTCGGAGCGGCCGTCGGCGCCCTCCGCCGTGGGCTCACCGAGCGCGAGCTGGCCCTGCTGGTCGACCGCTCCCTCGACAGCGACGAGGCGGTGATCACCGCCGTACATCAGCAGGCGCACGGCCGGGTCGACGCCGGCCTGGCCCGGGTGGTGGAGGGGCTGGGCTCCCGGGGCTCCGAGGTGGTGGCCCGCCTGCCCGTGCGGCCCCCCCCGTGGGCCCGCTGGCTGCCGATGGTCGCCCTCGTGCTGCTCGCCGCCCCTTGGCTCACGCCGCCCTCCCTGGCGAGTCGCTGGGGCCCCACCGACCCCGACGCCGTGGTCGCCGAGGGCGAGCGCCTCGCCGAGCGGCTGGCCGCCCTCGAAGACGCCGCCCAGTCCCCCGAGGCGCAGCTCCCGAAGCAGATCCAGCGGGAGGTGGCCGACCTGGCCGCCGACCTCCAAGGGGAAGAGCTCACCCCGCAGGAAGCCGTGGAGCGCCTCGACACCCTCCAGCAGCAGCTCGACAGCTTCCGGGAGGAGCTGGCCCCCAGCGAGCGCCTCCTCGACGACCTCG
>ENA-OWNT01003391-OWNT01003391.1-seawater-metagenome-genome-assembly--contig:-NODE-3391-length-15092-cov-6.529537_pt1 | contig 15092 bp, 18 predicted proteins | sample MGYA00238136_ERZ651165 | MGnify/ENA primary metagenome ERZ651165 (study PRJEB26861, sample SAMN08777766) | seawater metagenome | isolation source: coastal seawater | place: USA: Florida | collected...
CCACACATTCACTTTATCGTGACCGCCAAGGGTTACAAGACGCTGGAAACACAATGGCGTGGCAAGGCACGGGTAAACGCCATTGAGTTTGATGTGGTGCTGCAAAAGCTATCCCCGGATTGAGGCCTACACTTCCCGCTCGCATAAAGCCTGATCAATGGTTCACGGCGCAGAGGTGTATTTCCTTTTCCCGGCAATAGGCCGATACCCAAAAGTTGCCCATCATCGCAGTTTGGCGCACACCAAGATCCCTCGCCCATTGGCAGGAGCATTTGCTAGAGGCCGAGCAAAAGGTCAATCCGCTCGTGGCAGTTGGATAGTAGGAGTGACGAAGCCCCTGCTGTATCAATAGACAAAAGCCTGGAACTTCAGCCATCAAAGCCCAAACGCGGCGGTCGGAACAGCAGTCCCCTTCGGCATGGATCTCAATGTGTGGGGTCACCGCCGGCACTGTCGTCAAAATCAATCTCTATGCACCAGCAGTGTCCGAGGGTCGTTCCTCCCAGTAGGGATTGACTGAGGCCTACAGCGGCTTTATGAGTTAAGCTATTTTTTATGGATTGCGAGTGTCTACCCAATGATGGATGGGATAAACAAACACTGTCTACAGTTTATTCATAACAAGCGGTTATATGTAGTAATCACTATAGATCTAACACTTGTCACTATATACTTTGATCATAAGGCTTACAGCACCTGCATACTTTGAGCAACGAACCTGGCCTCAGGTTTTTATGTTCAAAGATCAATGGCGTAGTACAGGTAGCTTACATTTGGAGGCAAAACCCCAAGAAACCCATAATCCAATTATCCTGCGTAGTAGTTAGTGAGAGCAATCCGCGTAATGTGAGCCATTATCCGCTACGTCAGTACTAGAACCACTTTTCTGGAGTTTTGGTGGAAGATTTGGCGGATCTCCCTTCCATTGCCATTGAAATATGCGTTGTCGATGGCAGTAATAGCGTCGCTATCAAACGTTTCGTCGGCCTGGCACCAATACAACTGCCCGTCTTCACCCCAAACAATAAAAAAATGCCTATGTACGAAATACGCCATAAAAATCGTGCTAAAGAAGATAAGTCCCTTCCGAGCCGGATTACAATGAACCCTGTCGCAACAGTACAGGATCAACATTGCTCATACGGAAGAATTAACATGTATTATGATGTCACCTCGGTGGAAGAGTACCAGGACACCAATCAAATTCAGCACAATTTATTGCAGGTGCTGCACGGTGGCAGTGTGATGGCTATCGGGGACTGTGACCAGACTATCTTTGAATATAGGGGTTCCGATCCGCGTTTTATCTTGCAGTACTTCTATGACAATTTTCCCGGGACGGTGACCTACACCCTGCCCGATACCTTTCGCTTTGGCCACAAGCCGGCCCTGCTCGCCAACCATCTGATCAGCCACAACAAACAGCGCGATGACACCCTCTGCCTGTCGCGCAAAAGTGCCCCGCCAACGGATATCCACCGGTTGAAGGTGGACGATTATGCGGAAGAGACCCTGGCCGTTGTCAAAAAACAACTCCGTCACGGGGCAAAACCGGAAGATATCACTATTCTCACCCGGGTCTGGGCGATCAGCGCTGCGGTCGAGTTGCTGTTTCTCATCGAAGGCGTCCCTTACTCCAGTCAGAGCAAGGGCACCGATTTTTCACGGCGGGAACTGTGGCCCTTGCTTGAGGTGCTCAGTCTGGCGGCTGGGGAATTCCATAGTTATACCGATGAACGGCGCAAGCAGGCCTTTTCACTCATCCTCGCCAAACCGTTTATGTATCTAAAAAAAGATCCTTGATGACATGGCGACAAAACTCGCGAATGCCTCGTCACATTATGCGGAGGTATTGCTCGAGTGCATCACGGATGACTTAAAAAAGAGAAAACAGAGAAACATTCAACAGCGTGCCAGAGGCCTGATGATCGCCGAGAAGCAATCCCGCAATGCCAGTGAATTGTTACAGCAGTATATTGATATCGTCGATTATGACGAAGGCCTGGAAACCGCGGGCTTCTCGCATCAGCATATCGATGAACAGCAAAAATCCGTACGCGCCTTTTGTAAATTCGTCACCAGCCTTAACCGGTCAACGAAAGAGACACTGGCATATATCCGCACCCTTAAGGATCACCACCAACAGTCCGCGCACACCGGAGGCGTCACCCTAACCACCTTTCACTCCTCCAAAGGGTTTGAGTGGTCGCATGTGATTCTGCCAGGACTGTCCGCTGACAACCTACCTTATGACGCGGGCAAGGAGATTTCGATTAATGCCCCGATCGACAGCGAACGGCGGTTATTTTATGTGGCGATGACACGGGCCCGGCGATCGCTGTGGTTAATCTCACCGCCCGAGCCCAAGCATGAGCATGAAGAGCGGATGCCCTCGCCGTTCTTGGGCGAGATCCAATTTGAACTGTCAAAGCTGGTCGGGCACAAATTGCATAACCGGTGATTATCCGCTCGCCGGCAAAATGCGTGTCGAGGCTGAGGTGACGGAAGTTGCTAAACGCTATGTGAACGCCATCAACAGAAAACTCACACTCGGCACGAGCAAGACGAAAGATACAACACGTGTCGTTGGTTAGCTATTGCTGGTAGATCGGTTGTCGCGCCATTCCAAATACAACATGTGGCAAATGCCCAGGATTTTCCCCACGGTGAGACCCAGTGTACAAAGAATAATGAGTTTCATAATCGTTTTCCCGTTTTACGCTTGCTGAAAACACCTATAGGTTATCATGGCCTCTGAAACTGCAAGTCACTTAATGCCCGCTTTTTCGCGCTATTTCGGAAAGTCTGACGAAAAAGGTCTGGTAAAATGTTGCTTCTGCAAGAGGAAGCGCCAATCGTGCAAAGCAAACAGAACACACTACCTCGGATAATTCACGCCACGGCGATGGGCGTGACGTTGTTGGCCTCGGTCACGGGCTCGGCCGCGGAGCCGCTCAATAGCAGTTATTATAATGACCACGCCGAGGGCTGGTTCTGGTATGAGATCCCCCCGCCCGAACCCGAAGCACCGCTCCCCCCCCACCGCCAGAGCCAATAGCGCAGCAACCCGCCGAAGAGACAAAACCACCGCAAGGCCCGGCGCAATTTTCGGCCTCCTGGTTGCGCGATAACATGCCGCGTTATCTGGACATCGCCACCGACAACCCCACCCGCGAAAATGTGGAAAACTATCTGTACCTGCAACGCCTGGCCACGGACAAATCCAGTGCCTTTGTGGAAACCTATAAGGAAGTGGTCGTCGGCAACCCATGGCTAGATGAAAATGTACGACGCTCCATGACCACTGCGGGCGCCAAGAAAATTGACCGCTTTGCCCGGGAGCAACGCGAAACAATCCTTAAGGAGATTAACCACACCAATGGCATCTTTTTCTTCTTCCGCTCGGACTGCCCTTACTGCCATGCCATGGCCCCGATTCTCGCCAAACTGCGGGATATTCACGGCTTCGATATTCTACCGATTTCCATTGACGGCAAAGGCTTGCCCAGCGATCACTTCCCCTCGTTCCGGATCAATAACGGGCACGCGGAACAGATGGGTGTCACCTCCGTGCCGTCGTTGTTCCTCGTTAATCGCTCCGGCGACATACAGTCCATCGGCACGGGGGTGATGTCGATCACCGATGTCAAAACCCGCGTTATTATCGCGGCCAAGAAAGGCGGTTGGATCACGGAAGAGGAATATGAAAAAACCCTGCCCTTCCAGAACCTGGACTACGACCTCGCCGAAAGGCTGACCTCACCGGCGTTCGAGGCAGCGGTGGCCGCCAGCGACATGGCCGCCGACGAAACGGGATTTGTTTCACCGGCACAGCTGGCCGATTTTATTCGCGAGCGCATCCAAGCGCAATAAGCACAAAAAAAGCCCCGTGATGGGGCTGCATTTAACCAAAAGGAACAATATTTTATCGTTACTTTTGCGGTTCAATAAGGAGAATTATTTTATCGGTTGATTGCCCTGCTGCTGTCCGGCACGTCGTTGAATGGCGCACAGCGGGCATGAGCGTTTGGGCCCGGCGCTCACATGTAATGCAAAGTTGAATCCACACTGGCGACAGGTTTCCATGTAAATGGAGCCCTCTACCAGGTCGGCAACAATTTTGTAGGCATTGTGGATGAGAATAAAGTCACTTTTGGAGGTGGAAATGTCACGCGCTTTAAAGTACGCCGCGTTTAACACCTCGAGATCCAGGATGAGTATTTTGAGACTGTCTTGGTCGTCACTGTGACAGCCCATCGCCCGCAGGTAGATGTTACAGAGGATGGAGGCATTCATGTGGCCGGAGAGTGAGGCGAACCGCTTTTGCGACATGGGCAATCGCCCTTTCATCGGCTCCACGGTTTGGTCGTACTTACCCGCCAATTCACGGGATAACGCCGACAGCTGTGCGGCGGTCAACCCCGTATGCAAACGGATCACACTGGCGCGGTGTCCTTGAAGCATCATGATCGCGGCCTTTTTTACAGATAGTCCCTTTTCCAAAAGGTTCAGTGGGGGTTTTTTCTTTTTCTTTTTTTCACGATCGTCCATAGTGTCAACTCCTTGCCGTTAGGCCTGTCGGAAAACTTGCACACCCATCGACGCCTTGGCTGCCAATTGCCATGCCGAGGCCTCACACTCGCTGCGATGGAGCAGATCCTCCAACTCGATCGGGATGGAGAACCTCTGCTGACACAGTTTGCCGATCAGCGTTTGAAGCTCAGACCAGGTTAACTCACCAATGCGCTCGGCCACCTCGGTTGACATGTAAAAGACGGTCGCACAATGATGGATCGAGGCGGTTTTGGTAGCCTGCCACAAGGTGGTCCAGTATTCGATAATGATGGCGCGAAGCAACTCTGCCGCCCCTCGTGACGACGATGTTTCCGCGGTCACCTCCCTGCCATTGGTGGTCTGCCCGATCGGGACGACCCACCCGGGTAAGCAGTCAACGTCATCGTAGATCAGTGCGTAGAAATCCGTCACACTGACCGGCAGCGAAGGAACAACGATCGCGTGAGAAGTATCCGCGATCGCCTTCAACTCCTCGTCGGTGCACCGGCCCAACTCCAGGAGTCGATGTAGCTGGGTATTGAGGCTGGGTATCACCGTGACCAGCATATCGGGACACCCCTGCACCAGCCTGATCATTTTTTTCAGTACCGAGACATTCATGGCCTGCACGTCGCCGGCCAACACCCGGTGGTGGTGACCGTTGGCCTCAAGCCGCATTTCGTCGATTTCCAGAGAAAAGTCCAACTGGACCACTTTTTTATCGCTGTTCATGTTAATCCCTCAAAGTTTTCATTCACTGATGTGCCCTGATGCCGAATCGTGGTGCTGCCATCACCGCGCTCAAGCCGTTTTGTCCCATGCCGACAGGTTACGAAAAATCTGTAGTACTTTTTTTCCGTAACGTCTCGCGACGAGGGTTTTCCAGCCGTTGTACCGCCCTACCCCCAACTCAATATCAGAAGTGGACTGAATACATTTCCTTGCCAGTTGAGCCCCGACCGCCAAATTCACAGCGGGCTCAAATAATCCCTCAAGTCCGTGTTGCTGATATGCCGCCGCCTGCCAATGCAAATTCAGCTGCATAAATCCAACGTCAATATTGTACAGGGCGACCCCCTGCTCGATCAGGCCTTGCGTATAGCGAACGGCCTGCGTTTTGTTTTTAAAAAACTGGGGGCCCTCCACGGAGCGAACGACCCATGGCATCGGTGCAACAAATCCCCTGTGGGCTGGGGTTTCGAAGCCACTTTCTGCTAAAGCGACGGCGAATAAAAACACCGGGTTCAAATCGACCGTCTTGGCCACTGACTCCCAATACGTGCCGGATAAAAAACCGCGATACTCGGGCGTGTAAGTCGCAATGCGCTCGCGCAATGACGGCGTCTCGACGTCGTTACCGAGTACCGCCGACGACCCAAGAACCCCCGTGGCCATCATGGCCAGGGTGAGACCATAACGTTTTGCATGACGTCTGATGCTCAACACGCACTTCCTTTATCTCGATATTGAAGCAGTAGTTTTGCGCTATTAATTGTGCAGGTCGGCGTATATTAATAGGAATGCTAAAATATTCAAATTTAGGCAATTTCTGTGAAAATAGTCTTACAAAACAAATAGTTAAATAAAACACTACTTATTAATGCATAATTTTCTTTACACTAACGTGCATTTTTTGTTCAAACTTGAGCCGCTAATAGAGGAAATAGGCGACATTTTTTTACATTATTTGACCTATATCAAACAATGCAATCTGGACCCGGCACTTTCGGTAGGTGTCACACGGGGTAACCGCCACCCGGCACTAACAAGAGCTGCTCGCATGCGAGCACCCAAGCCCCAGGATTCATGCTTGTGATAAGTGGATAAGAGAGGACACGCCGAGCGCGCTAGCAACAAATATCAAAAAAGAAGTAAACCGCGGGAAAGCGTTACCACCACAAAAAACAATGGCGGGCAGCCAAGACAAACGAACAGAGACAACAGATAACGCGTGACAAAAAATAAAAATAGGCTCGAGTAACACATCGAGTCCATTGATTATCGAATTGTAAAACTTTTCTATCAACTGAAAATGAAAAGCTCCGCCGGGAGTCGACAACGCTCCAAATCCTCCTCGGACATATCTTTAAACACTTCCGGTCGCCGGCCCCTGCCTTTCCATAGCACACCGTCATGGAAATACTTTGCATCTTTTAACGCTCGCGGAACTCTACACCGCTGAATCGCCTCCTCGGTCAAGCCCACAAATTCAACTGGCCGTCGGCCCTTTCCCGACCAGATTTTGCCCAGGCGAAAGTATCGCGGTTTGTGTACTAGCGAATTATGGGCCAACAAATCGTTCGTGAGGGTATCGTCCGCCAACTCTAGCAGCAGAGTCGTGTCAATGAGATCGCCGCGCTCATCGATCACGGAATCCAGTTGACGCACCAAGTCCTCCCCCGCCTTACTCAGTTGATCGCGCAACGCTTTTACATCCGCTGCACGCTTTTCCGAGTAGGCCTTCTCTTTCTCAACTTTCTCCGCATGAATCTCGTTCAAGCGATCAATGATCGCTTCGACGTCAGCAGATGTTGTCTCGCGCAGCAACAAATCGAGATAGCGCTTGCGTCTAAGTGCTGAGAGAAATAGTTCTTTGTGTTCCGATAGTCGTTTCGCGTCAATCATACAGTCTCAGGTGCTAGCGCCATTGTATGTCAACCTGCGGTTTACCCAAACCGGTTAATCTTGTTAGAAGATTGTTTGCGGGACCGCTTAGCGGTTTCTCCGTTCACTATACCCGAAGTTACCTGCCCTTCACCATCCTCAATATCATCAAGACCCGTCGATGGCTCCAAAGTACCCGGATTATGAGGAGGCGTCGTTTCTGCAACACTATCCACCGCCCATTCAGCACGAGCAGTCTGAGTAACACCTTCAATCCGTGTGTCCGGCTCCGACTTTGACTCAATCATGAGGTCATCGCCAGCAGAGCTGCTGTGTAAAAAACGATCATCTCTCATGGGATTGGCTTGTCCGTTTTGCGGTTCAGAGGCCAACGCGCAGCCTAATCGTGCCAGCGTACGAAGGCGTTCTGCGCGACTCGACGGAGATAGTGACGATAAATTGTTAAGCAGATGATGATATGCCCCACTAACTGTCAACCGAATAACCAACGCATGCGAGTCTACTTGTCGCACGGCTGGTGATATCAGTTTCAAATCCGCCCCTTGCTGCTCGATCACCAGACCAAGACAGGCCAGAAAACGGAGTTTTTCTGCTCGTGCTCGCGGCTTGTCTATCCCGGCGAGCGCGACGAATAAGTCAGGGTGTAACGCCGGACTGACTTCGATGCTTGAACGCAGTGACTTCATTTTCACTATCTCGTTACTCAGCCGCCAGATACCAGTCGCCTTCGACGTTTACGGTGACCGAACACGCCGGCAGCCTTTCCAAACGACTCAGCCACTGACCTTCGTTCTTTAAGTTTGCAGGCTCGTCTTTTGAAGAATAGACAATCCGGCTGTCAGGAAACAATGAGGCGATCTCTCTCAAATACATCGTATTCCCTCCCCCACTCACCACCACCAGGTCAGCATCCATACCAACTGTACGAAAACTCTGGCGCATGGGCGTCAGGGCCTCCCCAGCCAGTGCCTCCTGCGCTCGCCTCAAATAATTCGCTAGCTCCACTCCACCTTCCTGCCATAAACGAGTACATACTGTTTCCCCTCCCGGATCGCCGATTCAAGTGCTGCGACGCCAGGGTTGGTGCCATGCGCCTTGCTGATGAGTTCACCCGCGAGTTCCAGCACCCTCGACACGGCCTGTAAGGAGGAGTCAGTAGTGGACTTTTGGTATTCCCCGCTAACCATCATGATCCAATCGACACTAAAAAAGCCCGGGTCTACGACGATCGTTTTACCCTCCTCCATCAGTTCATAGAGTTCATCAGCGCCGACCGCTTCGATATTGCCGACCGTACCCGCGGGCTGTGGCAAGCAAGTGACCTTTTTGACAGTGACCTCAACGTTGGGAGTCAACTGGAGTGTACCGCTGAATTTCTCGAAGATAGCGGTAGAGAGTTGTGGATCATGGGCTTGGCTCGAGGGCAACCCTGTCACAAGATGATCGATGACATCGACGCCACATTGAAGAATCGAAGTCTTCATCATTGCAATGTAAGCGTCCGTTTCGCAGTAGCGCGGATGTAGCTCGCGTGTCCATCCAGGCGCTTTGGCGGGGCGCCAACAACCCACCACCGATCGCCCACCAATACCTCAGTGACATCGTTCACATCTGAATTCGCCCGGCCAATTCGGAGCGGATCGTTGCAATAGCGTTCGGCCGGGACGGCCGTCGCAGGTCGAATCGATGTCAGTGGGGAATTCAAGTCCACCAGGCCATATGCAACTTTTAGATTGGAGTAGCCGATGTCAGTGCCCAATACAAACATTGTCAGTCCCTTTTTTCGCTTGGCTTAGGCCAGGGAACATAACACCAAATTGAAATGCCTCACTTTTTTATTCCCCGACTTTTTTGGCCATTTCTTAAAAAACAACTTTTCTGCATAAAAACACCGCACAAGCGACGCGCAGACACCGCAAAGTCAACACTCAGGAGACGTCAAGACCACGCGTAAGCGACGCAGAGAGCACGCTTTGAGGGACAAATTGAACCAGCATACGATTCGCTGGACACATTTTGATGTACGAGGACAATTTTTCTGATTTTTAGCCTAAAAATAATATTAGGAATTGGCTCTTATTAGCCTAAAAATATAGTTGATAAGATTTTGTTAAAAATGTATGTTCAAAGCCTATCTTTAGGCCAAAATTAATTTAGCCTAAATAAATAGTGTTATTAGGCCAAAAGGGAAAATTTTGCATGATAAATGAGTGTAGGAACCTGGTGGTTTCGCTTCGTGAATGGTTACGGTCAGCGGCTGAGCTGGAGGTAAATGAGTACCATGACATGATGGTTTGCGCCCGGATGAATCGGCTGCAGAGGTCGGCTGACAAGAACAGCAAGAGAGACCTAGATTACATGCCTCGACTCAGGCATCGACAAAACGGGAAGTTCACCATCGACTGGAGCAGGAAACTTTGGCTGGGGCCACGAGGGAAAAAAAAATATAACTGGTCAGGCCTAAAAAAAGATCACGGGAAGCCCAGCTACCGAATGTCACAATTTATGTACGCGCTCGCCGACGAGAAGGAATTGGTTAAGGTCGGCGAAGCAAAATTCACACTCTTGCGCCAGACCGCGAAGCAACTCAACCTAGTCGAGAAGGAAATAAAGGCACTCATCAAAATCCTTGAGGCTAACAACATGGTAGAAGAGTACCCGCCCGAAAAGCTTGCCGCGCTTATCGAGGAGTCCAATGCGCTGCTTGCCCAGAATAGAGGTGAGTTGTTCAGGGGCCGTAATTGAGCGACTCTGTCTGACTGACGTCTATCTTGGGCGGTCACCCATTGCATTTTTTTAAACAGGGGTAAAATACTCTTCAGAAGCCAGGCGGTAGTACATCGCCGCTAGGCGAGTCCTTAAGTTTTTTTGGGGGGGAACCACTGGATCATGACCACGCTCGACACTAATCGAGCCCTGTCACCGACAGAGCTCGCAAAAGTTTACCCCTCCGGCTGTGAACTGCAGATCGCTTATAAGTCCCGCTTTGGGATTGGCCAACTGTCGAGTCAGGCAATGCGCGATGCGGCGGATGGCGAAAGGGTGCACCGCGAATTTGAACAAAAAGCAGCCAGATTCATGCCCCTCCAAACCACCACTGCACGGGCCTCCGACCCGGACAACACCGCCAGCCTGCCCCGCCAGACAGCGGCCCGGGGGCACGTCTTACCGATGCTCATTGGCGGCCTGCTGTTGCTGGTAGCCCTATTCTGTGGCAATTAGCCTTGCCTTCAGAAACGACGCCGATAAATCTGCAAGATTAATTTGCTCTTAAACCTCAAAACACCCCCTCGTATTACACAGCCACACAAAACAAACCAAATTACAGCTGTAACCCTCAATTTTTCCTCTAAGGTGCCCACATTAGTGAAGAACTAGGGGCTCTAACAGCCAAGGCCAGCCGGGAGCACGATCCGCCCGATGCCGAATCTTGGAGCCACCTGGCGCTTGGGGAACATAATAATGGGATTTAACCCTTCAGCATGTTTGTGTGTTATAAAACAGATTTGATGTTATTTTTGATGGATTTAATTTACTGAGTCCTCTTAACTGGCGAGTGATTGTAATTATATGAACAATTGTTACCGACTATTGAGTCACTGGGTGGGTTAAGCTTGCAATTGTGATTGTCGAGAGAGGCGATGTTGAGAAAGCAACAGTGATCGTTAGTTCCAATTTATTGCTAAACCAGACGGCACACCGATACTATGCACCGAAAATAAAAGCTCTATCTCAGTTAGCTATGAGGGGTGAGCGCAATCAGTTACTCAAACACCGCCTAATAACTCTAAAAGCTATAGCTAACAGGGCATGCACAGGTTGTATACAGGCTACGCAGGCGTTACCCACAGGATAGAGGCGAATGAGTAACACACAGTGGTGTTTGAATAACACCAAACGGCGTCCGAATAACGCCAGGCGGCCATCGGGTAACACTAGGGGTTAACGAGTAACGCCAGCGGTCATCGAGAAACGGCAAGGGGTTGTTGAAAAACACCTGAAGGTGATCGAATAACATTTTTCGGTCATTGAGTAACAGGCCATTATGCTTAAAGCCAGTGATACCGGGGGCTGCAGAGGTACTGCTGATGCTCTAAACCTGTTCTCCAACCATTCTTCTTAACCTGATTCCCTACCTATTTGATGATAATTAAACCAATTAAAGCTATTCCAACCCAATTTCGCCAAACCGCGTATTGTTAACCAATGATTTATAACCTTTAAATCAACATAAGGGAATCAATGTGGATAAAATTCAATCAGGGCTGAATGAAAAGCAAGCGTTACTCAATGGCCGTTGGTGTTACTCAAGCGCCGTAAACTTTTGTGAAATACCCTTGTAATTTGGATTCAGCTTTCTATAAAGTATGCAGAAATCTCAATTAGCCCTTTTGGACCCCACTTAGGCATGACCGACAACAATAACAAAAAGACAGGCGATCAATGTGGGTGTGAGCCTAAGCTCTCTACACAAGGGGTCTTGCCGTACTTTGCGACTGAACTATTCGAAATGCCTAATGCCTTGGCACGCAGTGGCGTTTTTTCTGTCAGTCAGCGACTGAAACACTTTGACAAGTGGACACCCGTGCCTGCCTGGGGCAAAACAAAAGTTGAGGTCTCAGGGCCACAGTTGGGCGAAAAACATCAAGAAGTCTGGGGTCAGCTAATGACCTATAAGCGCGGCCAACCGATAACGCGCCCGCTGTTCATGCACATGAATCAGTTAATTGAGGACCTTGAATGGTATGACGCACCGCCTGGCGGGGCCCAATACCGCAAGATCAACGCGATCGTTGACGAACTCAATCGGGCGGGATTGCGCATCTCAGATCCCAAACTGCTCAATAACCTGGTAACGCTGTACGATGCCTTCCGGTCTGAAGCGAAAGCGGCAGACCCGAAGCTGGCGGCTATGCTCGAGGCCCGTTACAGCTCACACATCGGGGCCATCCGTGAAGCGCTCCTCGATGGTGATGACTATGAGCTGACGATCCAGTTTATTTCTAACGTCGGTACCAATAAGCGCAAGCGCCGCGCCGTGATTGAACTGGATCCCTTGGCGGTACTCCTGTTTGATGGCGTTAATACGACGTTGATCAACAAAGAAGCCCGCAAAAAGATGAGTACCGCGCTTGCACGAGCGGTTTTGTTATTTATCGAGTCCCATACGGGTGAGATCCCTGCTATGCGTGGTAGTACTTGGCACGGCATCTTGGCCTCGGGCATGAAAAACATGCGTGTGTTCAAGCTTCGACTGGGTGAAGCCTTGAGTGAGTGCGAGGAAAAGGGTTACATCAAGGCGGGTTGGGACTTCTACGACACCAACGATGCCGAGGACACCTGGGGCACTGTGGGCATTTACCCAACGAAAAAGCTACGCAACGAATATCGTGCGGCCATGGAAAAAGCCAGCAAGCAGCCTGTAATTGACCATGCACCTGAGTCACTCGGCACAAACTACACCGAGGAGCAACTGGAACAGGCGACGGTTGACTATTTAGAATGATCGCGAAGTCGCGGCCAGCTATCGTTTTAATTGTTTTTTAAGCGCAAGAGCTGTTATCCCCTGCCCCATCTCCACAAACTACCTTCAGTTTGGGCACGGCTAAGTGCTTTTGACTCCCTTTCCCAATTGCTCCGATCATTGCCCGATCACAGATTGTGTGTTGGGTGGGCCTGCGTCGCTCCCAACGAGTTGTCATGATCGAGCGGGTTTGCAGTTGCACATTCCAACAATCTGGTTATAGCAAGCGCTGATTGATAAATGATCACACTGGCCTCGCCAGCCACACCTCCACTACCCAGGGCTAGCGGCAGTGCGGTATAAAAAACAATCAAATCTAAGAAAAATAACAGAAAAGCAACAACTTTTTTCTGATATGCTTGCTTAATTGGTTTTGTATCACTATATTCGCTGTATGTTCGCTTTCTGTGATGCTGAGCCTAAAAAAACGAACGCGGCACAGAAAGGCCGACGCGAAAGCATTTGCTTATTTCGTAGGTTCTTTTGAGCACAAAAACTCAAACTTAACACTGCGCTCGAATTTGTGATACAGCCCTGCTAAAGGACTCTACCTATGGACGATATGGCCACTGCTGACCCTAAAGACGCCATCGACGAAACCCTTGAGGAAACTGAAGAGGAAGAAGCGTTGATAAGTGAGTCAGCCAAACTCTTCGACATGTTTGCCAATGCCGCCAATTCCATCCGTAAAGCTAATATGGCGGCCGAAAACGCGCCTCACGAAGAGAAAGTCCTGCGCAGATTTCGTACAGGTGAGATTGCGGAGCTCTTCGATGTCACCGAGCAGCATATTCGCCGTTTGGCTAAGGAGCTAGGCAACGGCTTTCCTGAAGGCGAAGTGGTGGGCGGCAACAGGCGTGCCTTCACACTTACCGAAATCCATCAAATGCGGAAGTACTTTAAAGAGGTTAACCCTGAAAAGTACAAGTTGTCGTTTGAAGACGAGAGCGCGCTGAAAACGCAGATCCTCTGTGTCACTAACTTTAAGGGTGGTGCTGGTAAGACCACCACGACCATTCATTTGGCCCAGCGCTTGGTGCTAAAGGGCAAGCGGGTTTTGGTAATTGACAATGATAGCCAGGGTAGCTTAACAGGCCAGCTCGGGTATCGCCCTAATGAACATTTTGAGCAAGAAGACACGCTCTACCCCTTCATTGAGGGGACGCAGGAAACATTGCATTACGCGATCAGGAAGTCACCCTGGCATGGACTGGATTTCATCCCTGCCCAATTAGGCCTCTATTCTTCTGAATTTTATATGCCTGCTGCACAGTCGCAGAATGGGGAATATCAGTTCTGGCGGGCACTAAGTGCGGGACTCGAAAGTGTTGCCGATGACTATGATGTCATCCTGTTCGACAACCCACCGTCACTTGGTTACCTGGCGCTGGCAGCGATCTACCCTGCCACCGCATTGATTATCCCTGTTCCGCCCGCCTGGTTGGACTTCAGCAGTGCAGCTGAATTCTTCACCATGCTGAGTGAGATGTTTGAGTACTTTGCGAAGTTCTCGGACGATCCGGAGTACGACTTTGTGCGTATCCTCCTCACCAACGCTGAAGGCGATAGCGCCTCCAACGACATTGAGGGCTGGATTCGGGAATTTTTCGGTCGTTATGTGCTGACCAATTCCATGCCTCATAGCAAAGTGATCAAAAACGCGGCCAAGAAAACCAAAACCCTTTACGAACTAGAAACCAGCGATGTACCTGATCGCCGTAGTCTTAACCGAGCCCTGGACGCAATGAATGCGGTTAACGATGAAATCGAGGAATTGATTCATCGGGCATGGAGCGTTGACGAGACCTCACAGTAGGAGTCAGTCTAATGGCCACACAAGCGGAAAAAAGAAAACAAAAGCAGGAAGCCCTCAACAAAACGCTCAGCGATCTTGCGGCTAAAAATGCGGTGGCAGGAGACCTTGATCCTCTCTCGGCGAAGTCCAGTGACAAGGCAAAGCCCGCCAAGAAAAAGGGTGTGGGGGCTGCGGCCATGTTTGGTGGTGCAGGGAAAAAACCCATTGCCCCCATCACGCAACAGGTACAAAAAGCCACTCAGGCCACTTTTGACGAAAATGAAAGGTTGCGCACCAAACTCTCCGAAATGGAATCGGAGGAGGAGCGGCGACGCCATAATGGCGAGCTGCTGCTGGAACTCGTGCCTGCCGATGTCGCGCTGTCGAAGCTGCAGGGTAAGTTTTTGCAGCGCATGAGTGGCCCTAAGTTCCAGGAATTCAAAGAGTCCCTCAAGCAACACGGGCAGACCACACCGATTGAAGTGCGGCTGAAGCCTGAGGGGGCTGAGGGCCCTCCCTATGAGTTGGTGGCGGGGCGCCGCCGTATCACGGCTTGCCGTGAGTTGGGCATCAAGATTAAAGCCCTTGTAAAAC
>ENA-OWNT01003392-OWNT01003392.1-seawater-metagenome-genome-assembly--contig:-NODE-3392-length-15092-cov-4.202065_pt1 | contig 15092 bp, 13 predicted proteins | sample MGYA00238136_ERZ651165 | MGnify/ENA primary metagenome ERZ651165 (study PRJEB26861, sample SAMN08777766) | seawater metagenome | isolation source: coastal seawater | place: USA: Florida | collected...
CTCTGAGAGTTACTGATGGTGAGAGTCACTGCCACTCACTCACTCACTCACTCACCGACCGCCGCACTGGTTGGTCGGTTGGTTGGCTCAACGCTTTCTTTCTTTGATCGATCGATCGATTGGGCAGTTTCGCTGACCCCCCGCCCCCCGCCCCACCCGCGGATGATATGTATCCTTATCCAGTATTCCACATATTTCACCCATTGTATTCACTATGAAACATCGTAATCCTATAAGTAGATATCTACTACTGTCCGCTTGACGACTCTTTTCCTCTTTCGCTCTCTCTTTCTTCGTTCGTTCGTTCATTCGCTTTGCCTGTTCCGACACAGCTGGAATCAGTACTTTTAGTACGAACACCTAAACCGGTCAACCTCCCATAAATGCATACATGTAAATTCGTGGAAATTTCGGTACTAGTTCAATAGATTACAGTATAGAACTACATCACTCCCACGCCCATTCTGTGCATGTGTGCGTGTTGTGGGGACTGTGGGCGGAGGTCGGTGATTGCGCTGCCTCCCCCAGTCAGTCACTGTGTATACATCTACATTTGACACTTCGCTTTATTCAGGCACAATATGTAGTGGAAAATCGCTAAATCTTAGTTGTAGATATAACGAGGATTTGCAGTGCGTATGGTTGCGAGGCCACTCACTCACTCACTCACCTCACCTCACCTCACAAGTGTTGCATAATCCCACCATTCCGATTATGTTTACAGTGAGCGAAGGCGAGGCAATATGAGTGATTGAGAAATACCTCGTTTGAGAAGTCAACTGCATGGATAACCGGGAAAGGCGACGACTGAAGAGTAGAAATTTCGGTGAATGGACGCCGGAATGTGGGTTTGTATGCGGGATGCAATGAATGATTGAGTGGGTGACCGAATGAGGCAGGAACGAACGGCAGGGAGTGAGTGAGTGAGTGAGTGAGCAACGAACTGTGTTCGTTCGTTGGCTGGTTGGCTTTCTTTGCCTTCGTTGTTGTTGTTGTGTTGTTGTTGTTGTTGTTGTTTGTCATCATTGTCGTCGTTGTTGTCATCATTCGTTGGTGTTGTAAAGTTAGCGATCGTTGGTGTTGCTGCTGCGTTGTTGTGCAAGTTATCAAAGCATGTTGTTGTGTTACCCGTATTGTTGAAAGGTTTGTCGAATCGCCGATGTCATTGTGCTGTGTTGTTGTTGTTGTTGTTGTCACCGTTGTGTGTAAGCTTTGCAAGGCATTGCAGCCACTACGTGTGCGCTCTCAATCCGTCACGCCGTTGTGTGACGAAGACGACGTTCGGAGAGACCGCTTACTGTTGTGTTGATGTTGGTGTTGTGTTGGTGTTGTCATCGTTCGTCGCGTTGTTGTTATTTCTTCCTACATTGTTCTTTGGTGTGGTGTGGTGTGTTGTCGTTGATGATGCTGTTTGATGTTGTTGTTTGTTCGTTGCTGTCGTCGTTGTCGTCGTCATCGTCGTCGTCGTTGTCCCGTGAAGTTGCTGCTGTGTTGTTGTTGCCGCCGCTGCTTGTTGTCGTTGGTTTTGGTTGTCTGTTTGATCCATGTCCCTGGCAACTTCGGTCAAAGCCATGCGTTTTGTTGGTCATGTGTGTATGTTCCCGTTTGTGTGGACTTTATGAGGAGCGGAGCTGTGCGCGGGTACGTGTCAGGGACTCTCGGGAACGACGTAGTGGTGTCGGAGCATACGACATCCACAGCTTTACGCAGCTCCGCAACTTCGCCGAGGCGCGAGACGTTAACTGCTTTTTTGTTTGTTTTCGTGGCAAGTTATTGGCATTACAATTGTGGCCTTTGTTTCGCCTACCGCTTACCATACAAGAGTTCTGAAACATGTTTGTTCTCGGACGGACCGCGTCCAGGTGCGCGCTGTCTCTGTCGAGAAGAGGCGCTTTGCAGCAATCCCGACGCGCTGCAGGAAATCAAGGAGTCAAAACTAACATCAGAATCGAGGTCCGCATTTGTAATTCTTCCTTGCACGTTTCATTATGTTTTGCATGCTGGCTCACCAAGTAAGTATGCTGTTGTGTTAGGAATGGGATGGCCTTCGAAGTGAGCCGTACAAAACTTTCAGATACAACGGAAAGACCCTTGTACAACTCGCCATTTTCGCCGTTGGCTTCCCCGCATTCTTGTATTTTGGCGGTCGCGAGCAACAAGCGGTCAACGACAAGGCGAACCAACTGCTCAAGAATGAGTACTTGTAAATAGCTGTGTGATGTGGACGGAGCGCTGCCGTTTTTTTGCGTGCCGTCACCCACACCTTCTTGCGGCGAGATTAGAGAACAGTTGTTTCTGCTTTGACTCTTAGTTTATATTTTGCTAACATTGTGTGCACGCATCGTTGCTTTCGCTCCGTGGCATGTGGTTTGACCACTGCACTGGCGGGTTTGCAGTGGTAAACTGCCAACACAACGGATGGCTTTTCAACTGGTCAAAAACTTCTCAAAGCGGTTGAGAAGAGTCACAAAGTGAAGAGACACCAACAAGCCCAGACTGGACAAAAAAATCATAATCAGGAAGTGGACGCTGATGTTCCACACGTCCAACGATTCTGTTTCGTCGTCAATATCATCGTCCGGAATTTCCGGGAGACCTCTCACAGAGTCCGCATCAATAAAGCTCGGGGACATCAATTGTGAGTCAGGAGTGTTCGCAGTCGACGTAGACTCGCGCCGGCGTGGTGGAGAGGGCGTTTCGAATGTCATTGGTGATTGTGATCGATCACGGTGTGGAGACTCCTCGGTTGCAACGGACCGGCTGTTGTCATGGTCGCCGCGTCCAGCTCTGCTTGGCGAGTGTGTTCGATCAAAACGTCGGCGTCGCAAGGCACTGCCATCTTGGCGAGGTACACTTCGTGAGCTACTCTCACCGTCACGGCGGTGGGGAATTGAGTCCGGTCTCCGACTCTGGCGGTGGGGAATTGAGTCCGGTCTCCGACTCTGGCGATGCTCAGAGTTATCGGTAGCCCCAGCGAACCGGGATTTGTCAGCGCTGACATATTGTACACGTCTTGCACCTCGCACGTTGCGAGGCTGCTGAGGTGTGATTGCCGGGCTTTGCGAAAAGGACTTTTCAGCCTCGTCGAGGTCGTAAGTTGATGTGTCATCAACGGACTTGGCACGTCGAAAGACGTAGTTCCGCACAAGTGCCTGGCACGTGTACCTGAATGCAACACCGTTCTCTTGTCCAGTCCCTGTAGTCGCCCACCCAAACGTTTGCCCGAGGCGTTGCGGATCCAACTTCAGTGCTAGTTTCAGAGGCGCCAAGGACTGCAGGGTCACCGTTTCGTCAGTGACTCGAGCAACAAACTTCGTGTCCGTCACAAAGCGCAAACCCACTCGTCGAGACATTCGGGCGTGCCAGCCAACAGCCCCGTTGTTTGCTTGTTTGGGGTTGGCTTCCATAATCATGGTGATTGGGCTTGCCCGCGCAAAAAACTCCGATTCTGACATGACTGCTTTTGCAGTCCGCTTCGGCGAGTCGGTTCCATATTGCGCGCCACCACTACTTGGCAATCGCCGCTTGGCTGGTCTTCTTGCGTGGCGTGGTCTCGGGTCCATGCTGACGTCAGACAACCAAGAATGCTGCTGATCGACTCACCTGGTTTGTCAGTCACTTTTGGGTAAAAAACGGGGACACCAAGCACTGGCATTCAAATTTGCGTGCATGTGTGTGGTGCGGCAGCGAGCGTCCTAGAGCGAGGACCCCGTCAAGTTGCTTGCGCTGTGCACCCGTTTCATTCTGAGAAAAGATCACTTCCCAAGTGCCTGCATCCTCCTCTCGGATTCAAGAAAGAGAAACAGGAACACACCTTGCCTTGACGCTGAAAGTGTCCAAGCGTTGAGCCTTGTGTCTGCACTCTTCACTATTCGCACATTGACCATCAAGCGACATCATCGCCACAGCATCCCGTTCATCCACTTGTCGTTGACCTGGCAAGCGAGCACGCGTGGTCGATCCAGGTGTGCCCGAGCACTCTTGTTTCTTGAAGGTCATGGGTGACGTGGCGTGACTTGGCGTGGCCTTGCCTTGCCTGGCTTGGTGTGCTGCACCAACCAACCAACCAGGATTCATACCAACGTTGACTCGACAAAACGTTCGTCAGTGTACAGCGCCCAACACGACACGACGACACACGGCAAACAGTCGCACAAACAAACGAACGAACGACGAACGAACAAACGAACAAACAGTCACGCGCAGTCACTTCACTCACTGCCACGCCACGCCACACCACGCCACGCCACGCCACACCACGCCACGCCACTTCACTTTCCTTCAACTTCACTTCCCTCTCCTCCACTCCACTCAAAACTCAAAACTCAACACTCGTTCGAAAAGTTCGAAAGTTTCAAAGTTTCAAAAGTTCAAAGGTTCGGTTCATTCAAAGCAAAACAACACTCCATCATACAATTGTGTAAATCTAAGTACATGTAGTACAAAAAGTGATACCTAGTATTTCTGTTTTGACTATTTTGATGTTGTGGATCTGCGGATGTCCATAACCCATAACGTGGTGTACGGTGTACGTACAGTCCCAAAAGCGCGAAGCTCCAGTGTGTCCGTCTGGGACGCCCGGCAACCAACGTTAATGCATCGTTCGACAACGAACAATTCACGTGGTCCGGTCTGCTCTCTGTTCTTTGTTCTTCAGTTCTTCATCAGACTAAGGATAGTTAGCGTCGAAATCGCAAGAGGCATTGTGAGGTTGTAGGCCGACACGTGAACTCGATTTTGGATTTGGCTCCCTACCATATTTTAGCGAACGCGACCACAAACCACAAATCGCGAAATGCAACAACGGATTGTCCGGATAGATTCTAGTGAGCCGTCATCGAGCTCGCGGACAGTTTGACGGTAAGTGGGCGATGAGCGATGAAGCGCGTCCAACCAACGTCTGTGCTTGTTCACACGTTAAATCATGCTGCTTGAGAGAACACAAAACATCCACGGACGGCAGACGGCAGACGGCAGCGCCACGCTCAAAGTTCCTTCGAAGCTCGTTTTCTCGGACGCCGTTGTCCACCGACTGTCCCTGGCAAGGAAGGGCGCGGTTGATACGATGACTGAGCACTGAACGATGTCAAAGCATGTCAAACTCGTCACAACGCACTGCGAAGGACAAGCGACAGAAAAGTATCTAGGAGTTGAAGAACCGAAGCCTGCGTGAAGCCATGTCGTAAGCATGCAGTTTGCACTCATACCAAACGGAGGATAAAAACCTGCATGATCGCATAAGAGTTCAAGGCATCGTGTCCACCATTGATCGCCACAAGTACGCCTTCGCAACATTCCCAGGGTCCTGCTATTGAAACCGCTGGGTTCACCACCGATGTCAATAAATCGCTGCAAAATTGAGAGCCTCTACGTCTGCTGAGCCGAGCAGAAGTCATGTTGCGTCCGCTGTTGTTCGCCGCAACCGCGGCAACAGCTGTGCATGGGTCAGTGCGCTACTCACTTGGTGTGACAGGAGAAGCCGACTTGTTTGCGACTTTTGACAAGAACGCAGATGGCGTTGTGTCTCGAGACGAATACTTTCATCTGGGGCGCGATCTACATAACAACCACACCGTTGAATTCATCACTGAAGTATTCGAAGTCGAAGACCAAAATAAAGATGGGAAAATAACGTATGCCGAATTCCACGGACCAAAATCGACTGCGCCGCTGGACCAGGTATTCGTGGCCTTAGATAAGGACAACAATGGCGAATTGTCTGTTGACGAGTATCAAGAAATCGTTCCAGCGAAGGAGAAAAAGTATGGAGCTAGTCTACCGTGGAGAAAGTTTGACGTCGACAGTGATGGTCGATTAACCCTCTACGAGTTCACATCTGCAGATGCAGCGATGCACCATGCCCCGTTCGCCATCGTTCACAAGCTTCGACTCGCCAAGCTCAGTGCCCTCATAAACGTTGCGCGCGACAACGTACGATCTGCGAGCAAAGAACAGTTGGACCGCATTGATGTCGCAATGAAGGCAGCGGCTAGAATGCTGGAGAACGGTGAGTTGTCACTGGATTCTGACCCAAATTACGAAGTGGCATTCGAAAATGACGGCCACTCCGTCTCCATTCCTATTGCCTTTCATCTGTTCACGCTCTACACGAAGTTCAAATTGCACAGCATTCGTCATCTTCTCCTCATGTGCTTGCGTACCGGTGCCGATCCAAACACCCGCTCAAAATGGACGAGCTATTTGCCGCCACTGCTCATGAAAGCATTCTGGGAGGTGCCAACCGACACACAGCTGTTGACTGCATTGCTAAATGCGGGCGCAAGCTTGAAGCCTCTGAAAGAGCGAGGCGTTTCTGGGCTTTCTATGCTGCACATTTGTTTCCATACAACGGAAGTAAACATTGTGAAGAAATTGTTCATTGTAGCAGACCAGTTCTCCATCGCCGACGAACTTGACCACAGTCGCAAGCCAATTAAGGAAATATTCAAAGACATCGCAGACTCGGGCCTGAAGCGCAACGATTGGCAAGGTGACTTCTATCGTGTCGAATACGAGGCTTTAATGCACTCGTCGCCCACGTTTGTCGACCTTGTCAATGATTGGAACCTACATGGTCCAACTGACTTCATTGACCGGAGTGTATCACATGCCATCAACGAGGAAGCTTCCCTCGCCAACTTGAGACTGCTCTTCGATGCAGGAGTGGACATCAGCGAAATAGCAATGAAGCAGTCCACAGACGGATGGAATCCATTGCATTTGCTGACACATTTCCACTTCCCGCGTTGCATCAAATTGCTCATGGATGAACTTGCTTTTCAAGTTAAGTACAGCCACGACGGATCCCCGCAAACGCCTAAACGACGTGCGAAGATTCTGCGGGCACTTCACCATGCGTTTTCGCAAACAGACAACACCCTTCTTCGCACCCCAGCCCACTTTGCAGGAGCCTTCTTTGGCAATTCCACCACGTTGCAGGTCCTCAGAGATGGACAGGCCACTGTTGAACGACTTATTCAGCAGTATGATATCGAACTTAGACCACGTGATCGGGCCCTCAAATCGCCGGAGGTTCTTCGCGACAGACTCGGCAACACGGTGCAGCAATACGTGTCAGGAACTGCGTCCTTTGAAGTCCCCACCAAGGATATGCCCGCACATTTCTACAAGACCGCCATGAGCCACAACGCAGTTGGAGGTGAATCAGCAATCGATGCGTATCACAGAGAGCGAAATTCAAATCCGACCGAAGATCGCGCTCTTCAGATGTCTAGCCGCACAGCATCGACATCCCACGATGGTGGATGGGGAGAGTTTTTCGGTAGGCGCCCAGACCTCGAGAGTGACCCACCGTCAAGATGCGACATCAAAGAAGTAATGACCATGCCGACAAAATCAGAATGGGCTAATTTAGTGATGGAAGGTGTTCCCTTTGTCGTCAGAAATGGTGCGGAACAGTTGGGCCTTCGGCGTGACTTATGGGAACGTGAAAACTTCATTGGTAAGTATGGAAACCAATCGGTTCGAGTGGGCAAAATTCCTTACCAGCGTTCGTTCGCCTCGTACGTTCCACGAGATCCTGAGTACCAGCACAACCCCATGGACGACAATGTTTTGCTCAGTGATTTCATCGACTCATTCCATGAGCACAGTCGAGCCGACGCCACCGGCATTCCAAACTACTTGTTTGGGACGCAGTTTACAACGGACAATCCTTCTTTGATGGACACTGCCGCGGAAGCTTTCGAGTTTGCAATGGATGTCGGTGCGTAAAATGTGTCTTGATCAACTCAATACCGTGCGATCAAACTGAATGCGTATGCTGCTATTGAAAGGGGGCATCAACATTGTCTTCGAAGGTCAATTCTATCTTGGACCCCCGGCGTCTGGCGCCCCTGCTCATTGGCACTCGGCTGCCATCAACGTTATGGCATTTGGCGAAAAAAGATGGGCTCTATTTCCTCCGTACAATGGGGCATTTTATTCCATCAAGCCAAGCATCGACTTCTTCAAGTGGGACGTTCCTGAGATGGAAGCACGTGGCCAGGTGAGTAGCGGAGCTGTGCACGCCAGCCATGCCACTGCACAACCGTTGGTCGCTGGTCGTCTCACCAAACGGATTGAATCATAGGTACTGCATTTTACCCAGAGAAGTGGCGATATTTTGTGTTTGCCCAAAGGCTGGGGTCACGCTACGTTGAACATTGAAACCAGTATTGGAATCGCGTTCGAGATTTCCCATTCCCCAACGGTGCGTTGTAATTCTTTCCGAGCACAACCAGTGACGATTTCACTTGCATATGAACTTCTGCTAAAATGTCATTTGTTTCTGTTTTCCAGCATCCGTCTACCATCACTGGAAACTACTTTGACGCTTACACGCAGCATCTTGAACAAATGAAAAAGCAGTCGTACTTGGGTTCGTTTGGAACTTTTGACTTTGGCAATTAGCAGCAAGGTGAAACTTCAGGTCATGCCCCGTAACCTGTTACAAACGTAATCATCGTCCAACACAAGTAGAAACATGAAATGGAGGCTTCACAAAACGTGCTTCAATCTGAGTGGATTGCTATTGAACTTACGTACGGTCATGTTTCATGGTTTCACTTTCGATGACGCTGAGCAACAGTACGATGTGCTGCTCGGGCGACAATCCTCAGTTCGAAAACGCGATTGTCTACGTAGGTAACAACCGAATCTCGCTCAATGTAGATCTAAACTAAGATCTGAGATCTGAGATCTGAGGGGTTTTCTTCGCGTGCGACATGTTAGTCCACCAACCAGCCAACCAGCCAGCCAGCTGATGGCAACAAGGAAGGAAGCGGCGCCGAACGAAGACGACTAAATAATATTGCCATGTTCGCAAATGTATTCGCCAACGCTCTTTGTGCATAAATCTCCTCGCTGATAGTTTCAATGTTCGTTGTTGCTTCGCTTTTGTTGCTTCGTTCAATCGATGTTCGTTCGATGTTCGTTCGTTCGATGTTCGTTGGATTGTTCGACGGACACGACGGTTGCTTGGTCGCTTGGTCGGTGGCGTTGGTTGTCACCGAGACCCATTTCAGTTGATGACCCGTGGTCTTGTTGATCGTTGGTATTGTCGGTGCGGGGCGGGACGGGACGGATGTATGGTTGCTGAAGTGAAGCAGCACTGCTGAAGCAAGTGCCATGCCAAAATACTGTCCATTGCTGTCCCACTGTCCTACGATTCCCCAGAGAAGCTCAATCCACGTGTGTTGCTGGCGAGGTGGCGTATGCGGAATCAATAGAATTTGCAAGAGGGATCTACATGCCACAATTCACGGGACTTCGAATGTGGGCGCACAATAATTGAGCAGATTACTCTTAAACTGGCAGCGACGCTATCAAGTTTTGTGGGCTGGTATTCTCCCTTTTACCAACTGCACTTTGTCGTTTCAACAATGTCTCTCCTCCGCTCTATCGCTGCACTTATTGCTATTGGCGTGTTCTGGAACCCGGGAGCGGGTGCTGCGTCCTACATGAATGCGGCGCTCCCGAAGAAGAAGGCAGCCCCGCAGCACCAACCCATTGCTGTCGTTGGAACTGGAAACATGGGATCAGCTATCTCAGAGTTGTTTTGCCGCAGTGGTGTGCCAGTTTTGGTGACTTCAAGGTCTGTGCAAAAAGCGCAACAAAAAGTTCGTTCGATTAAAGCGCGTGCGTCGTCATGCGACATAAAGGCCGTAAGCAATGCTGATGCGATCGCGCAAGCAGGCGTTGTGATAGTGACGGCCCCCTTCAGTGGGATGAAGTCGTGGCTCACTTCAAATCGTGAGTCAATTGTGGCAAACACAGACATAGTGATTGTTGACATTACAAATTCTTGGCGCAGTGGCGATGGAATTGCGGCTGACGCGCCGCTGCTTAGTGCCGTCGAAATCCATAAAGCGGCACTTGGAAACGAAAAGACTAGTTTCGTCGCTGGTTTTAAGAACAACTTTGCAATGAAGAACCTGCAGCATGCCAGTGGCAAGAACATCGTCGAGTTTGCCGCAGACAGCCAACTTGCTAGAGATCGCTTTGAGCAGTTGGTGCGTGCAACTAAATTTCGACCGGCGTTCCGTGGGTTCTTCAGCGAAGGTGCCGCCGCAACGTTGGAGGCAGAGGTACGACGCGGTCACGGAGTTGTTTGTACTGACATTGCCCACTCTGCTTGTCGCTGCATGTTGACGTTGTTCTTCGCCAAATTATTGACTGCAGGCTGGTCCCTTTCGCCCGGATCTTCGGTCAAAGCACAGGGCGTTCTCGAATTCTGTGAAACGCCGCTTTGCGAAAGAACTCTGAACGTGCGATACTAGTGAGCCCAAGTTCCAAAATTCTGGATCCACCCACAGGCACGAGATTTCAACGCCACTTTACGATAAAGAATAAAGTTATTTTGACGCAAGGCGTAGATTTGCCACTACGGCAGCGATGATGCGACAAGAGCATTCAAATCCCATTGCGTGTTGTGGGCTTCACTTTGCTTCCAGGAACTGAATCCGGGCCTACCGCAGTACAGTGGTGTGAACGATTCAGAAAATCAGGCGCAACACCAAGAGTTGTAAAAAGTGTCTCAACTCATACCTGAATTGACTGTAACAAGGAAACCAGCTTATCGCTCCATCCATCGTATTTAATATCAGCAAAACGCCAACTACAGCAGAAAACAGCAGAATTTTACGGCCAGTCATTCACACCGAAACCAATACCGCCATCCAAAACAATCAGAATCCAACCTCCATTGGAAAGCCTCGATATGGCCAACAGCCTCGTCTAACGTTTCGATCATGTGGCGCAGTGCAGCTTTCTCTTGCTTGCGTTGATGCTTAATTTTTGCTTCATCTTGAGCTTCGTCTAATGCGGACTGCGCGAGCGTTTGTCGAAGTTGGTGATGGTGCTCTTGGAGGTGATCGTGCTTCAACAACAGAGCCAACACAAGTTGGCGCAAGATGTGACCAGAGCGTTGATGAATGGGGTTCCTGATAGCTTGTGTGAGTGTTTTGTTCGCTCTGTCTAAGTACAAACCGGAATGCTTACCATTCTGGAAGTAAAGCATGAGCTCAAGCTCGCCCATCGTTTGTAACGCAGGCCTAGGCACCAGCGAATTCATCACGCACGTCACGTCTTCGTCGACACACGAACGGCGCATCCACATCACAAACCGTGGATAACACACTGGCTCATTGTACAAAATATGATCTTCCCGACTTGCAGCTTGAGCTAGCAGTTCAGCAGCGCGGCGATAATTGCCTTCCACAGCTTTTACCACTGCTTGCAGCTCTAGCACGTGGACACCGAGCGCGAAGAATGCACGATTTTTTACGTGCACCTCCGGAGGTGCCAGGCCGTCATTATCGTCCAATTCTGTCGAAGATACCAAGGCCGTTTCAGCGGCTACTAAATCGGCCAAACACAGTTTCGCGCGGCCGAGCGCGGCTTCTCTTTCCTCGTCTACGTCGGCATCGCCTCCAGTTGGAGCATTAATCAGCTGGGCAGCTACCGTGCCTTCAGAAACCGTCACGGTAGGTTGACGCATCCACGCAGGGTTATACTCCGTGTTGACGGCAAGGCCGGTCGTGATGTCCATGTATCTGTATATTTCCGACATGCCTTTACAAAAGTTCTGCAGCGCGCTGTAGTACACTGGCAAATGCGCAAGAAATCCTACGTTGAAGTCGTTCCGCATTCTATTCAAGACTTCGTCGAACGTCTCAGCACACGCGTCCCACTCCTGATTTCGCAATTCAACGAACGGTTTCGCTAACAGCGCCTGGTAGAAAAACCGGCCTCCTGCTCGACTGGTGTCTGGTGAGAATTGAACCGGCTGCAGCACAACTTTACTGGCAGCGTCTTCAAAGCTGGGAACTTGCAGTTGAAGCAGCTTGGCTCCGTATTCCAGGGCTTCCTCGCGACGACCAGCTTCAATGTAACTTGCCACCGCGTATGCCATGTTGTGGATGTAGTTCCAATTGTTTGCCGGATGTACTTTGGTCTCCTCAAAGTACTGTTCGTCCAAATCTGTGCTTTGGCCAAAAGCGCGGACCGCTTCGGCATAGTCACCAATCAAATAGTAGATGTGACCTGGCATGTGTTGAAAGTGCGCCGCGCCTGGGGACAGCGCCTCGAGTGTGCGCGCACTCTCTGTTGCTTTGCCGGGTTCGAAAGTATCCTCGTACGCGTGGATGACATAATGGCGAGCCCCAGTGTGGTTGGGGCTTTCGGCAACGAGCCGCTTCAGGTTGGCCTGGGCGATCTGCAAGCGGAATTGAGACGACAACACAGGCAATGGCATTTAAAAACGCAGAAAATGGCAAACTGCGTGTGTCGCGGTGCGCATGCAGCCAGCAAACCTGGCGCTCAGGATTAAGGGGATGCCCGTAAAGATTCGTGGAAGCGGCAACTAACTGAAACCATCACATTCCAACAAAATAAATTGGTGATCACATCCAAATTTCAACTCAAACGACAAACCTCCCAGCAACAAAAGCTATCGATCTCGATGTGCTGCGAAGTACTTTGGCCGGATTCGTACAAAGCCTGGTGGCGGTCGAGGAGTTCCTGCAACAGCGCACCGTGCGAGAGGTAAAGGCACGATGAACGGAGTCTGCAATCGAACAGCTGGACAGCTGAACAGCTGTATCTCACTTGACGTGTCAACAGCCGGGTTGAAACTGGCGCAACTTACCACACAGGCTTCCGGCTCATCATCCGCCGACGCCACTTCGATTAAATCTTGCTCGGCGTCAGACAACTTGGGGTCGTGACCACTCGCCAGCGAAGACATTGTTTCTCTCGCCTCCTTTGCAGCGCCCGAGTACCCGGCATCCCATTTCATGGCCATGTGCAGCCCCCAATAACACAAAGGGGCAGTCGAGTCACCTTGGACACAGCGAGCGAAATGTCGAAGCGCTTCGAAGGGCGAAAACGCATGGAGATTGCGCAGACCGAGGTCGAAGGACTCCTGCACGGCGGCCCTTGCCTCGTCATGCAGATGTGGATCCGTGGTGATCTTGAGGTGGCTGCTGCCGATGTCGTGCATGCCAGTGGTTTTTTCCGTCAGGTCGGGCAAATCCTGGAACCATTGAAGTGTTTCTTCGAGGGACACAAGACGGGACGGCCAGTGGAACACTGTGACACAGAGAGTGAGTGACAGATACATGTGAAAAATAATGAAATAAAGGGGGTAGAGGACAATCGCAGACACGAGCAGCAGCGACAACTCACTGTTTGGATTCTTGATCACGCGATATTCTGCGGCAAATTTAGACGTCGACGGTGCAGAGCGGGACTCAAACAGGCCAGCGGCGTAGGCCACGGCACCAACAGCAGTGAGAGTCACCACAGTAACGACAGCCACGATTACGACGACGGTGCGTTTTGACACTGTAGAATCTTGCGTAATGCCACCCTCTTTCAAAAGATTGGTGCGTTCTTCATCCTCGACGGCAGGCACGTCAATGTCGACAGCGTCGGAGCTGAAAGGTGATGAAAAGGATGGCGCACGACGACGCTGGGTCAGCGTTGTCCGCGCTGCGCCGCCCATGGCAAAAGGATCGCCCGACATCACGCACCAGTGGCCGACGAGACACAACACTCACAGTCCAGTCTCACCGCGATGGTGCGGCGCGACTTTGAACACGAAAAACAAAAATGCTGGACACGCAGAAACAAACTGCGAAAGTCCTCAAACGACAACTGTTGAATTTGAAATCGAACCCTCGAGAGCGCACAGGTGAAGAGTTTGCAATGGCTGCCGTGTTAGCGTGTTCACGTGTTCACGTGTTCGCGCGTGCTTGTGTTCGCGTGTGCAAGTGTTCGCGTGTTCGCGTGTTGGCGTGTTCGTGTGTGCACGAGACGCATCCGTGCTGTTCGTGATGCTCAGCAAGGAAAACGAATCAATGCGGTCGCTAGCTAGGCTTGACCGGCCGACCCGACACAAGAACACGCCATGAATCACGACAACAACTGCTGCGACTGCTGCGACTGCTGCGACTGCGACTACTATTGCTGCAACTGCCGCTGCTGCTTCTGCCCTTACCCCTACTACTCCTACTACTCCTACTACTCGGGTATCTTAACTGACCAGGCACGACAGATTTTGACTGGCCGGGCATGATTGAACGGTCACAGGAAGTTAGGCCATGCAACAAACAACACAGCACCAACACCAAGACACACCACCAACACCGCACACCTCCATACAATACGCCATACAACACCAACACGTTCCTCACACAACTGACCGGCCACTTCGGAACTGACCGACCTTGTGACCGGCTGGCTGGCTGGCTGGCTGCCGGCTGGCTGACCTCTGACCTCTGACCTCTGACCAGACCGGAACGGAGCGGAGCGGAGCGTGATTGGGCAACGCAAAGATTGATTGACCACAACAACACGACGACCAACCACGCCAGCGCACCAAGCGAAAGAACGAACGAACAAACGAACGAACACGCAAACAAAGACGAACCTCAATCAACAAACACAGCAACAAACGACGAACGACCGACCGATGACCGACGACATAGAACAGCATCACCATGAAAACGCAAAATAGACTTTCCATTATTGCTTACTGTATGATTGCATTTCAAAAGCCTTCAGCGCCATTGAACGCTGCCATTGAACGCGGGAGATGCTTAGTAGATACTGAATGTAGTATGTACAGTATATGCTTTTCATAAACGTTTTTAGTAAATGTGGAATGGAAAATGGAAAAAACTTTTGCTGAACGCCGGCCCGCCCCCCGCCCCGCCCCATCCGCGTTGTTGTTTGAATTGAATGAATAATGAAAATGCATAAATCACTATTCATACTGTACAGTTATTTTATCCGCTAATTTATTTCGTTTTTTAAAGGAATTTAACGCTGCATATAAATTTAGTACTTTGATAATAACTCATATACAGTACTTATTATTTCTTTTCGTAGACGGCAACTTTTTCGGCGTGATTCGGAATTCGGAATTCGTGGTGCAACGAACGAACGAACGAACGAACGGGCAAGAAGTTTCCGCGAGATATCCCATACTAAACAGTACAGTACAATATGTCCTTAGACCTGTGAAGATGGAATGAAATGGAACGAGCAGAGCTCTAAGCTCGGACGCCTTTAAATGACCACCCGAC
>ENA-OWNT01003393-OWNT01003393.1-seawater-metagenome-genome-assembly--contig:-NODE-3393-length-15086-cov-3.058965_pt1 | contig 15086 bp, 16 predicted proteins | sample MGYA00238136_ERZ651165 | MGnify/ENA primary metagenome ERZ651165 (study PRJEB26861, sample SAMN08777766) | seawater metagenome | isolation source: coastal seawater | place: USA: Florida | collected...
ATCTACCGCGAAAGCGCGAAGATGCTGGAAAGCGGCGATCAGGAATGGATGATCTGCGGCAAATCCTGTCTTGCCGGTGACATCTTCGGAGAGTTCCGCTTTCCCGATGCACTGAAACCCGGCGACCGCCTGTCGATGCAGGATGCGGCCGGTTACACAATGGTGAAAAAGAACTGGTTTAACGGCGTGCAGATGCCCGCCATCGCCATTCGCGAGCTCGACGGCTCCGAGCGCCTTGTGCGCGGCTTCACCTACGAGGATTTCGCGGCGGCCCTGTCGTGATCTGTCCGCGCCCTTGAAAGGGGCGCCTGTTGACCTGGCGCCCGCCCCGGCGGTGCGCCTCATCATCTGAGGGGATTCAGATTTGAAGAAGAACGTACTCATCATTGGCGCCGGGGGCGTCGCCCAGGTCGTTGCGCACAAGTGCGCCCAGAACAACGACGTGCTGGGCGACCTCCACATCGCCAGCCGCACGGAATCGAAATGCGAGGCGATCATCGCCAGCGTGAACGCCAAGAACGCGATGAAGGTCGCGGGCGCCTTCACCGCACATGCGGTCGACGCGACGGATTCCGAGGCGGTAGCCGCGCTGATCCGCGAGACCGGCGCGCAGATCGTGATCAACGTGGGCACCGCCTTCGTCAACATGCACGTCCTCGACGCCTGCATCGAGACCGGAGCCGCCTATATCGACACCGCGATCCATGAGGAGCCCGAAAAGATCTGTGAGACCCCGCCGTGGTACGCGAACTACGAATGGAAAAAGCGCGATCTCTGCACCGAGAAGGGCGTGACCGCCATCCTCGGCGCCGGTTTCGACCCGGGTGTCGTGAACGCCTATGCGCGCTTTGCCATCGACCAGATGGACGAAGTGAAGAGCATCGACATCGTCGACATCAACGCCGGGAACCACGGCAAGTACTTCGCGACGAACTTCGACCCCGAGATCAACTTCCGCGAGTTCACCGGCGTGGTCTACTACTGGGAAGACCAGCAGTGGAAGGAGACGACGATGTTCGCCTCGGGCCACACCTGGGATCTGCCGGTTGTCGGCCCGTCGCAGGCCTATCAGTCCGGCCATGACGAGGTGCATTCGCTGGCGACCAACTATCCGCAGGCCGACGTGCGCTTCTGGATGGGCTTTGGCGATCACTACATCAATGTCTTCACCGTTCTGAAGAACCTCGGCCTGCTGTCCGAGCAGCCGGTAGTGACCGCCGAAGGTCAGGAAGTGATCCCGCTGAAGGTGGTCAAGGCCTGCCTGCCGGATCCGGCCAGCCTCGCGCCGAACTACACCGGCAAGACCTGCATCGGCGACCTGGTGAAGGGCACGAAGGACGGCAAGGACATCGAGCTCTTCGTCTACAACGTGGCCGACCACAAGGAAGCCTACGAGGAAGTGGGCAGCCAGGGCATCTCCTATACTGCAGGGGTGCCGCCCGTCGCCGCGGCGATGCTTGTGGCCACCGGCGAGTGGGATGCGCAGACCATGAAGAACGTCGAAGAGCTGGACCCCAAGCCGTTCTTCACCCTGCTCGATCGCATCGGCCTGCCGACCCGCGTGGTCAAGGGCAGCCTCGGCGGCGAAGACATGGCCTGGACCGCCTACCAGGGCTGATACGGATCGGGGCGGCCAGAGGCCGCCCCGTCTGTTCTCAAGCCGCGGGGTTTCTCACCCCTTGCGCACCACGGTGTTCGTCAGGGTTCCGATCCCGTCGACCGTCAGCTCCACCACGTCACCATCCGCAAGGAACTCGAAGCGCTCGAGCCCGCAACCGTCGTCGACGGTGCCGCCGCCGATGATCTCCCCTGCGTGCAGGGTTTCGGCATTCGAGATAAAGGCGATCATATCCTCGTACCCGTGGAGCATTTCACCGAGGCGGCTGTCGGTCACGGTGCGCCCGTTGATCTTGGCCACGCAGCGGAGTTCGCGATAGTCCGCGATCTCGTCGGTCGTCACGATCCACGGGCCAAAGACGTTGCCCGCATCAAAGCTCTTGCCCTTGGCAGGCCCGAGCATACCCTGCATCTCGCGCAACTGGGCGTCACGGGCCGAGAAGTCGTTGAAGATGGTAAAGCCAAAGACATGATCCATCGCATCGGCAGCCGCGATATCGCGCCCGCCCTTGCCGATGACGACAGCCACCTCCAGTTCGTAATCCATGTAATCGGAATAGCCCGGCCAGACGATCTGGTCGCCGTTCCCTGCCACGCTGAAGCGGTTGGTGATGTAGAAGATCGGCTGCGCCTTGTAGATATCCGGAACGCTGCCCTCGGCCGGTCCGGGGTCGCTCTCGCCCGCCAGAACCGCCGCAAGGCGACGCATCCCTACCGGAGCATGGGCGATGTGCCGCGGCGCGGTCGAGGCATCGCGGATCTGCGGCGGGCACGGCAGCGGCGCCAGAAGACGCACCTTGGACACGGGCACGGTCACCTCTGCCGCGTCGAGCGCACGGCGCGCGGTGGCAAGCCCGGCGCTCCCCGCCTCGATCAGGGACTGCATGTCGGCCAGCTCCGGCAGGCCGGTCGAGGTCAGGCACACGAGGGTCTGGCCGTCACCCATAAGGGCGCCGAGCCGGTGGCCCTTGCCACCGTCGAATGTTGCAAGTTTCATGTCGGTCTCCTTCAGTCCCGGATGATGGCGACGGGGCGGCACCAGCCGGCCGAGGCACCCTTGATCTTGACGGGAAAACACTGCACCTCGAAGCCGGTGGCTGGCAGGTCCTCGAGGTTGGCAAGCTTCTCCATGTGGCAATAGGCGCGGTCCATGCCCGCCCGATGGCCCTCCCAGATGAACGAGGGATCGCCGGTTTCCGCCACCTTCTTCGCGGTGTGCACAAAGGGCGCATCCCAGCTCCACGCATCGGTGCCGCAGACCCGCATCCCCCGCTCGGTCATCCAGTTGGTGGCCGCACGACCTATACCGCAGCCGCTCGGCACATACTTCGCCGTACCGTAGTGGGCCGCGGCGGCGGTGTTCACCAGAACGATGTCCCCCGGTTGCAGCTCATGCCCGATGCGGTCGAACTCGGCTTCGACCTCCTCCGGCGTCACGACATGACCGTCCGGCAAAGCGCGGAAGTCGAGCTTGACGCCGCGCCCGATGCACCATTCCAGCGGCACTTCGTCGATGGTAATCGCACGCTGCCCGCCGTCCATGGTGGAGTGATAGTGATAGGGCGCATCGAGATGCGTGCCGTTGTGCGTCGAGAGCATCACCTGCTCCACCGCCCAACCTTCGCCGCCGGGCAGACCATCGCGGGTCACGCCGGGGAAGAAGCCAAGGATCTGGTCGGCGGTTTCCTGGTGATTGAAATAGGTGATCTTGGGCGCAAGCCCCGGCGGATCGGCGTATTCGGTGTTTTCCAGCGGTCGAGCGAGATCGATCAGGCGCATGGGGTGTCCTTTCTCAGCGGCCCAGCAGGCCGGTTGCAATTTGGGGGATGAAGATCAGCGCCACCAGCGACAGCGCCATGATCAGGGCAAACGGGGCCGCACCGCGAAACACCTCGCCCAGCGTGATACCCGTATCCTTCAGCGTGGCATGCACCACGAAGACCGAAAGGCCGAGCGGTGGCGTCAGCAGACCGACTTCGACCGCCAGAACGGTGATCAGCCCGAAGTGCACGATGTCGATCCCCATCTGCTGGGTCACCGGGTAAGCCAGCGGCACCGTGACCAGCATGATGGAAGAACTGTCCAGCACCGTGCCCAGCAGCACCAGCAGGCCGGCAAAGAGCAGCAGGAAGCCGACCGGCCCGATACCCGAACCGATGGCAGCTTCAGTGATCGACGCAGGCAGGCCCGAGTAGGCCAGCATCCGGCTGTAGATGGAGGCCCCGATGATCAGGAAGCAGACTGCCGCCGTGATGTGCCCCGTCTGCACCGCGATCCGCCACGCCGCGCGCGGCCCGATGCGGCGCAGCAAGACGCCGATGATCAGCGCGGCCGCAGCCCCCACGGCACCGGCCTCGGTCGGCGTGAAGAACCCGAGGTAGATACCCGACAGCACCAGCGTGGCGAGGGCAAAGACCGGCAGGATGTTCCAGACCGGGGTCCGCTCGTCGTGTTCAGGACCCTTGATGCCGTCGAACAGGTTGGGGCGGGCAATGCCCAGACCACTCAGGTACAGGATATAGGCAGCCGTCAGCAGCAGCCCGGGCCCGATGCCCCCGATGAACAGGTCCCCGATGGAGGAATCCGTCAGGATCGCGAAGAGGATCAGCAGCAGCGACGGCGGGATCAGCATCCCGAGCACCGAAGACCCTGCAACCACGCCGACCGCGATGCTGCGGTTGGTTCCGGCGCGTACCATCTCGGGCACGGCGACCTTCGAGAACACGGCAGCGGAGGCGATGGAGATACCGGTGATCGCCGCGAAGACCGCGTTCGACAGCACGGTCGCCACGCCAAGCCCGCCGCGCCAGCGCCGCAGACCGCGCGAGATCACGGCGAAGGTATCCCGCCCCATGCCACTCTCCGACACGGCGAGGCCCATCAGCACGAACAGGGGCACGACCCCGAAGGTGTAGTCGGCGATGCTGTCCGTAGCCGCGAGAGCGACGAAGTTCATCGCGAGCTTGAACTTGCCCGTGATCGCCCAGACCCCGAAGAGGGAGACACCGGCCAGCGCGATGGCCACGTGAATCCCGGCATAGATGGCAATCGCGATCGCGATCAGCGACAGGTAGCCGACGGTGATTGGATCCATGGTCAGACGCCCTGGTGTTTCTTTAATTCGGTCACGGCGGCCAGCAGGAAGGACACCGTCAGAAGGGCAGAGCCGAGCACGATCAGGAACAGGAACGGCCAGACCGGCAGGGTGAAGTGCCCCTGGATCCCCTCCATTTCGCCCCGCTCGTAGGCGCGGACAACCTTGGGCCAGACCGCCCAAGCCAGCGTCGCGGCAAAGGCCGCCCCGCACAGCTGCGCAATCAGGTCCATCGCCAGCCCGGCCCGGGGCCAGCGGCTCCGCACCATCCCGAGGATCCCGTCCGAGCGGATCATCTCGCCCTTTCGGTGGGTATGCGCGATCTGCAGGAACACGATGCCCACGATGGAGTACTTCACCATCTCCGGAACACCCGCGATGGGGTGGCCCATCGTTTCACGGCCAAGGATGTCGCAGACGATCAGGACCATGAGGCCCAGGATCCAGAGGGTCGCCACGACGTTGGCGGCCCCCATGACGGCATCCGCGGCCCGGTCGAGGCGCCCACGCGCCCCGGCCGTCGCAGTCACCGGTGTCATTCGGCCGACCAGTCCCGCGGCAGCGAAACGCCGGCATCCTTGAGATGGCCCATGTAGGTGGTCAGCACCTCGGTGCCGGGCAGGCCTTTGCCGTCGAGGTCCTTGGCCCAGTCCATCGCCACGTTCGGCAGGGTGGTCGCCCACTTGCTGCGCTCATCCTCCGACAGTTCGCTGATCTTCGCTCCGCCCTCTTCCATCGCCTTGAAGGCACCCGCGACCCGAACCTCGAGCCCCTGGCGATAAGCGCTTGCAAAGACACTGGCCCCCTTGCGCAGCGCATCCTGCACCACCGGATCCTGCTCGTCGAACCAGCTCTTCTTGGCCACGATGCCGCCAGCGAACTGCGCGCCAAAGTGCACGCGGGTCACGTAGGGAGCAACTTCATGGAGCTTGGCCGCCGCTGCTGCGGTCGGAAAGACGATGACGCCTTCGGCCACGCCGGTCTGGATGTCGTTGTAGTAGGTCGTCAGGTTGCCCGAGACGCCCACCGCGCCGGTATCCTTCAACCAGTTCACCGCGGGCCCGGGCGCGTTGATCTTGCGGCCCTGCAGATCGGCGAGTCCGGTCACGGGAAAGGTCGTCATCAACAGGTAGTCTTCCAGCCCGAAGCCGCCGCCGAGATACTCGAGATCGAGATCCTCCCAGAGTTTGCGCATCGCCGGGATTTCTTCGTGCATTCCGTCCACCGTCGACAGGACAAGGTCGACATCCGGCGAGCCGAAGGGCGTGACATAGGTGACGTTCTGCAGGCTCAGCAGCGAGGGCTCGAACAGCGAGGACACGATCCCGACCTGCGCCAGCCCGTCTTCCATCGCCTCCATCTCGCCGCCGACCTTGGCCAGCGTACCACCATAGGCCTCGGTCCAGCTGATGGTAAAGTCAGTGCCTTCCAGCGCCTTGTCGACCGCCGGGATATAGGCCTCGGACAGGGTCTTGACCCACAAGAACACCGGCGGGTGGCCGGCAACCGCCGTCACGTCCAGCTCTTCGGCCTGCAGGCCGGGTGCATAAGACATCGTTGCCGCCAGCGCGCAGCCGGCCAGCATTCTACCGAAATTCATCAGGAACTCCTCCCCGTTGCGCCGAAGCCCAAGCTCCGGCATTCTCTCCTCGAAACAAACTATCTGTACGTACGTATAAAAAGTCAATCCTCGGACTTCGCGTCCTCGTCCGATAACGTCCCGGAGACCCAACGCTTGCCTCAACCGCTTGAAAACCCTGAGACATCACGCTCCACAGACGGGCGACTCGCGCGTGGCGAAGCCACCCGGGACAGGGTTCTCGATGCCGCCGAGAGGTGCTTTGCCGCCAACGGATTCGCCGCGGTGACCATTCGTCAGATCGCCCGCGAGGCAGGCGTCACGCTTGGCGTTGTCGGCTTTCATGGCGGGTCCAAGGACGAACTCTTCGGCACCGTCCTTGCCCGCCGGACGGACACGCTGAACGCGCTCCGCACCGAGGCGCTGGCCAATCTCAAGGCCGCAGGCGCTTTTACCATCCGGGATCTGGTGGATGCCTACCTAGCACCCTACCTGCAGATCGCCTCGCGCGGGGATCCGCAGTGGCGCGCCTATGCGCAGCTGATCGCGCGTATCGTGTCGGACGACCAGTACTACCCACAGGTCCGCGACCTCTACGACCCGGTCGCGAGGACCTACATCGACGAGATCCGGCGCCTGCGCCCCGCTGCCAGCGCCGAGGCGCTTGCCACGGTCCTGACCCTTACCGTGTCTTCTATGCTCTCGATCGTTGCCAGCCGGGTCCGGATCGAGGGGCTCTCCGGCAAACCCGCTGGCGACAGCCCGCTGGATTACCGAACGATCCTCGTCGATTTCTGCACGGGCGGCATCGAAAGGGCCCTGCCCCCGAATGAGGGCTCCTGAGACAGCAAGGTAAGGGACTCTGAAACGAAAGAAGGCAGGGCAGCCGACATGGGCTGCCCTGTCTCCGCGCCGGTTCGGAGGCTAGTCGCCTCGGCGCGCACGTTCGATCGCGGCAACGTCGATCTTGCCCATCTCCATCATGGCCTCGAACGATCGCTTGGCTTCGTCGCCGCCAGCAGCAAGCGCTTCCATCAGGACCCGAGGCGTGATCTGCCACGAAATGCCCCACTTGTCCTTGCACCAGCCGCAGGCGCTCTCCTGCCCGCCGTTGCCGACAATCGCGTTCCAGTAGCGGTCGGTTTCCTCCTGATCCTCGGTCGAGACCTGAAACGAGAAGGCCTCGCTGTGGTGAAAGGTATCGCCCCCGTTCAGGCCCAGGCAGGGGATGCCCAGCACCTTGAACTGAACGGTCAGCACGTCCCCGGCCTTGCCCGAGGGATAGTCCGCTGGCGCGCGATGCACCCCCGTGACCTCACTGTCCGGAAACACCCCGGCATAGAAACGCGCGGCGTCCTCCGCCTCGCTCTCGTACCAGAGACAGACGGCATTCTTCGGAATCGTCATGATTTACTGCACCTTCCTACAGTTCTTCCCGGGGTCAGGCCGGGCTCGCCACGGCACGCGCCTCATCCGCCGCAGTCCAATGTGCCATGTGATCGGCCATCGCCCGTTTGAACGCCGGCCGCCCGGTTCCGCGCCGGACAAAGGCGCCAAGCTCCGGGCACTCTGTCAGCATGCCCTCGGCATCGAGGACCCGCAGGACGTCGATCATGGCGAGGTCTCCCACACTGAACTCCCCGGCGAGCCACTCCTTCTTCGAGACGACGTTTTCGAGGGCTGCGAGTCGCGTCGCCAGCCCCTCGCGGGCATGGGCGATGACAGCCGGAGCCGGGACCGGACCGAAGACCTCCGGCATCCGTTCGGCGAGGACAAGGTTTATCCAATGGGAGCCCGCCACCTCGATCGTGTTCAGGGCGGCGAACACCCATTGCGCGACTTCGGCCTTGCGCGCCTTGGGCAGAAGCGCGGTGCCCTCGGCAAGATGCATCATGATCGCCCCGCTCTCGAACAGCGTCATTCCCTCGTCCTGGATGACCGGAACCTGCGCGAAGGGCTGCATGGCGCGATGCGCATCGCTCTTGGGCTGGGTCGGGACCGTCTTGACCTGATAGTCCCTCCCCAGCTCTTCCAGAATCCAGCGCACCCGCATGTCGCGCACGAAGCCGCGCGGGAACTCCGGCAGCCAGTCATAGGTGTAGAGAGTCAGTGTCATGCCGCAGTCCTCGAGTCGAAGATCGGGTCAAAGCCGCCCCACATCATCCGCATTCCGTCGAACGGCATGGTGGACATGTCCATGTCTCCCATTTCGGCCTCCATCGCCCGCGAGGCCGCGTCGCAGGTCGCGCGGTCGGGCCAGATCGTCCAGCTGAACACCGGCACTTCGCCGTCCTCGGCCTTGGTCGCGCGATAGAAATCGGTCACCTTGCCGTGCGGCACGTCCTCGCCCCAGCATTCGACCATCCCCGAGCATCTGTTCTTGTGGAAGTGTTCCCAGGCTTCGCCCGCCATCTTGACGTAGGTCGCCTTGTTGCCCTCGGGCACGGCCAGCAGAAAGCCTTGGTAGTAGCCCGCGGCGCCGTCATCGCCCGCCTCGTAGATCGGCGCGAACCCACCAAAGACCATGCGGCTGCCGTCGAACGGCATGGCGGGCATGGAGGCCATCGCCGGGTCGCTCTGCATCTTCTGGAACGCGGCATCGGCGGTCGCCCGGTCGGGCCACTCGATCCACGAAAACACGATGGATTCGTCGTCCTTGGCCTGCACCGCCCCCTGGAAATCGGTCACCTTGCCCTTGGGCACATCCGCGCCCCAGGACTCGACCATGCGGCTGGCGCCATAGGTCTGGAACAGGGGCCAGACCGCAGCGACATGCTGCTGGTAGGCCGCCTTGTTGGCGGTCGGGACGGCCGCCACCGCACCGGTAAAATACGTCATCTCGTGAAACCTCCCATACAGAAGCAAGGCGAATCTCGCTTGCAGGGTCAGCCTGCCAGCGGTAGTATTAAAAAACAACTGAAAGTATCTAAATGTGACTGAACCGGCGAAAACCCCCCGACTGCGCTATGACGAAGGATGCCTTGCCGCCCATGCCCTGAACCTGATCGGAGATCGGTGGGCCCTGCTGGTGGTGCGCGAGCTGATGTTCGCGCCGAAACGGTTCCAGATGATCCGTGCCGGAATGCCCGGCATCACGGCCAGCGTGCTCACCGGGCGGCTCGCGCAACTCGAAGAGGTCGGCGTGGTTGCCCATGACGACCGGCTGGGGATCTATTCGCTGACAGAGGCGGGGCGCGGGCTCCTGCCGGTGCTCGAGTCCCTGTGCCGATGGGCTCTCACGGTGCCCGGGCATGATCCCTCGCGCTTCATCAGCCCATCCGCTCTGATGATCTCGATGGGAGTGAACCTTGTCCCCGCCCGCGCGAATGGCCTTGAGGCGCTTGCCGGATTCGATCTCGGCGGAGAGGCATTCGAGATGCGGCTGACTGCAGGGCAGCTCACGACCAGCGCAGTCTCCCGGGCCGAGGCGCCCTTTGTCCTCCGCGGAAACGGCAACACGATGGCCAGGGCAGTCTATGGCGAAACCGCGCTGCCCGACCTGCTTTCTGCAGGTGTCGTCGGAGCCGAAGGCGACCTCGCGTCGGCCGAAGTCTTCCTCTCCCTCTTCACCCTCGCCCCGCAGGTCTGAACCCGGGCTAAAAGGGCGAGACGAAGTTTCCTCCCGGGACCTTCGCAGCAAGACGTTTCTCCGGCCGCGAGCAAATCTTTGGACGACTTTCCCGATCTGATTGCCAACTTCTTGTATATCATGGGAAAATGTTCTCATTAGCGGTCGAAATGCCATTCAAGGAATCGATCCTATGATGACCTCCTCAAAGTTCTGGTCCTCGCTCAACATCAAACGCAGCTTGAGTGCGGCCGCCATCGCCCTGGCCGGCCTGACCAGCCCCGCCCATGCCGAGGACCGCGAAATCCTCAACGTCTCCTATGACATCGCCCGCGAACTCTACGCGGCGCTCAACCCGGCCTTCGTCAAACAATGGCAGGAGCAGACCGGCGAGACGCTGACCATCCAGCAAAGCCATGCAGGATCGTCCAAGCAGGCGCGCGCCATCCTTCAGGGCCTCAAGGCCGACCTCGTGACGTTCAACCAGGTTCTCGACGTCCAGATCCTCGCCGACCGCGGTTTCGTCTCCAAGGACTGGCAAACCGAGCTGGGCAACAACGCGTCGCCCTATTATTCGCTGCCCGCCTTCCTTGTGCGGGGCGGCAACCCCAAGGGCATCAAGGACTGGGATGACCTCATCCGCGATGACGTCTCCATCGTCTTCCCGAACCCCAAGACCAGCGGCAATGCCCGCTACACCTATCTCGCTGCCTATGCCTACGCGCTCGACAAGTTCGAGGGCGACGACGCGGCGGCGCAGGACTTCGTCGGCAAGGTGCTGAAGAACGTCGTGGTGTTCGACACCGGCGGTCGCGGCGCCACCACCAGCTTTGTCGAGCGCGGTCTGGGCGACGTGCTGATCACCTTCGAGGCCGAGGTGGAGAACATCCGCGCGGCTGAAGCCGAAGGTGCCTACGAGCGTGTCGTTCCGCCGGTTTCGCTGCTGGCCGAATTCCCGGTAGCGCTGGTCCAGAAGGTCGCCGAAGAGCGTGGCACCACCGATGTGGCCAAGGCGTACCTCGAATTCCTCTACAGCAAGGAAGCGCAGGAGATCATCGCCTCGTTCAACAACCGCGTGCACAACCCCGAGGTCGTCGCCGCAACGGCAGACCAGTTCCCCGAAGTGCGCCTGATCACGGTCGAGGACGTCTTCGGCAGCTGGGCGGAAGCGCAGGAAACCCACTTCGGCGACGGCGGGACGCTGGACAAGGTCTTCCGGAACTGATCCAGACAGCGCGTCATGCCGCGACATCGCGGCATGACACCTCCGAGGGAAGTTAGACCAAGTGACCGCGATACCCCGCTCAACTCCGCGCGTGCTGCCCGGGCTCTCGCTTGGCCTGGGCATCTCGATTCTGTTCGTGACCCTGATCGTGCTGCTGCCAATCTCGGGCCTGTTGTGGCAACTGGCCCAGCTTACGCCAGCCGACTACGTCCGCGTCATGTCGTCCGAGCGTGTGCTCACGGCCCTCAGGGTCACCCTCACTGCCGCGGCCGCCGCAACGCTGATCAATGGCGTCTTCGGCCTCATGCTTGCCTGGGTCCTGACCCGTTATCGTTTTGCAGGTCGAGGTCTGATCGACGCGCTGGTCGACCTGCCCTTCGCCCTTCCGACGGCGGTTGCGGGTATTGCCCTCGTCTCCCTCTACGACCGTTCCGGGTGGCTCGGCAGCATCCTCGATAAGTTCGGCCTGCAGGTCGCCTATACCTGGTGGGGCATCATGATCGCCATGATCTTCACCTCGATCCCCTTCGCCGTGCGAGCGATCCAGCCAGCGATCGAGGAACTCGACCCGGACGAAGAGGCGGCCGCGCTGACCCTTGGCGCGAACGGCGTGCAACGGTTCCTTCGGGTCGTGCTGCGCCCGCTGATGCCCTCTATCCTGACCGGCGTGGGCCTGTCCTTCGTGCGCTCGATGGGGGAATTCGGGGCCGTCATCTTCATCGCGGGCAACCTCCCCTACAAGACCGAGATCGCCTCGCTTCTGATCCTCATCCGGCTGGACGAATTCGATTACCCAGCCGCGGCGGCCATCGCCGGCACGCTGCTCCTGCTTTCGGTCATCCTTCTGGTCGCCATCAACCTCGCCCAGACCCGCATGCAGCGCTACCTGAGAACCGAGGGCTGACGCATGACCCGCTTCATTCTCATTGCCCTGTCCCTGCTGTTTCTCGGCCTGATGGTGATCCTGCCTGTCATCGCCATCTTTCACCGCGCATTTGCCGACGGGTTCGGCGCCTACCGGGCGGCCATTCTCGACCCCGAGACTCTCGCCGCGATCCGTCTGACGGTGATTGCGACACTGCTGGTCCTGCCGCTCAACGTGATCTTCGGCGTCGCCGCGGCCTGGGCCATCGCCCGGTTCCGCTTCGTCGGCCGCCGTGTCCTGCTGATCCTGATCGAGATCCCCTTTGCCGTCTCGCCCATCGTGGCTGGCCTCTGCTTCCTGCTGATCTATGGCGCCTACGGCCCGGTCGGCGCCCTGCTGGAGCCCTACGGCGTCCAGCTGATGTTCAACCTGACCGGCATCGTCCTCGTCTCGGCCTTCGTCACCTGCCCCTTCGTGATGCGTGAAGTGCTGCCCGTCCTGATGGTGACGGGCGAGGACGAGGAACTGGCCGCCGTGACTCTGGGGGCGAACGGCTGGCAGATCTTCCGCCACGTGGTCCTGCCCAACATCTCCTGGGGGCTCGCCTATGGCGTGGTCCTGACGATGGCGCGCGCCATGGGAGAATTCGGGGCGGTCAGCGTCGTGGCCGGGGCCATCCGCGGCCAGACGATGACGCTGCCTCTGCAGATCGAACTCATGTACAACGACTACAACGCGACCGGGGCCTTCGCCGCCGCAACCGTGCTGACGGCGCTGGCGCTCGTCACGCTGGTGCTGCGCGGCGTACTCAACCGGTTCGGACCAAAAAGGGAAGCGCACGCATGACGTTTCAGGCGCTCGACATACACAAGTCCTTCGGCGACACCGAAGTGCTAAAGGGCGTTTCGCTCTCGATGGACGAGGGCGAATTCGTCGCCCTGCTCGGCCCTTCCGGATCCGGCAAGACGACCCTTCTGAACATCATCGCCGGGCTCGCCCACGCGGACCGGGGGCAGCTTCTGTTCGCAGGCGAAGACATCACGAGGCTGCCCGCCGGGCAAAGGCATTTCGGCTTCGTTTTCCAGAACTACGCCCTGTTCCGTCACATGACCGTCGCGCAGAACATCGCGTTCGGCCTGCGCGTCCTGCCGCGCAAGTCCCGGCCGTCGCGGTCGGCGATTGCCGCACGGACGCGGGAACTTCTGGAGATGATCGAGATGGCGGACCTGGCAGATCGCTTTCCCGCGCAACTCTCCGGCGGACAGCGCCAGCGGGTCGCCATGGCCCGCGCCCTTGCCATCGAGCCCCGGCTGTTGCTGATGGACGAACCCTTCAGCGCGCTGGACGCGCAGGTGCGGCAGTCCCTGCGCGAGTCCGTCCGCGACCTGCAGCGCAAGGCAGGTGTGGGTGCCATCATGGTCACCCATGACCGGGCCGAGGCATGGGCACTTGCCGATCGCGTCGCCGTTATGAACGAAGGGCACATCGTCCAGTTCGACAGGCCCGAGGTCCTGAGCAGCAATCCAAGCTCTGATTTCGTCCGCCTTCTGGTGCGCGCCGACGCGGCCTGAAACGCCGGCCGCGGTTGGCCTGAACGGCTCCCGTGGCAGAAAACCGCCACGGGCGGAGCAGGAACCTGCGAAGTATTTGAAAGCTCCCCCGACTCGCAGGGTTGTCGCCCGGTCGAGGCTTGACCATGGTTCCCGCACCGCGCGCCAGCGACCCAAATCCTGCTGGTGCGATCGTTTTCTGGGAGGAACATCATGTTCAAAACCTTTGGGCTCGGCGCGCTAGTCGCCGGCAGCCTCGCCGTCTCCGCACCCGCCGCGATGGCCACTGAATTCGTCAACGTCCTCACCGGCGGCACCTCGGGCGTGTACTACCCGCTCGGCGTTGCCCTCGCGGATATCTATGCCAAGAACATCCCCGATTCCCGCACCCAGGTGCAGTCCACCAAGGCATCGGTCGAAAACCTGAACCTGCTGCAGCAGGGCCGGGGCGAGCTCGGCTTTGCGCTCGGTGACTCGGTCAAGGACGCGTACGAAGGCAACGCAGACGTCGGCTTTACCAAGCCGCTCGACAAGCTGCGCGCCATCGCCGCCATCTACCCGAATTACATCCAGATCGCGGCATCCGCCGACTCCGGCGTGTCCACCGTGACCGAACTGGCCGGCAAGTCCGTGTCCGTCGGCGCGGCCAAGTCCGGCACCGAGGTCAACGCACGCAAGATCCTCGACGCGCTCGGCATGACCTACGACGATCTCGGCAAGGTCGAGTACCTGCCCTTCGCGGAATCCGTCGAACTGATGAAGAACCGTCAGCTGGACGCCACCCTGCAGAGCTCGGGCCTCGGCTCCGCCGCGCTGAAGGACCTGTCCTCGACGCAGGATGTGACCTACGTGTCGATCCCCGCCGAAGTGGCAGACACCCTGGGCGCACCCTACGCCGCTGGCGTGATCCCGGCGGGCACCTACCCGGGTCAGGATGCAGACATCCCGACGCTGGCAATCACCAACATCCTCGTCACCAGCTCCGACGTCTCGGACGAACTGGCCTACGAGATGACCAAGCTGCTGTTCGAGAACCTCGAGCAACTGAAGGCCGCGCATGCCGCAGCCGGTGCCATCGACATCAAGGAAGCGGTCAAGAACTCGCCGATTCCGCTGCATCCGGGCGCCGAAAAGTACTACAAGGAACAGGGCCTGCTGTAAGCGGACCCGTGCGGTGGCCCGGCCAAGGCCGGGCTGCCTGCGCGAAGGGAGGATCACATGACCGGACAAACCGTGGCCGAGCGCGATAGCGCCGAGGACCTGACCGAAATGCACGACCCGCTGGCATCGGGCTTTCCGCCCAGCCTGACCGGGCGTTTCCTGTTCTGGCTGGCCGTTGCTTTTTCTCTCTACCAGATTTCGATCGCCGCGCATGTGATCGACCTGCCCAGCCAGGTCATGCGCGCCGTTCACGTCGGCTTCCTCATGGCGCTCGGGTTCCCGATGCTTGCCATCGGGCGCGGCTTTGGAACTGCGCTGCGCGCCTTCTGCTGGCTGCTGGCCGCCGCTGGCGTCACAGTCGCCGCCTACCAGTGGATCGAATACACGCCGCTGCTGATGCGCGCGGGTGCGCCCATCCCCGCCGACC